>BNJT01000154.1_pt1 | contig 168662 bp, 167 predicted proteins | sample 8540491 | NCBI WGS metagenome assembly BNJT01 (sample SAMD00202455, study PRJDB9452) | human saliva metagenome | host: Homo sapiens
TTCTTGGACAAAGATTGATGCTCCAAGGAGAGAATCTGAAAATTATATCATGAGAGGGCTTAGATCTCAAGAGGACTCCAAAAGCTGTAGAAGGAACAGCCAGAAACTCCTCCGAGAGGATTTAGAAAGCTCCAGCATTTTTGAGAAGAAAGATGAAATCGTCGTTGAAATATGAAAATGTCAATAGGTAAAGAGGGTGAAAAGTCAGATTTTGCATCTTTTGTTGAATATCTTTTATACTTAGGTATGTTTAGTTTTGTTAAGACCCTAGTAAATATGTACTTTAAAATTACTACTACTGAAAATATGCTTGCTATATGAGAGATATTCAATAAAAGATTTCTCTCCTGACTCGAGCAGGGAGAAGAGTCTGGACTGAGCTCCACTTCTATGGTGATTAGCTTGTGCCTGGTTTGATTAGTTATCAAAATGGTTCTGGGACACATGCTTTGGAGTATTTCTTTTGGGATTGCTCTTTATTAATACTTATGTGAATCAGGATTACTTCTTCTATGGTTACTCAGACTCCACTTTCTAAGAAACTGACTGAGCTTCGCAGTAATCTGTATCTCTTAGAATTGAAACTGCAAAGATGATGAAATCTGAGGGAATATTGAAGATGTTCATCGTGATTCTCGAGTTAGAGAAGGTAAAAGGCTGATATTAGACTTGCTCAAGTAGCTTATTAGAAGCCAATATTTAGGAATATAAAGAAAAATCTGACTGAAAGGGTCAGGTATAAGATTATAAAATATTTTCGCTTTTTCTAAGAAGATAGATATTTCCAGGCATGTTTTTATAAATAGAAGATAAAATGATCTGAAAGAGTGCTGGCATTTCTGAGTTTTGTGTCGGAGGAGGGAAGAGCATTACTTAGTTCTGCTGCGGTAAGTGTTCCAGCCAGACTTTTGATCTATGAACGAATGTAGATGGAGTTTGGAATCAAGGAACCCAGATCTTGACTGTCAACCTCGCTGAGCGAGGACAAGGACAAATTGTGGCTGCTAAATGAGAATACCATGGTGAATACGCTTAGTCTGAAAACGAGGAGATTACCAAGGAGTCGAATTTAAGCAGGATGTTTGGTTTCCAAATGTAGCAAATAGTTTGTTTAATGACTTTAAAAAGTCAGATTATTTTTCCATCAAAATCAGTACATGAGTAATGTGACTGCGTATGGTGCATGTTTTTGAGCTGTAAAATTTAACTCTGATATTTCAAACTGGGATGTATGAGTAATGTAACCAATATGTGTGTGAATGTTAGCATAGGGCAGAAAGCTTTAATATTGATATTTCTCATTGGAATACGAGTAAAGGAGTAAATCAAAATGACGATGTTTTATTGAGCAAAAACTTTAATCAACCAATAGGGACCTGGGATACAAGGTAAGGTAAAAGATATGAGGCAAATGTTTGGAAATGCAAAGACCTTTAACTGCAGAATCTTTCTAGTTGGGCTGTATCAAAAGTTGAGAAATATACGAGGGATGTTTAACTGAGCGGAGCAATTTCCCGAGTGGAGATATTTCTACTTGGAGCCACCAGTGAAGTAACCAATATGGCTGGTATGTTTGGAAATGCAAAAACTTCAATCAACCAATAGGCAGCTGGAATACGAGTAAAGTAATACTACTATGGCCTCAATGTTTTATTATGCTCATAAATTCAATCAACCAATAAGGCTGGAATACGAGTAATGTAACTAATATACAGTCGACTTTCTCATTGAGCAACAGTTTTTAATCAACCAATAGGAATTGGGATACGAGTAAAAGTAACAGATATGTCCTTTATGTTTCATCTTGCAAAGTTTTTAATCAACCAATAGGGAATTGGGATACAGGTAAGGTTACTACGATGAATTCAATGTTTCGCCTAAGCCGTAAATTTCAATCAAGCAATAGGAAATTGGAATACAAGTAATGTGACTAATATGCTTATGATGTTTCATTGAGCTCTAAGTTTGATCAGCCAATAGGAAATTGGAATACCAACAAGGTAACTACCATGCAGGCTATGTTTCAATGAGCACCAAATTTTAATCAACCAATAGGAAATTGGAATACGAGTAATGTAACTCGTATGGATTATATGTTTGCCTGAGCGACTAAAATTTGATCAACCGATAGGAAAGTGGGATACGAGTAAAGGTTACTACTATGTCCTCAATGTTTGGTAATGCAGAAAATTTCAACCAAGCAATAGGCAACTGGGATACGAGTAATGTGACTAATATGGGTTGAATGTTTGCAGGTGCTATAAAATTTAATGCTGATATTTCCAGTTGGGATACAAGTAAGGTTACTAGTATGTGGCTTATGTTTAATAGAGCTTCAGAGTTTTTACTCAGGATATTTCAAATTGGGATTTCTCTCAAATTAATCATGGTCAATTTTTGAGGGTATCGTTATTAAAGATGATGCATTTAAAAAGTAAAAAGGTATTTATCGATATCCGAGTGAAAATTATAAGAAACTTTTTAGAAGCTATAGATGCTAAACATCAAGCAGGGATTTTTAGACTTTACAAGCTTAGACATGTTGGAGTTCAGTCTACGTATTGTACGTTTGCTGATTTGAGAGATAGACTGATCTCTGAAGGCTTGAGTATTCGGTGACAAGATAAAATTTGACTGTAAAGCCAAAGTTCACTTTTTAATACCTACATTACAGAGTGAGTGGAGAAATTACAGATATAGGATTACTTTCAAGAGTGAGTTCCATTGACCCAGTCTGATCTAGATAATGGAGTACTCTCAGTAGATCCAGTGGAAACAACCGTTCAATACTCGAATTTTGCTTGTAGCTTAGAACCTTAGATGCTACTAGGTAAACTGTAGTGTTAAGATTACCTCTACACAAGAACAAAGTGATAAAGATCTGAAACTTAAATTCTAAGAATCTGTGAAATAATAGAATCATCCAATCCTCAGCAACTATAACTGGCTATCTTGTTGATACGCAAGCACCAAAACCAACGCAACTTGATATCGATACAACCTCGGGTATCCATACTCCTACTGTAACTCTAAGGAGTTTTGAAGACGTCTGAGCAGCAGGAACTGGAACTTGTGAACTTACTTATATCGATGCTTGATGAACCCCTCAAACAATCGCTCCACTTTTTGCTCGGAGCAGCTCATGTTTTAATTTCAGTCAACAGAACCTGTTCATACGGTGAAAGTAAAATGTTCAGATAAAGTAGGAAATATTACAGAGAATGAGATTAAGTTTTCCGCCAATTATTGAGTTTAATCCGAGTAATATTACTCTTAGTAATCAAGTAATGAACTGAACTTTTACTGTTTACTCTCCAAGTAGTTTTAAGATCAAAACATATCAATGTTGCAAACCCAGCAGATACTGGAGTAACAAAGATTATTTGTAATGGGCAGGATTTAGGATTAGGAGGACCGGTGGATTTTGATAATAGTCCAACCAATAAAGTGCAATGTAGTTTTCAATGAATCAATACCAGTGGAATCCTAAAAATTATCGCAAAGGATGCAAATGGTGCTGAAGGTCAAAATAGTGCGTTCTTCGTCTATGATACCAATCTTCCTTCTCTTGCTATTACTCCGCTTGCTACACTGACGGGTGATGATCTTGCTTTTTACAGTGATCGCTACGGATGATCAAGGAATTGCTGCTACAGGGAGTTCAAATTACTTCTCACATGAGCGGCGATGCATATCCAAAATCTTGCTTGTGTTCAGGTCAACCCTACCAAGGTGCAGTGTGATTTTACGGTGAGTGATCCTGTGATTAACTGAAGTATTAAGGTAGATATACAAGATCTTGCTGGAAACCAAAACTCAAGTACTGCATCACATTATACGATTGATAAAACTCGTCCTACGATTTCTCCTACCTTTACTTCTTCCGATCATGGGAGGAAATGGCAGGTTGCTCCAGACGCAAGATCAATGAGGTGCAGGACTTTGAAATCACAGACACTACAGATCCTGATTATGATGCTTATGCTGTACGTATGGAGTAACTTCAGTTCAACTTGTGGTGATTTTATGAATTTAGATGGAGTGGCTCCATGAGCTACAGAACCGTTTACGTTGAACTTTTGAAATTGATGATGTAAGCCAGAATGGGAAGTATCTTTGTGTAGTGGTAAAAGATAAAGTCTGAAATACTCAGACAGGAGTCTTGCATCAGCTATCAACTTAAATATTGCTCCTACGCTACTGATAAGATACTTACTCTTGGTGAAAATACTCGATTACTACTCAAATTCTTACCTTTGATGGGCAAGATCAAAAACACTCGAGATACTCTGAGCTATCAGATTATCGCTGCATACTGGTAATGCATTCTCAATCGCTGGAGATAAACTTCAGGTAAATGGGTACTTGATTATGAAACCTTGAGTGGTTATCTCTTAACGGTGCTTACTTTTCAGATCAGCTTTGATTAACAGGAGAAGCAAAAGTTACGATTACTTTGAATGATGTCGATGAGATCCCTCAGTGATTAGGTCCTCTTGCGAATATAAAGTTATCGACGCTCTACTCCTATCGTTCCTATCCCTCTTGTTGCAACAGATAATGGTGGGGCAGTAACACTTCAGATAAACGGATTACCAGCAGGATTGACCTTTGATATGACAGGTTCTCAAATTGTAGAACTACTCCAGCTACTCGAGAGACTATCCTATCCAAGTAGTTGCGATTGATCAGGTAGAGTAATCAGACTACAGTGCAGTTTACACTAACCGTGATGGCTCACTACTACTAGTAGCAGTTCAAGTTCTAGATGAGGGTGGGTGAGCGAGATTGATTATGGATCATTGTCCTAATGGAGATTTCTCAGCAAGTTACTATGACGGTAGCTGTGAAACGACTGAAAACCAGTAGAGACAAAAAGTAGAAAAACAGCTCTTTAATCCGACGATTAAGACAAGTTGTTTTAATCACTTGATCAAGAAAACGATAGATCAAGGGAATGCGTACAGAACTCTTAAAACAAGACATCAGATGCTTTATAGTTATCAACTCACAAGATGGCAAGGGACGAGAGACTTTGCTCCAGAGAGAAGTTTAACGAGACAAGAAGCAGCGAGATTTATGACCGAGTTTGCTACAAATGTTCTTTTGTGAAAACCAAGTAGAAGCTATGCAGATCAGTTTACAGATTTAGGAGATGCAGATCCAACGCTGTTTCCTATATCTATAAATCGATGACTATCTCATCTTTAATGGAGATGCGAGTCCAAACGAAGACAAAGCAAAAACGACTTTTAGACCGTATGATTTGATAACCGTAGATGAACTCTCTCGCTATTATAACCAGACTCGTGAAGAATCAAACTATGGGAAGAACCTGTGGGAAGATCGAGCAAGGAATTATAGAAATTATATTGGTTCTATAGCATCAAAATCGGCTTTAAAGAATGATATTAGATGAACGGTTGCAGAGGTGATTTATGATCTGTATAGAAATAATGACTATGAGCTCAAAGAAGTAGGATATGTGATTAAAAATTAAAACTCTTAGTTCTTAGAGTTAAAAACCTGAATTGAACTCAGGTTTTTTGTTTTTGATAGTGTTTTGCAATTTTACATTTGAAAAACTGGTCTTTTCTTTATAGTCAGGAAAGTTTATTTGTGATTGAATATCATGTATTTTTGTAATTCTTGGTAAAAATAGAGAACTTAGCTTGAAAGAGCTTGAATATGCTCAAGTCGAGCAAATTGAATATGTGCAGAATCAGAAAATTCTGACTTTTTGCTCGTTGTGATGAAGCGAAATTAGCTGATCTTACAGGAATCATCAAATGAGGGAAGGTGATCGATTGAGATTTGGATCAGGTTTTTCTGCTTCCCCTGAGAAAAGGATTCTCTGAGTAGCTGATAAAAATCAAGGTATTAATTTGAAAAACAGTGTGGTCTCAAGAGGTTTAAGCAGGTAGATCTTTTTGCACACGGATCTGGAGGTTAAGATGAAGGGATTGAGCTTGTGAGGATTGGTTGAAAGTGGGCTCAAGTGTTGGGGTATCAGAATATTAGACTTTACGAGGTGATTGATTTTGAAAAGCCAGGTCGTAGTATGCAAAATGGGTATGATGCCAGCAAAGTTAACTCATACCTTGCTAAATATTGGACTTTCTTATCTAAAGGGCAAGATAAAAACACTGATTTATGATTCTTTTGTTTGAAGTGGGACGACAGGATTTTGGCTAATTATTTTTGATATGATTTCTTAGGGTTGAGATCTAAAAGCTTTACATTTGCTCAAAAATATTGATCGATGGCTTAATTCGAAATGGGTGAAACCGGATCTGATTTTTAAGTTTTTGTTCAAGATGCGACTCAATCCTTGGTGCAGAAAGGAGCTATTTAATCAGCAGTGCCGCTTATCATTACTGAGGATGGCTTTGACCAGTTATTAAGCAGAGTACTACTGCAGAGAAGTAAAGGAGTATCAAAGATGGGTGAAAAATGTGTATGTGCAGTGGATGAACAAATGGCAAAAGCTTTTTGGACTTGCCAGTGATGGTTTTTACCGTGCCTTGGTATCTTGGGTATGAGAATTATTTAGAACAGGAAATTTTGAAGACGGCAAAAGAAGTCTGATTTGAGGCTGAATCTGTACAGAACTCTATAAAGAGGCAACATAAGGTGGAGGAAAAATTGTGATATTAGAAACCTCACTAACAGTGAGGTTTTTATTAAAGAACTGGTAATATTTTTCTAGGATTCTAAAACACCAGTTAGTTAGGATAAGAAGTCGTTTTGGACATCGTGTTGTATTGAGATTAGGCATGATGGATTGCATAGGTGTTTTTGTGATTTTCATCTCTTTGGGAGAGTGAAAAAAGGCATAAGGATAAAAATATTCTGAAGGATAAACCCTAAAATTTCAGAGTTTCTGGATTTGATTATTATTTTCTTGAGTCAGTATGAAATTTTCTCAAAGAGAGTAGGTATGATTCTGGATTTTCTTGTTTCGCAGAAATTAAGAATGTCTTTTAGTATCCAGATTTCATTTTTGAGCTCAAAAGATGGATCCTCATACGTAAAATATATCCTGAAAACCTGTAAATCACTTCTGATCAAGTAGAGGATCTAATGATTGTAAAATCTCAATATCAGTATCCAAATAGATCCCTCCTTCCTGATAGATAATATCAAAACGTGCATAATCTGAGGCGAAAGCATAATAAGATATTGTTCATAGAGGTAGGGGTTCTTCTTGATGTCATAGTTTTTCTCATTTCGTTCAATGATTTTCATAATCAGGACAATGCTTTTTCGAGAAGAAAGAAAAGTCTGAAAATATTCAGGTTTTTCTTTTGTTCAAAACCAGATGTAATGTAGTTTTTGGGATCATTATGACTTACTGTGTTGGTTATAAATTTTTTAGGAAGAATTTTTCAGATTAATCTAGATAGTGTTATCGTAGTCAATATTCAAGTCAGATTCAGAAGATAAGCCATCAAAAATTAGTCTTTGTATTAAAGTATTGACCGAAATAAAATCCAATATAAATAACAACTATAGTTGAAAAGAAGGCAAAGTGGGAGGTCTTTTTATAAAAATCAAATATTTTTACTTTACTTACTCAGAGGTAGATGGAGTCCAATACTTGTGATTGGCGGTGTGTATTTAATGATGATGAGTTTTTCAAGAAAGTGGATAATTATCTATAGTTTTTGTTAGTTTTTGAAATGTCGGAGATTTTTGCTCAAGAGCGTCGTTTGTTAGGGAAAAAGTTTTTCTCAATATTTCCCCAAAAGGAAATGTAATAGATCGCCTCAGAAATCTCAAAACAGTGAAAGGAAAAATAAAAAAGGAATTCAGATTCATAATTGTGGAGATAAAATAGTCAAGGTTAAAATTATTGTTGGCCCTTCTAAGAGAACAACTATTGCGATAAGAATATAGAAAAATTCAGTATATTCTTGATAAAGGAAAGTGCGTATTCTAACATAAATTATTGATCGAGGTATTTTGTAAATAGTTTCTAAGGCGTGCTCAGTTTTGATTTTTGTTTTAAATGGTTGAATTTCTGAGAGTTTTGAAATAAGGTTTGAAAGCTGAGTCATTATCATTTTCCACTAACGAAGTATTTTTGCTCATAGATACTCTGATAGATAGGAGTTGCTCAGTTTGATTTGGAGTAGAGAGAGAATGGCCGGTTTTTCTAGTTCACCAAGATCCATGATTGTTGTATAGCCAGCTCTGGAAATGATTGTTTTTGCATTTAAAAATCTTTTGATCTTTTCTTCTCCAGCCAAAAATCAGTAAATTTCAATATTATGTTGTGTATCATTTTGATAATATTCTTTTTGAGTGGTGTCTCAAAGGATGAACACTTTTTCATGGTAAAGTTTTTGCTTCATTTAGAAGCTTTTGGATAAAAACACCTCTATGTTGTAGTTAGATATCAACTAATCGTGAAAAAGATAATCGATTAGCTCAGATTTTTCTTTATTTTCTTTTCATCAAAAACTTGAAATCACTCCAACATAGTATGCTTAACTTCCATTGATTCGCCCTGGATGAGAAAGTTTCCCTGCTAAATTATCTTTAGTATCTTCGTAGTCGGGAATAAAGATTCTTGCGAATTTTTGGAGAGTATTTTTATTGAAATAATCCATAAATTTTGTGAGAAAGAAAAGATTTTTGGGATATGAAAAAGATAGTTGATGTGTTAGAAGGAAAGATTTGTTTTTCTTCTTCTACCGTACTTCCATCTGAAAAATGAAGTTATAATCTGTTTTTCTTTTCTAGTTTTTAAGGAGTTTTTGTTCTCTCTTATTCTGATGTAGGTTGTTGAAGATCTGAAATTAACATAATATAGAATGATCGTCAGCTCCTCTTTCTAGTGCTGGATAATCAATGAGTTCAAAAATCCTGACTTTTTCTCCGTGAAGTTCAGTCTTGAGGTAGTTGAGAGCATTTTCCAAAGCAAACAATATCAAGTGATAACCTTGTTTTAGATAATGCTTGATGATTGGAAGGGTTCTTGTTGCGTGTCCAAGTCCCAGTGTTGATATGGCAAAAAGTGCTTTTTCTCCATGCTATAAGGACTGAATAAAAATTTTATTTACTATAGTTATTTTTGAGATATGCAATAGTGAATTTTATACTAGGAGAGTACTGTTTTTCTCCTCTTTTAATAGAGGAGGTAACCATATTTTTGATGATTGATTTTTATGTTTTCTGTGAGAGATTGGTCGATAGAGGAGCAGAGGAGGGCTAGTCTATTGAGGCTAGTATTGTGTTTATTTTCTTTTTAAAATCTGCTCTAGTACTGAGATGTTTACATGTTTTTATTTTTCTCAACCATATCAGTTCTTCTGCATAAGATTGTTGTAAGGGTGAGGTATTATAAAGTGTCTCAAGAATGGCTAGTTCTGGTATTGCAATATTAAACTTTTGCGTCTCCAATTGAGATCTTGTGGGTGAGTTTATAAAAAGAATGGAAACAGATTTTTCTTCTTATTAGTATATATGTCTTTAAAAAGTGCTTGTTTTTCAAAAAGAATTGTTTCTGTGGATTGCTCACTTGGTGTGACTAGCAGAATTTCCTCTGGGATTGTGTAGAAATTAGTGCAATCTCAAGTGCTTTAAGTCATCAAATGTATCGTTTTTCAAGGGATGAAATCTTTACAGTGTTTATTTAATATTTCCCAATAGTACTTTTGAGCAATCGTTTCATTATCTAGGGTCTCTTTTGTGTTAGTTACGAGGAAAAAGATTTTTGAGATTTATGAGATGACCTCTAAGTTTTAGATAGTAGATAACTTTGTACATTTTGCTTTCAGAATATTCTCCTTCCAAGAGGCTCCGGAGTTGATTTTTATCATTACATTTGTGATGATTTTCCCTTAGTGTTTTTGGAGTTGTTCTGCGATGAATTCTAGATTACTTTTTGCCATTTATTAGTTCTATCCTATTAAAATGATAAAAATTTATAGTGATTTATCCACAAGTTAATTTTTCCTAAAAATTCTTTTTGATTTTTCTATTGTATTTAGCTCAGAAAAATCATAGAAATTGAACTGTCATAAATGATATGAAATTTATTTATCTTACAATACTCTTGCGATGTTTCAGATGCCACTCATTGACTTTTGAGGTACAGATACTAGAACAATTGCAGTTGAGGGTATTAGAGCATCTGTTATGCCAAAATGATCAGGGTAAATATGAAGTACTCTTGAGATTAATTCAAATAAAATGCTGATCGCGATGCAAGGGGCTCTTGATTATATTGAACAATTTGAAATTATTGCAGTGAGAGGATTTATTGAGCTTTCAACATCGTTTATTCAGACAAATCAAAAAGTTGGTTTGACATTTGCTTTGTAGATTAGACTAGGTAAAAATATAAGAGCTTTTATTCCTCCAAAAAATAAGAGCTTTTTAATGCTTAAAATTGAATAATGGTTGAAAATCACAGATGGAGATTATGATTAAAGAATATTCTAAGAATCCTCTTTGTCATTATGAAATGAAAGATCCTAGATATAAGTAGACATGAGGGGAATTTTATCTGCTGAGATGATATTACTAGTTTTATCTCAAGATCAAGGATAGGAAAATCCTAGAATATAGTTATGATGGGAATCCTAGTGCAGTTAGTTTTGGCGGCAGCGAGTTTTCTATCAGAATTTTTGGTTTGAGCCACTCTAGACGAGGTTTTCTAACCTGGAATTATGAAACTTTTATTCAAAAAGTGATTTGAAGTTTTCTCCAAGAAGAAAGGAGAGCAGTAATGATAGCTCTCTTGTGAACTAGAAAATGCTATATCATGCCTATCTTGAAGATGGACAGAAGATGAATTTGATGATTTGATAGATTAAACCTAAAAAGTCTTGAAAAAGGGTAGTACTTGTGTACAAGTAGTGAAAGATGTCTACTGATTTTATTTTCCTTTAAAATGATGTTTAGACTTCTAAAAGAGCTTATCTTAGCCGTTGTGATTAACGCTGGGATCCTTTATGGGCTAATTATTATCACTTTGCATTAGAGATTAATGTTCAAACTGAGGGGCTTAAAGACATTTTTAATCCTTGGTTTTATACTCTGGATTGTCAACTTTGTCTTGAGGAAGATTCTTCATATGTTGGCGCTTCCTCTTAGGTTTTGACTTTGGGCTTATTTCGTTTTGTGATTAATGTTTGAGTGATTTACTTTTTTGCTTGGTTTGTGAATACTTACTATCATGATTTGGCCACGATTACCTTATCAGAAAGTTACTTTAAGGTATTGATTCTTTCATTTGTTATTACCTTTGTGTATTCATTTACTTTATAAAGCTTCTTAAGTAAAAATCTAATTAAAATAGTAGAAAAATCAGATTTTATATTTTGTTTTATGTTTGTGTTGAAATTATTATGAAAAATTACAGTATTACTAGAGAAAAGCTGCAGTTACGCTTTGAGTGTCTACAAGAACTATTGATAGATATGTTAAAAAGCGGAAAGCTCTCTTATAAGAAGATTGCGAATAAGGTGCTGCTTGCTGAGATGAAATTGAGGCTTTGCAGAGGGTTTTCAACTCTTCGCACTGGGGTAACCAGTGAGCTTATTCATGAGGCAACGCCATCAAACCAGCCAACTACAACGAATCCAGTTGTGGTCAGAGCTGATCTTGATCAAGCGATTGATGAAAAGATTGAGAAGTTCTTCTTGGATCTTTAAGGAGAAGGATAAGATGATTGAGGAGAAAAACAAGATTATCTTTATGCTTCAGCAGAGGATTTGAGAGCTTGAAACCAAATCCAGTCAATGATTGCCTTACCAGATTATAATAGAAAAAGCAGTATGATTTTGGAAAAGCAAAAAGCTAGAGGAGAAGGTTACATAGTACTAAGATGCTATAAAAACCGGAGAAAATGAAGAGTTTTATTCTTGTGGTTTTTGGCTCTAATTTTTATTGGGATTGCAGTATTCTTGCTTTCAGATATAATATTATTTCTTAATTTCTTATGCTTTCATAGAAATTACTAACAAAATTTTTCATTCTTTTTGCCCTTGATCTGTTCAGGGGCTTTTTGAATTTCTCATGGATATTTATTTTGACTGAAATCTTTTGATAATTCAGTTGAAAAATATTGTGCAAATAGAGAAAAGAATTCTGAGTTTTTTGCCCGTGGTGCTATCTATGATCCTTGGTATCAGTGGAATGTCCCTTGAGAACTAAAAGATAAAAGAGCAGCTTGGAGAAAATAGAATTTATCACATCAGTATTTCTCCGAATACTTTTACAGCGCAAGAGGTTGCTGAGGGAAGTTTGATACTGAGTGTTTGACTTTTTGAGTATATAAAGCAGTATAATTTGAAGGTGATCTTTAGGACAATGCACTGAGATGAACTGAGGTTGGTATCCTCGAAGTTCAAATCCAGAAACTTCAAAAAGCTTGGGATCCATGTTTGCAGCTTTCAAGACAAGTTGGGTTGGATCGTAATCATCTTCTTTTTGATATGTCTGTGAATGCCTGGGATCTTCCAGCAAAGATTGAAAAACCTGACAAAAATCAGTTTTTGTTCATTGCATCGAAGGATAAACCAAAACTTAAATGTCCAAGTTTCGAAAGACTATTATCCAGGAGATGAGTATGTGGATCTGATAGGATTTTACCTTTTATAACGTGGGGAGAGGGAATAGGCGACGATGATCTCCAGATAAGATCGTGAATAATGCAACTAGCAGACTCTTGAGAGGATAAAGAAAATTTGAAAACCGATTTTTATCGATGAAGTCTGAACCTCTGCGGTAGAATATCCCGAGCCTTATGATTATCAGAGATCCTTGCGAGATGTATCAGTCAAATAAAGAGTTAAAAATGCTTGGCTTGTCCAATGTGAGAGAATTTTTGCAGAGGGAAACTAAGATCGTCGGACTATTTACTTTAATGTAGATTTGACCAATTGACTGCAGCATCAGATTATAGGGAGCTTGATTGGGCTGTAATTAATCTTATAAACGATAAATTTTATGAGGGTTTCTGGGATATTTACTCAGTATGGGAAGCATGACCTTGGTTCAATACTAAGTTATTTTTGACTTGATGAGGTGAATTTTGCTGGGAAAAAGGCTTTTGTAGGTTCAGAGATAAAAAGGTTAGTCCCTCAGATTGATGGGATCGTAGGTGAAAGCTATAAAACAAAGGAAGAAAATCAGATTTTTTCTTCTTTTGTCAGGAAATATTATGATAACTCTTCTTTTCACAGGCAGTTAGATTTTATCTCAGACCTATGCTCTTTCAGGAAATCAGTTTTCTGGAGCTCTTGCCCTACTGATCCCCTCTTATAAGTTGCTATTTAATACAGAAAACTCTAATATTAGGAGTTTTTATGTTTTCTTGATCTTTTAAGATTGCTTGTTTTTCTCATTTCTAGTGTGTGGATTTGTTTTTCTAGTTGTAAAATTTCTTCAGGCATTGTTGTAACTCTCATTTCCTCTTGCAGCGGCCCCATCAAGGAGATCAATAGCCTCTATCAGGAGCTTCTATCGGTGATATATCTAGAAGAAAGATCTACTGCGAAAGTACTGCATCATCTGTAATTTTAATTCAATGATGAGTTTCATAGGGCAGGTTTTGATTCAGCGGAGGATTGCGATAGCATCTTCTTTAGTTGGCTCATTGACTAGAATTGGCTGGAATCTTCTCTCTAAGGCTCCATCCTTTTCAATATATTGACGGTATTCATTCAGCGTTGTAGCACCTATGACTTTGATTTTTCATCTTGCAAGGGCTGGTTTGATCATATTCGCCATATCCATTGCTCATTCAGTCTTTCATGCTCAAACGACCATATGGATCTCATCAATAAAGAGAATGATATTTCAGTCAGATTTTTCTACTTCTTTTAAAAATGGCTTTCATCCTTTCTTCAAAATCTCATCTGTATTTGCTTCCAGCCATGAGCGCTCAAATATCCAGCTCGATAATTTTTGTGTTTAAGCATATCTGGACATCATCCTTGATGATTTGCTGTGCTAGGAGCTCAATAATTGCTGTTTTTCAAACTCCAGGCTCTCATGTACAAGTACAGGATTGTTTTTGTCCTACGAGAGAGAATCTGCATGAGCCTGCGAAGTTCTTCATCTCTTCCAATAACAGGATCAAGTTTGCCTTCTTGAGCGAGCTGCGTAATATCTTTCCATATTTAGATAAAAGCTTTCAAGGCTGACTTCAGGATTATTATCCTGAATCTCCATTCTCATATTGAGAATTGTCGTATATGTTGATTCATCAAGATATTCAGAGCTTTTCAAAGCATTGATTTGGTATCACTTGATACCTTGAGTAAGGCGAGAAAGAAAATGTTCAGTTGTGATATAACTATCTCACATGCATTTGTTGCTCGAAGTTGTTAGAATTTCTTCTAGCTCCTTACCGATGCTACTTTCGATATTTCCAGTTGTTTTTGGTAGCTTATCAATAAGCATAATGGTTTTCAGCCTTAATTTGTTCTTCATTTGCTTTTTAGATTTTTGAGAATTGCTGGCAGATAGCCATCTGCTTGTTCTAACATCGCGTAAAGAAGATGAGGCGTTGTTATTTGTGGATGATTGATACAGATGTTGTTTGCTTCTTGAATGGCTATCGCTAGCCTTTTATTGTTAATTTATTGAAGTTCATTATTGTTTTATTAAAAAGATAAATAGCACTTATTTATATGTGGTGCTATATTTTTAATGATCTGATTTCAAAGTCTTTTATAATTTTTCTTATAATGCGAGATCTTATTAATGCATTATAAAATAATTCTTATTTTTATAAGTATTTATTTCTCTAAAAAGTTTCTAGGTACTCTTATGCTATATTTTAACTTTGCACAATATACCTTTTCACAGATAGAAACTAGTTTAGCAAAAGTAGGGTAGTGAAAATAGATTGAAAATATTACTTGCATAGATAATCATATTTTATTGAAAGTCAATACATTTTTAAGATTAGAAAATTTTTAATGCAAAAGGCTTATCAAATCAAGACTTTTTGACAATACTTAGCTCTAAAAAGTTCATACAGTTTTTCGTAAACGAAAAACTTTGATTTGACAAAGCAAAACTTTATTTGCTCTTTTGTTGTTTTGTTTGAAAAATTTTCAAACAAAAACTTCGAGAATTTGCTTGTCTGACAAAACTAAAAAAGTCAATATAATCTATATATTTATTTATTATTGACAATAGATGACAGAAAATATTTTATTGTCTATAGGTGCAGCAATTTCTTTTATGAATTTGAATTTTTGAAATCAGAAGAACGCATTACGAGAGTCAAAAGTTTTTCTTTAGTTATGCTGAAAAACAAGCTTTTTGACTATAAAACGTTTTAAGAGGGGAGTATTGATCGAGGTTTGAATTACTTAGTAAAGTGAGATTGGCTGATATATTTGATTTTCTACCTATCAAGAGTTCAATAATCAAAGCAAAGCACATTGATTTTTAATCTTAGATACAAGAAATTATACTCCTATACTTTGAATAGAACTTAATGGAACTTCTCATTTTTGAAAAACAAAAAGGAGTGATGAATTCAAAAGTATGTTTTCAGCACTTCCTGATTGCAATTATTAACTGCTTGGGAATTCAAAAGCTAATGATATTCAGTATTGGAAAATGTTATTTAAAAATTTCTGATAAATCCAATAACAGAAAGTCATCAACCCTACAAAGCTAATCCATCAACTAACTTCAGTGATAGCTGGAATTTGATACACCAATGATACAAAAATATGATAAAAAGCTCTTAATCAATCAAAAAGCATTCAAAAATAAATGAAATCTTGAGATTGAATATATTGTAATCAATGCAAAACCTTTTAAGACCTCCATTTTAATAATCGCTTAAATAAGAAATAAAAGAGTGGTACATATACCAAATAATCCCATTCTTTAGATCAAAATCAATTTCCAGCAAGATTTATAACCTACTATACTAAACCCTTTGTCATATCATTCTATTGAAGCTTTTTGTAAAATATCAAACAAGTGATTCTCACTTATCAAGAGGGTTTTTATGAAAAGAAGGAGCTTTTATTGACTGCTTCTTTTAATTTCTGTTCATTCATTTTCCCTTTTTCATCAATAACTTTCCTCTCAAAAGCTCATTATTTAAGAGCTTTCCTACAGCTTCTGGAAATTTAGCAGATCAATATTTTTCTAAAATCTGCTTTTTGAGTTTATCTGCATATTGACAGACTTTTTCGTTATTATCAAAAGGTCGTAAATCGGTAAAAATTGAGTCAATTATCATCAGGAGTTGGCATATATGTTTTTGTCTCTACATGCCGTAGCATAAGACATATATTTTCCCATTAAAGCCTCAAAATCATTTTGAGCAACATAATTTTCCACTTCATAAATCAATGCCTACATTCCCACAATTTGAGAGAGCGCATCTCATAATTTTCCAATGCTTCACTCTTCTGAAGCTAGTTTAATTGGTACTGGTCTGGCTCAACACTTAACAGAGATATCTCGGTCTGAATACTCATCACTCTCTGCCTCCTTTTTGAATTCTTGCCATTTCTCTCAGTATTTTTGATATAAGAGCTCTTGACTTGCTTATATCTATAACAACTCATAATCATCACTGCTAACCTCAAGCTCTGACTCTCAATTCCAGACAGCAAGCCATAAACAACACCCTTCTTCTTTGCGACTCTGTTGCATTGATTGGTCAGCTTTGATTTGCCCAAAGGCTACAAGAATTGAGGTATTTTGAATAAGTTTTTGATATTCTGTCGATAGCTGGAACATTGATTGTATTCTGAGAGTCTATGCGAATAATCTCAATCTCCTCATATTTTCCCAGCTTTGACCTCCTCATCACTGGAACTTATCATCAGGCCACCTCCTCACCAATCCATAGATTGGAGTCTTCGATATCTCTGTATAGATAAAGCCTCTTCATTGATTTACCTGTTTAAATCCTGTAGGAAAGATAGTTTCACTAAGAGTAGTACGATTTCTCAAAATTCTAAATTTTTGAGAATGCTTTTATTTACTCAGTTTCTCTCCCAAATTTCCCAAGCTTGATTTTTATCTACTGTGAGAGAAAATGCTGCTTCTGTAGTTGTATTACATTTTGCTCCTCTTTCCACGGATTAGCAATCAACATCATGTTCTCTAATCTTACATCTCCAATCCAAGTAACTCAATAATTACTTTCAGGATCGTATAATGTAAATTGATTATCGTTTAAAATATCTCACTGAAAAAGGAATTTATTACCAATACTATTCGTATACTGATAAGCTGTTCTGCTTGGTATAGTGAATGTATTATAATACTGTACCGCCTATTTATACTTTGCTTGGTAAAAAGTTATTCACTCATCTTTCATATCTATATGAAAATCATATAAATTTTGTTAAATTATAACTAGGCTTCAACTCAAAATAAAAATTGAAACCAGTAAACCCAAAGCTATATCATAAAACGAGGATTAGAATCAAAAATATATGAATTCCCTTGTCTGTCGATATTGCATAACGATCTCTTCTATCAATTTTTCCCTTCTGGATTATCTCCTCAAAAGAATATTGATTAAGATTGAATTAAGACCAGAAGCACTGAGAGGTTAATACTCAGAATATGAGTATGAATAACGTTAAGAGTCATCTGTTTAAATCAAATCTAAAATTTGTTTAATTTGATATATTTTATCTTGCAAATCTATGTTTTTGAAGATAAAATCTGATCTTCTGAATTCTTTAATTTATCTTCTAATCTCTTCAAATCTAACTCATAGTTTTCAATTTCAACTCTAATCTGTTTGAAGTTTGGGAGAATAATAAAGCTCATGTCCAGCAAGAAATCATAATACTGCAAAAGATAATATATGAGAGAATATTGATAAATAGTTCCATCTTAATCATTATTTAAAAATAAAATTATTTAGCATGAATAAGTTTAAAAAGTAACTCCTGTAAAAGAGAGAGAGTGCAACTAAACCAACAAGCTCGGTTATACCTGATATTCAATCAGCAGAGTAGGGGATCTGACATTTTTGCACTCCCCTGGTCGATAATACATTCTCGTTTAAGCATTTTACTACTGGCTAAGATATAAAGCAAAAGGAAAAATTGATAACATTGGTACAATTAAACTAACTATATAGTAAAATTGAACATAAATTGAGATTATTCAGTCCATACCGTCTGATATTACATATATATAAAGATTGTGAACTTCTTTAGAGTTTCACTTCTTGGAGAAAGAAGCTTGACTAAAAGCCCTCAAAGAAATCATATGAAGAGGAAATAAAAACAAAAGTCAAAAAGTTTTTCAAGGAAATAGCCTCGTAAAAGTATTTTGATAACCGCTGATAACGTTAGTCTTAGCAACTGCTGCTCAATAGGATTTATCTACTTGATACATTATCTCCCAAATAATTTTCAAATTAAATAGATTTGAGAGCAAGAGGCTGTCAATAAAAGGAGCAATAACCTCATTAATACCCCCAAACATGCTAATTATATCTATCATTGCTTGTTCCATCATGATATCATATTAGTTATTACGAACATTCAAAACAAAAACACTCACAACAAGATTTGTAAAATAAATTTGCATTCCTTCCTGGAGAGAGTTTGCCGTCAGCTTCAGTCAAACTCTGGAGCAGGAGAAAGACTAGCTGTCAAATATTCCTACATGAGGTCTTATCCTCCACATTATAGACTTTTAATCCAGAGAGGATATCGACTTAATCTCAACAATTTCATTATCTGTTTTGAATACTATATGTTTTTCATGTTGTGCTCTTGGTACCCGAGGCTATCTGGTCTAGGTTGTGCTTGACTTCTGTATGATTTCAAGTTTCCTCTTGTGAAGTCTCCTCAACTTCTGATCTGTATACTATTGGATCCCAGCATTTAATTTTTATACAAAGGAATTAAAAAGGTAGGGTATACTTTTCTCGTATACTTTTCGGTATTGGTCGATATTGTGGACTCAACTAGCTCTCTTCTTCAAAAATGGATCATTTTCATTACAATACTTTGAGTCAAGACCTGCAATATAGAGGCTATTATATGCTTCTTTTTCAAGTTCATCGTGAATTTTTATGCGGAAACCGTCCAAAAATTGATTTGAGAGGTTTAAAAGAGGATTTTTCTAATATCGAAGCTTCATAGCTATCTTTGACTTTTTCTGAATTCATATTATGAGTCTTGCTTCATCTCATTGAATATCAGCCAAATCTCATTCATTCGAATATACAATTCTCTCTACTGATTGAGAGTTTGGTATAGGGAATTCAGGTCCTAGAGTATCTGACTACAAAATCGGAAAAGCCTACGAATATTCAAATCAACTCTTTTCAGTCTTTTGACTCATAAAAGCATTTGTTCCTCTTCTACACTGTATGATAGAATAACGTCTAGCATATCTGAATATTGCTTTCATTTTCGCGCATCAAAATAAAGATGAGCTTGATCGACTACCAATACAATATCTTTATATTTAAAATCTTTTCAAATAGTATATGTCCCTATTTGTGATTTTGCAATAGTTTACTATTAATTTAGAATGATATCTAATTCTTCTATTGTATCATACATATCCACAAATGAATATGGAATATTCCCAATAATCAGAGTTTTTCTTTTTGGATAACTTAACAATTCCAAAAAGTACCTGAAAGTCTTTCCTGATCCATAATTCCCCATCACACAATATACTCAAAATCTTTTTCCAAACATTTTATAACATACATCATTCTAAAAAGCATTAGTATTCTTGATAATTGTCCTCGATTATTGGTTTTTATAAGCAAGTATAATTTGCTGAACTGTTTTGAAGTCCTTATCTGCAGTTGTATATTTTTGTGGCTCCTGGTATAATCTGTGATTAAAGTTGCAGATTGCTGCTAAATCGTATACATGCTTATTTTTTATCTTCTGCACTAATTTCCGTCTGAACTTACCAAGTTCATATCTCATCCTGTATCATACCTGTAAATATTCAGGATAAAAGCCATTCAAACTTTGTCTTTTTCAAATCTTTCTTCTATCATAATACCTTATGAAAAGTGGAAAACTCACAACGATCCAAAACCCAGATATCAAAATCTCAGTTCTCAAATCGTGAAAATTGTCCTCAGACTTTAGCTTTTAGGTATTAGGTTTAGAAAGTTCCATTTTCTCACAATCTACAGTGTAATCTATACAGGTCAAAACGATTTCTGATATACCAGAAGAAGAATAGTAAATTTTCTAATTCATCTCGTAAATTTTCTCATTAACAATCAAAAGCCCTTTTACCGTATAGCTGACACCTCAATAACCTTTTTCAGTCCTTACTGAATTCGTTTAATTGTCAAATATCAACTAATTTCCCCATCATAATAATAGATGATTTTCAATATGATATAATCATTTTACCCTCATTTCGTCTTGATACATGAAATCAAAAAGAAATTTGCTCAGGCATCATTATCACGACACCACAAAATTAAAGTTTCGGGCAAATAAGGACCATAAAAGACAAAAATCAACATATTCAGCGATAAAACAGTCCGGAGTCTAATTTTAGATATTCAAAGTCTATTTTGCCTGCTTTGGTTTTCTTTGCTGTTTTTGAGCTTTAAAAACTGGTTTTCAATAATTTCAAGTTGTTTCATAAAGTTGTCAGTTTGTAAAAAGGAGTTCAATGCTATTTTTAAAAATCAGAAAGTTTTGACAGAGTAGTTTTGCTAGTTTTACCTAGAAAGGTGAAGCGGTTATAGATAGCTAGGGAGACGACCCTATTATTATACGGGTCGTCAGCCTCTAAAACTGACAATTTTTGACTATCTATCTTGTACTGGTCTTCATCAGGGTTCCATACTCAGTAATTTTCAACAGTTTCCACCGTAGGCACAGAGATTCCTTCTTTACTGAATTCTCAGGGTTGCCTTAAAAATATCTACAAAATCCCCTGATCAAAATCACTTTCTTAGTATAGTGATGAATCTTGGATTTGCCAATAATAGATACATAGATGCTACGTTTCAGTTTCTATCAAGTTTACATTCACTGATTGAATAGCCAAATTGTGAATTTAAAGATTTCGTTGTTCATTTGCGCAAACAGACTAAAATAAGAAAAAGCGGACTTTCTCAGAAAAATCCGCAGAAAACTACAGATTATCTAGCAGATCTCTGAAGAGCTTCAACAATGAGAAGAGAAGATACTTTCCTCATATTACAGCTCCGATCCCCATGATAATCCATCCACTTGTCACGATCCCTGTGATACCTGATCCTCTGCAGTTAAGTTGTTCTAATGTTGCAGCTGGCATCGTAAATAATGATGCAATTGCTCCTGAAGTCATGTATGCAAAAATGAAATAAAAAGTTAATATTTTCGCATCTTAGGTCTCCTCTACATGCTTTTAACTTTTGCACAATATACCTTGTGCAAAGTATAGTGAAAAATAAAAGGTAAACTATGGAGTATAAAATAATCTTATTTTGTAATAAATAAATATGTTAGTTTATAATTGTATTTCAATCAGTAAGGAGAGGTCTGGGAGGAATCCGAGATGAGAAGTGGAGGGGCAGTATGTATGCAAAGGAATTGTTTGATTTTCTTGCTTTTTATATGTTTTCTTATACTCTACGCATATTTAACTCTATAAATACTATAACATATGATTAACTATGGCTGCCCTAAGGTTTGGAGTGATCCTTTTGGCTTGAGATCTTCAGTAATCAGAGGGCATTGTGATGATTTAAATTGTAAAAGTCTGATTTTACTCAGTGAACCTGAATTATTCAGGAATATTCTGAGAGAACTTACAGGCTGCGTTTTGATAGGAATGATCGTGTTGGAGCTTTATTTTAAGGCAAATTGGTGTGGAAATTGTAAGGTTCTTGAGGAGGATCTGTTCAAAAAGGGATCCCAGCTGGATCAACTGTTTGTGTTGATCGATTTTGATCAGGCTTTTGAACTTAGAAAAACAATATACTGTAAATAGCACTTCACACTTTTGGTGGTTATTGGTAGGACATGAATATGATCCATAAGGATAGCTCTGGTGAATATGATACTATCATCAGACTTCTTCAGTAATTTTTAGTATTCTATTTGCATATTATGATTTTTGTTTTTCGCGTTTTTGCAGGAGTGCTTTCTGTTTTAGCTCCTTGTGTTTTTACCTGTGCTTCAGTTTTGCTTCTGAGGTATTGCTAAGCAAAACTCAAAATCTCCCTATATTATTCTGATTTCTTCTCTTGTTTTTATCTTTTTATTTACCCTTTTATTAAAAGGTTTCACTTGTTTATTGCTATTCAAATTATATTTTGGACTTGGATTTCGCTGTTATTATCCTAATTTATGGTGTTTTTATACTTTTCTCAGTTATGGGATGATTAAAACTCCTCTTTTCGAGCTCTAAGCCAACAGCTAGTGTAAAACAAGAGCCTGGATTTTGAAGCTGATGTTTTGTTGGGTGCTTCATTGTGACCAATTTTTGCTAGCTGTTCTCCAACGTATGCATTGGACTGATTATTCTCGACAAAATCTCGCCTCAGAATCTTACAATGGGGAATATTCAGTATGTGCCTATATTTTAGGGTTTTGATTTGCTTCAGCGTTGTTACATTATTTTGGAAAGGAGGCTGTCACGTGTTAAAGCGATATGCAAATCCAAATGGTATCTTTAAGAAGGTAATTTGAATACTCTTTGATCCTCACAGGTGTTCTCATTCTTTCTGGAGGTTTTAAGTGGTTGAAGCTAAACTTGTTGATTCTCCTTTCTGATCTGATCAGAATAGAGAAAATGCTCTAATACTTACAATAGAGAGTTATATGAAAACTCCTCTACTGAGGAGTGTCTTTTGATGAAGTTATTCGCATGAGCTGAAGGAAGTTAATCAATGGGGCTGCGATTGCTAATAGTCCTTCTTGGCTTCTCAGAAAATATCTCATGATATGACGAGTTCACTCCTCTAGCTTCCTATCTCGGATCTGGTTCATAGCAAAGCTGATAGAAAAATGTCTCTGATTTTTAGGCATTGATACAATAAATTCATTTGCTTCTTTATATGGTCATTTTTAGGATTTTTGCCATTCTGAGTCAGCTGGTGCCTTTTTCATCATTGCAAAGAGTTTTTAGTGATACAGCGACTATAGTAAAGTACTTCATACTCTCCTCCTCTGCTCTCATTTCTAACTTTTCAGAAATATTCTTGAAAAGGTTTAGAAGTCTGGATTTTTCCGCTCTTCAAAGTTGAGAATTGCATATTTTCTCATCTTGGGTTCCAATATTGGTCCAGCTCTGAAGGCTCAAACACCAATAAAGCTGTTCTTATTTTCAAATGGAAATAAAAACATGGGTATCCATCCTCCTCTTTTCATGGAAAACTCAGCTCAAAAAGTGATTTTATAGGGTGTTTTTCTACTGTGGCGAAGATCTTTATTAAAATCTAAACATTGTTTGAGAGACTTTTAACTCGGATCTGGAACGGGAATAGGTTCTTTTGCGCTTTGTAGAAGAGGCTCAATAAAACGTTGGAACCTCTTCCTCTCTTGTTGATAGAGATCATAGTTTATGAAGCCATTCTGTAGTATTGTCTACCGCAGCGAGAAACTTTAGCGTGATTTCAAACATTTTGAGGTAAAGGGAAATAAAAAGTTTAATTCAGGATTTTTCTTTTGTGTTCTTAAAAGAGCTTTATAACTATTGCAATAAGAATAAATAAAATGAAGAACCACTGGCTTTTGTGATCATATAATTCTAACTGACTATCTGCCTAAGATATTCTAGTAATAATCTGATAATCGAGTAATAAAAGTAGAAAGTTGGTCACTTAATATCAGATTTTTATGTTTTTAGGTAGGTTCTTAGTGTCAGTAGCTGTATAATAAATAGCAGCTCATTCTAGAAGCATTGAGAGTAAGTTGGTATTTACTCTTGGTAGGGTATCTATTTGGTATAAACATACGTAAGTCCTAGGGTTTTGGAGAGCTGTCCAAGTTGGTTTGGGAGCTCTGAGATTGGGATTCCATAAAGCTCTTGATTTAGGAAGTTTCGCATCTTCAGAGGAGGAATTCAGAGTGGAACAAAGATAAGAATCATGTCAAAAGAAGTAAAAATCTGATAAGCTTTTTGAAATCGTGAGAAGATTGCGATAGCAGTACTACTCGACTAATTCCTCAAATAAAAGACATTTCCTCCTTCTCGAACTTTGAAGATTTCACTAAGATGTGTGAAATAGTAGCCATTTCCGTAAATCAATACATGCCTCCTCCACGAGAGAATAACTCATAGTGCGATAACTAAAATGGGATCTTCGAGATTTTCAGTTAGAATACTCTTGGATAGGGAGCTATAAATAGCTTGTTTTCCCTAACCAAGCGAGTCGAAAGATATCTAGAAGAAACGCGATTGCGTAGAAAATACCGTATCGATAGATGAAAATCAAAAATACTGAATGCAACCATTGCTCTTCTTAAAATAAATGCTTGAGTATATTTTGGGAAAGGGTTTCAATCAGTTTGAGGCGAAAAGGAAAAATTTGCACGGTTTTGAATATAATTATTGAGGTTTTTACCTTTGATCTTGAAAATTGGATGGCAGATTTGATAAAATCAATTCTCGACTTGCAAGCCGTAAAAGAAATACCCAGATTTTCTGTTTTAAAAATTATTCCTAGAGACTTGGCAAAGTCTGCTCAAATCCTTATTTTTCTACTCCTAAAGAAGCATCTCAAGGCTTTAACTACGAATAATCATCAGAAGAGGTGAGAATACTTCATCAGCTTGAAAATAAAGGAGCTTGTGACTGAGCTCTTTTTATACAACAGTTGAGGATATGAGTTTGCAATGGAGCGATATTCTCAAATGCAGAATCAAGCTGAACAAATTGCACAGAAGCATTTAGAACAGCAAAAGGCTGAATGAAAAGTCGGCTATTGATCTGATTCAAGAGTTTTTGAACAGAGAGAAGATAAAGATCCATGAGATTTTATTAAGAAAATGATTAGGTTAGCTTTTTCAGCTGAGCTGAATCTGCATTTTTCAGTCTGAAGATGAAGGTATTCAAAATGAAGATTAGACTCGATGGAGTTTTGCATAGTTTAGTTTTGTTTTCTCATCAGGGTTTTGGAAATATATGCAGAAAATCAAGTTTATCTCTGGGGTAAAGATGAATATAGAATACTTACCACAAGATGGAAGATTTTCATTTGAGGCATCAGATAGAAACTGAATTCAAAAGAAAGTTGATGCAGAATTAACTTTATGCCTGGGATAAAGAGTGAGAATGTTGATCAGATTTCTTGATGCTTCAAAAACTAATGATCATTTTGAAGATTGGATTTTCTGCTTATCATATCGCACTTTTGAAAAAGTATATGCAGAAAACAACAGGAATCATTATGTACAGGTCCGACTGGATCTGGAAAAGACGACTTCGCTCTATACTATCCTCAAACAACAATGATTGAACTAAAGAAAATAATTACGCTAGAAGATCCGATTGAATATGAGATTAGCGGAATTCAGCAATCTCAGATCAATTATGATAAATGATGTGATTATGAAACTGGTCTGAAGGCAATATTGAGGCAGGATCCAGATATTATTTTGGTTTTGAGAAACAAGAACAAAGGAAACGGCTCAAATAGCAGTGTGCCAGCTCTTTACTGGACATCTGGTCTTTACCACTACATACGAACTCAGTTTTTAGATTCTCTTTCTGAGACCCCAGTGAATATGTGAGTTGAGCCTTATCTTTTAACTCCTGCATTGCAACTTATGATAGGTCTAGAGGCTGGTTCGTAGCATGTCCTCATTGTTGTACTCGAAGATGCAACACCAGAAGAAAATGCTGAAATCCTTGCTCATGGAGCATATTCAAAAGTTTCATCCAGATTTTTCGATCTTCTTATCAAGGAAGGTACTTCGTACAAAATGATGTGAACACTCATAATCATTCAGGATATAACTGAAAGAGTACAGATTCTTGAACTTCTCGAAATTACTGATGATTTAAAAGGGCCAAAATCCTTAAAATCCCTATGGTCAAGATTTAACAGAAATGGTAAAAGAATCTGATTTTCACTATTGCAAGATGATGGAATATTAAAGGTGATATCTTGAGAAACAACGCTAGAAGAAATCCATAGAGTGAGTTACTAATAGAAACTCAGAACTCCTGAGTTTTTATTTTACTTGACTTTTATAGCTGGAAAGACTAGACTAGAAGATGTTTAGATAATTTTTCTTGATGCTTTACCTTTATAGCTTTTGATCAGTTTTCGCAGGTTTTGATAGAGTTTTTGCTTATCAATGAGATGCGAGCTGTTATTTGAGACTGTTTCTTTTGATGAGAACCTCTTTTGGTCTTGTGAGAAAAGATTGCTTTCCCTGAGCTTTATACTACTCTGTGTTCAGGTTGGTGATTTTCTATAGTTGAAAAATCATCGAGAAATATATTGAACTTTGCATTGGATGGCCTATTATTGGTGCTAAATTATAAGAGCAGTGATAGCTGAATGAGAAGCACTTAGTTTACTCCCAAAGAGAGAGGAAGAAGAAATAACATACACTGAGTTTTCCATAGGGAAACAGCAACTAGTCGCTGAAAAATAGTCGAGATTTTAGTTGTCTTTCCTCGAGTCTTTTGGACTCAGTGAGAATTATCTTCAGGCAGATAAAGAGGCTCTATTGCTTAATAGTTTAGATACTGCTAGTGAGAAAAGCAGACCAACTCGATGAGAAGATAAAGCAGTCTTTGTCTGAGTGTTATAATTGCGACTGGATCGGAAATCCAAGATTTTCAGAATCTAGGTGATATCTTCCTTTATTGAGCCACAAAAGTGGTATTACTATGCCAGCCAACAAGATCCTAGATATAAAGGTATGAGCTGCGCTTGAAAAGATGGAGCAGGAATGTGAGGAGCTGAGTATTGAAATTTCTTCGAAATAAGTTATAAAAAGCTGGTTTGTTCCAGCTTTTTCTCGGATTACATTACTCTTAACGAGTTTCTTTTACGATGATCAAAAGATTGTCCATCATCTGTTTTCTTCTTTTTACGAATGTGGTCAAAGATAGATTTACTTTTCTCAAGTTTGATACCAGGAAGGCAAAATCTGATCCATCGAGAAACTCTGATTGGAGTTGGCAATCGTCTATAGAGAAAACCTGGTCCATCACAAGTAGTAGCTATAAACTCAAACTTTTCCCTTTAATAGTGGCTCTGGCCCTCGTATAACGATAGCGAATTTTGCTGTAAAGACGTTCTCATACCAGCTTTTGAACTTTTGATGTGGAGCATCGTTTGAACCAAATAGGGAAAAGACTCACAAATTTATCTGTTTCTTTGACTTTTACCCTCTCGCCATGCCCTGAGTTCTGGATCATGTCTGTCAGGTTTTATCTGCTCAGAATGTTAAATATCAGAAATCCTTCTTTATCTTGGTAAAGATTGTTGCCTCAATAGCATATTTGTAGCTCATCAAGTGCGATATTCGCAAATTGATGAAGAAAGGGAGATTTTCATCTGGGTGAACCGTTAATAAGAGTATCATTGAGACGAGAAGGGGTAAATTAAGAAAAGTTATTATTCCCTGATAAAGAGGTTCAAAAATTCTGATGTCTCTTTTTGTTTCTGGGGTTTTGGATTAGAATATTTTTCTAGGTTGATTAGGCTTTGTACAGACTCATCTTTCATAGAGAGGGAGAGCTTTTCTCTCTCTATCAATATCAAGGACTCTTACTTCTACTTGCTGCCCTACTTTCACTACATCATTCGGATTTTGTACAGCGTGAATTTTCGCAAGCTGAGATTTGTGCACGAGACCATCATTATGCAAACCAACATCTACAAAAGCTCAAAAATCTGTCACATTTCTCACTACTCCTTGTAAACCTCATTCAGATTTCTACATCTTTGATATCTAAAACTATATCAGACTTAGGCAAGGAGCTTCAATCTCTTCTCTTAAGGTCGAGCCCTGGTCTTTACGCAGTTCCTTGAGAATATCTTGCATTGTTTTCATATCAAAGTTCATATTTCTGAGCGAAATTTTCTATATCATTTCTGACATTGTGGTAAGATCTTGCAATGGTAGGGTCAGATTTTCTTTTCATTCCAAGCATTTCCTTCTAGAAATGCGTAGGTTTCGTTTATGATTATCTGGATGAATTCCTGTACTATCAAGGATTTCTTTACCTCATTTAATTCTAAGGAATCAGATCGCCTGTTCATATGCCTTTGGTCAGAGTCCCTTTACTTTCTTAATTTGTATCTTCAGTCAATTCTCATCTCTATAAGCAACGAGATTTTTCGCAACCGTTGTTGAAAGATCCAGCGATATACACTGCAAAAGCGCATAACTTGCTGTATTTACGTCTACACCAACTGCATTTTACAACATCTTCGACCTTTTCTTTCCAGTTTTCTTTGAGAAACTTTTGATCAACATCATGCTGATACTGCCCTTCACTCCAATCGCTTTAGGATCTATTATTTTTGTGAGTTCAGCTAATGGATCTTTGGCCACTCTATGAGCAATACTGATTGCACCTCTAATTGTGCATCAAGATCATGGATACTCATCTTGAGAGCTAATTTAGAAGCCGAATATACTGAAGCTCAAGCTTCTGAAGTAATGATATATTGGGTCTCAGATCGCTCTTTTGATAAAATCTGCAAACTTCTTTCTCTGATTCTCTACTAGCAGTTCAGTTTCCAGTACAATCAGTTGAATTCAGAATTTTTACTAATTCTAATGAGTGTTTTCTGCTTCAGCAATCTGAGGTTCGGTTGGATAAATTACTTCTTGTCGAGATTTTCCCGTTTGATCTCACAACTGCAAGTTTACGTCCTGTTCTATACGTTGATCAAATCCAAGAACTGTCAGTCCTTTTTACAGGAGGCGTTAGAAGAAGATAGGTTGTCTCAGAAGACTTTGATCGCCGATTCATCAGATCGTCTCCCTTTTATCTGCTCGAAGTTCTCTTTCGATCGCAAAGTAGTAGTTAGTCTTTCTAGTCAGTCATCTATTGGCTTCTTTGAGGTATTCTAGGCTTGAGTTTGGATGCATCATGAGGATAGAAAATTCTGATATCTGCTGAAAATTGCACAATTTGATTGAGAGTTGTTTTTCTTTTTCTGCCTCTATTTGCTGCTAAGTAAGCATGTGAGAGTGGATTTCTGAGGTGTCTTTTTGATATTCTTTATGAGATTTTGTAAAACTCATGCTCTTTCCTCGAGATGTGTTGTTGCTTTAGTAAAGGAAGTATCGCGTTCAGCTCTTCAAATTCCTTTAATCTTGGCTCTCCAAATCAGCATGATCAGAGACTTCCTCGGCAACGATATCTTTCGCTCATTGTTAGATCGCTTCTTGAACTGACTTTACTGAGGTTTTCTCATCTCTCAGTGTCTTTAATATATCTGCCTCTGCTTCCATTCTTCCTTTGAGAGTTAGTGCTGCAAAGAATCTTGGCTAATGGCTCTAGTCCTTTTGCCTTTGCAATTACAGCGCTTTATGTATCTTCTCTCCTTAAATGGTCTGTAAAGATCCTCGAAGTCTTGCAAGCGTCTCAGCTTCAAGAATTTGCTGTTTAAAGTTCTGGTGTTAAAAGTCCTTTCTCATCTATAAGACCAGAAGGATATCCTCTTTTTCTTGCTTTGAGATTTTAGTAGTATAACCATAGAGTTCATCACGTTGTTGCTCGTCTGTAGCTCCTTTTGTCATCTCTTTACGATATCGAGCAATAAAGGAATAGTATTTCATCTCATCTAAAAGCTGAATGATGGCTTTAGAGATTACTCAGGTTTCCATTCAGGTGTGTGTCAATAATCTGCATGAGTTTTTCCATATGTTTGTGCATAAATCACAAATGCTAGTTGAGGCTCTCTGATAAGATTATTTTTCAAATTTTTCAAAGCGCAGGGGCTGATCTGGTTTGGAGCAAGTGTTTGTGCTCGTTGCTTCCTGTATTTGGTGTATTTTCACCAAATCAAAGGAGTGAGTTGCTATTTCTTTGACTCACTTCTTGAGCTTTTCAGATCGTGGATTAGGAGTGTTTTACCAGAGAAAGAATGAGAAATAAAGGAAATAAAAATCTGATATTGTATGATATTCTCCAAAATTCAAGATATAGTCTAGAAAGGATACTTCTGGTCTCAGATGAAACTCAGAGACCGATAGCCAGCTGCTTAGAATACAGAAGGCTTTTGGTCTCAGCAATACATACTGCCAAGAGTAGAGAGCCTTATACCTTCTGCAGACAATAATTTAACAAAAATCGGTTTCTAAGTCGTTATTTCAACTTTCATTTGGAGTATTCTCGGTTGAAGTGCTAAGTGAAATTTAATAATGCATTAAATTCAGTTAGTCATTCTCTATTTTGTTTTACGTTAATGAGCATAGCTTTATTTTTATACACAAGGACAAAATCTAATTTTTCCTCTAATCATTAGTTTGCACTTTTGTCATTTCTTTGGTAAGATTATTGACTCTTTTGATTTTTATTTATCACGTTGTTATTTTATAATAATAAAAACCTGATTCCAACTATGGATGAATCAGATTGGTATTTTATAGGTCTAGTAGCTGCGTCACGAACAGCTCCTGTTTTTCGGTGAATCTCTATGATTTCTTTTGAAAATGAAGCTCAACCTCACCAACTGCACCATTTCTATCTGATACAGACATCTGCGCCTTTTATCCGGTATCTGGGTCGTACTAGTCTTCTATGTAGCATAAGAACCGCATCAGCATCTTGCTCAATTGCTCCTGATTCTCTCAAATCTGAGGTTGGGGCTTTATCAACTCTTTGTCTCTACAGCATGCGAAAGCGAGAAAGTGCCATAATTGGAACTTCTAACCTCTAGCTAGTTCCTTCAGACTTCTAGAAATATCTGAAATCTCTTGAACTCTATTTCGTGCATAGCTTTGTCCTGCCATAAGCTGCAAAGGTAATCAATAATCACAACATCGAGTCAGCCTTTTCAGTTTAGTTTTCTCAGTTTTGACTTAAGTTCTGGAACCGTTAATGCTCCCCATCGTCAATAAATATTTTGCAACTCAGAGGCGTGCTATTTGCTTCTCAGATTTTGAGAAATCTCCTCATTCATTTGCTCCTGAACCATTAAAGTTTATACAGAGGAAACTCCAGCAACTTCTGAGAGAATTCTATCAACAATTGATTTCCTGAGCTCATTTTCAAGCGAGATAAAAATCTACTGCTTTCTGTTGCTGATGCGACATTATTGAGTACATTCAATGCAAAAGCTGTTTTCCCATACTCGGTCTAGCGGCAGGGCTAATTAGCCTCTCAGGCTTAAACTCAAGCCAGCATCTTATCTCTACCTTCATGCCCAGAGAATACTTTGAGTTCGTTCAGTTTTCTGGATTATCTGCACCTTCAATATACTCCATTACTCTCTTTTCCAAGATGTCTCAGATTGCAATAATGCTCTCCCCTACTTGATTTTTGAGTGAGACTGCAAAATTTTTCTTTTCAATAGCATCAAAAATCTGAGTAGGTGTCTTTCTGTTCATAGACTTCACCACTGATTCACGTGGCAAAACTTTCAGGAACCTGCCTGAGGAGAGAGAGACTTTTCTCTTACAATTTTGCTATATTCGGAAACATGGTTGTGTAGAGAAAAAGGAAAGAAGAAAGATCATAAAGATAATCAACTCCCTCCAATCACATCTAGATTTCAATTTTTAGAAAAGCTTGATCAGACAATAAAGCATGACATCGATAGTCTTCTCTGCCATCTCAGAAGTTGCTGTATCAGCTTCGTAAATGTAGCTATTACTCGCGCTTTTGATAAAAGTCTTTGTACCCTAGTTTATCTTGAATCATAAATCCACATTACTTCATCTATCATGAGGAGGCTCTAACCGATGACCTGCACTTTTCAGCCTCTATATTATGTGGAGGAAGATTGATATTTTCAGGCATTTGGAAATACTATTGAAAGATAAATAACTAGAGTTTATAATAACATGAACTAAAATCAAGAGAAAATTCTAGTTCAGAATTGGCATTTTCTTTTAACTTTTCACGAGTTTTAACAAAAATTACTTCTTTCAGAAGCTTTCTTTGAGTCATTGCTCAATCGTAAAGCGACTGGATGTTGCAGAAATACAGTAAGAACCAAGACTTGTCGTTCCTGTCCGAGAGAAAATAAAGCTTTTGTAAAGAGCTCCTGATCACGAAAAAGCTATCTATGAGCTTCATTACCTCAAGAATGACTCTTTGTTTAGAAAACTGCTTTTGCGGTTTGAAGCAGAAAGTTGTTTGATGCTTTTCGCAATGCTCTATTCATTTCTCTCCATATGTTTTTCCAAGTATAAGGAGCGGGGAGAAATGAGATCTTGACTCCTTTTGGTTTTCTCCAATCCAATGAAGCAAGAGTTGATGCCATTCATAGATGGATAAGAACATTCTCGAGATTTTTATCTCTTTGCTGATGCGCTCTTCTGATGAGTCTAAGAAATCTGTGGATGAAAGAGAAAATCTGATTCTTGATCCCTGTTCTGAAAGAGAGAGATCCTTCAAGTTTTGGAGTTTTGAAACTGAGGTTTCTGAGGATTGAAGAAGATCAGTTTTGTTAGCATGGTCTTGCGTGGCTATATCAGTAGTAATATAATAAAATCCCAGCTCTGTAAATGCTTTGGATAGATTCGTACTCAATAAGCTGATCAATATTACTACTTGTTGCCGCTTTGTCTTCCTGATAGGTTACAAACCATTTCACTTGAGTTGGGAAAACGGGACCGCTCCCTTCCTCGTTAATCAGTCTTGCGATGACTTCTGGCATATAAAATTCAGTTTTGGCTCGTTAAAGATTCTTTCTCTAAGAAATGATAAAGTACTTTCTCGTAAAATTCGAAGCTTGCTTTGGTAAATCCCATCATATTCATATGAGCAAAAGATCCTGAGGATTGAGTTCATGGGTCGTTCCATCAGGATTTTCAGCGAGGATTTTTCCTTCCGGATTTGTAAATGGTTTCATGGATGGCTGAGATTGCCTTTATCATCAAGCTCACATCTCCCCTAGAAACGGTTCCAAAGTCTGAAAGTCACCTCAGAAGTTGGTATCCAACTATACAATTTTGCTCATGAGACTTCAAGAGGTCAGCCAGGAACCTGATAACTCTCTGCCATAAAAACTCATCTGCATTGATCACTGCAAAAGGTCCATCAATCAAGTCTTTCAGCAGCGAGGACGGCATGTACTGTTCCCCAAGGTCTCTCTCGTAGATGGGCAGATGAAGCCTTCTGAAGTTCATGCATATCTTGAAGGCATAGCTAACCTCCATTTCTGCTCAATCCTTTGAACCGATTCTTTGCTTTTTTGAATTCTGTTTCAAAGTCTTTTCTGATTACGAAAACGACCTTTTTCAAAATCCAGCTCGCATCAAAAATGGAGTATTCCATCAAGGCATGCCCCTGCTCCAAAGGTATCAAGCTGTTTCAAGCCTCCCATGCGGTTTCATTCTGCGGCGAGGGATTACGAGAGTTAGTTTCATTGCTTATTTTTAATGGATAAAAGGCAAATACAAGCACGATAAGAACTACGATGAAAACTCTAAAAGTCAAAACATCAATACTCAAGCTAAAAGCTACTGATTAGATTTCTCTTGTAAACTCTCTGATTTTTCACTTCGCTTTTTCGTTGTTTTGTTCTATTCTAGGACATTAAAGTAATAGTTTTTAGCATTGTTCAAATCCCTCAACTTGCTCATAAAGCTCTGCTGTAGCGAGCAAATATTTTGGATTTGTAGGCCTAAGTTTTACGATCTTTTCCATATACGCAAGCGCCTCTCAGCTTCTATCAGCATTATAGAAGATCTCAAACCATTGTCAGATAATATTTTGGATTATCATTCTTTAGATTAATAGCTCTACAAGAAGTTCTGCTGTTTGATTGTATCCTGCCATAAAAATAAATCTCCATATTTGCCAAATAGCTTTTATGATCATTTGGATCCTTTTCTGAGACTAGCAGAGAGTGCTTTTATAATTTCCTAAAGTGAAATATAACCCAGAAAGTAGCTTTAGAATTTCAAGAGCTTCATCATCAATTGCTAACCTTCGATCAACTCATATTGTTCAAACTTTCCACTATTCTTGGAGGATATTCGCTTCAATAAGGATAGTTTCAAGCTTCTTTTTGTTCTTTTCTTTGTCCTCTGCCGAGTTCTTGAAGGCCCAAGATTTTCTTCTTTAGTTTCAGGATCTAACTCAGGATCTCTCTTTGTCTCTTCTACTTCTGTTGAGTAGTTATTTGAGATGAAACGTTTTCTGTTCTTGTAGTTCTTCTTTGATCTCCTGCATTTTCTTTATTTTCTTAGCTACTTGTGCTTTAGTTTTTATAAATCAGAGAAAGCGTCTGCTGGCTCGCCATAATAATAATCCAAGAGGAATTACATCATTGCTACTGTTAGAGCAATCCAAGTAAGCTAATAATTTAGACATTCTGTAAACAAAAAGAATAAAAACAGATTTTTACTTTATGAATTAGTTGATTCTAAGGCTGAAAGAGGCACTCTTAGAATAGCTCCTTCTGGAGTTTTAGGATAACTTCTCTCGTCATGATATTACATGAACTAACAATTCAATTTTCATTTGATCATGGCATTTTATTGCTGATCATTTTGTTGGAAAAATTTTTACTTCTTCTTGATAGGATTTCTAGTTCATACATCAGACTACATTTTAATTTTCAGCATCTTCCTTTAATCTTTCCATATCTCTACCCATCTACTCCTTGTAGTCCAATGCACTCAACTTCTACGCTCGGTAAAGGATTCAGACTTTGGCATGCAGTAAGCATACCACAATCAGAACCTACTGCATAATCTTTAGCTGCAGGATCTGGTCTCATCATATCTCTTGCTCAGATTTGAAAAAGGAAAAGATTTTTCAGATTTCTGATCTAAGTTCCTTTACAAAATCTCAAAACACATATCTTTCCTCAGAATAAAAATAGAAAGTAAATCTGATCACCTATGGGATTATATCTTGCAGTGATTGGTTTTGATCATTCAAATCTGGCTTTTAAACTTCTGTTTGAGTTAGGAAGACTTCGTGAGCAATATCTTTGTTGCTCTAAAACTCTCAGTTTCTTCTTCAGAAAATGCTTTCAAATTCAACAGTTCTGCTTGCCTTGATTGGATATCAAAATTACGAGTCAAATAGAGCTTTTTGAACTCACTTTTCCTCACAGATATAGACAATTTTATCTCAATGTCTAAGTTGAGTCCCAATTTCATCAGGGCAGTAAGAACTTTAAAATTTTGTTCATAAAATAGTCTAAGACATGAGTTCCATTATGTTGGTATAATCAGTAAATATCTATTTAATAGTATTATTCAGTTTTTCTTTCTTAGTGTTTGTATTTGGCAATTCTGCTGTAGTATCTCAATTCATCATTTGAACGAATTCTTCACTAGTAAAGATATTCTTTTTCAAGCAATACTTTCACATTTTTCTATGAGATCTTATTTTCAATCAAATTGTTTTTGCCTTTGTATAAGCTGTTCTCTAGATAATTCTTAATCTTTTGATCAAGGAGTTCTGCCATCTTTTCACTATATAGATTTGTGAAGGCTTTGCTCTTCGAGTCTTTTAACAATTGATCGGTCCAAAATCCTCATCCATTCCATATCTTAAGATCATATTTTCACAATAGCAGTAGCTCTCTGAAGTCATTTGATGCACCAGTTGTAATCTCATCTTTTTCCAAAGAAAACTTCTTCTGCAGCTCTTCCTCAGAGTAAAGTTACAAAGTTCATCAAGGAATTTTGCCTTGAATAGAGGTTTTTATCTTCTCCGGAGTCGTCCAGGTCACTCATAATGCGCCTTGTCCCCTGCGCACAATTGGAAGTTTTTCAACAGGATCAGCGTTCTCGTGCAAGTGTCCCGTCACTGCATGTCCTAATTCATGACATGACCAGCTTTTTCTTTTCTTTTGTGGTTTTCACTTTTTCTCAGGTCACATAATTACCTTTTCAAGCCATACTCAAAATCTGAATTGTTAATATACTTCCATCATCTTTGCTACCTGCAGAGTTGCTTCGTTTACTATATTTTCGATATCAGCTCCAACAAGTCCGCTTGTTCTCCTTGCTAAAAGAATCAATTTTAACTTTTTGATCAAGCTTTTTAGTCTTGAGATAATAGTTGAAAATCTGAATTCTCTCCTCATATGTAGGAGCAGATACAAGTACTTTCTCTGTCAAATCTTCCTGCTCTTAACAGTGCTGGATCTAGAGTATCAGGTCTATTGGTCGCAGCAATGACAATAATGTTTAGTAGATTGATCAAATCCATCCATCTCAGTTAGGATTTGATTAAGAGTTTCGTTCCTGTTCCGATGTCCTCAAGCATATCAAGATCCTCTCTCTTTCCTGTTGCGTCAATTTCATCAATAAAGATAATCGCTTTTACCCGCAGCTTTTTGCTTGCTCAAAGAGTTTTCTCACTTTGCAGCTCCTAGTCCAACAAGCATTTCCATAAATTCAGATCCAGCTGTTGAGAAGAATGCAACATCAGCTTCTCCTGCTACTGCTCTTGCAAGAAGCGTTTTCCTCCTCCTGAGCACCATAGAGCAAGACTCATTTTTGGAGGTCTTACCCCTAATTTCTCATATGGATTTTTGAGGTAATCTACAATTTCAATCAGTTCATTTTTACTTCATCCATCCTGCAATATCGCTGAAAGTCGTTTTACTTTCAGATTTTTGTTTTCTTTTCAAACTTTACTCAGAAGAGATTGTTTTCAGCCTTTAGGCATGATAAACCTCATTCCCACATAAAAGAATGATGATGAAAATAATAATATATCCAACTTGTAAAGCGATTAGCTTAGACAAAAAGACTTTCTCACTTATAGGTCACTAAGCACTGTATTATCTCCTGTTACGCTAATTCCAAGTTCTGTAAGCGAGGTTGAAACTGGTTTTGTTGTAGTAAGGAGATTATAGTTTTTCAATTGTTACCTGATTTCAAAAGAGTAAGTTCTGAGTTCAAGATTCAATAAATGAGAATCCCTTCAATTCCTGATCATTGATAAGTTCTATTTTTGAGAAACTTCAGCTTTGGTAATTTACCATCCATTCCTTAAGGGAAGCTGTTTTGTTTCTTGTATAAAGCTTCTATTGTTCCTGTTCACGTACTAGAGAGTGTAAGCGTGCTATTTGACTGCAAAAATCTTAATCCTAAAGTTATTATAATAATGAAGAGTAGTCCATACTGAAACCATTTCCATCATAGAGATCAGGTTTTTGCTGTGGTGTTTTTTCATTTAGTTATCTAGTGGTCATATGACTAAAGTTTCTTAATCATAAGGAACTAGAAAAGCAATTTCAATATACCTATTAAAAGCGAGAATTTAACAGAGAGAGAATACTATCCTCTCTTTTACTAGGAATTATAACAAACTAAATTCCTACATATTCATTAACTGTTGCTTTCATTTTTACCTTCATTTTTAGATAAAGGTCTAAATATATAGACAATAACACAGTAAACATTCAAAACAAAAATCAAGAGATTATGATAAGTTTTCTTTATAAAAAGATCTGATCTTGCTTTTTGAATAAATTTCCGCATAATGCATTTAATTTTCACTTTGTCAAAAACTATGACTGAACTTAAAGCACTGCTTAAAAACTACTCCTCAATATATTAATCTTCCTATCATCTCATGGGATAAAAACATTAAAGATTTTTAATTATTTTTCCAAGAACGTATGAAGATAGGGCAAGCATTCAACCTCTCAACAATCTCAAATTAACGAAAAAGGAACAGCAGCCACAAAGGGGAAAAATTGTAGAGAAAAAGGTCTTTAGAAGAGGCGGAAGAACAATTTATGATATTAAATTTGAGGATGAAAACTGAGCTCTTTGAGCGATCTCAATTTTTAATTCTGGATATTGCTGAGTAAAATTGAAGAATGAAAGTGGTATATTATTGTTGGTAAGCCAAATTTTAAAATATGGAAAAATCATTTTCTCGCATCCTGATATTGTTCCAAGTTCAGAGAGCTGAGAAGTCAGTCAGCTCTATAATTCAGGAAGAATCTTCCCAGTTTATTCCGAAATGAACTGAATAAAACCATGATGGTTTGCTATTCAGAAAATCTACACCAGGTGCCCTTATGTTTTTCTGAATATCTCCCAGACAAATTTCTAAAAGAGTTTAATCTCTTAAACGTAATAGATACGATTCTAGAATATCCATTATCCTCAGAATCATCAATTAAAAATCAAGCAATTCATAGGGTATTCTTTGATAGATTGCTAAGAATTCAGATTTTTCTCTTATGAATGAGGCGTCAATATCAAAGCCAAACGAAACAAATCAGTCAATCACAGCAGTGGGAGGTTTTTAAAAGAGCTTTTTAACTCGTCTCCCCTTTGAACTTACACAGCACATGAAAAAGGTTGTAAAACAGATTATTGATGATTTTCATTCTTGAAAACCGATGTTAAAGACTTCTTCAGGGAGATGTTTGAGGTGGGAAAACGATCGTTGCGACGCTATGAGCCTATTATATTAAGCAAATTTTTAATGGACAAACAGCATTTTTAGCACCTCTCTGAGGTTTTGGCTCAACAGCACTACAGAACAATTGCAAAAATTTTTACTACCACTCTGACTTAGGGTTGAATGCATTACCGGCTCTAACGAAAACACAAAAAGATAAAATCTGATCTAGAAGCATGAAAAATTGATGTGATCATCTGAACTCATGCTTTATTGCAAAGAGGGAATTAAATTTCATAATTTGCAATATGTTGTAAATTGATGAACAACATAAGTTTTGAGTAAAGCAAAGAGCATTTTTAAGCAATTCTGATCTCCACATATTTTGCAAATGAGTGCTACTCCTATCCCAAAGATCAATGGCAGTCGCATTTTTGGAGAATTTGATGTAAGCATTATCAATGAGTGCCTCAAAGGGAGAAAACCTATTGAGACAAAATTACTAGCAATAACGAATTCCTAAAGCTTAAAGCGTGGATCGTTGATAAAGTACAGAAAGAGCAGAGTCTTCGTTATTACCCCACTTATTGAAGAGAGCGAAACATTGGATGAGGTGCAGTCTGCTTTATCGAGTTATGAGAAATGCAAAGGCCTCTACCCAGAATTATCCGGCAAGATCTGACTCCTCCATGGTAAAAATGAAACCTAAAGATAAAGATCAAGTAATGTCAGATTTTAAGTCTTGAAAACTAGTAATGCTTGTCTCACTACAGTTATTGAGGTCTGGTAGATGTACCAGAGGCGACGGTACGATTATAAAAATGCTGGAAAGATTCTGACTTGCACAACTTCATCAATTAAAGGAAGAATTGAAGATCAGATCTTCAATCTTATTGTTTCCTTGAAACCTGAGTTGAGAAGAGTTATGAAAGACTAAGAGCTATGGAGGAAACTACGGATGGCTTCAAACTTGCTGAGCTGGATCTTAAAATCGTTGATCTGGGAAATTTTAGGAACGATGCAGTCTTGACTTAGTGATATTCCATTTGATGTTTTATCGGATTTAAATGAAAAGGTTCAACAAGGAGCTCATTGGCTACTAGAGCACTATCCAAATTTTGAATGATTACCTCAGTTTACGAAGTTTTTGGATGAGAAAATTGGACTATTTTAGCATAAATAAAAACTCTCTAAATATTCTTAGAGAGTATAATCCCTAGTTTCCCTGTTTTCATACTCATATCATGCTTTCCATCTGGGATTCTAGGACTTTGTTTGTGAGAAAACAGTTCCACTATCAAGTTTCTTTTGAGAAGGTAGCACGGATTGATACAAATCCTTTCCCTAATTTTATCAATCGATATATCAAAGGATATTCCAACTTTTTCATCCTTGTCAGGTGAATAGTTGTCTTCTGGTTTAGACTCAGACAAAATCTGATTTTTGTCTTTTGGATAAAAGCTAAGCTCAATATCGCTTATTTTTCTGCTTAGTAGAACTTTGGTAATTTTCACATGAGGCTTCAATCATATATAAAAGTTTATTAAAGTCAATACTAAGTATAGTAGATAAAAATCAGATTCTCCTCACTTATATTTCGTGATAATGTTGAAAAATATTTTTCTGACTATAATTTGATAGATTTTTATTTTGTAGCAAAGCCTATGCACATTAAGGAAATTAAAATTTCAAATCTCTGAGTTTCCCTTATAAAGAAGACTTTGAAAAATATGGATTTCATTTTCAAACGGATGATATGAAGGTCTCAGAATTTTAATTGGGAATAATGCTTCTGGTAAGAGTAATTTCGTAACTATTTTGGAGGAATTCTTTTCTACCCTTATCAAAGATTACCATTATTCAAGAGAATTTTCTCAAAAATCCAGAAATTCCAATGAGGAAAGCTATTCAAGCAGATCTAACACTACACACTAACTATGCAACGCCAAACAAAACCATCAGACTTTGAGATTTTGCTTGAACTTTGAGTAAATGATTATGAGAATATAGGCTTTGTCTGTAAATATACAGGTAAAATGTAATGATATCATCAGCAAATAGTAGTTAAACATTCCTTTTCCGCAGTATAAAAACTTGAAACGCTAATGGAAAAGTCTTCTAATTTTGAGGATTAAAGGCGAGCTTCGATGAAAAAGAACAACAATTTATTATTGATGAAAAAGAGGACTTAAGAGTATCAGATTTTTGATTTTTGCAATGTATCAATATCAAAAACTACCCAGATCATTATTACAATTTTTAATGAGTTTGAAAAGAAACCTAAGAAAAAGAAAACGATATTTTCTCACTTTTGCTATTTTAAATACAGAAAAGAAGCCAATTTGAATTCAGCAATTTTGTTAATCCTCATGATATTATTAACGATATTAATTATACCAGAAATAGCCCTAGTATGATATGCTACTTGTATCTGAAAAACTATGGAGTATTGTTGATATCTCTCAATTCCAACTCCTCCTAACCAGTCACATTCTAAACCAATACAAGATGAATTAGAAAAATCAGAATTTTATACAAGTCTAAAGCTTATATTATAGACAAATATTTATGATTGCATATTGATCTATGTAAATTGAATGTTAAACATCCATCTATAGACAGCCAAGAAAGAATTGTCTACTTTGACGAGCTCAGTAGTTGGAGAGATCTCTACTTACGATTATTTTTCGCAATGTATGGTAATGATTTGAAAGAGGGATTCTTAATAATTAATGAGCCAGAATTGCACCTTCACCTCAAATTCAGAAAGAAATTGCTCAGGTATTTGATCATGTAAGTCAAAACATTAACTCTCAATTCATTTTTCTCTACAAATTCTGGTCTCTTTATCAATGAGGGAATATTACTAATGTATATAGAGTTTATAGAAATGAGCAAAGCGAATCTCAGATTATTTCTCCAAAGATTCAGGTTGATTATGATGATGCCACATTGATTCATATGCTAAAGTTTGAAAATCTTTCAAAAATCTTTTTCGTTAATAAAATCATCCTTGTAGAAGAGATACTGATGCCTATTTCTTTAGCTTTTATCTTAACTATCTAAAGACACTTCTGAATGGAAATCTAAGATTTTCAGACTATGAGGTGATTAATATTAACGGAAATGATCTTTACATGCTTGGAGAAAAATTTCTCAATAAATTTAATATCAAAAATTATTTTTATCTGAGATTGGGATAATACAGTCGATTATTGATTTTTCAACTGCAGAACTAAATAAGTTTTATCAACTCGCCAATCAAAATCTCAAAACATTCACCTAAAAACAAAAGAAAAAGAAATATAGGATTATTACAATAGACTAGTAAAACCATTCTCTCCTTTGGTCCTAAAAATATAAAGCCATCATTAAATGAATAGAGACTCTATAAGATATTTATTCTCAAGGAAGGAGCAATATGAAAGCTATGTTATTGTTGAGAAAGGGCTTGAGGCATATAGCACATTTCTGTAATGAATATTTCCATGATCGATTACATAATCCACTTTTTGCTTCTCAAAGAAAGGAATTAAAAGAAATTATGAGTCAGATTTTTGATAATTTTTAATATCTTCTCGAGATAATTCTTCTAATCTTTTGCTTAATAACTCTCTGGGAGAGAGAGACTTTCTCATTCCTTATTTTTGGATGATTTTACTAATTCTTCCAAGGGTTTTTCTGCTATATGGAGCGTATAAGTTTAGGAATTTTTCTAAATCTTTAAAATTGCAGTCTTCATGTTGAGTATAAACTTACTAGACAACTCTTAACCTTTGGGCTGGAGAAAATGCTTTTGGTGGGACCATTTTAAGATAGTCAATCGTATATCACCAGTTTAACAATCGTCAAAGATATGATGCTGCTAGAAGAGATAATTTTAATCCAACTTCATCCTGAATCATAAAAATTCCTCACAAAAAGCCTTTTTCATGATTTGTAAAAAGCAGCCTAAAAATCAGCGAGGTAATATAATAAGGAAGATTTCCAACAACTAGTGTGAGAATTCTGATTTTATTGATATTAGAAAGGATTCTCTGAAAATCAACTTGAAGAATATCTTGAAAGATAATTTGATCATAATTTAATCCTATTGCCAGAAGATGCCCTGCATTGTTAAGTCCTTTTCAATAACAAAAAGTTCTCAGAAATATCTTTATTTTCTTTGTTATCGCGCCTTTTCATGGACCAATTTCAATAAGTGCTTTCAGCGTTTGCAATCTTTATAGAATTTTGCAATATTTTTCAAATACTAACTTCTAATAGCACTATCTTTTAAAAATTTTGTCAAAGATATGTAGCACATAGGTAGACATTTATTATAAAATTATCCTAAAACAGTATACCACCGACTATTTTCCTCTGAAATATTAGCTGCTTGAAACTTTTTAAATTGATCCATTTTTGAGCAAGCGTACTATCTCAAACACTTGTAAAATGATCGATACTAGTATTTATAAAAGGCTCTCAAAAGTCAGATTTCTTTTATCTTTTTAGAATATCAATTTGCATAAGATGTGATTTTTCTCTGTAATTCTAAACCTGCATCAGTGTCTTCTCAATTTCGCTATCCAGATTCATCTTCTTTATGATTTCCAACGCAGATTCAAGGTTTCCCTCAGCTCATGTATAGACAATTCCCTCAAGCTTCTCATCTGAAACATCTTGATCTTGACCTTTCAAAAAGCTCTCAGTAGCTTGCTCATCAAGGAGATTAAAATGCACAAAGCAAGCTCTAGAAACAATTGTTGGCAATATTCGCTTTCAGAGCTAATTGTAGCGAAAATAAATCTTTGAGAAAGTGGTTCTTCACAGGTTTTAGAAAAGCATTCATAGCTGATGCTGTCATCCTTTCTAAGTTTTCTATAAATAATATCTTTTTCCACTAATCGCTGACTGTTGTAATCGCGAATTAATTTCCTGACTCCTATTTTTCATATATTTCTCAATTAGCTAGTTGAATTGTTTTTGTGTTGTTGGTGTTTCAATTTGAATAGTATGAGTTTTTCTAGTTCTTCAGAGCAATCTCTAATATATAAAAATCACTTCTCTTGTATACTCCTAGATTTCCTCAGAAAATGACTCTATAAAACTAGTTTTTCAGAGTCATTTTTGTCCTATCAAAAAGTATAAAAAGCGGGTTTTTGAAGAAAGATTACGGTCAAAAACTGCCCTGATATATGTTCTTTGTGCTTCATTTCAGAAGATCATTTGAATAAGATATGATACAAAAACAATCAGTAGTATAGTGTTTGGAAAATGAAAATCAATTGTTTTAAAAATACCAGATAAAATAAGTGTCAAGTATGAGATCATAGAACATAGCAAACCCTGAAAAAGGTACTAAAATCAGATTTTGTCTTTATTTTTGCTCTAATTATCGTATATATTTTTGTGTTCGTTTTTAGCATATCAAGATCCTATGTTCTCAAAAATACTCGTCTCAATTGCTATTCTTTTTGTTATGTAGTTTCACAGGTCCCATCATTATTTGGGATATATCCAACGAGGAATGTATATGCAAGTGGAGAATCTAAAAATACTTATTCAAATCTAGTAGCAGTACTTGTTGATGAGCGTGTTTATCCTAAAATTGAAAATGAGCTTAAGTGGTATACTACAGAGTATATTCAAAAGAAATATGATCAAAGTAAAGCATTAGTGCTTAAGATTAATACTCAAGAGTATTCAGCTCCTGAGATTACAAAACTCTTGAAAACCTTTACTTTGAATGAGAAAAAGAGAAAAGTTCTCAGCTTATTGGGTTAGTAATGATTTGAGAAATACTATTTCCTGTGGTAAAATATTCCGATTATATTTTCCCATCAATTTTATCCTTATGTAGATTTTCTAGATCAAAAATATCTTTGGAACGAATGAATGATATTTTACTCAAGCTAAACAAAAATGGGCAAGCAGAGATATGGCATTGAGTAATTAATTTCATCCGACGCGGATGCTTATAAACGTTTCTTTCAAAAATTAAAAACTAGCGATGCAGATCCAAGTAAATTTGCAGATAAGAAAGTTCGATATGATGATTTTGTCGCACTGCAGAGTAATGGAAGAAAATTATCAGTTATATAAAAATAGATTAGCCTTTTGCTGAAGATTTGATGTACAATCGTTACGCAATCTGCTTTTTGATTTTTCAAAAGAATGATAGTCAGAAAGTTAAGGAGATGGTAAATGATTTAGGAATGCTTTGAAAGATCTAGGAGATAGCAGTACGATTTCTGGTTCTTTTTCTAATGGTTCTGAAGCTAAGACGCCAACTAAGATGCTGAAGAAAAATTGATGGGCATCTTCAAGAATATTCCTCAAGTTTGAGTGTACTTACGAGAGCAATCGCCGATAATATAGAAGCGTCAAACAGATGGACATGAGGCGCTGATACTCATCAAAACAAGATTCAACTTAAAGACCAACTCACTCTTTAGAACCAACGAAATGAATGGGATTATTAGAGGAATCAATGATAAACTAGAGAATATGGTTGATAACAAGATTTTGACTGAAAAATATGAGATGAAGTCTGTTGTCCCATTCTTTTTATCAAAAGAGAGAAAGATCACAGGAAGATTGTAAAATTTTGAGGTTCACGATCACCTATTAGGATACCATATTGGGTACCAGAATATAATGATATATTCAGATTTTATTATTTTTGACATGATGCAGAGCTTCTCTCTTCTGCTCAGCAATCCTCGATTTATAGAGGACATTTAGAAACCCTAGAAAAAGTCTGAAATTACTCAGATATTATCAATAATTCAGATAATCCAGCAAAATCTACTCTAGATCAAACAAATTTAGGATCTAAGAGTTTTGCGTGCTTCATACGATATTTTTCTAGCCAAGTAGAAGCTAACAGAGGTATAACATGATGAATACTAAGGCTGAGTATGATCTCTATAGCAGAGAAAACTTATGCAAACTTCTCAGAATCTTGTACAAGAATGTATTTCGGATTACCAAAGTGGACTAGAAAATTTTTGAGTTCCTTGCCAGAGATATGAATGGGTCGGTGAATGAACATGTAACCCTGGATCTAGTAATTCAAGAGATTGGGCAGATTGTGAAAACTTTCAACAATTTTGAAAGAGGCTTTTGGTGAGGTGCTACTCCACTGAATGTTGATGCAGAAAAAGATGAGCCAATGACTCTATAGCTTTGCTCATGGGTATGATTATAGATCAGCATGGCAATCAATCTTTGATATTGTATGAAGTGTGAATCTAAAAACAAAGAGACATCTGGATACTCATTTGAGGGATTCAAACAGTATAGTTCTCCGACACAGATCTCTTATAGAAGTTGAGTCTATAAAGAGCCTACCCGCCATGGTATACATTACAATGATGCTGATTATTTTAACCAAGGTCTAAATGATAAACAATTTAAGAAAGAAGGTTCAGATTCTTTTTCTCTTGTTAAACAAAAAGATCAAGATCAGATGAAAAAGGACTTATAAGTATAGAATACTTTCTTCAGAGGTAAAACATAAAGCTACCAGTGCTGATCAAATCGAGAATATTGAAAACTAAAATATGATGATGAGAGCAGAGAAATTCTATCATGATCAAATTATTGAGGCATTAAATCTTAATGATTTTACTGCCCCATCTGAGGTAAATCTTGCCATGGATAAAAGATTAATGAGTTTTTCATCAAGTTTAACTCAGCTTTTTAGCTGAATTCAAATAATTAGAGCTTAGAAGCTGAGAAAAAGCAATTGATTCTTGAAAGGACTCAGAAACTCCAGGAAAGAGAGAACCTTTTGAATCAAGCTAGGACTCAGCTCTGAAGTGCTAGTAATACGCTATCTGTTAGTGTTACCCTTCTACAAGAAAGACTAAATGCACTAAAAATATAAATGATCATATTAAAAACCAGTATCAGCTGGTCTATAAAAACACCTCTCGATAACTTTTCGTTAGCAGGAATTCTTTTATTTAGGTAAAATACTTTAGACTGACTTTGGAGACAAGATTCTGGTGTTAGTATCTCTTATGATCAGTCTGATATCAAAAATAAATATGATGCTGCCTTATCCCAATTTTTCTTCAAAGGAAAATCAAATTAATCTAGAAAAAGCAAATTTGAACAAGTCTGAAAATCAGATTTCTAGAGTCTTTGGCTTCAGCTAGAAATAGTGGATGACCGCTTAACAATATTTTAAGTAAGATCGTAAATCTAAACTTTAACCTTTCATGACTTGAAAACAAAAATTATTGAAAGAGATAGAAAGATCTTAAGTGCAAAAAGATAATCTTTTGGAATAAACTTTTTAGGACAGAGCTTTTGAAATCTTGAAGTCAAAATAGCTTAGAGAATTTTGCTGGAGTGGTACAAGCGCAACTGAGCTCATTGGATCAGTACTTGAAGAGAAAGGGAAACTACTTTCAGGTTTTTGACTTTTTACTCAATGAAAAACTTTAGCATTATCAAGTTGATGAAGAATAGAGCTGCAAAAATCAGCATTTTATCTCATTTTTCAGATAGGAATCAAAGCTCTCCTTTAATAGAATTCAGCTCATCAAAATACTTTGCAAGAACAGATCAGAAATAGAACAACTCCTGCAGCACATGCGCCTTTTAATTGAGCAATATAATCTTGAAATTGGGCGTATTTATTGAGATCTAGTACTATGAAACAATAAACACTATGTTGATGAGGGAAAGGATATCACCGATACTGCTCATAATAAATTGAAGCAACTTTGGAATCAGGTTTGAAGTGGGAGAGCTATTCTGAAGTATTCTAAAAATTTAGATAAAAAGAATATCTATTTTTCTTACTAGTAAAGAATTAAAAATGTTTAGAGAATCCTTCTCTGATGAGTTAGTCTTATTTTCTCCCAATTCGTCAAAAATGGTGCATGGACTGGAAATCAGCGCCTATGGATACCTAATAGCGCAGATCCAGTAGACCACTTCCCTATACCGAATAGAAGACTGACTTGCTAAATGTCTATCCAAAACAATATGCTACCTTCTCTAATATGGATAGTCAGCTCACTCATATGCAATGAGTGATCAATAGATATAAATGCTGGCCAGAGATCGCATCAGATTACAGGACCTTATGCATAATTCCATTACTGGGAATATCCAAACTCTGGCTACTATGTCACCGCTTATTTCTCAAAAGGATCTCGCATTTAATCAAAAGAGCAACTAGAGTGAGAGAGAATCAGTCTTTTAAATACTTTACGAAGAGATTCTCAGCACTCTAGTAATACTTGAGCTTTTATATCACTGATTATTTTTGTACTTGTAAGTGAGTTGAGTTTTGAGTGAAGAACTGAACAACTATTGAGTAAAATTACCTTGCTTGGAGTGCAATCAGCTCTACAAATCGTTCGCATCTCCGAACTAAAAAGATATTCCACTTGGTATGTATAAACCTTGGTATGAGAATATTATCACTCAGATTTCAAAATACGAGGAGAAACTTCATGAACGAATCCGCTATTCAAAAGTGATCCTTGTAAAACTAAAAAGATTAGAAAAATCAGATTCAATCCTATAAGACTATACTGAAAAACTGGGAAGGATAGTGATAATTTTGCTAGTAGTCTTTGAGAAAAATTGTGAAATGAGCTCTTAAGCAAGATTTGAATTATGCTGGATAAAATTCATACTGGACGCCCCTGATGAGGAATGACATACGACTGATGTTTATAATATTTTACAATGTTTGGGTGGTATAGAAACTCAAGAAACATGTAAACAAAAATATAATACAGGAGCAGGGGCAAGTGAGGATCTCTATAGATCGTGTCCCTCGTATTGATGATTTACTTGAAGATATTAAAAAACAAAAATCAGAATTTGAATCACTTTTCAGGAGTCAAACAGATAATCCAAAAAAATTATTACAAAGGGTATGTCAGATTTAACTCCTGATAGACCAATTGATTCTCCGAGATATACTACATTTCAGGAATTTGATGAAATAGGATTAATCTTATTTATCCTAATATCTTTAAGTCTGGAAGCATATAATCACTCAGGTTCAGTTCTACAACTAAAATCTCCTGCTGAATTTAAAGCATCGCTTGAGAAGTATCTCAAAAATAAAAGTAAATGAATATAATACTATTCTTACTCCAAGAAAAAGAACAAAGCTCATGCCAACTATCTGAGCAAAAAGGACATTATGATCAACTTCGTAGTGTAGATTTTGGCAACTCCTCTCTTGGATAGCACTATTCGTAGGTATGAACTTTTTACCTATGATGAGGTTTTGAAATCAATTGGAGGAGAGAAAATGCTCAATACTCTGCAGAACTCCTCTATTATCAGAATATTGCCATCAAATCTAGGGCAATAAGCGATGATATAACAAAAAGATATTAGTTTTTCAGATTCAAGTTTTGATATTAATAATAAGGTCGAATATGTCGTAGATAACTATCTCTCTCAACATAAAGATCAGATTTTATCTTCTCAGTGAATATATCCACAGTTAGCGCTTCCTACTTATGCTTCTAAAGGATATGAAGTCTGATTTATTAATTCTAATGATAGCGATACCATAGATTAGTGAAGGAAGTGTAAAAATTCTGATGAGGAGCCTATTTTAGATGAGAGTGGGTACCGCATCAAATAACCTCTCAGATGTGGACTCACAACAATGAGATATTTATAATGACGGAAAGAATGCTGATTTGATTATAATGATACTCTTCTTCTCTATGATATTAAAGAAGCAAACTCTCCTTAGCTTAGAGGATTTTGGATGTTGGTTAAAGGAAGTAGTTAAAAACCTGCAAAACTTTCAATTTCTGTTTCTGCTTCAGTCAATTCTTTCTCAGAACTCTGAAGTCGTATTAACCCTATTAGAGGAAATGAGAATTCTTTTTGATGATAAAAATGCGCATTTAGAGGAGAAAAACAAGCTGTTAGCGTAATTGATAATCCAGATAAAATTGCCAATACTGTACTTGAAAAGATGGAGATTTCAACAACGAAAAAGAGCTTTGCACTTGATGGCTGAGAGGAAAGGCTTATCATTCAAGCTAGAGATCCAAAGCTGCTTAACAAAAATTTCAAGGTCAAGTTTTTAACTGTTGGTGAAAAATTGTCTAAAAAGTGAGAATCAAGAAAGCTGTAAAGAACCTGTAGAAAAAGGAATTCAAAGCTAGTAATAGCGGATATAATGTGGCAAATTAGTTTAGGAGAACATAAAGCGTGAACTTTGCTACAACTATTGAGGTCTGTCCTACTGATAATAAGCAACAATGCTGACATAAGACATTAACTTTCAGTGCTCGTGCAGAAGTATTGATACCTTTTACAATTAATATACCTAGTAAGGTCTGAGCTGGTATTTATACTTTGGTGCCTCTAAATGTTGTAGAATGAGACATAAAAATCAGATTTCTAGAAGTTTGTATCCATATATTTTAACGGCTGAGAAGTGAGGATTCCTCGTATGAAGTGGACTTGTAAAAAGTATAGAAGTTTCAGATTTTGCAAAATTCTACTATTATTTATAGATCATTGCCTCAAGATACTGGAACAGAAACACTCTCACTTAGGGATTCAAAAACTAATAAGCTCGTTACTCAACAGAGTTTTCAAATCATTCCAGCAAAGCTTCAGGTTCATTACAATGATAAAGCATTGTCTCACACCTCTCAAATATCAACTAACAAAAGATAGTCTTTCATTTGATCTGGAGCAAATAGAAAGCTGAATAAAAATAGAGTTATTGGCTTGAAACTAGGGCTCTATTGATCCGATAATAAACTCATAGAACTCAATACTCAAGCAAGTCTTAATATAGAAAAATGAGGATTTAAGGCATATATTATGGATGAGAAGGAACGCTTAAAAAGAGGTGAAAACTATTATTTTTGAAAAAGGGAAACAAACATTTACCCTCATTCCAACTTACAAAGCATGAACTCGAAAACAGTTAGCTAGTAATTCCATGACTGCAGCCTCAAAGTTATCAAATAGAGATTCTCCCTGGGAAATCACTAAGCTGAAACTGAATGTAGAGAAGAAATGGCAGTTGTTGATGAGAAAATCAATGGTCAGATTTCTTTGTCTGATGCATGGTGAAACGCAGTTACTCAGCCGACTGATATTCTTTTTAACAAGTAGCGATAACCAAAAACTGTAAGTAATACTCTGAAAGTTAGCAATTGAAAAATCAATATTTCTCATACCTTTAAGGAGAATGAAACAGTACCTCTTGCAAGCAAGAGTACTGTGAAAGCAAGAAGATGCTTCAGGATCAGGTAAGACTCTCGGTTCAGAAGAAGTGGAACAGGCGGTGAATTCAGGTTTAAATGTTATGTATTTTAAATCTCTTTTAGGTACTGACTGGGGAAACCAGCGATGATATCTATCAGAGAAGAATGCTTATAGTGAAAAATTATTAAAAATTCTGATAAAACACTTGCTGTAACTACACAGCTTGTTGATCTCAAAAAGGTGAAGAAAGCAAGCGTACTCTTAAAATCAAATGGGCAACTTTGAAAATATTGATCGGCTACCAATTACTGCACAGCTTCATGGAAATAATCTTCTGCTTTCAGTTTGATGAATTGGACAGATAAAAATCCAAGATCAAATTAAGAATATAAAGATACTTAGCAATGGAGCTAAGATTTCAGAGATTATAAATAGTACTAAGACTCCAAAGTTTGATTGTTTTCAGATGTAGCTGATGGATATGTTTATACTCAGGGAATTCTCTATAATAGCGAAAAAGGCAACTTTGAAGCTTAAATAAGGGAACTATCACTTCATCTTACTCGTGAAAAAGAAGGTAATTATCCAGTTTGGGATATGGTTTTGGAATGGGAGAATAGTGTTGCGAAGGTAGTTATCCCGCACCTTGATTATGCCAAGAGTACTCCACTTTCTAATGATGGGAAACTAGAAGACTCAAGATGGATATTTAGCGAAACTTATCAATGAGGATCTCACAAATCGCCTTGCAAAAGGAATCTTTGAAGTTGGGAATACACTAGATACGAATTATCAAGGATACGACTCTATTCAGAATAGTAATGACTTTAAAAATATATTGGATTTAGAGCTGACTTTTAAAAATGTTACACTCTTTGCTGGAGGTAAGAGTGTTTGGAGAATCAACTATCCCATTTTGGATCAGAGTTTTTGATTAATATTTGAGATCCACTCCTCAAAAGAATCCAGAAAAATACTAATCTAGAAAATACTGATTATAACTGAGGGTATTGAAAAAGACGATTTATTCTGATACTCACAAATAGTATCTGGAAAGTTTTTGGATATTGACTATACAGAGATTGATTGAAGGATATTCTCGTTATTTATCAGGATTGAACTATTAAACTGCAGAAGCAATATGCTGATAAACAGTTTCAAAGATATGGGAATGCTGATGATGACTACTGAACAAATATGGAAGATGTATGTGTTGGAGATATTGATGGGAATGGTTATGAGGATATTTTGATAAAGAAATAGTAAGCAACAATTCAGAGCTTATCTGAATGATGAGGCGATCTTGATGTTGATGGAAGAATTGCTTGTCTGAACACCAATGTAAAAACTGAGAAATTTCAGAGAATCGAGCGTACTTTCTGAGTTCATCGGGTTTTTGTAAGAAGATATGGATCTTGATAAAAACTTGATATCGTAACTTATGATCGTATGTGAGATATCAAAGTCTTTTATGGAAATGGAGACAAGAATAATCATAGCTACTTGAGTACTAACAGTATTCATGCGATGATAACTGGCGAAAAAGACAACAAAATGCAGTAAAAACTATTCACAACTTATGAATCGAGATTGCTAATCATGCAGTGAGAGATGAGAGCCTTGTTCGCTGGTGAGGACTAAAGATTCCAAGTAATGAGGAACTTTCTACTCAAGCATCTGAGAAAAGCAACGCAAAATATTACGGATCAGATTCCAGGAATGTTCAGGCAATGTAATGGGCAACAAACAGTTAACCCAGATGCTATTACAAAATAGTATCACTAAGACGGATATGACTAGTGCGGTAGCAAGCACAATTGGTACCATACTAAGTATCTTCAGAATCCAGTCAAAGAACAGCTAGTACTAAATGATTGACTACCAGCGAAAGATCAGGCTTTCTTTTACTATTAATACTCTAGATAGTAAGGGATAAGGTTGATGTTACGAAGGAATATCGTGATATAAACTGAGGAAACTCACTAGATAATGATATTGTTGAGGTAAGGCGTTAGGATTCAAGGCAAATGCTAGTATTAGTAGTTGAGCATCTCCTTGATAAGCCATATCTTCCTGCAAAGATCAAATATACTGGTCAAGATTCTAAAAACTTGAAGCCTGGAAAGTTTAGTCTTTGAAGTAAATAGGGCCATGTCCATTGACCAGTTTGAGAATATGCTATACGATCTCTGATATTCATTTAATGACGGGAGAGCAACTAGTATATCGCTATCAGTTTCAGTATGATGATCAGACTTCTCCTTATTCATTAAAGCTAGAAGATGTAAATATCAAAGATTATGAGTATAATACTATTACAAAATCTGAACCTCGTGATGGTTAGTAAAAGATCTGTATCCTGATATTGTTCTTTGAGTTCAGAATTGATGTATTAAGCAAAAAGTGAGTCCTCTTAATCAAGGAAGATGAAATACAGGTCTTATGTACAAAAAGTATAAACCCTACAAGAACTTGTTGCTGAGTATGAGAAAGGATATTAGAGCAAAAGCAAAAAACAAGCAATTGATGAGCAGATGAAAAAGCTCCAAGATCAGAAAAATATCACTGAAAATGGTCTATCAAGTGCTGTAAATAGATCCAAACCAAGAAAAAGGTAAAAAGAGTAATCCTCTTCAGGATTTTATAAAAGCAATTGAAATTGGGGCTGGAGTGGACAAAAATTGCAGATATCTGAGAAGCAGCATGGAAGAGTAATGATAAGATTCGTAGGAAATTTTCAAAGCAGCATTTTTCTGGTGATGGTAGCTGAGATCTGCCGGTAATCAATTGATGGAAAGCCTTCAAAGAGGGTAAATTTGAGTCCTTTTAGACTGACAATGTTGGATGAGTTATTGATGGCTTGGTAGAGCTGCATTGCATACAGATATTAATAAACTTAGTGATAATATAATAAATCACTTGATATGCTCTGTCAGGGTAAGTTTTGGTGCGAAAGGGAAAAAGGCTTTGTAAGGGACTTCCTGTCCCATTTAATCAGAGCTTTTCTAGCTCCTTGAAATTATCATGTGATGTGATGTGTTCCAATCCCTCCACTTACTAGAACACTTTGAAGAGGACTTCCAGTATTTCATTTTCCGGAACATTACGAGTTCCATCTCCGTGAGGACCTATTCCTATAATGTCTTCCTTTGGGGACAAAAAGGACCGTGAGATGAATTTCTTTGGGCATGATGATGAGCTCATCCTTCATTGATTAGAATCTATGCGGCACCTACTACTACACATAATTAGGACTTGCAATTTGTGGTAGGGCCTCAAAAAGGCTGCATTAGCCATGGAATCACCATCATGCAGATCTAGGGGAAACTGTGTTGTAACTTCTTTTTGATCTTCCATGTTGAAGTGATGGGCATAACAATGAGGATGATTCTGGAGAAAAGTATGACAGTTGGATTTGAGAATATGGAATACTCCATCATGCAATGATTGAAAAGAGTTGAGTAAGTCCGCTTCGTAATGTTGGATTTAATGGAATAAGCAAAAATACTGAAGTAAAGCTTCCTAGCAGCGCAGTTGGTTCATTCAAAGTCTTTTGAAGTGATATTGAAAAGTAGAATGGCTCAGATTTTGAACCTTCTAACTTTGGAAATAATAGTGTTAGTGTTGGTAAAAATAGTATTGGGATTTGATTTACAAGAGTTGATGGGGTAAAAGATACTAAAAATAAAAATTTTGAATCCTAATGCAAAGTGAATTCCTGCAATATTAATGTGATTTTTGGAAAATCAGATCGAATATATTAGGAATAATCTTCTTCGCTGGAACTTAACACTCTATCTACCAGATGTAAAGATGCTTTCTAATCAGATTTCTAGTGTCTTTTCAGCGGTTTCTTCTCAATCAGAGAATACAAAGAAAACAGATAGTAAAGCACTTAATGGAGTTGCTCCTAGCATGAAAAAGCGTCTCCTCGCTTATCTCAACAAGAGGATGTAAGTCTGAACCTTATGGGAGGAGATAATCCATTTGAAAATGCAAGAACTGTTTAATAGTAGCGATCTTGTAAAATATCTACAAAACAAATCAGTTAAGATCCCATGGATTTATTCTGAAGATATTGAATCCTATATTTCATATCTCAAGACCTCGGCTCTCTACACAAAAACAGTATTTTGAAGAGCTGGAGAGATAAAGTTGCTGCAACTATCTTAAACCTGTCCATCAGAAATTGATAGATTGACCAAAAGGGCCGATAAAGATGGTGCAGAACTCCAGCAGAAAATTGAGGAATGTAAACTTGCGAATGGAGCTAATGAAAAGCTGATGAGAATCCAAGTACAACTAGATCAACTCAGTAGTAAAATCTTCCAAAAATATTGAGATTTTTAGGAGCAATACAAGAGACTTTCCTTTTGAAATCTATGAATGGTTGCATGTTGTAGATAAGTATACGATGGAAATCTCGAGATGTGATCACAAATTTCTTTTGGTTATATCAATCACTGGATGGAGATCAATGCGACCAGATTCTCTCAGTATATTGATGCAATTACGACAATTCTTGCTGTTGTAAAGACTTATCAAGTGATGCTTGATTTCTCAGCAAACTGGACCACTGCAAATGGAACTTGTACCCATGATGCGTATGATCAATATGCATGTAAATTGAGTGGAGGACTGAAGGTAGATCCGCTTCCAATTCCAAAGATGAAGCTTTCCCAGACCTGATTATTGATCTCTAATATTAATCTTGGAATGGAGATTACACTACCAAAGTTTAACTTTGTTCCAGAAAGCATTGAGTTGCCTAGGATTCCCAAATCTGCCAACGCCTCCATCAATTGGACTCAAATTGGATCTTGACTTTGAACTTCCGGATATTCCATTGTTGCCTGAGCCACCAAATCTTCCTGAATTGCCTAGATCTTCTACCTCCAAATTAATTTAGAACTTCCTATTTTGCCTCCTGCACCAAAGTTACCGCAGCTTCAGAAAGTATCTCAAAAATTCTGAATCTTATGAATAAGATTGGACAGATCATCTGTAGAGTGAAGAGTAAGAATGGTCTTGTTGCAGAAAAGTGCAGTGAAAGCCAAAAATTGAGCAAATGACTCAAAGGACTTATGAGTGCCATTTGTAGCAGATAAGCTAGACTTTACAGCTAAGCTTTGGCAGCTCCTCTACAAGGGCTTGACTATCAGGTAGATGCCTTAGTTAATCTTGAATATAGTTTTTGAGGGTTTTACAGCTTGTTAAAAGTCCTTGACAGACACGGAATCAATGATCAAACAAATATGATCACTTCTCAGGCTAATACTCAAACTAGTCAAGCTGATGATTATTTTGAACGAGCAAGCAAAATACTCTGGATACGCAGCGAATGCATGAAATGTGAATATTAAGGCTGATCTTGGTCCAAAAATCTGATTTCATTGAGTACAAGAAACTCCTAATGAATATCAGAGCACAAAAACTCAACTAAAGAAAAGAACTCCAGCGTGTAATTGACCACTTTCAGTAATGAAGAAGAGAAGCATCAAGATCAGATCATTAATTGCTCTGACAGACACGGATACTCAGGTAGAATCTAGCAAACAAAATTTCAAAAAGCATTGAAAATCAGGTTTTCTTCTGTGATCAAAGAGCATCAGTACTACTACGAATCAGTTAGCAAATCTGGTGAGAAACGACTATGGATACCTTCCTCTCCAAAACTTGATCAGCATAATGAGAGTCAGAAGATTTACCAACTCACCTATGCTACTCCGCTCTTGGAGAAAATACTAGAGCTGAAGCGATACTTCAGAATAATGAAAGCATAATGGATACCTATGTTGCTACCGAAGCTGAAAACAAATTGATGGATATCTGAGGCATTGGACAAGAATAGTGCAAGCACTCTGAATATGTCTGCTGCTACGCATCAAAAAGCTAAGCTCTATCTTGAATCTATCAAAGATCAGGTTAATCAATACTATGCGATCAAAACGACCGATTATGCCGGGAAAACAAGTTTAGTTGCTAAAGATGGACAAAAACAGAAAAAGTCCTCTATGCACAGGTACAGTCAAGTATTCCAGAGTTGAGTACTCAGGCCTCTGCTGATTATTCTAGCTATATCAAGGGAATCCTTGTAAAAAGTAAGGATAATAAAAATGTAGTAAATGTCGTCCATTCAAAGTATAATGCTGAAAAGTACGAGTTATTATCAGCAGGATCTGAATAATGATAAGGTTGAAGATTTGATTGCTTGGGATGAGCATAATATCTATGTAAAATATGCTAATGATGCTGAGCAGAAAGCACAAAACACTTCAATCAACCTACTATGTCCTCTCCTCTAGTCTAAAAATGAGCTCAAAAATACGAAAAGGCTGCAGGATCAGAATTTAAGCTTTATGATACTGTTGCTGAGGTGAAAGATTTTCGTATTAGAGGGCAGAGCTTTGATGAGATCAGCTTTTCATGGAATAACTGACCAGTTTACTCAGAATGATGGATATTTGGTTAGAATTACAGATCGTGTTGATAGTTTGAAGGAGAAGTTTGGGCAATCTCAGTATAAATATGCACTCTGCCAAAGGGGAGCGAGCACTACTGATACAAAGTGAAATTGATGGAAAGGAAACAAGTATTGAGCAGTTGGCTAAAGTTTGAAAGTTGTATGCTCTTGATTGGTATAATCCTAGCAATGAGACGATCACTTGGACTAGGAGATGTCCCAAGAAATTGGCTCATCTCCAGGTGAGTAGTCTCAAACTAAAAAGATAAAGTCTATGCCTCAACAACTCTCCTTGGTCAAATCATGTTGTCGGTGGGAAGACAGGTGATCTGAGATGCTGAGCCTCCTGTAGCGGAGATTCAGCTGGTTAGAAGTAACAAGTCAGAGATCGCCTGATATGGAAAATAATCTAGGAAGGACTCGTAGGTACCTACTATGATCTCAAGATTAATCGAGAAGATGCGACAAAAGATTGAGAAACTCCAGATCATAGAAGGCGATAAAATTCTGGTTTCTAAATCTCTTTGAACTACTGGAGGAAGCATTAGTCTAGAGATCTCTTCTTTACAGGAATACAGACTGGGCTTTTATACAGCGACTGCTGTTGATAGTCAGGGCAATGAGGGCTATTGAGAGACATCTCACTAGAGATCAAAACACCAAACATTACCATTGAGAATGTTGGAAGATACTCCTGGATATAGAGAAGGAATTAAGAATCCAGTAATTATTCATTCGGTACTTGAAACAGATATTGATGAGTGAGATGTAGGATTCCCAAGAAAGAGAAATCAGATTCAGAGCGATATTTCTGCAAAGCTCGGTGGAAATCAAGTCAAGAGCTTCCCTGTTAAGACTGATCAGACTCATATCACTGTGCATTCTATGATTTTGGAGATTTGATAGGACTGTATGGTACAAAAGGGAAATCTCTTTGGTAAGGTGAACGCTCAGAATGGAGGAAATCTGGAACCATGATATCAAAATAAGCTTCAACTTGAGGTAGTGTTTGAGAAATGATACCCTACTATCAAGATGTAAAAGAAAACGGAATCAGTATTTTTGATATCTTGCTCACAGCAAAAAGAGCTCAAGAGTATTCAGGGTTTTGAGATGAGAACTCCTCTCTCGAAATGAACACAATATGGAAAATTTGATGGAGGTCAGGTACTCGTTATCAATAAAAATCCTCTGCCTATATCTCAAAAGATGGATTGAGTGCTGGAAATACTGAACTGTATTGAAACCATAGCTTTGATAAAGCGAAAGAGACTGTGATCTATACCATCAAGGAGAATAGATTTGGCTCAGAGATTGCAAAGGTGAGATCAAGACGCTCCCTTTGTGGTCTCTGGGAATCTCCTGACTGCAAAATAAAAATCAGCTATACTTTAACTGTTTATCAGATATTCTCATATGGAAGAAAGGGTTTATTGGCATTGATGATTGGAGTGATTGGTATAGGGATATAGAGGTATAAGTACTGCTCATGACTGTAATCTTTTTAATGAAGTATCAGTGATTGGCTGGAAAGCTACTCCCTACCCTACAATCCTAAAAAGATGATCCGATCCTTAATGTTGTGCCAGAAGAAGCACTCCATAGAGCACTACCCTTGAATCTAAGCACACTGCTGTACTGCAAGAGCCGATAGAGCTGGGAAAGGGTGTCAATCCTCTATCTCCGACTGGAAAAATAGGACCTACTATCCTCAATCAGCTTTCTTGTTTGATCATGTTGTTGATGTGCTGATGAGAAGGCTCGCAAATGATAAAAAGTTATCCCGGACTTCCTGTATACAGGCAAATGAATGGCATAGTAAAGTTGATAGGCTGGTGAGGTTCGGTTGATGGAGTTTACCCGCTGCAATTTTCAGACGGAATATATGATACGTATTAGCAACTTCAGAGCAATTATCTTCTACCTGAATATGAATATTCAAGCTCGGTAAAATATCCTGACCTGATGAGGCAACTTGAAAATATCAATAAACTTAATCAGTACAATCAATGGACAATTAGAACAAAGCTATTTCAATGTATGTTCGGTTGCTGTGTATCTGAATATGATCCTAGCACCTAACAATGCAAATACGCCGCTCAAAACTGCACGAAGAGAATGTAAAAGCTGACCTCACTATGCTATCTAAAAGAAAATCAATATCTTAAATCTATGATCGTATATAAATCTGATCAGTTGGTCAATGATAGTCTTCAGCTGTATTCCTAATCTCTACAATGGGGAAAGAATGAATCGCTTCAAGATGACGTCATAAGCTTTCAACTGAATGGCTTGGAGTAGCAAAGGCAGGTCGCGATGCTTGTTCCAATGTGTAGTTAATAAGCTCTTTTATATCTCAAATAGTAATATGAAAGTACTTGGATTATTCTTGAGTGGGGATCAGTATGACTGTATAGTTTTGCAAATCTCGATAGAACTCAAATAATCTCATATTATCCACAGACGAGTTATACTAAGCCAAGACACGAGTAATATTATCAAGAATATTTGAGATATTGAGCAGTGAGAACAGTGCTTAGAGAGATATAGTGGTGCTGCTGGGGAACTTGAACAGAAAATGAGATCTTGGAGCCGCATTTTGAGACTGGAGTCTTTAGCTGGAATATTGTGATTTCCTATTTAGTATATTTGCTGAGATTTATCTCACAGCTTGGACTATTAGATTCTGAGCAGTGATGATCCTCTATGCTGGGTGTCAATATGCAACATTTATCTTTTGGATTTTGAGATCCAAGTAAGGCAAAACAACGGATCAATCGTGCGATTCAGTGAGTACTGATCTTGGTATTTTCATTTGCAATATGGAGAGGATTGACTGCGATGTTTTTGTAAAGAAACGATAAAAAGCCTGAATAGATTCAGGTTTTTGTTATTATTTGTAGGAATGTATATTGTTCTGGATTGAGAGTCCCCTCAGTCTCGCTCGTCACCAGCTCTAGCAGGGGAGCGAAAATTTGCTTCGTTCACAATGATGGAGTTGATTTCAGTTTGCTCAGGATGAAATGCGTAGCTATAGCGAATTGCTTTTATCGCTGAATTTTTATTCTCAAAGAACTCTATGTCTTCACCACTTTCTACCTATCTTCAACTAACTCCAGCAGATTGAAGACTGAATCAAAAATCCAGCCTTTTGGATCATCTTTAGGAAATTACATGAACATATTGCTAAAGAAGATTCTCCTGATCACCTTGACCAAAAATCATCTGAGAAGTCGACAAGTTTTCCTGATTGCTCAGGGTTTTCAGGCTTTTTAATCTTCATAGTGAGATTGCGACTATTGATCGCTGGAAATTATCAAGAGCTAGAACCCGAGAAATCGATATTATTGTCTGAGTAAAATCTCCTCAGAGGGAATCGATCTCCCAGAGGTAACTCTGATTGGGTTTGGATGCGGATAAAAGAGGGTTTTTGAGATCAACAACTACTTTTGATTCAGATCATCGGTCGTGCTACGAGGTAAATAGTGAGTAGTACCTCTGATGCGTTCACTGAATCGATGCTTAAAATCACTACGAGAACCTATCGTCGTCATGAAATTCAAGCAAGTTTCAATCAAAAACTGAATTACTCCGCATATCGCCTTGTCTAATGTAAAAGAACTTGAAACGGTAAAAACAGATCTGAGTTTAGATCAGTTTTTGATCTCTTACAAGAGGTAAAGTAAAAGAAACTCAAGAGAGCTACCAAAGCTGAAAAGAAATTATTCTCAAAGGATCTCAAAATCCAGCTTGATGAAGGCGATCAAGGCGTAGAATTTGAAAAAGCAGCTCAGATTCGTGATCAGATCAAGGAGATTTCTGGTGATTAAAAAGCCCCTCAGTCGCGGGTCTCTCGCCAGCTCCTAGCAGGAGCAGAAACTTGTCATCGCAGTGAGTGAGACGAACGTGGCGATCGAGATAGGAAGTCAAAAGGAATTTATATTGTCCTGAGATTGCTTCGCTATCGCTCGCAATGACGAGGGTCGCGCTCAGCCCTCTCTGTCTCGCTGCGCTCGACGGCTCCCCTAGCGAGCGAAAAATCTCACTTTGCTCGCAATGAGAGGTCAAGTAAAGAGATTATCCATGAAAGGCAAGCTCAAGATCAGCCTCAATATCTGCGGTGGAATGTTCTGACTGGCTGGATTTTGGGCTTCATGAGTTGTTAGGAGTCCTGAGAAAAAGATGAAAGCTGACCAGCTTTTGATCAAGAGAAGTCCACTTGAGAGAGGTGGTGGAGGGTCGCTGAAAGGTCGCTTTATATTGAGCTTTAAAGTCTGAGCTCGTAGGATCAGTGATGGAGAGCGGAGATCTTGTCTTGTAAAAAGATTAAAAGACTGAGCATCGCACCAGATCGCGCTTTGAGATCAGATCTTTTGTCGCTTGATAGAGTTGAGTTAAGGTATCTCTGAGTACAGGATCCGCGATTTTGATCTCATCTGGAGAATTGAGTGTCTGAGTGAGTTTCTCAATACTTGTAATCAATCTCTTGAGCTGATCGGTTGTCAAAGACTCACTGGTTTTATCAAGGCATCTAAATAGATTTTCTTAGTTCAGGGATTAGTATTTAATTCTCCTCCAGTATTAAGCTGAGCAGAAATCTCCGCTGGGATCAATCCACTCGTGAACAATTGGACTCAGACATTTTTCTGCATCTCTGGCAATACGCTCAGAGATTCTTGGCTCCTCAGCTGAGCTAACAAAAGAAATTATCAATACTTGAACTAACAAGCAGTGATAATTTCTCATTATATTCATGAGGGAGTATCTGCAGCATCTATCATCTCAAAAATGTCTCAGTAGAACACTCTTTTTCCTAGCTGATCGGCAATAGTATCTAGAGGTTGGCATTTTGATATATAAGATCAGTTCTTTTCCTGTTGCTCATAGCGAAAAGTTGCCCACGGTATTTGGGTCGAGTGTAGAGATAATCATCACACACTGCAAAAGTCGCATTAGGATCGCTAAGATTATAGTTAGATGCTGTGAGCTTTCCTTGATGAGTTCTTGATCTTCATAATTTTGTCTTCAACCAAAGAAGAGGTCCTGATGCTGCTCTGTTGTCCGCCTATTCTCCTCCTTCCTTTTGCATAAGATCGAGCGATCTGCTTACCAGGCTATCTGATCTGAAGTAGCGAAGAATAGCCACAAAGGTGCCTGCGCTGCCGCAGCACTTTTAGATAACAACATTTTTATCAGTAAAGCTTCTTTTTAAGTCAGTCAAAAGTGTTGCTGATACTGCAGAACAGTTATTTCTTCGGCAGAAAATCAAAACTCACTATGACAAAGTCAACTTTCTTTTTCTTTCCAATAGCGGCAATATTTGGTCAAAAATCTCTTTTGATCAGCATCTCAAAAAGCTGAAAGATTTTCTGCTGTTGTTTGATATTAACTTGCATCTAGCACATTACTTTCTCCAAGACCTTTCAGGCTCTCATCATTTTTGCAAATTCCATGACTGAGGATTCTGCTCAAGGTCTCCTTTTCTCAGCTCATTACTGAGGGGATATCCTCCATCAGTCTTTTTCAACGATATGAGCGACTTTTCCATCTGAGGGTTGTGAGAGGTTTCCCCCTCAGAGGTCTTGGTATCTAGTGAGGTGATCTCTCGCAGAGAGAGAGTAGGGCATAGTCACTGAGTGAGAGTCCGCTTTTTGAGCCTTGCCTTGGTATTTGGAGAAAGAGCGTTGATTTTTCATGACTGATTGCTCAGGGCTATATTGTTTGAGGTCAGGAAGAGTTTTTGATAAACTTCTTTTTGTCCTTTTGATTGTTTCTATATCTCCAAAATTTTTGTTAACTTCACCTTTTCTTGGATATTTTTGCCTTTTCTTGAGTATTTCTTGCCTTTTCTTGAGTATTTCTTGACTGAAGAATCTGATTCTTAATCTTCTCATTTTTCTTTCTTTTCTCTCTCTTCTAGTTGCTTTGAAAGTGCTGTGAGTTTACTATTATTTCCAGATATCTTTATTTTCTAGAGCATCCTTTTATAGGCGGAATAAGTTTATTTACAGCATCGACAAGATCAGATGAAGACTTATTCACTACTCTTTTGCTTTATTAAAAAGGCTTTCATTTGTTCTTTAGAAATTTAACTTAGAATCTTTAAGAGCTTTTCTGTTTCTTCTTTCTCTGGAACAAAATATTAATCTTTTGGCGCTGCAGAAAAACATTATCAATAGTATCTTTGATATCGATGTTTTTCTGAAGTTTCATGGATTTCCTTAGACTGATGAAGTTTTACTTTTATCATTTTCTGCTCCATTTTATTTTATTAGAGTATGAAATTATTTATTTATTGAAATCATTAAAATCTAAGGTATGTTGACTTGGCTGATATCAATATTTCTTACCTTGCTCAATATGTCTAATCACAATTTTCTACATTTTTGCGATCTTCAAGCATTTCTAGTTACCCACCAGCTCTTTCTCTACGTCACGCAGGTCTTTTCTCTCTTTTCTCTAATCTGTCTTCCCTCTTCTGCTATCGTCTTCCTCTTCTGCTATCATGTCTTCCCTCCTCTGCAATTCTTTTTGCATCTTCCAGATTAGCTATTTGAGTCCTTTAATCTGCATATCTTCAAACTCATAGTCTAACTCTGCTGACTTTATCAAAATCAATATCAACAACTCTGAATCCTGATTATCAGCCTTTACTTCGACATTTTCAGTCTTCTCCTTTTTCTCATCTGCTGTAGTATTGGTTTGTTTTCATGCAGTTCCATCAGTAATGTCCCAGCTAGAGCTACTCCTGTTGTGAGTTTCCTCAACACATCATGAATGATGAGCTGTTTGTGCGTTTGATGAGTTGCTGAAATTTCTTGTGCTATTATTCATAACTATTCTTGGTAAAGAATATAAGATACCTATATTATAATCAAAATTATCATATTTATTCAAGCTTTGGTATCATTCTATTTTAATATACCGTTCTTCACTAGGGAGAGCAGTATTTATATATTATATAACAAGTATTTTTAAGATACTTATTTTCAGGCTAGCTAAATATTTTTGCATGTGGAATTGGCTCATATCAGTTTCTCTTTTGCCCACTGGAAATACTCATCTAAAGCATCTTGAACTTCTTTTAGAAGACTTACAAAAACCTCCGCATCAACACTTGCCCAGAGCCTCTATCTGCTCTCGCTTTTCTTTCTATTCTTTGATTCTTTCTCCATCTTTAGCGATTCTTTTCTCCATCTTTAGCGATTCTTTCTCCATCTTTTAGCGATTCTTTTAGCATCTTCATCTATCTTTTTAATCTCTTCAGCTAGTTTAATAGAATCTCTAGTAAGCTTTTTAATCTCTTCGACTAGTTTAATGGAATCTCTAGTGATTTGTTCATTTTTCCATTTCTAAAATTGCCCTATCATGTCCGATTCATCGCATGAACTTTCTTCATTGCTCTGCTTATTCTCTATTTGAACATTTTCGATCTTGTCTTTTTGCTGATCTGCTGTAGTGCTGTTTTATTTTCACATGCAGTTCCCATCAATAAGGTCCCTGCTAGAGCTACTCCTGTTGTGAGTTTTCTCAGCTTGTCTTTGAATGATGAGCTGTTTTGTGTGTTGATAATTTGAAATTTCTTGTGCTATTATTCATGACTATTCTTGGTAGATATAAATATATTTCTATACTATAACCAATTCCTACGTTTTGTCAATAGAAGTATAATTTTAGCTGATTACAGTCTTTAGTGTTTTGTTGCGGATACTCACCCCCTCTGTCCTAGATATCTAAACCGTCATTGCGAGCGTTAGCAAGCAATCAAGAAAAATATAAATCCTTTTTAATTATTACTGGATCGCACACGGCTTCGCCTCGCGATGACAAAAACTTTACTCCCCTGCTAGAGAGCTGGCGAGCAATAGCGGACTGAGGGAGCTATGAAATCAACCCCCTCTGTCCTTCGGACATCTCCCCTGTCAGGGGAGAAGCGATATTCTACGAGCGATGACTGAGTTTTCGCTCCTGCTAGATATAATATGTTGCTCCTAAAAACCTCATCATGATTTTCCCTTGCTTTTTGGAGGCTAAAATGTTATCTTTGAGGTGCGTTTAGTAGCTAAAATAGGATACCATATATGAGTCGTTCTAAAAATAAAAAGTTGAAGAACAGGTTGTTGTAGCCTTTAATCGTGCAGACACTTTTCGTGAGGCACGCTGAGCTGTCGGAGATTTCCGCTGATGATATTTTCTTGGGTGTGATTGATAGTATGGAGCTAGTATGCCTTTGGATCAGACTGCTGTTGTATGGTACATCAAAATATCCAGCATCTTCAAAAGCATATCAATAAACTCTTCATACCCAAAAATACCTCACAGAAAGCTGATCTTAAGCTCGATCCTCATATGCATCAGATCCTTTTACAAGTGATAGCAGCTGAGACCTTTGATTCAGAGACAGTATTCAACTCCTCAATCCCTTCAGACTACATGAATGCATGCTTATCTCTCAAATAAACTCAAAAAGCTCTTGGGAGACTGATGTAATAGTATGAAGTCATCAAAATACGCTCTGAAGGCTATTGAGGTTTCTGTATTGCAGGAAGGTTTCATTGGCTTTTTGAGGCTCCTTGATACGATGATGATGCAGACTTGATTTAGATTATTCAGAAATTGCGAACATACAAATCAACTCATGACCACTCTACTACTGACTCAGCAATCAATCAAATGCTTGATGCCATGGACAGTGAAATCGTTGAAAAGTCAGATGCTGAGAATATTTCACTAGAAACTCCAGACAACAAGACCAAGAAAAGAGAAGAAAAAGCTGACTATTGAGTACTTTGGTACTGATCTGACCAAGGCTAAAGATGGATACTTAGATCCAGATTATTGGAAGAGAAAGGAGAGTTGATCAGGTGATCTATACGCTCTTGAAAGACAAAGAATAATCCGCTTTTTGATCTGAGAAGCTGGAGTTGGAAAGACTGCTATTGTTGAGGGGCTTGTGCAGAGAATTATGATGAAAAAGTACCTGAAACCCAGTCAATAAGAAGGTTTTTCCTCCTTGATATGGGGAACGCTTGTTGCTGGGACAAAGTATAGAGGGAATTTGAGATCAAGAATAGAAGTCAATCCTTGAAGACAACAGATCCAACCAATGATATCATTCTCTTTATTGATGAGTTGCATACTATTATTGGAGCTGGGAGGCCAGGATCAAAATGATGCCGCTCAGATGCTCAAACCACTCCTCTCAAGAGGAAAATCAAACTCATCGGAGCGACTACTTTTTGATGAATATCAAAATACATTGAAAAAGATGCCGCGCTCAAGAGAAGATTTCAAAGAGTTGTAGTTAATGAGCCAAGTGTGAAGTAACCAAACAGATTATCCTAGGATTGAAACAGATTTATGAGGGATTTTCATGGAGTTTTACTCTCCAGATGGGGCAATTGACAGTGCGATCAATCTCAGCAAGAGATATATTCTCAATAAAGCAACTCCCAGACAAGGCGCTTGATATACATAGATGAAGCCTGCGCTAGAAAATCTACTATGCAGCAAAAACTTGATAATGACGAGAAGTTATCAAACACAAGAGATAGAAAAATTCAGAAATTGAGAGTGCAGTGAAAATCAGGATTATTTTTCTGCTGCTGAACTCATGAGGAAGAAGAACTCAAAAAGAAGCTTCAGAAAAATCAGATCAATAAAAATATTCAATCAACCTGAAAGTACTATTGAGGCGAGCGATATTGGAAATGTATTAGCAGACAAGACCTGAATTCCGACCAATATTGTAAATGAAGATGAGAGTTACTAAGCTCAAGAGACTGAGACTCTGAACTCAAAAAGAGATCGTTGGGCAAAATGATGCAGTAGAAAATGTGGTAAAAACTCTGATTAAGTAGACTTTTCTGTGATCAGATAAACCTATTGGTTCATTTTCTTTTTCCTTGGACACATCTGGGTTTTTGAAAGACCTACCTCACAAGCTCATTGCAAAGCACTATTTTTGGTGATGAGGGAGCTATGATCCAGATTTGATATGTCTGAATTTATGGAGAAGTTCTCAGTTTTCAAAGCGATTTGATCGCCTGCCGGATATGTTGGATTTTGATGATGAATGATGAGGGCTTACTGAGGCTGTGAGAAGAAAGCCATACTCTGTGATTCTCTTTGATGAGATTGAGAGAGGCCTCTCCTGATGTTTTGAATATTATGCTCCGGATCTTGGATGAATGACAGCTCAAAGATATGCAAAAGTGAAGATGGATTGATTTCAAAAACACAATCATCGTCATGACCTCAAATGTCTGAACTGATGAGTTTAGCAAAAAGAGACTACTATCTGATTTGATACCTGAAAAGCTGCTGATATTGAGGATAAACAGTTTGACGATATCAGACGTTGAGGTGCTTGAGAAGATCTCATACATATCACTCTGAACTTTTCAAACAGAATTGATCATAAAATTGGTCTGTAGACCGCTAAATAAGGAAAATCTCATCACTCTTTTCAGTCAAAGATCAAAAGCCTTCCTCGCTGCATGGAAGACCAATGAAAAGTGAAATTGCAAAAATTTAGCAAGGCTGAAGTTGAAAAGATTATTGATAAGATTTATGATCCTCAGTTTGGTGCGAGACCATGTTGAGAGATATATTAATGATGAAGTTGAGCCACAAATTATCAATTCACTTTTGAAATAATAGCTTAATATAGAAAACTCCCTCTTAGGGGAGTTTTGATACTGAAGGAACAATATCCGCAAAGCGGTTCCTTACCAATCAATTTCTTTGAGTCGTCATTGCGAACGAAGTGAAGCAATCAGATAAAATTAAACAGTTTGACTTCTATCTGGATCGCCACGGCTTCGCCTCGCGATGACTAAGCTTTCGCCCCTGCTGGGGAAACTAGCAACAGGCGAGACTGAGAGACTTTAGTGCTGAACCTCCTCTGTCCTTCGAACTATGTTACGAATCAAATGATTACAAATTTAGATCCTCCATATGACTTTCTCTTGATTTTATCAAACAAGACCGTATACAAGGGGTATTTATTTTACTATTTTCTACACAATGACTGAAAAACACATAATGAGAAGTTAATGAGCAACTAAGGTTACTGTTGAAAATGAGGAGAATCTGATCTTTGATCACTACCAACTTCATTGATCTTGCTTGGAGCTTCTGGACTTTCATTCTGGGGATATGCGAACAACTATATCATTTCTATCAGACGTCTAAGTCTCAGTGAATATTCTTGCTTGATCGTTGGAATTATTCTTGCTCTTCTTGGACTTTACTCACTCTATTTGCTATTTCCAAAGAGAGAGAAGAGAAAAAGCTGGTAACTAATAGACTAAAACCTGAATTTTTATTTCAGGTTTTTCTTTAGAATTGTAGAAAAACTAACAAAAATAGACTTTTCTTGGCTTTGATTTTGTGATTTTGACTTGTTTTTACTCTGATTTTCCTACAATAAGCTTTGAAAACTCTAATTAACAAAAGAAACGATGACTACTCCAGAACAACAGCATGAATATGACGCCTCACAGATTAGAGTGCTAGAGGACTTGAACCTGTGAGACAAAAAGACCTGGAATGTATATTGGTGAGTACTGATGCTAGGACTTCATCATATGGTACAGAAATCGTTGATAATGCAGTTGATGAGGCGCTTGCAGGATACTGTGAGATGTGACTACAATTCTCAACGAAGATGGCTCAGTAACTGTTCATGATAACTGAAGGGTATTCAGTAGATATCCACCCTAAAACAGGAAAATCAGCCTTGGAAACAGTATATACAGTGCTCCCATGCAGGAGGAAGTTTGACAAGGGTGCCTATAAAATTTCAGGAGGACTTCATGGGGTAGGAGCATCAGTTGTAAACGCTCTCTCTACCTGGCTTGGTGACTGATACAAACATGGAAAGATTCACCAAATGAGATTTGAGGGATCCCTCAGGAGATCTTGAAAATTATCAGGAGAAACTGATAAGACTGGAACGAGTGTAACTCATGCCTGATGGAACGATCTTCGAAACGCTGAGTTTAGTGAGACAGCTGAAGTCGCAAGAATGAAGCAAGCTGCTTATCTCCTCCAGGTGTTAGCTTCACTTTCAAAAATCTTAAAAACCTGACTCATGAGCAGGTTTACTGTACGAAATAAAGTATCAAAACCTGGCTTAAAAACCTTGTTTGAAATCAGCAGCCCTCTCCTCTGCTCCCACTACTTCAAGGCAGAAACTGAGAACTGTCAGGCTGAGATTTCCTTCCAATTGTAAATACTAATAATGATCATACCCTTTCATTTGTAAATAATATCCCAACAAAAGATGGAGGGAACTCATATCCTAGGCTTCAAAGTCAGCATTATTGAAAATTATGAATGAAATTGGGAGGAGAAGAGATAAAATTGATAAGAAAAATCTGAGAATTTCAATATAGCGATAGTTTGCTGATGGACTCTATGGAATCGTTACTGTAAAAATCCCAGAACCACAATTTGAGGACAGACCAAAAAGAGACTTGGGAACTCATATGTAAGAGGTGCTGTTGAAGATTTAACGTATGAATATCTCAAGGGATACTGCAGAAAAATCCTGAAAGAATTTGATCATATTTTTGAAAAAGATTGATCTGGCTGCTAGAGCTAGACTTGCCGCTAAATTTTGCAAAAACTGTACTTAGAAAAATGCTCTTTCTGGGTGGAGTTTGCCTGGAAAAGTTAGCTGATTGTAGTAAAAGAGACACTGAACTGGGCTCTACATTTGTAGGAGACTCAGCAGGCAGGGAAGTGCAAAGTCAGGGAAGAGACAGTAGAATTTCAGGCAGATCTTGCCTCTAAGAGGTAAAATTCTGAATACAGAACAGGCTGTTTTTCCAAAGATGATGGCAAACAATGAAGTTAAAGCGCTCATTACTGCGATCTGATGCGGAATCAGGATAGCTTTTTGATATTGAAGGACTTAGATATGAAAGAGTTATTATCATGACGGATGCGGATGTGGATGGGTGCATATTAGAACGCTTTTGCTTGCTTTCTTCTTTAGATTTATGAGACCGCTGGTAGAATGAGGACATGTATGCTGCCTGCCCTCAATCTACAAATTCTCAAAAGGAAGCAAACAGGTATATGTGTATAATGAGAGAACATACCCCTGATATGTACTGATTTGAAACTAACGAAGGGTAGAGATCCAGAGATATAAGGGACTTGGAGAAATGAATGCTGAACAGCTTTGGGAGACTACTATGGATCCAGCATCTAGACAGCTCAATCAGATTACTGTTGAGGATGCAGAAGAGACTGATAGACTTTTTCAGAAATTCTGATGGGTGAAGATGTGCAATCAAGAAAGCACTTTATCCTTACCAACGCAAAAATCAGTAAAGGGACTTGATATTTAATCACTGAAGATTAAATCTCATATGAAAAACCTGAATATGAACTTCAGGTTTTTATTACATAAAAGCATCTCAAATCCTAATTTGATACTGTTGCTGTTTTTCTGCCCCTTCGAAGAGAATACTCAGTATAACGAATATACACAGGGACTTCAACAAAAGACAGCTTATAAGTTCAATTTGTTCATTAAATTCGTTTGCATAATGCGTACCATCAACTTGTAAAGTAATCTTTTCAAGGCAGAAATACGTATCACTCTATACCCATTATGCGGATCAGATAGCTTAACTCCACTACAATATCCAAGTCACAGGGGCTTGAAATCATGGAATAATTTTTCTGGTTCTTGGCATAGCAAAGGTTTTTGCTCATAAAATAAACCTTGATCAAAGGAAAAAGATCAACATTTGGATATTCTTTTGGTGCCTCTTGGGAGCATAACATATCTTCAATATTCATTTGACCATCAGGATCAAATCCATACAAATCGTTTACCTGTAGAAAGATCTGCATATTTTTAATGAATTCATATCAGGTCTTATTTGCCGCACCTCAACCTCTATTGATCGTATGGGATATAATAATAAAAAGTACATCAGGATGTTCTTCCTTTTTCCTTTTGAGAATTGAAAGAAATTATCTTTAGATCCATCATTCACAAAGACAAATTTCCTAACTCAAAACTTTAACATCTCATCAATAACTTGACCAAGCATTTTTCCTCATTATATACTCTAATATTAAAACAAAAATCATCCCAATACGTATCATTTTTCCGGTTTTAAAAATTTGTTCTTCAGTGTCTTGAAAAAGCATTGTTGGATTGCTAGAGTAGAAATAAAGTCTTGTAAAGGTCGATTTCAGGTTTCAAACAATATTGAAAAGATAAAATCAAATAAAATAAGAGAATAATCAGAGACACTTACACGATCAGGTCTGCTCCTCTATTGAGTCCAAAAGGTAATCCCTATAGCATTGAGCCATTCAATACGGAGCGCAAAAAGATTCCAACAATACATGATCAGAGATAGAGCAAAAAGTCGAAAGTCAGATTTTCTTTTATACACTCTAAAACTCAATATCAGAAAAGCAATACTTACAATAATCAAAAAGTAGCTGCAATTTGGTCATCACTGATGAGATAAATAAAGTTCACTCCACATAAAATTGTTTGTATTTCTATATACTCTTTTAGGATACTAATGCAAGTAAAAGATAAATCCCTTGTATTCAATGGAAAAAGGATATAGTAAGGAGCAGTTTTTATTTTTATTCATTTAATGGCAAAACTAATATGAAATGAGTGTGGACAAAAAGGCTTGGGCTAGGAATTGTATTTGTGGTGAGTCTTCTGTTTATCTTCTTTGTAGGAAGAAACTTTAACAAAAGAAACTCTCCAGAGAGAACGAGTCTTCACAACAAATGGTATCCAACAATTTTAGAAAGGGAGCTTGATATCTCAGGAGGAACTAAACTTGTTTATAAAATCAACTATAGTAAATACAAGAAGTATACTCTGACCTTGAATTTGCTGAGGTAAAAGACTATTGAAAATGTAATCCTCAAAAATATTGATGGTGGAATTTCTACACTTGAGGTGAAAGTGATTACAAGGCATATATTCAAAAATTTGAATGAGTGAAACTCAGGTAGTAGTTGAAATTGGTGGAGTTGCTGATCTTGAGTCAGGCAAAAGGAAATGATCGGTAAGACTGTAGAACTTGAGTTTAAGATCGCAAATGATGAACCAAGAAATGCAGAGACTATCGCTGCAAGAAAGGCTCGTGCTGGTCTATTAGACAAAACTTCTTGCGCATCCAGAACATATGGCTTCCTATCTATGGAAATCAGCAGGAGAAGATATTTATGGAAATATTTTCTCCAGGAAATACAGAATCAACTTTCATCTATTTATAGTGGACATCTTGAAATATTAAATACACTCCAGACTGGTCAAATCTCACCTCTTCTTGAAGGGTATATGGAGACAAGTTCGGAACTGGAAGTCATGGACTAAATGGATTCTTAATCTTCCGTGTACTTGAAAGAAATATTGAAAATCAGAATTATGTACTTGAAGAACTTTTTCATCAACGATACTGCAAGCTGGAAAGTTGCAAAGGAAATGATGGAACTCCACTTAATGGAGCATACTTCAACCTTGCAGAAGCAAATGCAGACCTTGGAAAACCAGGGAGTAAGTATTACTTTCAATGAGAAAGGAAAAGGAAATTTTTCTGTCAGATCACTAAAGAAAATAAAGAGTACTATGGGAATCTTTATCTGAGGGTACCTGCAACTATTGCAACTATTCAAGAAGCAATTTGTGATGGGAAAGGCTCAGATTTCTGGAGAGATTTGATAGAGAAAGAGCTATCGCTACTGCAAAGAACTTAACTCAGGAAACATGCCTGCTCCACTCATCTTGATGCAAGAAGAACAGGTAAGCCCTTCACTTTGAGATAGCGCATTGCAAGGAGCATTAGTTGCTACTGCTGTTGGAACTTTGGCAATTATCCTCTATATGTTCTTTATCTATGGATGGAGAAAAGCGGTAGTTACTACACTTACTATGATCTTCTATTTTTGTAGTATTATTGGCTGTGATTAAGCTTATTGATTACGCACTTTCACTTAGTGGTATTGCTGCGATTATCCTCTCTATTGGTATGGCTGTTGATGCTAATGTACTTATCTTTGAGAGAATGAATGAAGAAATCAAAGAATGAAAGACTGTAAAGTCTGCAATTAGTAGTGCTGCAGAGAGAAGCTGGTCAGCAGATTAGAGATGGTCGAGGTTTCTACTCTTTTGATCTGAGTATTGCTCTTCGCATATGGAATCAATATGTTTAAAGAGATTTGGATCTATGATCGTATTGACTGCGCTCTTGACCCTCTTCCTCAATGTTCCATTCATTATTGAAGCACTTAAGACAATCTATAAAGTAGATAGAAAAGAACTAATTTTTCTAAAAAAACCAACAGAAACTCCTTACCAATGTAAGAGAGTTTTCTTTATTGACACAAAATGAGAGAGAAATCTGAACTTGAAAATCTGTTTTCTTTTTATTATAGGAGGAGCAATGTTTTTATCCTTTTATACTGAACATGAATAAACAACAGGATTTTTCTCAAAGCAGCGAGTCTAGATGAGGGTTTTCTGGTGGCGTAATTAGGTCTCCTCAACAGAAATCTGGTAATGGAATGCGAATCTTCCTTTCTCTTGTTCTAATTCTTGGATGTTTAGCATTGGGATATTACTTTATTCAAAAACAATACTCAACAAAAATCAGATTTCTCAAATCCAGTCAACTACCGGTGGAGGATATACTATAGGAATGCAGATCGACACTGTAGGAACACTTAAAGCAAGATGATAGCGAGTTTGATCACTTATACGCATGTTTTTACTAGCTCTGATGGAAGACCTACTTTCTTAAAGAGTAAAAACGCTCCCTCTAAATAATTATACTTCAGTTAGCTCTGGAGAAATTTCAGGTTCTTGGAACATTGGAGGCAATATATAAAAACACTCCTCTGGTAGAAAGTAACGAGTATCGTTCAATTGCTGCTCAAAAATCAACAAGTAAGTACTAGCCAGCAAAGTTCGAGGAAAAGTAAAAAAATCCTGGGATCTATAGTGGCAAATGCTGGACTGTACTTTTGGTCAGGAATTCTTTGATAGTTTGTCTTTGTTGGACAGGCAGGAGAAAACAGGAAGATTGAAGTTAAAACCCGAAAATGATAAAGTAACAAAAATTGAATTCTTTACTTGTACTAATGGTGGAGATACTAATTGTAAAGGAATTGACAAGGACCTTTTAAAGACACCTCAGCTCAGAGTCTCTACTACAAGTAATGGAGACACTTTCTATAAATTAGGAGAGGTAAAAACTTGGTACTTCCAAAATTGAGATACGATCTGATACTTCATCAATAATGCTGAAGATGAAGAAGTGCTTAAAATTAAAAATCTGATCACAGTTGTCAGTCCTGAATATGTAAAACAACTTGTGAATCTTTACTGAGTAAAGGTTTGTCTTGGAGTTGATAATGGACTGAATCGTATTGTTCACATACTATTAAGACGAGGCAAGTCAGGAGTTGAAGCTAGCATTCAGTGAGGCTGGTGGAGAAAAATTTTACCTGCCAAGTTGAGTGTAGATCCAACTTTGCAAACAAATTAAAATTTATTGATCTTAAAGTGGTGATACCAACTCTAATCCTCAGTCAGCGACCTGAGCTACTCAACAAAGCAACTCAAACAGGAACTGATACACAGAAGACAGAGCCTACCACTACTCCATCAGAGACAAAAAGGAACAAGCAACAACTCGTGAAACTAGCTATAATCCAAATGTAAAACAATTTCCAATCTCTGAAGATAGACAACTCACCTATTCTTCTGCAAGAGAGTGCTTATAGTGACCTTCCCTTCTATGAATATCTCTTATGAAGGATTTAATACTGACGTATGATTTTTGGTCAGGCTGGTGTTCGCTGTGAGTTATGGTCTCAGAGTGATCAAGCATAGTGACAAAAGACCTTCTTTCAACAAATCCAACTGTTGTTGTGTATGAATGTAAGAACAAATGAGACCTCACTTCTCCTGGAGAAAATTATATCATTAAAGAGCTTGGAGACAAAGAAGTTTGTGATTGAAATCAGAGATGGTGCATGGTTAGAGTTTGCGAAAAATATCGTTATTCGAGACAATTTCATAGTTTAAAATCAGAAAGAAGTCAAAAATCTGACTTCTATAACCTACTCTAGTAAAAACTGGAGTTCTAATAAAAAGGTTCTCTAGGCACTTTAAGAAGAAATGCATAGAATTTGCCTAGAGATTTGAGTGAAAAAGCTAAGGAAACATTCTAAACCGATCTCCCGACTGATTTAGATCTATCTCCCGACAGTTTTAAACGAATACAAATAAATTTAATAATATAGTTTTTGTAAATTTAGTATTTTAAATACTTTTTCATCATAAAAAGTCAACATATTTATTTCGTTTATATTCTAGAATAGAGTAAATCAATAGTAGTAAGAAAAAGATTGCATTATCTCCCGACAAACAATCTAATCAGATTACATCAAATATTCTTGCGCAAATATTTGCTTTAAAATTTATTTTTGTATGCCACTTCTATATTATCTTTTTCTAGTCAAAAGTCAATCTTTTTTAGACGAGCTCATCTCAAACGACAGTCAGTTTTCAAACATAAATTTTAACTAATCCCATTTTATATGGATCTCCACTGATATAAATTTTGCATTAAAAAGTCAAGGTATTTCAAAAAGACTGGATCATCTCCCGACGTCCAGCCAATACTAATAGTTATGGATTTAATTGATATTATAAATAGTTTTTATATTACAGTTTTATTATATACTTATTCATTTTCAAAAGTCAAGTATTCTTTTGCAAAGGAATATATTTTAGTACTCTTCTAAGAGCTCTTAAGAAGAGGGTATTAATAGCTCTAGCATAAATAACTCTTCTCTTACTTGGCTTTCCTGAAAGAGGATCTACTCACTCCTCTTCTCAAAGATCAAATGGCAAACATCTAATTGTAGCCTTAAGCTCATCCTGGATCTGGATAGCTGTTTCGTTTTGTTCCATCTCGATGAGCGAGAACAAATCAGCTTTCAACTTTTCTTTAAGCTCTTGATAGGTATTCGCAGTTGAGGTGTGGTCTAGAGTAAAATTTTTCGTGCTTTTTATAGATATTTTTCTGGATATCAAGGAATAACTCCTGAACTGTATGAGCAAGCTGATCTATTTGGACAAAAACTCTTTTTCAAGGTATCTCTTCTAAAAACTTCTATCTGCCCCTGCTCTAAATCTCTTCTTCCAACCGCTATTCTTACAGGGACCCCTTGAGTTCTCACTCATTAAACTTTCGTCCGGCAGATTTTTGCATATCCTCATCTATTTTGACCTTTACTGGAAATTGAGTAATCTCCTAAAGTTTCAGAATGAATAACAATGCTTGAAAGCTGATCAAGTTGAGGCTGGAGTTTTGCCTTTATCTCATTTAACTCTTCTAGTGTTTTTAAAAATTGGAACCACTACAAGATGAATTGGTGCAAGTGCAGGTGGCAAAAACTAATCCATGGTCATCAGAATGAGCCATAATCAAACCTCCCATCATTCTCGTACTCACCCCCAAAAAGTAGCATAGACATACTCTAACTCATTATTTTTGGTTTGTAAATTTCACATCAAAAAGCTTTGGCAGAAAAGTTCTGCCCAAGATTATGAGATGTTCATGCCTGTAGTGCTTTTCCATCTTGCATCATTGGCTCAAAAAGTATAGGTTGCAACCGCTCTGTGAATCTTTTCGTGTTCAGGTTTTTCTCCTTTATAGTGGAAAACTCCCATAAAATTACGAACAAAATCTGAGTATACTCTAACATCTTTCTTGCTTCAGCATCAGCTTCCTCTGGAGTTGCATGAGCTGTATGTCCTTCTTGCCAAAGAAACTCAGCGCTCCTAAGGAAAAGTCTAGTTCTCATCTCCCATCTTACAACATTTGCTCGTTGATTGATCAATAGCGGCAGATCACGATATGACTTAATCCAATTTCTATAAGAATCCCAAATGATTGTCTCAGAAGTTGGCCCTTACAATAAGTTCTTCTTCAAGCTTTGCTTCTGGATCAACAATAATTTCTCCATTTTCTCAATTTTTAAGCCTATGGTGCGTCACAACGGCACATTCTTTAGCAAATCCTGCAACATGAGATGCTTCCTTTGAAAAAAATAAGATTTTGGGATAAACAATGGAAAATAAGCATTTTTGGTGCCCAGTAACTTTGAACATTCTATCTAAGATATCTCTCATATTTTTCCCAGATCGCATATCCATAAGGTTTGATAATCATGCATCCTCTTACAGCTGAATTTTCAGCCAAATCTGCATATTTTACGAGATCATTATATCGCTGAGAATAGTCCTCAGCTCTTGAAGTAAGTGTTGTCGCCATAATAATTTAGAAAACAAAATAAAAAATCTGATTTTTCTTCTTTAAGACACAGTTTATATCTTAATTTCTGGGGACATGGCGCGTATGATACGACATACTTTTGATCACAAAAATAAAAACTAATCTCAACTATAGAGTTTTCATCAGCTTTTTCAAGGAAAATTTTCTGATAGAACGAGCTAGAATTTAAGACGAGAGATAAAGTGCTTTTTTGACAAAGAAAAATCTCACTATAATCAAGGAAAGAAAAATCTGATTTTTATCTTTTCTCCTCAAAAATTCCATGGCAAAAAAATGAGTAATGATCAATTTCAAAGTCTACCGCATATCTAGAATATTTGAATACTTTGATGATTCAAAAATGCTTCTGATATGATTTGACCTATGGTGAGCCCCCTGTTTTGAGAATTTTTGGAGAAGTCCACAGAGAACTGATCTTGAGCCGTTGGATGATGAACTCCTCAATCAACTAGCATTAACCCTGATGAATACAACAGGGCTTGATTTTTGAAAAACACGGAAGTATTGATCTTGGAATTGGATATCAAGATAGAAGATATAGGGTAAATATTTCTGAGACAAAGAGGACACATTATGATTGTTGCCAGACTTTTTGAGAGTCCCAACCCTAGAATCACTATGTTTACCAGGAATTTTTCAAGGAACTTTCACATAGAACGAATGGGATTATTTTTTGGCAGAGCTACAGGATCTGGAAAATCTACTACACTCGCAGCAATGGTAAGAAATCAGCAAAACCGAGAAAAACATATTCTGACGATTGAAGACCCAATTGAATATATTTTTGAAGCAAAAGAAAGCGTTGTTGATCAGAAAGAATTAGGGAAAGATGTTAGTTCCTTCTCTTCAGCTATGAAATATGCACTAAGACAAAAGACCTGATGTGATTCTCTTTGGTGAGGATCAGAGATCTTGATGGTATTAGAAATGCAATTCTCCTCTCAGAAACTGGTCATCTGGTACTAACAACTGTTCATGCTAGATCCGCCGAACAAGTTTTAAATAAAATTGTTGGATCATTTAATGCAGTGAACAAAATCAGATCAGAGTTCAACTTGCTGAAAATCTATCAGCAATTGTTGTACAAAAAGCTTTTAAAAAGACAGGATCAACCAGGTCTTGCTCTTGCTCAAGAGGTCCCTACTCAATACAACAGCAGTTGCCAACCTCATTAGAGATAATAAAGCAATCAACTAAAAAGTACTATGTATACCAATAGAGATGTGAGGAATGCAGATCATGGAAGAGGTCTTTTGAGCCTTGTTGAAAGGGGGATGATCACTGTCTCTCAGGCAATGCAAGCCGCCAATAATCCTGAATATGTCCAAAGAGAATTAATTACTAGAGAATTAGTAGAAAATAAATAATAGAAAATCTGAAAAAGAGCAAACCCATTTGCTCTTTTTGATCTTCTAAAAATATTCTTGAAAAGTGAGGAGAAAACACTACACTCAGAGTCAGATTTTTATCTTTTTCTAAAGGGAATGATTAACTTAGATCAGGAACTTACTTGGCTCAAGGCATGTGAGGATTTAGTAGAACTGGAAAAATCGATATCAGAGGATCCTTGGGAAAAAGGATATGTAAGTGAGGCACTAAAGATGCTTGCTCAGTTACCAATTGAGGGAGAAAAAGATTCAATGAGGGCAAATTTCTGCACTAAAAACAGCACTTCAAGCAGCATGAAGAATGTTTTTGAAAGACTCAAGCTCAGAGGATCAATGCACAGCTTGCTGAGGATATTGTTGATATTTACTTCCTGGGACCCCGTTGAACAGTGATATTTTTCACTTTTGAGCAAAGTAAAGAAGGGAGCTCGAAGAAATTGCTCAAGGAATGGGCTTTATCGTTGAACATGGGAGAGATGTTGTAGCCAAATTTGAGAATTTTTGAGTCTGTGAATATTCCGGTTTCTCATCCTGCTGCTGAAAATGCATGATACGATCTATATTGATGAGCTAGATCCTAGAGGGAAAATTTTTGTTCTTAGAACCCATACCTCCTCTGCTCAAAACTATGTTATCAAAAATACTGAGTTCCAATCAGAGCTGTTTTGCCTGGTAGAGTCTATAGATTTGAGAATGTAGATGCGACGCACGATACTATGTTTTTATCAGTTTGAATGAGTATATTGACAAGAATATCAGCATTGCGCACTTTAAGACGATTATTCAGGATTTTTGACTGTTGCTCTTCAGGTTGAAATCAGAATGAGACCTGCATATTTTTCCCTTTGTTGAGCTAGGTTTTGAGATAGATACAAGATATGAATATGTAAATCCTAAAACTGGAAATAAAGAAATGTCAAAGTGGATGGAGATCCTCGGCGCTGGAATGATTCATCCGAATGTATTAAAAAGAAGCTGGAGTAAAATCCTGAAGAAGGGAGCGAACTGGATTTGCCTTTGGAATGGGAGAATTAATCGTCTAGTTGCAGTGAGATATGGTATAAAAAGATATCAGGCTTTTCACCAATTGAGATCTAAAGATTTTTAAAGAGCTGATAGATTCTATAATGATCCAATATAGCTCATGAAGCAACAAGAAAACAATACTGATCTTCTTCAAGATGAAACTCTGAGTCAAAAAGCTGATAAAGGTTTTTGGCTCTATCTTTTTCATACCTTATTGCACCAGGTGGATATTTAATTAGACTTTTGATCTCTAATTCTCCAGAGATTTCTGTCGCAGATGTTGGGATTCTCTACAGTATTATAGCCTCATTAGTTTCTTGAATGTCTATAATGACCTTGGTCTAACCGAAAGTTTGCAGTATTTTTGCCCAAAATTTTGGATCAAAAAGAATATAACAATATTAAGACAACGATCTATCTCAGCTTTTTAGTCCAATTTTTGAACAGCGATGTTAATCGCTCTTGGATTAATGGTTTGGTAGTGATTGGCTTGCAGCAAAACTATTTTTCACAACCCCTGTTTCTGCTGATATATTAAAATACTTCTGTCTCTATTTTTATGAATAAATCTTTTTCAGACTTTTTCAGAGCATTTTATTGCATTTCAAAAGACTTTTGACTACCAGCTTGTGGGAATTTATAAGAATGCGATCTGTAGTCTGATTTTTCATTTTTGCTTTTTGACTAACAGAGGGACAATAGAATGGTACAGTCTTAACAGACTTCTATGATTAGGGAGTTTGAATCCTCATTGCTGGATTTATGCTATAAAAACTACCATCATTCTTTGATGCAGGGAAGTTTGAGTGGAATAAACCTATTCTTAAAGAATATCACAAAATATGCATTATGGTCATTCATTTGACTAAATATTAGTAGTGTGTTCTGACAGATTATTCAGCAGCTCGTGCTTTATTTTCTGGGTGATGAATCTGCTGGATATTTTTCGAATTTTCAGAGTCTCTTTAATATGGGATTTATAATTATTGGACCAATTATGAGTTTAATTTTCCCAATTGTTGCAGAAGTTATGGAGATGAGAAAAACTGAATCTCCTGTTTCGTATAGTTATTTTTCTCGATTTCTTACACTAAGTTTCAGTGCCCTACTCATAGTCCCTCAGTCCTGAAATAGCAACTGTTCTATTTTGAGAAAAATTTCGCTTATCATGAGAGATCGGTATCTGGGGACTGGTTTCCTCATATTTAATATCCTGTCAAATTTCAACTTTGCCCTACTCTGATGAATTTGAGCAGTCAAAGAAAAGAGTTCATATTTTAATAGTCACTTAGTGTTAACAATAACAACAAGCATTCTTTCTATTTTATATCTTTGACTTCCTTGATCTGTATTATGATTTTGGAATTGGATATTTCTTTGCTTGGTGACTAAGCTTGATTTATATAAAGAAAAGATATATTTTCAGATGAATTGGAAATTTATAAGTTCTAATATCATACTGATTGCATTTTTATCGTTCTGTATCTGGCATTACAAACATTGGATATTTATAAAGAAAAATAACAGATGGGACAATCTCCTCTATCTTATAGCTATCTGAATTTGTTTCTTCCTCTCAATCTTTTTATGGAATATTAACAAGTATCGGATTTTAAAACAAGAAATTAGGGATTTTTAGAAAACTGAATTAAATAGATGAAAAAGCACTGATTACAGGGATTACAGGACAGGACTGACTTATCTTGCTGAATTTCTTCTCAATAAAGGATATGAAGTTCACTGACAAAAAGAAGATCTTCCCTCTTTAATACCGATAGAATAGATCATCTCTATCAAGACCCACATAACTCTGATAGGAGATTGTTTCTTCACTATTGAGACATGACTGACAGCGCGAATCTGATTAAGCTCATTAGTGAAATAGCCCCAGATGAAAATTTATAATCTCGCGGCACAATCTCATGTCGCTGTAAGTTTTCAAATGCCCGAATATACTGCGAATACAGATGCCCTAGGTACCTTAAAGACTGCTTGAGGCAATTAAAATTGCAGGGCTTGAAAAAGTTTGTAAATTTTATCAAGCTTCAACCTCAGAACTTTTCTGATGATTAGAATACAACAGACCTGAATTATGATATAATGAAGATTCTCCTATGCACCCTAGAAGCCCATACTGAGTTGCAAAACTATATTGATTACGAATAACAAGAATTATCGTGAAGCTCTATTGAATGTTCGCATGTAACGGGATTCTTTTTAATCACGAGTCTCCTCTCAGGTGAGAGACTTTTGTTACTCGTAAAATTACAAGATGAGTCGCTCAGATTTATCTTTGACTAACCTCAAGACTTTACATAGGAAATCTAGATGCAAAAAAGAGATCGAGGGCATGCAAAAAGATTATGTAAAATGAATGTGGCTAATGCTACAACAAGAGAATCCTGATGATTATGTCCTAGCAACAGGGAGAAGCATACAGTGTTAGAGACTTTTGTGAGTATTCATTCTCTGAAGTTGGCATTACTATTAGATGGATAGGTAAAGGAGTAGAGAAAAATGATATAATGCTAAGACTGGAGAATGTTTAGTGGAGGTGGACCCACAATACTTCCGTCCTGCAGAAGTTGATTTTTACTCTGAGATCCAAAGCAAAGCTAAGGAAAAACTCTGATGGTCTCCTGAATATACCTTAGATGTGTCGTGAAATGGTAAAAGCTGATATAGAGCTTTTTAAACAGCAAAACTATTGAAAAGAACAGTGATTTACGATTTTTATCTCAGTATGAATAATAATCTATGAATAAAAGATTCTAAAATATATATAGCTGGGCATACCGGTCTTGTCGGGTCAGCTATCTTAAGATGTTTACAAGCGTTAGGATATTCAAATCCATAGTGAGAACTTCATCAGAATTAGATCTTAGAGACAGTCTTGCTGTATCAGATTTCTATAAGACAGAAAAACCTGAATATATATTTCTTGCTGCAAAGGTTTGAGGATTCTTGCAAATAACAGGTTCCCAGCAAACTTTCTCTATGAAAATCTAATGATCCAAAAACAATGTAATCCTGAGCATACCTCCAGTGAGTAAAAATTACTCTTTCTTGGTTCGAGTTGTATCTATCCTAAGTTTGCCCAGCAACCAATGAAAGAAGAATATCTCCTTACGGTCCCCTAGAGCCTACAAATGAGCCTTATGCAATTGCAAAAATTGCAGGTATAAAAGCTATGTCAAAGCTATAATAGGCAATATGGGACAAATTTTTATCGCATGTATGCCTCACAAATCTTTATTGACAAAATGATAACTTTGACTTGAGACCTCTCATGTTCTCCCCAGCGATGATCCGCAAATTCTCATGAGGCAAAGGTAAAACTTACTGATGTTACACCTCCGAGGAGATGGTTCTCCTTTAAGAGAATTCTTATTTGTAGATGATATAGCAGATGCCTGCTCTATATCTAATGGAAAGATTTTACTCCTACAAAGGAACAAAACGAAAAATGGAGACATTCTGCAAATATTGGAACAGGAAGAGGGTTTCAATCAAGTATCTTGCAGAACTTGTCCAAAAAGGCTACTGGTTACGAGGGGAATATTATTCGAGATATAACAAAGCCTAATGGTACACCTAGAAAACTACAAGATATAGAAACTAAAAGTAACTTATGACGATCCCATAAAGTAGAACTTGAGGAAGAATGAAAAACATCAACGATTTTTAAGTAATTACAATTTATAAATAATTTTTATTTAAGATCATCATTTCATGGAAACAATTCTCATCACTTGATCCAGTGGCTTTATCTGATATCATGTCTCACTCCTAGAACAGGGGAAAATAGTAATTTGGACTCGACAATGACAAAATGATTACTATGATATAAACCTAAAAACATGCAAGAAGACAAGAGCTTGAAAAGTTTGAAAACTTTCAGTTTCTACAAGGCAATCTAGAAGATCTAGCATTTGTAACAAAGCTCTTTGAAGAAAATAGAATAGATAAAGTATTGAGATCTTGCTGCACAAGCTGGAGTAAGATATAGCCTTGTCAATCCCTTATGCATATATTCAGACAAATATTGTAGGTTTTCATAACCTTATTGAACTATCAAAAACAGCATCATATCAAAAATTTTGTGTATGCTTCTAGCGCTAGTATCTATGGAGCGAATAAAAATGCCTTTACTGTTGGGGATCAAACTGATACTCCGATAAGTCTTTATTGAGCAACGAAAAATCAGACGAACTGATCGCCCACAGTTATAGCTTTTATTTTCAAGTTACCAACAGTTGGACTCAGATTTTTAATGTTTAGTGACCTCGAGGGAGACCAGATGGAGCATTTTATCTTTGCAAAAGGAATCTTGGAAGAAAAGAAATCCAGGTATTTAATGAAGGAAAAACAATTAGAAATTTCACCTATATTGATGATATAGTAGATGGAGTGATCAAGTCTCTAAACTATATTCCAGAAAATCATTACGAAATCTTCAATCTGGGGAATACAAACACCGTTGTATTAAACGATATGATCTCTTATATTGAACAAGAATGTGGAAAAACTGGAAATAAAAATATCTTCCTGCTGACTTAGCAGACATTCCTGAAAGCTGAGTTGATATAGATCATACTCAAAAACTTCTCTGACGAGAACCAAAGATTACTATACAGGAAGGAGTACATCAGCTTGTTAAGCGATATGGCAGTTTTATAACATCTAAAGCTACATTTTACCTATTAATATTCATAAATAGCTATGAAATCTATTGCAATCATTGGACTTGGATATGTAGGGCTCCTACTAGCCTACCATCTCTCAAAAAGGGAACAATCTAATCGGATTCGACATTTCCGAGCAAAAACTCTCTGAGCTGAAAAATGGATTTGATGCAACAGAAGAAATCTGAAGCAAGATCTCAGAAGTTAATATCCACTATACGAACAATCCAGAAGAATTAAAACAGGCTGAAATCCTGATCGTAACTGTACCAACTCCAGTTGATCGTGACAATAACCCTGACTACACACCACTAATCAAAGCATCGACAATGATAGGTAAAAGTGCTAGAAAAAGGACAAACTGTTGTATATGAATCAACTGTAGATCCTGGATGCACTGAGGAAATCTGTATCCTCTTCTAGATAGTGGACTGAAATATATTGAGGATTTTCATGTAGGATACTCTCCAGAAAGAATCAACCCATGAGACAAAGAGCATACTGTAGATAAAATCGCAAAAAGTAGTATCGGCCTCTGACCCAAAAACACTGGAAATTCTCGCGGAAATGTACTGATCAATTACAACAGGGACAATTCACAAAGCACCAAGCATAAAAGTTGCTGAGACTTCAAAAATTATTGAAAAATACCCAAAGAGATATCAATATTGCAGTAATCGAAATCGCAAAAATTTGTGATAAAAATGTGAATAAATACCTATGATGTCTTGGATGCGGCAGCAACTAAAGTGGAATTTTCTGAAATTCACTCCTGGACTTGTAGGAGGCCACTGTATTGGAGTAGATCCTTATTATCTCAGCTAGAAGAGCAATAAAAGTCTGACTTCATCCTGATGTTATCCTTGCAGGAAGAGAATAAACGATGATATGCCAGTTCGAGTTGCTCATCAGGCAATAAAACTCCTTATCCAGGCCAACAACAAAGTGCAAAATGCAAATATTTTGATATTAGGCCTAACCTTTAAGGAAAATGTTCCAGACTTTAGAAATAGTAAAATAGCAGAGACCATCAGAGAACTCAAAGAATTTTGAACCAATATTGTTGGATATGATCCTTATCATGAATATCTTAGAGACTATGATAGAGAAGAACTTAATCTTACCTCAGAAGAGATACTTACTGCACTTTCTAACGAAAACAAATACGATGCTATCATTTATGCTCAAAATCATAAGGAATTTGAGCAGCTTGATATAAAAAGCCTTCTCAAGGAAGATTGAGTACTTTTTGACATTAAGGGCAAGTTAAAGAGGACAAGGAGTTTAAGCACTATAAAAAGTTTATAAAAATAAGGAAAGGATCTGATTTACTCCTTTTTATGAAATAGTCATAGATAATGCATACAAAAACAAAGAAAGCTGGTTATATCTTTCGTATCGATGATGTCACACCTTGAATGAACCGAGATAATTTTTGAGGTTAGAAAAATATTTGATACATATAATATCAAACCAATCATTGGACTTGTGCCGGATAATCAAGATGAGACAATTGTGACTTGCAGAATACACAGCAGAATTTCGGGAGAAAATAGAAGTTTAGCTGAGAAATGACGAATCATTGCACAGCATGGGTATCAACACCTCTACACAACGCACTACAGTGGAATCATAGCTCTCAATAACTATAGTGTGTGCCTGACTCCCTACAAAAGAACAATACGAGAAAATTAAAAAGGGAAAAGAAATCCTAGACTTAAAAAGAAGATTACGTGGCGAATGGCTCCAGCACATAGTTTTTGATGAAAATACATGTAAAGTACTAAAAGAGTTAGAATTTGAATATATCACAGATGGAATAGCCCTTTCCCCATTTTTCAAGAGAAGGCCTCAAATGGCTGCCTCAACAACTTCGAAAGCCAATAGAAACGGAATCTGGACCATTTGTCTGCATCCCAATAGCTATAGTCCAGCTTTTATTGATAATATAGAAGCATTCTGTAAAAAGCTGAATCTCAACACTGTATCAATGCTATTGGAATCCTTGGACTATAGCTCCCCCACGAAGAAGTCTGTTTTTCTATAAATTTTATGCTGAACAAAAACTCTATCGTTGACTACTTCAAATCCAAAATCTAATTACCTTTCCTTATAGAAAAGAGTAAAAGAATGCGGGAGCTTTTTGACACGACTGAAGGGCTGAGCGAGATACCTTAGGCATTACCTTGTATAAAAATATCACTTTGATAGATGGCATATTTTACCAGCTGAATGGAGACCCTATACAACCTATGTGCAGAAATAATCAACAGTGATGATAAAAAGCAGAAAAGGCACTGTCCTAGAAATATGATGCTGATTGGGAGAAATTCTCTCAAAGATTAAATCTCCAAATAAATATGGTTTTGATACTGCACCAGAAGTGATCAATGCAGCACTGTATCCCTCTAGCAATTATTCAATAGGATCATTTGATACGATTAAGGGATATGAGATAGACTACCTAATAACGGTTAATTTTTATCCATGCTATCCCACCAGAAGAGCTGAAAAGCTACTATGCCATCTTGCAAAGACAATACCATAAAAACGATTATCGTCGATGAACTCGACAACAATAACTAACTATCGTTTTAATCACAACTTTTCAGAAATTCTTCCATCAGATTATGTGTGCATAAAGAGCTCTCCATACTTTGTTGGGAATAGAAAAATAGTAGTATTTAGTAAAAAGAAAAATAAAGTCATTTTTAGTTCCATAAAAACTAAAAAGTAAAAGATGAAAAATATCGTTATTATTATTCCTTCACTTCAGTTTTTGATGAGGAGCTGAAAAAGTAGCCTCAATTCTTGGAACTGAACTCCATAAAGAATGATATGATATTTCTTATATTACTTTCTATGATAGCAAAGAAAAATATCCATTCAAGTGAACCTATTATACCCTAAATGAAGATCAGACTTCTTCATTTTTGGTAAAAATAAAAATTATTTACCAGAGCTCTGAAAAATCAAGAAATTTTGCAAAGAACATAAGATTAATACTGTGATTTTCCCTGATGGAGGATGCTAACATACCAACAATCATCAGCCGCCTTTTTGGTAATGATTCAAAAATGATCGTATCAATCCATCATACTATTGCGGCATATGGCGAGGGACTATACATGCTTATGTATTAAATATCTGTATAGATTTGCAGATACTATCACCGTACTTACCAGTTATGAAAAGACAACAACTAACACAAAAATTTCAAAAATTCCAGCACAAAAAGTGCAAATAATCCCTAATGGACTCAATCTAGATGAAATAAAAAGAGAAGCAAAAAGCTGCACTCCCAGCAGAATATACTGCTCTCTTTGAAAATAAAAATTTACATTTATCAGTGTTGGACGTCTCAATCCTATCAAGAATCAATCCCTCATGATCCAGAGTTTTATCAAGCTTAACAAGAAGTATCCCGATACTCAGCTTATTATTCTAGAGAGGAGTTAAGACCTCAATTAGAAAAAGAAATTTGAGACAATTCAAATATTTACCTTTTAGGAAACCATGAAAATGTCTTCCCTTTTCTAATGAAAAAGTGATTGTTTTTCTCTTAAGTAGTTTGTCTGAGGCATTACCCACTGTTATTTTTGGAAAGCAATGGCATGTGAATTGCAAATCATTGCAACGGAAACTCAAGGATCTAATGAGTTCTTTTTATCTTACAATAAACTTTGAATCATAGTAAACAACAATGATATAGAAGAATTTCTTAATGCTATGGTAATTGTATACAAAAAAATAGGGAGAAGACGATTCTCACAAAACAGAATTAAGAAAAAGAATTCAAAAATTCAGCACAAAGGAAGTTATACAACAATGGATTCCACTGATTAACTAACCTTTTTCAAAATAGAATAAAAACGACTTCGTATAAATTGACTTCTTTATCATATCACATAGAAGTAAAAATATTTCAAAAAGAATTTTTGTAATTTTTATGCACTGTATGGAGGAACCAGTTGCTACCTATATAACTATTTCTAAACGTTACTTCATACCCAGAGATATTACAACAACTCTTAACAAATTGTATATAACTATTCCAGTTCCAAAGTCTTTCATGGGTAATATCAATATAACGACTCGAAACAGAATTAAAATAAGAATCAGCATTAGGGTTGATAGTTAATAAAACTCCTCAAGTATTGAGCTTTTTATAAACTAATTCTATTAACTCTTATCCTGGTCAATTGTTAAATGCTCAAATACCATTGACACTGAATATAATAGTCATATTTTTCTCATCTCTTTCAAATAGTTGAAAATATCTTCATGAACAAAAAGTATACTGAGGAAGTTATTTCTTGCAATGTCCAGCTCATCTTTTACTAAGATCAATGCCTTCATAATTTTTGTAATTATGAGCAGATAAGCAGTGCCTCAAAAATCAACAACCTAAATCCAGTATTCTTATATTTGTATTATAACTGAAAATTATATCTCATAATGACTTTCTAAGATACCTCTCATACCCTTTGTAATACACAAACGTATCAATATCATTTGAATAGTGATTTTTATAATAATCAAGATAAATACTTTCTTTTTCCATAATAAATGAATAAATAGCTAAAACTTTTATTTATAAATCATTCTTGAATAAAAACAAAAAGAATTTTTCTCCATTACATGTAAGTATGCATATTCATTTTTAGACCTAAGATAAGCTGCTTTCCTCATTTCTATTCTTTTCCTTTTCATTTTTCAAGTAATACTCAATCTTCTCTATTGCCTCATCAATCGTCTCATAACAAAACAATCTCTTTCCCATCCTCAAATACTCCCTAGACATTCAGAGCTTATTATCACAAACCTGCATCACTCCATTGCTCGCCAATTCATACATTCTACTATTACTTGGTCATTTACTAGGAACTAAATGCAGATTAAATCAGATTTTTGCTCTTTCTGTATACCTCCAAAAAGTTCTTCTTCAGTCAATTTTTGGATATATCAAAGCCTAAAGAGCTTATTACAAATCTTATAAAAATTCCCTTTAATGATTTCCAATCCCCATTTCCCTGTGCTCAATAGAGTTTTAACCTATCACCAAAAATGCCTTTTTAACTTTGGAAATTTGAAGAACTTCGGAGGATTCATATTACCCTATATAACAGAGTTCAATATCTCTATTATCAAAACGGATATCTTGATTAATATGGTCGGCTCTAGCTCACAAAGGGAGCCATATGGGGTTTCATCAATGCTCTCTTAAGACATCAGCAATCGTTTTTTCCCCCTTATCATACATTACCCCAACATGGGAAGTGATAATCATAATACTTAGTATAAGGCAACGAACAATACTTAATAGCGCTGGTGTCATCATCTGCGGTGGACAAAAGCGATAGTTATTCATTCCCTTTTTAATAAATTTAGAAAATCTGGATGCCAATACTGTCCTGTACTCGTAAAAATACAAGCCTTTATTTTCTCTTCTCTACAAAAAGACAATAATGATTGATAATAATCTTTTAAATCAGAATTTTTCTTATAGGTTTTATCCAAATCAGAAAACGAAACCCTATTCAAAGAGATCATGAGAAAATAGAGAGGTAAATTGCCCTCTCTCCAAAAATAAAAAGTATATTCTCCTGTCTTCACCAATTCATCAAACTCTTGTTTATAATAGAGCAACATCTGAATATCAAAGAGCACCTTCTTATCCCTCTTTTCCCAAAACAGTATGCTTAATATGCATTTTAAGATTTTTCAGCTACTAAATACACCTCCCAGAGAAAAGTCCTAAATGGAGGTAATCTAAGCCATTTCTGAGCACTTTGAGGGAAAAATCTCGTATTAGAATATTTAGATTCAATCACTCTCAAACCAGCATCCTTTGCCAAATGTTCTAGCGAACCATGCGTCGAAGGCCTCTGATGCTGTAGGATCATCCCAAAAATACCAAGTATAAGGTGTAGGAGTGAAAAGCATCAATTTTCCTCCTTTTTTAAAACTCTCGACATTTCTCAAAAGAGCGCAATTTGTTCATTACTCAAAATATGCTCTAAAAACATGAGAACAGTAAATAAAATCAAAGGTTTCATCAGGGTAATCCAGTTTCCCTTTGAAATATCTCATTCCTTAACCTGTAATCATTTTTCATTACAAAATTTTTACCAGATCTGGGTTATAATCTACACCATGAAAATTGATTTTCTTATGCTTTCGCTTATCATAAAAACTACCGACCGCACATCCAATATCGAGCACTACATCTCACTTTTTCCAACAAAATATCGACTTTTTTCATCTTTCCAACCTAAAGATTTAGAAGCACTTTTTATTTCCTTCTATGTATCTTTTTGCATAATAAGGTAATTTCATCAACAATGAAGAATAAGATAAAAATCCTGACTTTACACCTCCTTATTTATCAACTTCAAGACCTCAAGGAATTGGACTCAATAATGATCAGCATCCAATAGGTATCAATACTTTCACTTATACGGATATGCTAAGATTTTTTTCAAATCATATTTGTATCTTCTCCTAAAATAACCTCTCTCGCTCCACTTTTAAAATCAGTAGTAATAATTGGAAGTCTCAAAAATCTTGCCTCCAATAAGACATTTGAAATCCCTCCACAGAAGACGCATAAAGGAATAAATCTGATTTTTGCAAGATATTTAAAGATATTTTTGCTGACCAAGGAAAAAGATACTATCCTCCAGTCCATATTCCTGAGTCTCTAGGGAACTCCTCTGTGGGCCATCTCAAACGACAAGCCAGACCCAATCTTTATTTCCCAAATGAGATAATCCTTCCATAATTATTTCATGGTGTTTTTCTTTGATAAGTCTACCGACCGTAATATAGACACGCTTATTTCTAATCTGAAGTTTATCCTCAAGTGCCTCTTTAGAGAGTGACATTATTTTTCCTCATCGATAGTATTATAGACAACTTCGATTTTTGTTCTGGAATGCCTAAATAACAAGCAAGATCCTGCCTATTTTCCATAGAATTTACAATAATCTTAGCTGCCCTCGGATAAAGAATTTTTATAAAGAGCTTCTGAAGCCATCAAAAACCTGTAAAAATTGACGTGCGTTCTAAAAGAAATCTTGGCTTCACACCTAGCTAAAATATGAATAAAATTAGAGATTTCCAAGAAACTAATCCCATCATCTAGTGAATATTTCTTCCTAAGAGACTGAAAACGATAGATAAACCAAGGTAAAGCAAAAACAAATAAAAATTATTATTGATCGTAGAAAGGGAGAATATGAACGACTCATTGTGGTAAATCGTATAAACAAGCAGACTTTAAAGTAAAAATATAAACCTGAACTCCTTTTTTTGATTAACTCATTCGCCTGATTGATAACTACCCTCTCAGCACCTCCCACTTCCCAAAGAATTGATTAAAAATAGTATTTCCCTATCCGTCTCAGATTTTTACTTTTTTTCATACTAATTTCTCATAAATTTCTAAATAGGCCTCAACTCCCCTCTTCCAGTCAAACCTCTCTCTCACTTGCTCATAAGAAACTCAATGTACTTTTCAAACAAGAGCTAAAGACTGATTTAAAGCTCTTTCTAAAAGCCTCAACACTTCAGGGCTCAACAACAATAAAATCCTCTCCATCAGCGATTTCCCTCGTTCCACCAACGTCCGTAGCAACGGTGATACACTGAGCAAATAAAGCTTCGATCACCGTCGTCGGTAAAGCCTTCTTGGAGACTCGGATTCACAAAGACATCAATATGAGGTAAAAAAATCTGAATATACCTTCTCTGGACTTTGATATCAGAGAAAACTTATCTTGTCTCATAATCCGAGCGCTTCAACCTTTCCAAAGCAAATCTTTCTTCTCCGTCTCAAATAATCTGAAGTTTAAGATGTCTATTCTCTTGTTTAAGCTGGGCAAACGCGTCGATCAGAAGATCAACTCCCTTCAGTTTCACTAATCTCCCAACAAAACCAATCAAAATCTGATTAGGTTTGTCTTTTTCTCTCAGGACAGGAGAGAGATTAAATCCTCTATAAATCACAGAGATATTCGTAAACTGTTGAATGAAAGGCAGATTTCCGTGAGAAATAGCCACTAAACTGTCTGCAAGCCTAAAAATCAATCTTCAAAAATCTGATCATAACATCGAGCAAAAACTGTCTTTCCTCAAGATAAACCTTTCACGAAACCAGAACCATGTTCAATATGGATTCGTTTTTATCTTTCGAAGTTTAGCGAGTAATCATCAGAGAAAGGTTAGAAAGGAAAAACCTAGTATGCGTCTGAATAATATCAGCTTTTTTCTGCTTTTTATTTTTGGATTTGAGACCAGAAAGTAGCACTTCGAATTTTTGGGACAGGAAAATTGGAAATCAATTCAGATGCTGGAAGTATGATTACTGTATATCCATCCTGCTCATAAGAAGTGAGATTTTTCAGGTTGACCAGGAGAAAAAACAACATTAATCAGCTTTCATTTTTGTTCAGAAAAAAAGCCGAACTTCGCTCTTTTGCAAAAAGCTTCAACTCCTCAAATGTGCGGCGGGAAATAAGGCAAAAACTGGAGAACTTTCATATTTAAAAGCTGCATAAAACACACTATATATAGATATTATGGGGAAAAAGCAAGTAGTCTTTTGTTCTTGATAATTGGAGTAAAATACTTATGCTTGGGAGGATTTATATGTGAATATTCCAGATGAAAACCGTCGATCAGGCACTTCAATCCTATGAACAGGGAAGATATTCAGCTTTTTGGGTACTTTTTGAGAAAACGAGTGAGCATATTTATAGTTTTCTACTTGAAAAACAAACTGAAATACAAGACTTTCTGAACATCTTACACAAAAAGGCTTTTGAACGCTTTTTAGAGCTTCCTCTTTCTGAAAAAGAAAGAACTAACCGAAGAAACTTTCAAAGAGCTAATGAAAACTCTCTCAGAATCAGCACTTTCTGAGCATCAATCTTTTTCTGAATTCTCAACTGAGAAAAGAGATTTTTAAAAAGAAATTAAAAACTGACTTTCAAAAGTCTTTAAATGAAAAAGGCTCAAAATCCAAGATATTTCAAGTTTTATCTTGAACATTTTAGGTTTTACTTTACGGGTTTTTCAATCGCAGTAGGAATAGGATTAGCTGCTTTTTGTAGGGTTTCCTAACCTTCAATAAAACGCCGAAGATTTTTAGCAATCCAAAACTCTTTATTTCGACTTGAGCTCAAGCATTTTCGGATATAACGCCTATTTTAGAGACTCAAAAGAAGAAAAATCAGACTTGATCAGTCTTTTCGACTCTCTCTGTAATTACTAGCATGAGCTGAGCCCTCACACTTTTCAACGAGGAAAGCTATCATATCTCTGAGAAGCAAATTCCTAAGCTCCTAGCTCTACTCTCGTAGCAAAACAGGCAGAAAATAGCCAACCAGAGATGAGTACCTGGTTAAAAATGGCTCCATCTTCCTCACTGAACCTCACTCTCTCTTAAATCTGCAACTACTACAAAACTTAGTTTTAGTCTAGGAACCAAAGATTTTGATCTTGATTTAGCAGCTGCTGGGCTCAATATGAAAAATAATATTGAAAAGTCTCTAGCTAGGGGCTGAGAAATTTCTGAATCAACACTAAAAAAACAGATCAAAAATCAGATTTCAAATCTTTGACTTAATCTAGATCACTATTGAGATCTCTCAATCCAGTCAAGCTCAGCATACGAAACAACAGTTTTTATCCCGAGACTTTTCAATAAATTACCAATCATGGATAAAAAAATTGACTACGAGAATGAATCTACCTCAGGTATGCACGCAGCTTCTGAACAAATCACAAGCCTTGAAAATTTCAGCTTTCAAAGCTACTTTATCAGCTCGTATCCTATAAATATAACTTTAGAAAAGATCTTTTCAAAATTAGCAAAACAAGGTATTCAAAAAGCTGAGTGAAACAGGAGACTTCTCTATCACTTTGAAATTGAACACTTGCTTATCAAGAAAAGACGGATTCCTTATTCCCGTTCTCACTTTCTCAAAAGACAATGGACAAGCTGGTTATTATCAGCCTTTTATAAACTTTTTAAAATCTTACACTAAAAGAGCACTACTCCTCTGAGTGTGCTTTTTAATGATTCAATCATAGAGCAAATGCGTTTTTGTCGATGATGCATGTCTCATACTGGTAATATACGACACTTTAATCACGCTTTTTCCCATCTTCATAATCAAAAGTCCATCTTATACTTTACACCAACATAAGTATTATAATATTTTACCTGAGCAGCTGGTCTTAGAGGCAAAAATCGTCTAAAAAGCCTGAAGTTTTTCCACGGTTTCATCAAAATTTGTTGCAAAATTTTTAGCTTCATAAGGGAATTTCATACAATCTTTGTATAAATTCCCTTTCAGAATCTAAGTCTCGTCACTGGGTGTAGCCAAAGCTGATAATTAGAAACTGAATATGCTTTCCCATCGTTTTTCTCCGTCATCAGTTTTCCCAGAAAGCCCAATCGAGAAAGGTTTGATCGAGAGGATTTCTCCCTGAATATGTAGATCTGGGATCGAAATTGCCTCTCAGACTTTATACTTATTCATTAGGATAAAATACATCAAAAATGAAACAAGAAAGGTCTGAAAGGTAATTACCATCGCTCATATCGCGACCGCCAAAACGGTAGAGATAACCTCTCCTTTCGTAATAAAATAAATAAAAATCAGACTCAGAATTAAAGCTACTCCAAATAGATTTACGGAATGTAGTTTTTTTAAAAATAATCAAAGGTGAAATTGCCCATTTTCAACATTATCTCTATTTTTCATAAAGGCAGAATATATTTCTTTTTTCAGGCGAGATTTTTATCATCTGAGCAATAATTGATCGCAAAAGATATCCCAATCACAAGAAAAATGAACGGTTGCTCACTAATAAACTTAGAAATACTTGATTCTGCAAATGTTAATGAGTTTACTATTGATTCTGCATAGTTTTGAGAGGAAAGATTAAAGCCAACGAAGTATAAGTAAAGGAGAATGAAAATCAAATAAAAATATCCAACCCCTCTCTTCATATTGACTTTCTCTTCAGAATATTTATAATAATTTTACTAACAAAAATTATCAAAAATGAGAAAAATCAGTTTTTTTATTTTTATTAGGAATCTTTACTTTATTGATTTACTCTTGTCAAAAGGAACAAGATTGTACATGTCAAAACAAAAGAATCTTCCTCAACTGAGGAGAAAAATTCAAAAGGGAAATCCAGCGATACTGAGTCACAACTTATCTAATGAGCAAAAATAATCGTATTAGACCTGCTTTATAGCTACTCATTGGATCAGTCTACTGCTTGGAAGATGAAGTGGCATGATGAGTTTGAAGGAAATCAGTTTAATCAACAGTGATTGGACTAAGATCCCACGTGGTCATTCTCCTTGGAATAAGTACATGTCTTTTTAATGAAAATTGCTATGAAGTTAGCAATGGAACTATTAAGTTAAAAGGGCATCGTAAATACCTATGGAGAAAAAGCTGAAGGAAAGGGCCATTTCTAACTGGAGGCATCTGGACTAAGAATAAGATTGATTTTGCTGAGGGGATCATTGAAATTAGGGTTTAAAGTTGAAGATTTTCGAGGGAGCCTGGCCTGCACTTTGGCTACTCAACAATGATTCAACTCCATGGCCAGATGGTGGTGAGATTGATATTATGGAACGTTTTAATCTTGAAGATTATTTGACATTATCAGCTCATAGTGATTATACTTATAATCTAGGGATTGAAAATTCTCCTCGTATACAGGAGTGTCCCTCGTTTAAGCATGGAGAATTTAATATCATTGCATTAGAAATCCAGAAAGATCTCTTAATTTGGTGGGTCAATGGAGAAAAGGAAATTTGAGTATCCCCGTGTTGATACAAAGCATAAAAACTCAGTTTCCTTTAATGATCACAGATATTTCCTTCTGATGGATATGCAATTAGAAAAATGGCTCAGTAAAGTGGTTAAAGAATCCCGAGAAACTCCCTACCCAAAATGGAGATCGACTGGGTCAGGTATTTTACAAAGTAAAGTTTAGAAAAAGAGTACTATGTTTTCATAGCGCTCTTTACTTACTAGACGAGCGATAAATAGAAATCTGAGTTCAGACTTCTTTTTTTATCAATATGAGATTTATTAGTCAGCATCAATCACTTCTCCATCCTTTGGACCTGAAGCATTATCTGCTCAGTTTTGAGGTTGATCTGGAGTAGGTTGTACCTGGTATTTTTGATAGAGCTCCTGAAACTGGTTCTGAATCCTCTCAATTTCTGCATCGATATGAGACTTTTTCAGCGTCTTCCTTTATCTTTCACATCCTTCCCATCAGCGATAAGTTTCTGAATTTTTCTTTGTCTTCATCAGAGATTTTTATCCTTTTGCTCATTCATAAGATTTTTCAATCTGATAGATCAAAGATTCAAGCTTATTTTTGATTCAACAAGTTCCTTTCTCTTTCTATCTTCTTCAGCAAATTTCTCAGCATCAGCTTTTTGCTTTTTGCGATATCTTCATCAGAGATATTAGTTGATCACTGAATAGTTACCTCTTGAGATTTTCCAGTTGATTTTTCCTGAGCATGCACCTTGAGGATTCCGTTAGCATCAATGTCAAAAGTCACCTCAATTTGTGGCTGCCCTCTTCTCATTGGAGGAATTCCTTCAAGGTTAAACATACCAAGAGACTTATTATCTCTTGCAAACTGTCTTCCCCTTGAGTAACATGCACAGTTACAGCATTCTGATTGTCAGTTGCTGTTGTATAAATATTTGATTTTTAGCTGGGATTGTTGTATTTCTTGGGATCATCACATGCGCGATTCCTCCCTCTACTTCCCACAGCAGAGAAAGCGGAGTTACATCAAGCAAAAGAATATCCTTAACATCTCCCTGCACGATTCCTCACTGAATTGCAGCTCCTTGAGCTACTGATTCATCTGGGTTCACAGTTGATTTTGGCTCCTTTTCCGAAGATGTCTTTTACGATTTCCTTAACTTTAAGCATTCTCGTTGAACCTCCAACAAGAATAATATCATTAATTTCAGATTTATTTAATTTTTGAATCATTAAGCGCATTCAAAACTGGTTCTTTCACATCTAGAAAATAAATCTGATGTAATATTTTCGAATTGAGCTCTTGTCAAAAGTCTCATCAAAGGTTTCTAGAAGTCCGTCAGCACCAGTTGTGATAAATGGAATCGAAATATCAACTCTTTCTACAGATGAAAGCTGCTTTTTAGCCTTTTTCTGCCTCATCCTTCACTCTTTGCATTGCCATACTATTGTCTCTAAGATCAATTCCTTCCTTAGTTTTGAAAGCATCAACAATGTAATTGATAATTCTCTGATCCCAATCAGCACCTCCAAGTTGAGTATCTCCAGAAGTAGAAAGTACCTGGAAAGTTCCCTCAGCACCCGATTTCTAAACACAGTCACATCAAAGGTTCCTCCTCCAAGATCAAAAACTACGATCTTTTCATCAGATTTTTTTACCTTCTCCATAAGCAAGAGCCGCAGCTGTTGGTTCGTTGATAATTCTCTCTACCTTAAGTCCTGCAATTTCTCCAGCAGCCTTTGTAGCATTTCTCTGAGAGTCGTTAAAATACGCAGGAACAGTAATTACAGCTTGTGTAATAGTTCCCCAAAGGAATTTCTCAGCATCAGTCTTGAGTTTCTGAAGGATGAAAGCTGAGATTTGCTCAGGTTTATACTCTTTTCCATCTACAACGATAAGTATCCCCTCCATCACTTCCCTCTTTAGTGTCATAGGTCATATTTTTTGAGTTCATCTCTAACTTCGCTATATTTTCTACCAATCCATCTTTTCACCTCATAAATCACATTTTTGGTTCCAAAAATCGCCTTTCTTTTCGCCAAATCTCAACAAGAAGTTTCATCACCTTTAATATAAACGATAGATGGAGTTGTTCTATTTCCTCTGCATTTGCGATTACCTCAGATTTATCACCAAGCATGTATGAAAACACAAGAGTTGGTCGTTCCAAGGTCAATTCAATAATTTTTGCCATTTGTGTATACTAATAATAAATAAAAGTCTGAATATTTTTCAGATATCATGCTATAAAACCCAATTTTCTATTTTTTCTCCTCTTTCATAGCACCTAAAGTATATATATACTATACAAAAATCAAGAGATTTTTATTTTTTTCAAAAAGAAAAAGAAATCTGAGTTTAGACTTCTGTTTCTATAAATATTTTTATTTTTAATAAGGTATTGTTTTTACATTTCAGATTGAAATTTTACCCCAAAATTAGCTTCTTATCTTTTTTCTGCTAAGGCAGTTGCTATATCTTGTCTTTTCATCCTGAGAAAGCATCACATTTCCAAAGCCTTTTGATCAATAATGATCACGTCCTCAGATGGAAATATTCACTCTTTTAACTCAGAAATAAGAGATTCTGACGTCTTTTTGCCCATCAGTATAAAGAGGTATTGCACTATCAATATCTCAGATCAATACAAACTCTTCAGGCTCAATCTGTCCTCTTAACAATTTTAGATATGCAGAAAGCAAAAAGCTGAGCGATGTGCAAATAGAATCGTTTTCTCCTCATATTTCTCAATTTCAGAAGCAAGTGCCTGATACTCAGTTTTCCCTCTATTTCTAGCAGATCTAGCACGAGATCAAAAGTACTATGCATGGTTTAACTGATCAAAAGTTAAAAACTCTGAAATGATCTGGTTTTTCTTTTTCTTCAATTTCAATTCTATCAAAAAAAGTCTCGCTGGATACGCAGAAATAAGCAGCTGACGAGCCTGATCACTATCCAATCCCTTTGACTGAAGATAAAATAATTTCTCAGTATCTAAGCGGTAAATCTTTGCTCCATGAGCAGCCTGAATATTATTTGATTGCACATCAAGGATTAGAAGATTCTTACATTGACCTGATTTCAGAGAATCACTGTTTCTTCTAAAAGAGTACTTGCGCTCTCTTGGATCCCTGGCTGCATATAAATAGTGGCACTTGCCTGATTCTTCGCATTTGAAAGAACAAGAGACACGATCTGAAGATCTATCTTGCACTGAGAGTAGAAGAAGATTAAGGTGAACATTAAGCTTTGCAGGCTGATCTTCTCTCACTGGACAGAGCAAAAAAACATCTCTAGAGTAGAACCTGATTGTGCAGTATTCACATCTATCTCAAGATCAGTATCTAGAACTAAAGCTGAATATTTGAGCGGCTGAGTATTTTTGAAGAGAGATTTCCTTTTTACCAGAAAATCAATTCCAAAGTTCAAAAACTGAAGTATTTGAGAGAATGAGTTCGGATTTATTATTTTTGAAATCATGATTATTATTCCTGAGGGTGATAAAACCATAGTCCTGCTCTCACTGATAGAGCGTTTCAAGATCATTTCCAGACAGAAGACTTTCAAAATCAGACATTAGAAAGTCAATTCCCTGAGTTCTGAAGTGCAGCTCCTGTTGTAATCTTCTCAGAAGTCTCAGACGGTGTCATGAGTTCTGGATTTTTGAAACTGCTGCTGGATTCTCTTTTGCCAAAGGAGAACAACTAAACCATAGCAGCAATACTTAAAAATGCCAATATCATCAAGAAAAACCTGTTTTTAGTAAGCATAAGATTCATTTAAATGCTAAACGACCTGATTGTACTAATCAGCGATAGGAAATCAAGAAAAAGCTTTTGCAAGAAAACTTATATTTTATATCACAATTCAATAAAATGGCAACATAAAAAGGAAAGAAAAGTCTGATTTTTTTCGTATTTTTCAGGATTTTTAGGTATACTTAAGGTAAGTTTTATTATGCCTTGTACTATGCAACTTAAGGATTGTCAACAATTACTTAAAAACACATATACCACCTCGAGGAAAACAGATAATCTCTCACAACTCACTCAATCTGCACGAGGAGATAAAAAAATCTGAATGTATCAACACATTTGGAGGTTTTTCCCAGATAAAACAAGCTATTTCTGAGTTTAAAAGAAGAAAAGCTCTTGCTCAACTTAGAGCACTCCTCTGCTCCAACCTCAAACTGCGAGAGCAAGCTGATCACAACCTTTAGAAAAAGATTTTTCACAGAAAAATAATCTCTCAAAACTCGCTACAGATGCTCGATCTCAGCAAAAAATAGCTGTCTTCAAGAACTAGGAGGTTATGCTGGAGTTTCTACTTTTTGAAAAATATTGAGAATAACTATGAAGAACTCCCAAACTCTCTCTCTAATCAGCACAAACAAGCACTACTACCTCAAACCCAAGAGTTCAAAATACTCAAGAAGCTACTCCCAAAGATCAAAATCAGAATTTTCAATCTCTCACCTGAAGCGTTACGACAGCTGCAATAGATCACGACTATCAAATTTTAGCAACGATAGAAAACTATTGGAACGTATCTTCTTTACTCTATAATTGCTATCTTCTCTATTGCAATCATTACTGCAATCATTAGGGCTGTGATGAGATATATCTACTCTTTTTGAATAATCATAGAATGATTTTTTTCTAAAAAGTAATGCTACCAAAATCGGATGGAAAGACTGATCGTGAGCAAGAAAAAGAAATCGCAAAAGATATGAAAGAAAAATCTCGAGAATGTCTCAGCTGTATAATTCGTTACACAGAATATCTGAGTTGAGTACTTGGGAAACAATGATGCATAAGTTTTTGGGAAGCAGAAGATTGTGATGATCTATCAATATGAATGAGGACAGCTCAGCTTTATCGTTGGGACCTATCCTGAATATCAGGGGATCGTAGAAAGTGCGATTTCTGCACAATTTGCAAACTGTTCGCTAGAAAGAGTTGCAAAACCCTGATCCTTTTCAGAAAAATATTATGACATTATGCCTCTTGAGCCTGAAAAGGACCCAGTCTATACGATCAAAAACATTTAGGCAGATGCCGGATGATCCGATGAATAATATCATTGATACAATGAGTAAAAATCTCAATCTATGATACAGTAACTGCTATATTAGTAATTAAGCCTGAGGGATCTGACTATAATGCCAAAAAGACAGAAAGCAGCAGATAGACTTTATAAAGGGCTCGATCTCTATGAGACTAAGCGATGGCATTGGAAAAACCTGTTGAATCCATTCAGATTTCTTTCCTTTTTATTTATGGGACCAAGTGAAAAGCTGATTTCTAATAAGAAGCAGGAAGAGAATGTTACAATGGTAAGAATGGTGAAAGGCGAAGGAAGAGACCATGAATACTATCGGTGAAGAAGCTGGAAATCCGATTTATAGATCAGGATTGATTGTTATTAGTTCCTCTGATATAGATGGACAAGCAAGAAATAATCTGAAAGCGATGGAATCTGCATATAATGTTTTCACTGACGAATATAGTAATAGAATCTCTGATAATAACACCAAGCACGACATCTTTACAAGCATTTTTATGCCTTTATGGAAGATCGCTACAAATTATTATTTGACTGGATTCTTTTTACAAATATTCATTTTTCTCAACTAACGAATTGACTTCTCTGTACCATTTTGCAGATAGTATTTATAATCGTTCTCCTGTGATTGAATGGATGCAATATAAAGTATTGTCTGCACCGTCTAACTTACCACAATTTGGTGATGAAGAATGGAATGGTAAGGTAATGACCGGTATCTTGGCAGAAAAATTTAAGTGAGGAAAACTCTCTGATATTTTTGAAAGATTATAAAAATCACTGGGCAGTGACGAGGCAAAACACTAGAAGAAGAAAAGCTGATTCCACTCAGTGAATATCAGACTTCCCATCCTAATGCTGTAGTTGAGGAATGAGAGAAGAGAACAATTGATGGATTTGATATCATTTCAAAAGATGGGGTAGATACTGTTAGACAGATGATTCCGACTGAAACGCTTTATGGATATAAGCTCTATAAAAATGCAGTACTCCTCTGAACCAATATCTACAGAAATCAGCTAACACCAGTATATATGAAAAGAGAAGATAGAACTAGGCATCACTATATGATTGGAAAATCAGGTACCTGAAAATCAGTCTTCTTGCAAACTATGGCGAGACAAGATCTCTGGAATGGAGATGGGATCTGCCTTATTGATCCGCATGGAGATCTTGTTGAAGATGTCTTGAGTTTCGTACCAAAGGAAAGGGCCAAGGATGTGGTATATTTTGATGCGGGAAATGAAGATAGACCGATGGGGGCTTAATCTTTATGAAATCAACTCACTTGATGAAGCAGATAGAACGGTAAATGATGCAACAGAAATCTTTTTGAAGATGTTCTGACCGGAAATCTTTGGTCCAAGAATTCAGGAATATTTCAAGTATGGAAGTCTGACTATTTTGGAGGATTTTTTGATGATAGACCAACACTCTTGGATGTAGTAAGACTCTTTACTGATGAGACCTATAGAGAAATCAAAACCGCTAAAGTAACTAATGCCGTTGTAAAGAACTGGTGGGAAAGAACCTATAACTCTATGGGAGACAGAGAAAAAGCTGAAATTATCCCATATTTCTCTTCTAAGTTTGTATCATTTAATACCAATAGATTGATTAGAAATATCATCGGACAAACAAAAATCAGCTTTCAATTTTTGAAGATGTGATGAATAACCAGAAGATCCTGCTGGTGAACCTTTTCAAAAGGTAAAATCTGAGAACTAAATGCTCAATTGCTCGGTATGATTCTGGTTTCTAAAATCTATAACTCAGCAATGGGAAGAGCAAAAGCTCGATCCAAAGGATAGAAAGGACTTTTATCTCTACGTGGATGAGTTCCAGAACTTTGTATCAGGGACCTTTGCGGATATCTTGTCTGAGGCCAGAAAGTATAGACTTGGACTAATCATGGCGCACCAGTATATTGCACAGCTTGAGACTGAAAAGGAAATGGAGAAGGTGGAAAATCTGATGCAAAAAGCGGCGGTATTCGGTAACGTGGGTACAATGATGAGTTTTTAAGATTGGTGCTCCCTGATGCGGAATTTATGGAAAAGGAATATGCACTCTTTCTCTGACCGCAAGATATTGTGGCTATTGCTAACTATAAGTCGTATATCAAGCTTAATATTGATAATGCGACGAGTAAAGTATTTAGTATGAACTCGATTTTATACCAAGGATTATCAAAATAAGAAGATCGTGCCTCTATTGCAAGAATATTCATCCAAAAATACGGTAGAGCTAGAGTTTTTTGTTGATGCGGAAATCTCGAATAGGCTCTGAGTATGATGAGAAGGAAGTCTTGATAGTTTACCAGATGTTCCTCAAATAGAGACGATTCTTGAGATGATGAATAAAATAAAATCAAAAAACCTGAGTTTAAATTCAGGTTTTTAACTTTAAGAACTAAGAATTTTTAACTTTTTGATCACGTATCCTACTTCTTTGAGTTCATAGTCATTATTTCTATACAGATCATAAATCACCTCTGCAACTGTTCATCTTATCTCATCTTTTTAAAGCTGATTTTGATGCTATAGAACCAATATAATTCCTATAATTTCTTGCCCAATCTTGAGGATTTTTCCTCAAGAATCTCATTCTTCACGAGTCTTGTTATAATCGCAGAGAGTTCATCTACGGTTATCAAATCATACGGTCTAAAAGTCATGTTTTTGCTTTGTCTCCGTTTGGATTCGCATCTCCATTAAAGATCAAGTAATCATATGATTTATAGATGTATGGAAGAAGCGTTGGATCAGCATCTCCTAAATCTGTAAATTGATCTGCATAGCTTCTACTTGGCTTTCTACAAAGGACATTTGTCGCAAACTCAGTCATAAATCTTGCTGCTTCTTGTCTCGTTAAACTTCCTCTGGAGCAAAGTCTCTCGTCCCTTGCCATCTTGTGAGTTGATAACTATAAAGCATCTGATGTGCTTGTTTTTAAGAGTTCTGTCATTGCGTTCCCTTGATCTACAGTTTTCTCATCAAGTGGATTAAAACAACTAGTCTTAAGTGTTGGATTAAAGAGCTGTTTTTCTACTTCTTTAGTTTCTACAGGTTTTCAGTCACTTCCACAGCTACCATCATAATAACTTGATGAGAAATCTCCATTAGGACAATGATCCATAATCAATCTCGCTCACCCACCTCATCTAGAACTTGAACTGCTACTAGGAGTAGTAGGAGCAACCACGGTTAAAGCGTAAACTGAACTGTAGTTTGGTTGCCTGCCTGATCCGTAGCGATAACCTGAATAGGATAATTTCCTGGAGTAGCTGGAGTTGTTCAAATAATTTGAGATCCTGCAATATCAAAGGTTAAAACCTGCTGGTAATCCGTTTACCTGAAGCGTTACTACTCCACCATTATCTGTTGCAACAAGAGGGATAGGAATGATAGGCGTAGAATGTTGATAACTTACGCTAGCAATAGGAGTAATCACTGGAGGACAGTCAAAGGTATCAGATCGGTTCCAATTTGGGAAAGCTGTAGTCAAAGTCTTTAGGTGATCTCTTGTCTGCTGAGCAGCACAATACTGTGGATAGAATCAGATTTCTTGTATATTTGATAAATTAAAACCATGATTTACTTTATCAGAAAGAGCTAGAAGAAATTTTTCATAATTTTCTCTACTGAAACTTTTTTCGAAGAAGTGATTTAGCAGATCTAAGAGCAGAAATATTCCACTTTGAAATATCGAAATCAATCTTTTCTACATTAGTGAACATATTACTCATATTAATCACATTAGCAGTATTCCAATTACTCAAATCTGAAGTAAATTTTTGCTCATGAGAAGAGAGAATTCATACCAGTTACATTAGCGGTATCCCAATTAGAGAAATCCCCTGACCATATTTTTCTGCTCACATAAATGCCTGATGCATTGTTGTGACACTATTTGTTTTCTCTATTTCAACATTTCAAACAGTAGACTCAGCAAACATATTCGTCATGTTTTGTAGGTTCTGAGTTTTTCAAAAGACACAGATGGAACTCAAGAGGCTCTGGAACATTCACTCAGCATTTTGCAAAGCACTCAGATCATTAAACTCAACCGGTGTTTCTAATGCAATCGTTTGTCTAAACATACCTACCGCAGTTATGAGTTTACTTGTATTCCAACTTTGAAAATTTCCTGTTTTTAGTTTCGTAGCGAGATAGAACATCTGTCTTCCGTGTTCCAGATTTTCTGTATTTTCAATTTCCACTTTTTCAACCTTCCCGTTCTGAAACATATAATCTGCATTTTTAGATTGTGCGTTTTTGAGTATAATATCAGGACTTCCAGAATCTGTAAACATTAAAGTTCAATTCTGTAACGAACTTAAATCATTGAAATGAACTGGGACTTCTAATGCTGGAGTAGCTCTGAACATTGAAGTAGCATCTACTAGCTTTGGCAATAACCAATCTGAGAAATTTCCAGTTTTTCAATTTACTAGCACTCAAAAACATCTGAATGGCATATTCTATATTTTCTGTATTTTCAATTTTTATATTCTCTACTTCTCCCTCTTGGAACATATAGTTTGCATTTTTTTAGATTATGCGTTTTTGAGTACAATATCCGGACTTCAAGAGTTCGCAAACATCAAAGATCAATTCTGTAATGAGCTTAAATCATTAAAAAGTCAATGGAATTGTTAGCTTTGGAGTAGCTCTGAACATTGAAGTAGCATCTATAAGTTTAGAAAATTCTCCGCCTCAGAAATCTACTCATTCTAATTGTTCTGCTTGCAGAAACATATTTCTTGCTACTTGAAGATTGCTTGTATTTTTCATCTCTACTTGTTTAACGTTCGAGCTTTGAAACATATTATCTGCATTGTTTAATTTGTTTGTCTTTTTAATACCACGCTTGGGATAGCTGATCCCTGAAGCATACTATCTGCATTTTCTAAAGAGCTCAAGTCTTCAAAAAAACTATAGGAGAAGTCAGATTTGTAGTTCATTGAAACATGTGACTTGCATCGCTTATATTGCTTGCATTAAATCCATCTTCAAAAATAATTTGTGAGGGTTTTGAAATTTAGAAAAACTTAGAAGAATCATCAGGCAGCGTGACTGTGGACTTGAGTTCTATCTTAGCAATCTGTTGTGTGGTAAGCTGAAGTGTAATTGCTAGAGCGCCCCTAAGCTGTACTTGAGATTTGTCAATTACCTTGAACGGTTAGGATTTGTGTAGATTGATCCCAGACACCATCACATGTGATCAAAGATTAAAAGTCTGACTCGGAACACTTACCGCAGCTGAAGTAAGAAGACTTGATCCCCTCCAAGCAAAAAGCTTAGAAGACAAGCATCTTTCAAATGTTTTTCATTATTTTTAACTTAATAAAATATTAGCTGGATTTCTAATTATTCTCCAAAAAGTCAAAACAAAATTCTGATTTTGCCTATAATTCTTTCCATATTAATTATCTATCAATCAGTACTTCTTCATTAATGCTTTAGAATCAGGATCTCTTCACATAAAAATCAGGAGAAGAGTTCACGAGCCGGCTTTTCTACATCCCTGAGCAAGAATCTTATCTCTATAGAGATTTCAGATTTGAGGAGAAAAGATTCAGTTTTCTTTTTATCTTTTTGAAAAACATCAGCCTCAAAGCAGTTCAGCTCGCATATAGGAATAGTACCCAGCTCCATATCACCCCTCAAAAATATGCAAAAATGAACAATACAGCTGATACTCCTGACCTCTTAGGGAGAGAGAATAACGATTGCTAATCTCTAGAATATACCTTTCCAATTCCTCAGAAGATGCTGGGAGCTCGCTATCATAAAGACTCATATCTACAAATGCAAGTTCGCACTGTCTTAAGACAAAGTTTCCCATCATTCGAGTTTGTAGATTTTTTCCTGAGTCTGCAACATATGAAAAAGGGATCTGTTCTCAGGTTTCTGAATGTTTTTGCTAAAGACTTTAAAGCTTCCTGATCTTTCACCCAGTTTTCCATCAATTGAGCTGGCAACTCTACAAAAATCTCGTTCAACATTAAATCCATTCAGCTGAGCATATCTGAATCAGCAAGTATTGCATGAAGTGCATGTCCAAACTCGTGAAACAATGTCTCTACATCTCTCTTGTAAAGAAGCGTTTTACCATCTCTATTTTCACTAAAATTTTCAACATTGATAACCAAAAGGTAAAAATTCTGGATCTTTTTCTCTAAGAATATCTGCCCATGCTCACTGCCTTTTTCCCAGCACGATAAAAAGGATCTAGGAGAAAAAAATGCGATCTTTGTATCATTAAAATACACTTCATATTCAAAAATCGCTGATGGTCATTCAGACTTTTTAATCTTTCTCATTTCAACACCCAAAAAGTTTTTACAAATTCAAAAAGCCAATCAAGCACATGATCAAATTCAAAGTATTGTCTCAATTCCTCTTCATCAAAGGAATAAAAATTCCTCCTTATATTTTTCTAGCATAATACGCCAAGTCTCGTGGATTAATTTCTATTAGGGTTATATGTAGACTTAAAGAGTTCTAGTTCATTTTTTTGCCTTTAGTTTAGCTTTTTCTGCGATTTCTCAGATGAGTTTTTAACTTCAGCAGGACTTGAAGCCATCTTATTTTCTAAACTCTGATGAGCAAAATTCTCATATCCAAGAATCTGAGCCCTATTTTGCCTTAACGATAAAAATTCAAAAATCAGATTTTTTATTTGAATATTCCCCCTTTGAAGCTCCATTGATTGAGTTGCAAATAAATAGTCTTTCTGATTTCTGGATCATCACAATATTTGAGAATTGCCTGTAATCCAGAAGGATTCGCATCAAATGTAAGCATTTTTCTCCACCTTTTGAAGCCTTTCTAGCAACAGTTAAAAATGTCTTTCGGTAGACTTGAAAAGGTCTCATTATCAGGGAAACTAATAAGAAAGTGGGACTGTTCATCTGTCACATTATTTTTGGATTTTTTTCAGAAATTTCTGATATTTTCTTATTGATTTCTTTAATTTGTTCCTGAGTTTTCTCATCTAGATCAATCCCCTCTGCTTAAAAATACTTGATCTCAAGCTCAAGAATCCTGATTTGATCAGCATTGAGATTATCTCTCTTTGAAAAATCAGAAAGGACCTCATAATATCTCCTAGAATAAGCAATTTGATTAAGAAAAATCCTCATATTTAGATCTAAAAATCCTGAATAATGTTACGAATTTCTAGCAATTTCTCTGTTGAATTGAGAAAATTCAAAAATATTTCGAAGATATCCAAGCTCTCCATCTATAAATAATTCATCAAAAGTCAGATTTTTCAGCATTTTCTTCTAGAATCCTCTCAAAATCAGCTATTTCTTGAGATAGGAGCTCGTTTAATAACTCAGGAAGCACTTTCTAAAGCTTCAGAGGATTTAAATAGCTCAGAATTAGGAATTCAAGTTTTTGAGTTCTGTGAGAAGTTGTGATTTCATCAGTTAGATTGAATATAAGTTAAATACTTAGGACTAAGGACAACAGATAAAGTCAAAGCAGAAAAGAGATCAGAATTGCTTTTCGTCGCTCAATATCAAGAATTTCTTGAATAGAAAGGATTTCAAGTACAAAAACTCCAATCTATCAGAGAAACACATACCAAAAAGCTATCTTAATGTTTGGAGAATGAGACATAAAAAGCATACTGACTTTTATAATGTTATTTTTATTCAAATCAAGCTAGATTTTGAGAGCTTCTATACTATATAGTATACCCATTTTTTTAAAAATCGTTTTGATTTTCACTTGTATTTTTAGAGAGGAAATATAGAGCTATTGTAGTTTATCTATAAATATAATTAGAAATTTGAACTCAGATTTTTCAAGTTTTTACTCCACATATCAAAAATCTAAAAGAAATGAAACTCTACATCAAAACTCCATTTGTGAAGAATAATAAATTTATTCCACATCTCCTTGAACATTGTGCACTTCAGTCAAGAGATCCATCAGAATACCTAAAATATTCAATATCAACTAATGCTTCAACGAGAACTGGCTTTAGCTGTTTTTGAACGAGAGGATATTCCAGCTCAAGAATTTTTTTGACTATCTCAGAATGCCCCTAAAAGAAGAAATCTTTAATCAAGAGCTCCTCGCAATCAGCAAAAGAATTAGAAAAATCCATCTCTTTGACAAAGAGTATATGAAAAACACTCAATCAGATCTCTCTAAGAAAATCATCACAAATAAGATACAAAAGTCTCACTTACCCAGCTCCAAGATTACCATAACAAGCGATACCAAGAAGAGCACGCGCTTCTTATAGATAAAGATTGAAAAATAGATAAAAATTGGGGAATGTGAAAGCAAATAAAGCATCAACAACTTGATATAAAGAACCTTACAAGGGTTAATTCTGGCTCATTTTCTTATAGAAAGGAACTTCAGCACTTCTTATGGACTACTTATTCTGGAATTGAGGATATTCTTGTACTTGATTATATTGGAGATTTATTGCAGTCTTACTGGCTTTTATAATGCATCACTACATTCTAAATACTTTTTACTCAGCTTTTTGACTGGTCTTTTGAGATCAATATATGATATTATCACATTTCTTGAACATTAGAGGAATAAAAATCTGATTTCTTTAGCTTTTCCTCTGTATTTAAAGAAAACTATTTGAGAAATTTAGACTACGGATGGTATCGTGCCTGGGATAGCCATATTGCTCTCTTTATGGGAGTTGAAACAAGTATTGAAGAGCATAAAAATTAGTAAAAATCTATTGATAATAGGCTTATAGAAAGTATTGTATCTGATTTTTAGGGGAAAACTTCTCCTAAGCTAGATCTTTCTCAAGACATAAATCACTCTTTGAATATCTTCCTCAAAAAGTGAATACTCAATCTTCGTCTCTAGAGAAAGACGATATTTTTACAAAGTTCTAAGAGAAGTTTCCTCTCCTCGTCGTCTTTTTGCTTCATAAAGAGAAAGTAACCTCAGTTTTTAAGTAGCGAATATGATCGTTTAAGAAGTTTATCACTGTATGCAACCGCTCTCGCAGTAATAATATCAGCCTTTTCTCACTTATACTCCTCTATTCTCGTCCACAACACCTCAGCATTTTGAACATTAAGCTGTGCAAGCATTTCATTGACTGCAACGGTCTTTTTGACTGAATCAATACCGAGAAATTGAGATTCTAGACAGCTAATCGCCAAAGGCATCAATGGGAATCCTGATCCTGTTCAGAGATCAATTACTAATTTTCAAGGCTGGAAAAGTCAGGTTTCTGAAGTTTTAAAGAATCTTGAATATGTTTCAACTGAACTCAATCCTTATCACGAATTGCTGAGAGATTCAACTCAGTATTTTTGCAAAAATCTCTATAAGTCTTTTTCCAATCGTGCATTTCAGAGGTTTTTATAATTAATAAAGTTTATTTTTAATAAATTTCCGACTTGTTTTCACTAGGCAAAATGGCTTTTCATTCTCGTTTTGTAATCAAGAATCATCCATTTCATCAGTTTTTCTATTACTATATCTTGTTTATCTGAAAGCTTTTTGTGCTTGTTGATCTGTGATTTCTATGATATTTTTGAGCAAAGGATCATAATGTCGCAACCAGTCACTGCTGTGGAATCAGCTCTCCTGAGTGTCCCTTTTTGAAAATTGGGATTCAAAATTTTTCAATAAAAAAATTCCTTTGGGGAGAGATGTGGCTTCTTTTGTTGTCAGGTATACTGCATTGTCATTTGAAAGAAAAATAGAAATCTGACTGCTTTTCAATTCCTCGATTTTTCTAGAAGATCAGATCGTATCTGGTCTTGTAAAGTAGTAGAAGAAAGATATCAGGTTTCTTGGTGTGTTCTTTTGATCAATTTGAGTAGAAGTCGGAAGTGGACTATTTTTCTAAACTTAGCAATAAAAATCCACCAGTATGCTGAATATGAGGCCAAAACCTCGCAACTTTCTGTGCTTGATCTTCTGGCAATAACTCATTTCATAAATAATGTGTTAATCCAGCTGATTTTTGATTGATTTCAACTGGGAGAAGTTCTATTTGATTTGGGAATTGCTTAAGTACAGTTGCTATAACCTGTTCATTTTCTAATGCATTGAGCGTACAAGTCGAGTATACCAATTCTCATCAAACTTTTTAATGCTTTTTAATCCCTGAAATAAGAAGCTGAATCTGAAGTTTTTGAGAGTTGCTGAGCATTTTTCGTCTCGATAGGTCGTTTTTGAGTCAGATTTATATTGCATTCCCTCACCAGAACACGGCGCATCAACTCAAAACCTTATCAAAAACCTCGCTCACAAGCTCTCAAATCTGCTGCCCCTGATAAGCAGAAACCTCAGTATTTGCCAATCAACAACGATTAAGATTGAAGATCAGTGCTTTTCTCCTAGGGTTTGACGGCTCATTGGAAAGCAAAAATCCTCATCACAGCTGAGATAATTTATCAGCTATCTGGACACTCTTACCTCAGGAGCAGCACAAAGATCGAGCACTATATCTCATTTTTCACATCAAGTATCTGTGCAGAGTCCCGCTGCGACCTCCTGAATATAAAAATATCAGCTTTGATGCAGGAAATGAGATCCAAGCGTCCTAGTATCTTCTTTATGAACAAATACTACATCATCTATATCTGATCATCTCATCTCAGATCTGGAGGAGTAAGTTCGTCAATATCTTTTTACAAGAGAAAAAATCAGACTTTTTGAATTCTTTTCAATAATTTTTCATGCTTTTTGGAAAATTTTTGCTGATAAGTCGCTTTAAATTGCTCAAAAGCCTGCTCATCAAGATAATTAGAAATGTAGTCCAAGTAAGTCTGTTTTTCATAAGCATTTCAGGAGACAAAAGGGTTAGTACTGTTACTATAGATTTTTAGTGGATAAAAAGCAAGAAAATCTGATATTTTTAACTTGACTTTTATCAGCAAATATCTACATATATACCCACAAATAAAATTTAATATTTATGGCAAGTCAAAAAGATCATTAAAAGGCCAAAGTAGAGTTTAAACAAGCTCTTCATGATGTATTTCATTTCACAGTTAGAAGCTGAAGCTTCTGTTAGAAACAAAAAGGACGAAAAGGGAAAGAACCCAAGCAAACCTTGAGCGAAAAAGAGCGTTTTTGAACGGAGAAAGGTAGATATCTCTAAGAAAGAGGCTCGGCGTGTTCTAGACGAAGTTTCAGCCCTGCAGGTGGAAGAATCTATAAAGAGTACTCCAGACAGCTTAAGATGATAGCGATTTTAACTGGTCCAAAGTAACTGGATCAGTATTTTGTACTAATTTTTGTTCTTCTATCAGGGAAAGAAAAATCAATTGAAAATCAGCAACTCATCATTATTATTCAAAGAAATCAGATTTTAATCTATTGCTATCAACATGAGTAAGAGGCTTGGACTATTGTATCTAGGGAGACTTGAGGAAGAGAAAAGGTTTTTGAATACTTTTTAGAGTGGATTCGCAGTCAAGATCTGAAAAAAATCTAGACGTTGATTTTTATATTTTTGAGCTGAGAAGTATGAAAAAGCACTTTTTAGAGCTCACTCGTGAATGCCCTGCAGATCCATTTTTGGTTGGAGCCTTTTAACTGAGATCGAAAGGTATTTATCAAATATTGATTACTGCCTGATGCCGTCCTTATGTCTAGAGACTTTTGGTCTGAGTGCATTGAATATTTTGAGCTATTGAATTTCAGTCATTGGATATAAACAAGGGGGCTTACGCCTTTCATCGATAAAAGTATGAGCTTATCTCAGTATCAGTGAAAAACAACCTGTTGAACAGCTTGATCTCATGATTAAAAAGCTAAGTAAAGAAAAAGAGCAAAATTCTGATTTTTGCAGCCTTTTATCTCAAAAACAAACAACTTGCCGAAAAATACAATAAAGAAGCCTGATTTCAAAGATTTCAGGAATTAACATTTGACTTTAAATGCAGGAAAATCCTTATGGTAAGTGATTTTATAAATCCGATCTGAGGTATTGAAACTGGGCTTCACGAAACGAAAAAGCTCTTGGAATCTCATGGATATGAAGTTATTCTCTTCTGAACAAGCTGTCCGAGATGAGCAGCGAAACTCAAAAAATATCTCGGTATAGCTCTCTCGATCTTGAATCTTTGAAGTTGATGGGGCTTAACATCAGTTATCAAAAAGAAAAACCTGATCTTATTTGGTATCATAGTTTAATCAGATGGCAAGGTCGATTTCCAGTTTTTCAGGGTATTAAAAGCTCTGCTCAACAGCGAGTTATGTATCATGATTTATGAGTTTTTCATCCCTTCCCAAAGCCAAGTTTATAAAGAATCAGATGTTCACAAATTAAGTTTAAAAATTTTTCTTAAAAGGAGCAAAAACCAAAAATCCTTTGAAACTCCTCTTGGTAGCTGGGAAATATCTAGCACTCAAACTCCTCACTTCTCAACTCAAAAATCAAAAAATAAAACATCAGGTTCCATCTAGGTTTATGGTTCCAATATTGGAAAGAAGCTTTTTCAGATTCCAGCGCAAAATATTCAGGTTTTTGAGCATTTTGTCCAGAGATAAATACCTAAGAGGTCTCACATCAGGAATAATCATGATAAAAATAAAAAATCGATTTTTCTTGCCTTTTAGAGTGAAATCTGTATCTATAGGTAATAGACTGAGTAGTTCGCTATGAAGAAACTTATCAAAAATTCTCAACTTATATCAGGAGCCAAAAATCGGATCCGCGTGGTCTCGAGGAGCTACCCACCTTTCCGTAAGGAGGATGATATTCTTTGTTACGGCTACTCGGTTTTTGATATTAAAAATTGAAGATCGCTTGAGATCAGATTTTTATAATTTTTGTTCTAAAGAGCATGCATGAGTTGACATTTGAGGGAGCAAGCGAGAGAATAGATAAATGGCTCACTATGAAATTTCCCTATTCAAGGAGCTTTTTTCATCATATTTTGAGAGATGATGAGTTTTTGCTCAATGGTAAACCAGCAAAAATCCGCAAAAATTAAAAACCTGAGATGAAATCAGTATTGATAACCTTGAAAGATACTTATCCTATAATCTTAGAGGAAGCACCACTCATTGAAATACCTATCCTAAGGGAAACAAGTGATTACCTCATCATCAATAAAACCAAAATGAGGTTTTTATCACATCAAACAGTATTTGGGATGTTTGAGAGCCAAGTGTCGTTGGTTTTCTCTACCATCACTACAAGCAGTTGCCAAGCATTGGGAGTTTTTATCAGAGCTGGACTGCTTCATAGACTTGATAAAGATACTGATGGATTGATGATCATTGCAAAGACAGAACGCTGACTTCAGCATTTTAAAAACTTTATTCAAAGAGAAATCTGAATCTGAAACTCTAGAACAGAAAGACCAAGTTCCACTCAAGAAAGTGGTATCGTGCAACCTGTGAGATTTCAGAGTGAGGAAACGAATTTTTGAAGCAAATTGAGGGGAAAACTCCCTTTATCATCTCAGAAGAAGTAAAGGCTAAAGTTCCAAATACTATTCCAAAGCTTGAATCACACAACATGAAAAAATGACCCTGACGGAAAGATTCAGATTTTTCTTCAAATTTTTACTGGGAGAACCCATCAGATCAGATACCATCTCAGCTCTCATGGGTTACCGATTTATGGGGATTATCTCTACGGGAGAAGCTGAGATTCCGATGCACATTGACGGCATATCAATTGAATTTAAAGATTTAGATGAGTGAGATAGAGAGAGTCGAGATTTAGAAATATATTTCACTGCCTCTAGGCATATTTCTTATCTTTCCTTCTCCTCATTGCACTTCAATCAACTACCATAGTTTCCTCTTTTGCTCGTCCTATGATCAAGGAAGGTATCTGTAATTGTTCCTGAATCAGAGAGAGAATGCATTAAAAATTCAGATAGATTTAAGGGTTTGCTCTGCTCATCACTCTACTCCCTTGTGATTTCGAGGATTCAAAACTTTAATAGCAGATATTTTTCAATTAACATCTTTCTCAACTCATGTAACAGAATAGGCATGTCTCATGATAAAAAGTATGAGCACCTATCTTATATTTTTGTATCATTACCTCATGGTAAACTACCCAAAGAAATATATTTATTTCCCTTTCTTTGACTAAAATCCTCCAAGATTTTTCATCATTGATAATTTATTCTTTTCTGATAAACTTAGTAAGGATTTTTCCACGTTGCTTGGCACGATATTTCGCAACCGTAATACTTTTTGGTCAAAGCAAAGTCTGTAATGCTTCACTAGGAATTCATCATTCAATATATATCTTCTTCTTTTAATTTCTTTCCCCAGGGTCTTTGTGAAGCAACATGTTTTATGAAAGCTACTGAGTAGCTTGAACCCTGTACCTCATTTAACTGCAGATATTTTTCAACTCCTCGCTTGAGATATTATATCTCTTTCACCAAGGTTCTCATAAAGGCAAAGTTATGCTATATTCTCAATCCTTAGAAACATGTATCGATGTCATCATAAGGGTATTAAAATATCTTGTTCTTGCTAAACTCTGAATTGTAGAAATTAAATAACAATCTCCCAATCTCCCCTGTCAAAAACTCTTCTAAAGATGGGAACATCAGACCATATTCCAAATAAGAAATTTTTGATACTTCTTTAGGTATTCTGATTCCTTACTATCTGATTCTATGCTATCGAGGAGTTGCTCTCATTCGCTTTTTTTCTTACCTTCTTTTAAATTATGAGCCGCTTCTTTATGGCTATTTTTATTACTTTTCCCATTACCATTTGTTTTTTCCTTTTTCCCCTGTTCCTCCTTTTTTAGACAACTTTGAGAACATCTTCTTTTTAGGTTGTTCAATTTTTCTCTAATCTCTTTCAATGACAATATTTCTTCAGTATTTTTGACTTTCCACCGAAGAGTATCCAATTTTTCCATATACTATCAATAATAACATAAAAAAACTTAGTTAATTATATATAAACTAGAAATAAATAGCACTGCTTTTATTTTTTTCAGTAAGAGATCAGAAATACTCCTTGATATAGGTGATTATTTTTGTATACTTGAATCTGTATTTAGTGATAAAACCAAGGATGTCAGAGCACTAACATTATCAAAAAAACTTTTGATTGATACAGGTTTTTTCGCTCGTTCGGTTCGTGATTTTTACTTGTAGCGAATATTAATGATCAAGAGCCAATATGCTGACGGATCGCAAGAAATCCATTTCATAGCTTGAATATTTCTAACAATTTTCAGGTATGCGCTTGCAGTAAAACTCGAACAAAAAAAGAAAAAGAAAGCGGGCTTCGGCTCTCTCTCCCTTATTGTAAGTATCTTCTTTGAATTTTATTATACACCTCAAGTTCCTAGAGATTATTTGGCACTTATCAATCATCTTATCTACTTTGTAGGAGGGTGGATTGGAATCGCATTTTATCGATATTGAATAGGAGTTCTCATACTGGAGAATACAAGGAAACAACAAGAAAAATAAAAACTGATTTCAGACTTTTTATCTACTAGCACATACTAGATGGATCCACAGGTTTTTTGAAAAATCAAAAGGGTTAATGAATATGGGAAGGAATATTGGCATGCTAGAACTAGCAAAAAACACTTGAATATGCTGATTTCACGAATTTTTCTAAAGTAATTCAGAAAGCAAAAGACCGCCTGCAAAAATAGCTGACAAACAGTTGCTAATCATTTTAATGAATTTACGGAAAGGGTAAAATCTGATCTGGTGCCACTAGAGAATTAAAAAGTTGGAAGCTCAGTCGTTATGCCTGCTATCTTATTATTCAAAAATGCAGATCCTAGCAAGGAAATCGTAGCCCCTCGGACAGAGCTATTTTTGCTTTGCAGACTAGGCAGCAAGAACTTTCTGCTCAGTATTTGAAGATCAAAAGAGACTTGAGCTTAGGGACGAAAATGACCAAGCACAACAAGAAACTCTTCAGTACAGCCAGATGAGCTGGGGTGTAGGATTATGCGACCTTCTATGATTCTGGTTATCAAGGGCTTTATGGCATGAAAAAGAAGGATATCATCGAGAAAAGAATATCAATGCAAGCGATAATATGCTAGATCATATGAGTAGCGAGGAGCTCGCGGCAAACCTCTTCCGTGCAACACAGGCTGAGGCAAAGATCAAAAGAGAAGCCATAAAAATGACAAGAAAAAGGCTAGTCAAGCATTTTGAGGTAGGAAAGAAGATTAGAGAAACGATTCAAGAGCTTTGAGGGACAATGCCTCGAGGATATTCCTGCTGTAGAGGATATCAAATAGCTAGAGAAAGACTCTGAGAAGTTTGCAGTTCAGGAGGAATGAGAAACTCCTAGCTTTACAGATAAATTGATCGCAAAACTAGAAGAAAAAGCTGAAGACACACTTTCATTCAAACTTCAGAACATATTGAAATCATTGAAAAAGCTTGCAAAAGATCATACAAGGTTATCCTGGAGAAAGAATTATTCAGCTCTGAGAAAAAACATTTCAAAAGTATCCAGTGAGGGACAAAAGGCTCATTAAAGAGCTCTTGGAGAAGTAAGATTAAGGACTTAAGAGAAAAGCTTGCAAACAAAGACAAAAATCACTATGCTCAAATTCAGCTTTTTATTTATTGACTAAGATAGTATGGCTAAAATTGATGCAGCAGAAGTAAAGAAATGAACTGTTCTTGAGATGGATGGTCAGCTTTTTAAGGTACTTGACCTTTCATTTATGCAGATGCAGCAGAGACAGGGTTCATATACCTATAAAAGTAAGAAATCTGATCACAAATGGAGTACAAAATGTAACTGTAAAATCAGGTACAACAATGGATCAGGCTGATATTTCTACTCAGAATGCAGTTTATCTCTACAATACAGGAGATACTTACTCATTTATGGAAAAATGACACTGGAGAAATCCATGAACTTGATAAGGAAAAGATTGATGATATCACAGGATATCTTAAGGATAATCTCGATGTATTTATCCAAATCTATAAAGGGAATGTTATCAATGTAATCCTTCCTTCAACTATTAGTTATGAAATTATCGAGACTGTGCCTGGAATCAAAGGAAACAGAGCTCAATCTGGAACTAAGCCAGCAACTATTGAAACTGGAATGGAAATTCAGGTGCCACTTCAAGGAAGTAGAGATATTGTTACGCTTAACACACTTACTGGAGGTATTAACTAGTTTCTCAAAAAGATAAAAATCTGACTCAAAAAGTCAGGTTTTTGTTTTGATTTTCTACTGAAAATCCGTATACTGATGCCTCATAATATAAAAATTTAAAGTAGTATGAAATTAGGTATTTTTACTAAATCGGATTTTGGGACGTTTTTGTGTATGCACTAGTAGCTGGTGCTCTTGCGAGTTTGGTCTACTATATCATGATGGAATCATTTAATCTCCCCTATTTATGCACTTCCCCTGCAGCATCATCTTTGGAATACTTTTTCTCTTTATCTTGAGGGAGGAGAAAAACTAAAAATCAGCTCAGGATAGTTAACATTATTTCACAGCTTTCTCACTTATCTTTGAGAAAGCTTTTTTCTAAAAAGATTTAGCCTTGCACAACAAGAAAAAACTACCATACAAAGATATTTTTACTCTACACACTATGAATATGACAAATTATTATACTCGTTCTTTAGAAGAACACAAAAAAATATAAGGGAAAGTTGAGATGATTTCTAGAGTTCCGCTCAACACTAGAGAAGACATGTCAACCTACTACTCTCCTGGAGTAGCTCAACCATGCCTAGAAATAGATCCTGAACTTGCTTTATGACTATACTTGGAAAGGGAGAACTATCGCTGTTGTCTCTGATGGAAGTGCAGTTCTCGGACTAGGGAATATTTGAGGACTTGCTGGGCTTCCTGTCATGGAAGGGAAAGCTGTTCTCTTTAAAAGCTTTTGGAGGAGTTGACGCGGTTCCTCTTGTTCTTAAAACGCAGGATCCTGAGGAGATTATTAAACTCGTTGAAAAACATTTCTCCAAGCTTTGGAGGGATCAATCTAGAAGATATCTCAGCTCCAAACTGTTTCTATATTGAGGAAGAGCTCAAAAAGAGGCTTAATATTCCAGTTTTTCATGATGATCAACACGGAACTGCAATTGTCGTGCTTGCTGGACTCATCAATGCATTAAAACTCACAAAAAGGAAATTTGAAATATCAAAATCGTTGTTGCTGGCGCTGGTGCTGCTGGAATCAGTATTGCAAAGCTTTTTGCATAGCTACGGAGCAAAGCATATTGTAATGACAGACAGTAAATGAGTTATCCATGCTTGAAGAACTGATTTGAATACATATAAGGCACTGTGGGCTGAAACAAATCTTGAGGGGACCACTGAAATCTCGCTGATGCTCTCCATTGAGCTGATGTATTTGTTGGAGTGAGTAAGCCAAATCTCATCTCTGCTGAAGAAGTAAAAACAATGAATTCTGATCCAATCATCTTTGCACTGTCAAATCCAGAACCAGAAATCCTTCCCAGAAGAAGCATGAGGTGCAAGTATCATTGCAACAGGAAGATCAGACTATCCAAATCAGATCAATAATGTCCTTGTTTTTCCCTGGACTATTCAAAGGACTACTTTCGGCAAGGATCGCTCAGGTTGAACAAAAACACTATGATCGCAGCTGCTGAGGCATTGGCAAAATATGTACAAAATCCAAATGAAGATGAGGTTATTCCATCTGCACTAGATAAAGATGTTGCTGAACTCTGTTGCAAAAAGCTGTTGCAGAAGCATAAATTTCAGATTTTTGAACTTTTGAATCTTCAAATACCAAACAAAGATGACTCCAAAGATTTTAGCGTATCTCAGTATCATCATCTGAACTATAGTCCTCAGTGTAACAATTCTGATGATTATTTTTCCGAAACTCTTTCTAAAAATCGATGAGCATCTTCAACTCAAAAACCTAGAACTCCATGAAAAGAGAGGTTTGCTCTACGAATTAATCATGCAATTAGCCCACTTACTGTCAGTATTTTTCTATGCTATTATTGGTATAATACTTGCTTTTAGCAGGGCAGAGACATATTTTTAGGAATTGTCTTCTGCAGTATGATTTCTGCTTCTATTGGATTTCGAGCTGTAAAAAGAATCACACAAAGACCTAGACCTCAAGATGCATTACTCAAATTTAAAGACTATAGCTTTCCAAGTGGGCATACAACCGCTGGTTTTCGTTTTTTTCCCTTTCCTTGGCTATGGCATGATCTTGGGTTTTGGAAAATCACTTTGCTTGGATACTTTATACTCTAGCTCTGATCTGATGAATCATAGTATGATGGAGTAGATGGTATATCAAAGTACATTGGGTAACTGACATCATCATTTGAGCATTGCTTGGATGTGGATGCTTTATCTTTTCTTATCTATTGTTTTGTGCATTTTGGCGATGCTGTGATTCAGGCAATAGAAAAGGTGTTTTTACTCTAGAATCCTATGCTAGACTGCTGTATTATTGGAGCTAGGGGCAAGTGGACTCTTTTGTGGAATGCTCTTGCTCAAGGGAATGGAAGAAATGTATCTTGGAAAAGAACAGTTCAGCTGGGGTAAAAATTCTACTCTCTGGGAAATGAAGGTGTACTTTTCAATATCAATGTATCTGATAAAAACCTATGTATGAGATCAGACTGAGAGATTAAAGAGCTACTTTTTCTCAGTTTTGACTAAAAGATATGATCAAGTTTTTAGAAGATCATTGAATTCAGAGCCAGCAAGAGGATTTTTGAAGAATGCTCCTCAAAAAGCAATAAAGCTAGAGAGCTGTTAGACTTTCTAATAGAAGAAAATAAGAAAAATCTGACTGAAATTGCATATAATCATGGAGTTATCTGAATTCAAAAACAGCTTGATTATTATCCATCAGGACTAATGAGGGAACTTTTGAGTCAAAAGGGTGATTATTGCAACAGGAGGTCAATCTTTACCGAAAGTGTGAGGATCAGATTTTGTTTCTGTTTTCTGAAAAGAGCAGGATATCGCTATTCATACGCCAGCTCCAGCTCTTTTTGCTGACTCGAGACCAAGGAAGACCTGTCCTCTCTCTCATGAAGTTCAGTCTCCGCAGAGATCAAAGCTCACTTTAGGAGATCAGACTGTTTATCAAGAAGAGCATACAGTTCTTTTTACGCACTGGGGGTATCAGGACCCGGAATCTTTAATGCTTCACTTTGGCTAGGATATCTTGATCCAGAGCTCAAAAAGAAGGCAAAAATCAGACTTTTGATCACTAAAGATCAGATTACAAAAAGGCTTTTAGCATATCTAAAAAGCACCTATAGGGACTAAGAAATTACACGATGACGCTCACTCCAATGGCGCTTAGAAGCTGGGATGAGGCAAAAGTTATGAGCTGAGGGACTCTAATGGAAGAAGTGAATGAGAACTTTGAGCTTAAAAAAGCTGCCTTGAGTATATCTTCTCTGAGAAGCATTGAATATCACTGGGAAAACTGGATGATATAATCTTCAGTGGTGCTGGACAAGTGCATTTTGCTGTGCAAAGGCAATGGGAAAATAATACTATTTTTAGTTGAGAAAATAAAAATTATGGAGACCGTAACAATGTTAACCTTATTGCTCGGAAGCGGAATATTAAGTGGAAATGCTATGAGTGGCATGTCAATTGAACAGTTAGATCCGATTGTTCTTGAAGAGCAACTTTCGTCTGAATTAAAAAAACAAAAGATCGAATCAGCTTTTTCTTCTTATGATCTAAATAGTGATAGTTCCTATCAGAAATTTCTGGACACTACGCATTTTTCAACGATAGAAGCTATACTCCTAGTGATTTAGAGTCAATACAGTCAGACTTCACGTTTAATAACGCAAGGAAATTCAAACTTAGAAAAAAGAAGCCTGAGAGCAATTTGCTGATATGGCTCTGACACTTTGGTCTGCATTCAATAAGAAGAAAAATCAGTATTACAAGTACTTTTAGAAGTTATGATTTCAAAAGAAAATGAATGGAGCTGCCATGCTCATCATTGTGCTGAAGCTGGGAAGTAGTGAACACCAAGCAGGATTAGCTATTGATCTAGGAGTAAATGGGAGAAGACTTGATAGTGCAAGTTTTGAATGGATGAGGAATAATGCACACAAACGAGGTTTTCATAATACCTACCAAAAAGGAGTTGAGATTGATGGGAAAATGGTTGAGCCTCGGCACTGGAGATACTTGGGCGTAAAGCTTGCAACAGAGCTGTATGAGGAAGAAAAATGAGCTTTGCTGAATGGTACTACCAGCAAAAATAGCTTGAAATACAAGGCAGGAATTTTATACTTAGCATGTTAAGTGATTCGTATTGTAATGCTTTATGACTGATATCACTAATCAAAAATATTCAAAATACAGAAAATCTAACTCCTGAAGTTGAAAACTCAAGAGGCTCCAGAACTAGAGGAAATGCTTGAGGAGATTAAACAAAAAGACGAGGAAGAATCGACTCATAGCGACTTGCTTTCTCAGATCAAGGACCTTACCAATCAAATCAAGGAGAAAGAAGAAACATGCAAAAACTCTCAAATTGCTCTATCTACATCTTAAGTCGGATTTTTGATATTTTGCAAAAGGCAAACAGAACAAAAATTCAGAATGCAAACCGTGATGCAATCATTACTGTAGCAAAGAAGTTTTTGCCCTTGAGTTGAGAATCTGAGAAAAATCTCCCTCAATCTCTCTTCTGAGCAACAGGAAACCTCTATGGGGAAAGGAATCAAAATGATGTATGATGGGTTCTTGAAAAATCTTGAAGCGCTGAAGATTGAGGCGATTCCTGCGATTGGACTGGCTCCAGATCCTCAGTTTCATGAACCAGTAAGCATGCAGACTACTGAAGATGAGGCACTTAAAGGGAAGATTATTCAGGAGTTTGAGCAAGGTTTTGTGTTTAAAGATGGGGAAGAGACTTTGGTTCTTATTCCTAGTAAAGTGATTGTTTTGAAGCTAAAATTGAAAGAAATAGAGAAGTCTGAATTCTTCTCTTTTTATACTAAGATAGTTCTGCTCTTTATGGTGGGAATAACAGAAGTAGGATACTAAACTACTTCTCATTGAGGAAATGAGTAAGCCTTTATCACATGCCTCGAAGAGCTAAAGGATCTCTTAAATCCTTTTGTCGTCCTAATGCTCTAGGCAATCCCAGAGAGTAAGAACCATTAGACAGCAAATAAACAGTATCTTTTATCTTAAGGGAGCTGAAGAAGTATTTCTAGGATAGTAACTAGCAATACTGGATCATACTTGATCTTAAGAGTGGGAAAGGGAAAACATCTTGAAAAACCCTGATTTCAAACTTTTTCCTGACTTTCCAACGATATGCTATCAAAATAGTGAATTCTCGACTGATTTCCTAAGTCGCCCTCAATAACCACTCTATGAATAACAGGAAGTATCTAAGTTAACAAGGTTGGTTGTACCCTTATATTTAGAATTCCTTAATTATCCCTAGAGGTGAGTATCGTTTTAAAGGATTTAGCAAAACCTGATTCCTTGGTATCTCAAGCACCTTTAGTACTCAAGACAGCCCCCTTTCATCTTATAAGAAAGAAGAGACAAGAAATCAGACTTTTTCCTTTTTGGCTGACGAATGACACATCTCTTCAAAAAAGAGAGCATAACTCATCATTGGTAGCGAATGTTGGTTTCTAATCGCTATCGTAAAAAGTCAAATCAAAGGATACGCGGATCAACGAGGATCAGCATCAAACCTCTCATTTACAGCACGAAAAAGAAAAACAGCAAGTTCAAAATTTTTGTGAATAAAAGGCTGGTAAAGAACTCATTCTCAGCACTACTCTCCCTTATGAGGGAAAGGAATGCGTACATCAGGAAGTTGAAGACTTCTTTTTGAGAAGTAATCTTGCTTGCCTTGATGACGATATAAGTATATTCGTTTTTTTCAGATTTTGCAAATTTTTGATCACTTTTTAATTATCTATTTTCCCAGTTCTAAACTCATGAAAAACCTCTCACAAAAAGTAAGAGGAATATTCTTTCAGATGATATTTTTAGTTTTTCTGTTTCTTTCTTTTGATACAAAATTTCTGGTGCGAGCTGCACTGAAAACTTTTGAGAGATAAGGCAGTTTTCAGCCTTTCAAAATCAAGATTGTGAGCGGTATCAATAGCCGTAAGTTCTGGGATTCGAGGATTGCTTGCAATTTTCTAAATCCTTGAGTAAGAATCAGAGCTGAAAGTAATGCTAAATTCTTGATAATATAGAGAAGGAACTCCAAATCTCTAATTGCGACTTCTCTTGTCTCCTCTTCCTTATATTTTTTTCCATGGCTCAGAGTGCGTAATAAACTCGTTTGCAAACTGAACAGTTTTATATCGCTCTTTGTAGATATCCTTGGATATTAAAGGTTCTAAGATATTTTTCCTCAATAGTTCACAAAAAGCATCAAAACTCCTGAATCGTATCAGCTTTTTCATCTCTTCTAAAAGCTCCTGATGAGCAACCCCTTGTGTAATTCTCATATTTTTGGCAGAGGTTCACTACTCTATTTACCAAATTTCCCCAAGCTCAGATCAGCATACTATTATAGACATTTTCAAGCCTCTGAAGTGAGAAATCTCAATCAGCATTGAGCGAAACATCGTACAAGAGATTAAACACAAAAAGGATCTCTATCCCACTGCTGGATAATTTCCGCTGGATCAATTACATTTCAGGTCGATTTTGACATTTTAGCACCGTTGAGTGTAGAGATGCCCGTGTGCTAAGAGCGTCTTTTGGCAAATCCAAGTCTGCTGAAAGAAGCATTGCTGGCCAAAATGCTGCGTGAAATCTCAAAAATATCCTTTCCAATAATATGAATATCCGCAGGCCAATAGTTTTTCCATTCCTCATTGCGTCAAAAATCCGATTCCTGTAAGGTAATTTGTAAGCGCATCACACCAAACATACATCACATGCTCATCATCATTAGGAACTAGAACTCCCCACGGCATTTTAGAGGTCTGACGAGAAAAGCTTACATCTTCAGCCTTTTCTAGAAATGCAAGGATTTCATTTTTTCTAATTTCTGGCTCAATTTGGTAGGCATTTTCACGGATGAGCTCAGCGACTTTTTCTCTGTATTTTTGAAAGTCTAAAAAGTAGTTTTTCCTCTTGAATATGCTGAAGTTCTTTGGTAGGATGATCTGGACATTTTCCGTCAATGAGATCTTTCTCGAGCTTCATAGACTCACATCACTCACAGTAGAGACCTTCATAAGATTTTTGTAGATGTCCCCTGCTGCAACGAGTCTCTCTCGCACAAGTTTTGCTCCAGGATAGTGCATCTGCTCATCTGAAGTACTAAGAAAAATATCATAAGAAACTTCTAAATTTTTATATAACGACTTAAAAAGCTGAAGATTTTGAGCGATAAAAATCTCTGACTTCTAGCCCTTTTTCCCTTTGCTGTGTTTCGGTTTTTCATTCCATGATCATCACTTCCCTGTTTGAAATACTACATCATATCAGAGAAATCTATACATTCTCGCTAAAGCATCCGCCTGAATAATCTCCAAAGCATGTCCAGCATGAGGAGCTCAGTTCATATAGGCAATTGCTGTCGTAATAAAAATTTCTTGTCCATCTTTAGAAGAGTAATATAAAAATCTGATCTTTTCTCAGTATTGAACTTAAAAATACGAAAAATATAGCTGTTTTCAAGAGAATATTGTACAATGCCCACTTTTTAGAAAATCAGCTTCTACAAGCAAGAACAATATTCAAAAATATATTATATCACAAATACAAATATTGTCAATCTAGGGGGATATCAGTTTTTGATTTTTCTATTTTTGGGATATACTTGAGGTAACATAATCACTTAGGACAAGGTCTACTACACACCCTTGCAAAAATAGGTGACTATGTTGGTGGTATTCCACCTAAAAACCGCTCTCCAGACCCACTACCCAATACGGTCGGACAGCACTTACTAGAAGTCTTGAGATTCTTCTTATGATCTGTACGAATAGTTTGCACTAGTAAAGTATTCCTACCGATTGTAGTGAAATCGGGCTCAAGGCTTCTAGAACTAGAAGCCTGAAGGTATTCCTCCAGAGTATTTTATAACTATAATGCTCATCTTGAGAAATAATGAGTTCCTCGGATATCTTTTTAGATTATCTTTTACAAGTTTAAAATCCTCAAAAATCTGATGTTGATCCTGCAAGTTTTTGTGTGTGTTCTTCTTGATATTGAGCATAGATTGCCTCAATTTTATCTACAAAAAGAGGAAAGAGTTTCTGTTTTTATGATATTTTTGAATCCAAGCATGGAAAGTTGAAAAAGGAGCAATATTTTGATACGCATAAGGGATTGTTTTAAATGCTTTAAAGTAGTTTTCTAATGCTAAAGCTGACCCTTTGCCCATTCTAATCTGAAGGAGAAACATTTTTGAGAGCTGTTTCATGCTGCGTCAAAAGCTGCTCCATACTATTGAGATGAAGCTGAATTACTCCAATTTGAGCTTGTAAATCAGCAAATCTCTTCTCAAATTTATTTTTGCTCACTGGAGATGGATTTGCATCAATACTCCTATTTGAATACGTCATTTCCTGGAGATTTTGAAGGTTTGAAGCAAGAACCTTAGCATTGGTTGCATTTGAGATTTCCTTAATCATATCTCAGATTCTTCTCTGGAAAGTAGTATCCTTTGTTTCATAGCCTAGTACCTGAATTTCTTGAGCAAGTTTCAGACATTCCTGCTGTAGGATTTTATATTCATCCTTTTTCTTTTCACTAGAATCAATCGTATGATACTGGCTTCTGACCGCATCATAAATATTTGAGTAGGTATTGAAAGTTGTCTGGTATTCAGTGCGGTTTTTTCCTCGGCTCTAGTCAACTTTCTCTCTGGGTTTTTATGGGTAAGTTTTTCCTCAGTTCTGAAGATAATAATCTTATCATCAATAAAGCTAATCCTTGAAGATTTTTTTGTCTAAAAAGCCTCGCTTGCTTAAAAAGGCTTAAGGTCTGTTTTTTGATCTCTTCTTTATCTCCTTTCAGCTCAAAAAGCTCAATAAATCTCTCAGGCAGCTGCTCAGGATCCACTTCAACATAAGACAAGAAAAGATCATAGATTTCCTATTATGACTTGGATTATTTCTCTCAAAAAGATTTTTTTATTTCCAAGGAAATATTTCTCAGAAGGAGAAACTGTTTTGCAAATTTTTATAAAGCTCCGCTGTCAAAAGCTCGCATGATTGCGTCCAAGGAAAACTGACTTTAGACGAGTAATATGTCATTTTTCAATTCAAATCTGCTGTTTATCTTTTCATTATTTAGATAAGAAAAATAAAAAGTCTGATTATTCATTTGTTTTAACTTTTTATTTTTATTAACTTAATTTTTGTATCGAAACTTACACTTCTCATCTCAGTTAAAGAGCTGTTTTGAGCTTCGTTGCTGAGTATTTTCTGGTCTCGATAGCTAAGTTTGTAATATATCATCCAAATACCTGATCAGAAAAGCTCTTATTGAGTTTTTGATAGAGTGTTTGTAGCTCTGATGAGGTAATTCTCTTACCATAAGGAGGATTTGAGAGGATCTCGAGCTGAAGAGGAGAAATCTATTTTCTTTCTGAAGAAAATCTCAGGTCCTCAAAAAGCGATTTCCTTTTCTAGATTTCGATTTTTTTGCATTTTGGATTGAGATTTGTGTCATTTTCGGATCAATATCATATCAAGTAAGCTGATACTGACCAGAAAAATCTGATTTTTGCCTCCTGAAGTAGATTTTCTCTGAAGCGGAAGATTTTTATTTTCAAAGTGCTGGAACGCGAACTGCCTATGGGATCCTGGTGCGATATTTTTTAGCAAACCAAAAAGCGCTTCCATCAAGATCGTCCCAGCCCCCTGCAAAGTAATCAACTAATGGAGATTTAAACTTCCAACCAGAAAGCAAAACCATTGCAGCAGCAAGATTCTCCTTTGAGTGGAGCGGATCATGCTTGCGTCCTGTATCCCTCTGATAAAGCGCTTTTTCAAGAGCTATTGAGATAAAGTCAGCACTGATTTTTCTCTAGAAAAGCATCAATTCATCGGTATTTTCCCTGTTGTTTTCCAATTCTTGCGATGCTCTCTAGAAGAGCTTTATGCGCAACAGACTGCACAGTTCTCTGTGATGAGAGCTGAGAAGATTGAATATTTACCTTGAGGGTTATATTGGTATTGTTGGTTCGTTGAGGGTAATCAGATATCAGATTAAAAAGCTGATCAAAAGTCCTAGCTTCTCCTGAGACAAGCTGAATGTAAACCTTATTTGCGAGTCTCGACCAAAGGTTAATCTGATACATTCCCTTTAGGTCAGTCTCAACCCAGCATCCTCTTGAGAAAGTATCAAAAGGTATGAGTTTAAGCCTCTTGAGCTCTTGAGCAAGCAAGCTTCCAAGTCAGAAAAGGGCAGGTAATGAGGAGTTTCATCACTTTAGGAGAGAATAAAAAGCTGATTTTTATAATTGATAATAAGCTTTTATCATAGTGGATAGCTTGCTTTTTCAAGAGGAAAAGACTTGAGTCAAATTTCACAGAAAGGCGATCCTCCTAATAAATACAGTTTTTCTCATCTAATACAACATCAACAATACTCATTTTTCATACTCTCAAGGATTTGAACCTGAATATAGTTCTGAGTTCGCCCTTTTGATTTCCCTGTTTTTAACTTCCTCAATAAGGACCTGCATTGTTTTTCCCATAATGAGACTCAACAAAGCGATCACGGACTTCCTCTCCGATTTCGATCAACCTTCTATTTCTTTCTTTTCCTGATTTCCTGCGGGATCTGATCAGGCAACAGTGAAGCGGGGATTTTTCTCAGCCTTTATGATGATCGGAAAAAGGGAAAGCATGAAGCTTTAGTAATTCAATATTTTTGGACTGCATCACAGGTGATTTTGAAAATCCTGCTCGGTTTTCTCATGGGAAACCAGAGATAATATCAGCTCAAATAGAAATCTGATCCTGATCTGGACGGTCTAATCTTCTAATCTTTGTCAGCACTTCAATGCTTATCACTGAAAATATCCTCTATTCATCGCCTTGAGAATTGGATCAGAAAAGCTCTGAATAGAAAAATGGAAATGAGGGACAAATCTTGGATTGCTCACTATCTGAAAAATGGTCAGTCAGATATTGCGGATCGATACTGAGATTCTGATTCTTGGAATAGTCGTTTGTTTAAGGATTTCCTCTAAAAGATATGAGAATCTGCTTTCCTCTGATTTTCTTGTATCGCTTGCTCACCAAGCAGCAAGATTTATTCCCGTGATCACTACTTCTTTTCCACCTTCTGCTTCTACTTGATTGATCTCAGCGATAATTTCCTCAAGTGGTCTCATTTCTATGTCCCTCCTCTGTAAAAATTGTCAGACAAAAACTACAGTAATTATCACATCAGTTCTGAATAATAATATAATTTTTCGTTCGGAGCTTTTTGACCTGGAGTTTTGAGTCCACTAGAAAAAGTTTCTAGGATCCTGATCTGGATCTTCTGCTAATAAAACAATCTTTTCCTCATAGGAAAGAGCTCTGGATATAAGCCAAAAACTGATCTATCCATCGCCTCTCCCTCTGTTCATACTTCCACATCCAGCGATATAGACCCTCTTGTCTTGATGGAGATGATCCAAAATTTCTTTTACCCACTTGGATTTAGCTCTATCAGTTACTACACATGTCGCAACGAAGAAAATATCATCGGCATCCTGTTAGTAGTCTGCAGATGAGCGATTCGTTTATTGAGATAGAACTTATTAACTTTACATCAAAAGAGTTTGTGTTCCATAGCACTATTGAAGGTAAATATTAGGGCTGATTGTACTAAAAAGGCAAAGGGAAATCAAGTCATCTGATTTTTAGCTTTCTAGTGAGCTTTTATTGATAAGGATTACTCTAGCTAAAAAGCTCAGGGAAACAAAAAGTTTTATTAGAATAAAAAGAGAAGTCAGACTTTCCTTTTTGGATATTAAAGGCTCTAAGCTCAGAATTTTGAGAATATTTGGTAAATCACAAATAGGAATAGAAATAAACTACCAACAGCTAATACAATATTAATCAGCGTATTTTTTGCCTTTTTGAAGTTTTCTCCTTTCCTCCATCAACAACAAGAAGATATCCAGAGTAAATGATCATAATCACGATCACAGATCCACCTAGATATCCCAGCATCTTTGCTATTTGGATAATAAACTCCCCTGCTCTCTTTGTAAAATCTGCTGACTAGCAATGTAGTAAAGAAAGTCGACCACTTTCATTCCAACAAGAGCTGCAATCACTGCTGTAAGATTCTTGAAGAGCTTTTTTCCTCAGCCTTCTTCTCCAGAAGAGGGATTCATCATTTGGAATCCTGTAATCACAATCATCACAATTGCCAAGAAGAATGCTGCTCACTTGAGGAACGTCAGTACAAAAAGAGGATTCCTGTATTTGAAACGAGGTTATCTTTTAGACTCTGTAGTTTGATCAATTGCTGAGAGATTGATTACCTGAGAGAAAAGCCATACTGCTCAAAAGAAGAGCGCCGCCCCAATCATAATGTAGAGGAAGTTATTGAGTTCTGCTTTTAAGATTTTCTGATTTTTTACCAGATATTACAAGCCTCAATTGCGCTCATTACCAAATAAATAAACACTAATATATATCCTACATACTTGATAATGCTCCGTAAATATCCACCAGCTACCGCCCCTTTCGCTGCAGTTGCCTTTTGGAAAGAAGAGACACTCAACATTTTCTTTAAAGGTATTTGTTTTTGATACATGGGATGATATCAAACACTTTTTCAGAGCGCCCTTTTGATCTGGAGTCCCATTTACCATTGGTTTTGCTATAGTGCGTTTCAAAGCTTGAGCTTGATTCGTCGCGCGAAGGTATCAGTAAATGGAAGTGTCAAACCAAGAGCAAGCAGTCCAATTAATTAAAGCTATTTTTTAATCCAAGAAGCCATTTTTATATAAAAGAAAAGATAAAAATTTGATTTCTTTCTTTTAACTAAAGAAGATATTGAGTACTCCTAGCGTCAACCTTATAATTATTAAGAAACTTGTCAAAATAACTCACACCAATAAGCACACTCTGAATATCTTTTTAATTTCAGCGACTTTATCCCCAGAAACACTTTTGTGTTACAAGCTTAAATCCGTTCCAGATCAGCATTATTGCACCAATTGAGAGACCAATAAACACTCATCCACTGAATATAAGGGAAAATATTTTTCTAATATATTCAAGCGCACTGGTGATTTTTATATTTTCAACGAGATTCTATTCCATCTAGCTTTGTTTGCTGGATCTGGAAATCTTTATTGGCAATTGTATGAACACTTTCTACCAATTGCTTAGGACTTCAGTCAGCACTTACTCGCTTAGAATTTAGAGAAGAACTCGCAAAAGTCATATTCATTAGTGGCATTACTGAAAAGTGATAGGAATACTCAGCATACTAAAATCAGTTTTTCATTTTATTTAGTTTTTGGATAAAAGATAGATTTTTATTCTTCTTCATCATGGGTTTCTCTAAGTTTAGCCTTTATAGCAAAAAGCAGCAATGACTCAAATAAATCCAACTACAACAATTCATAATACCCATAGAATAACTTTTTAACCAAGATGGGAATCCTGATGTTCCAGTTATTTTTTTGTCGTTTCCACTGGGGAATTGTCTTAGTCTCTCAAGATTTTTTTATTAACATCCTGGCATACTTCGATAGTTGATAGTTCATATTGTTTTTAGGATATTTTCACAGATATTTTTCTCAATAACATTTTTGAAATCATCAGTTCAAATCTGATTTTCTCAGATATTATTTGGGTCAACGGCATTTTTCTGCAGGAAGGTGTAGAGTTTGATAAGCTTCTCAGCTCTAATTGATCTAGTATCAGAGCTTTCACTTTCTACTAGGGCTTTCTGCTCTCTCAAACTCATCAAAAATCTGACTTGATTCCTTTTTAAGCTTAGAGGAAGCAATGCGAGAATTTCTAGATTTTGCTACTCTCATAAACTCCAACTCCTTTCGCTGAAAGTGTGCATGATCACTTAAAGCAATCAAAATATCATCAAGTTTTTCTTGCTGTTTTTAGTGAGTTTTGTAGTATTTTTCTTTAAGAAGTCCTCGATTTGGATCACACTTGATCTAGTTTTATTGATATCTCCAAGATCATTTCTCAGAGAGATAAGAAGATTTCTCAAATCAGCATTAGCAATACTCTCGAACGATCATCATATTTGCACAAGTTCACTATGCAGAATATTGTGCTTGAAGCTCTGACTAAGCCCATTCTCATAATCAGCAAAAAGTTACGGTAAAGTCTTCTTTAAAAAGTCGAGCACTTCCCTCTGCTTGATAGACAATTCTTCAAATAATAGATTCAGACTTTGGAATATATGATTGTGTCAGGATTTTATTACAGCTTAGATCACGATCATTACTGCAGTGTTCCATCTAAAATTAGTATCAATCAAAATATTGGTATCAACCCAGCACTGATCATTTCTTGAAGCAGTTTTTAGATAGAAAACAACCTCATTATTTAATTGTTCACCAACGAAAATCTCAAGATGTCCTTTATCAGATTTTTTTCTATATTTGGTAATGAAACGATTTGAAGTCCACTTGTCAAAGAAGTAAAAATCTGAACCAGAATCTACTTTTACTGAGTTGTGCATCAGTAGCCTCATTGGCATTACTATCCTTTGCCTTTGATTGTTACAGGATAAGTTCCTTGGTTTTGGATATTGGACTTTTTAAATGTATCCAAGGTTGTATCAAGGTATTTTTATTTCACACTTTTTCACATTCTCTAGTATCCCAACATATTTCCCTACTGATGAGGTTCCCAACACTCACATCCTTGAAAAGGACAGTGTTGTTCCCATAGTTGCATAAATCAGGAGCTGGTTTAATTCAGTTTTTACTACAATCTGAGCTCACTCCTCACATACCTTTATGGTCTCTGTAGGTCACTATAAGCAACTGGTTTATACGGCTTATCTTTTTGACTTGGCTTATTGTAAACTCGCTTTTACACGATCATTTTTTTGGTTGTCATATCGATAATGCCATCGCCATCGAAATCTATCTGAATAGTCCTATCTTTACAAAATCCGATCTATCAGAGAGCACCTTTGATATAATATCAAATGTGATTTTCATCTCAGACTTCTGCATTAATCTTATCTGATCTCAAGGTAACAATCGGAATATCTGGCTGTTTACCATCTGGTGGGGAACATGATTAATGGTCAATTTCCAATAATTTTCCTTCACTTGTTTGATTCCCACTCATCATTATCAAACATTTTTTACTCAGAATACATATTCTCAAGGGATTTTTGGTACAGCGAAAAAGTATGCGGATACTTCCTGAGTTATCCTGGTTTCTATAATTTTTATTTGGATTATCTTTTTGATAGTAATACCACTTAAAAATAAGAGATTGTTCTGTCTGGATCCATTGGATTTTCAGCGGTAACCTTAACTATGATAGGACTCAATTCGAATTAAAGATATCTTGTGTCTTATTTCATTGCTGAAATCAGATCTCCAACTCTCATTTCCATATTGAGGGAAACTTATCATAAGATTATCAAGTCTTGGAAGGCATTAACTACCTTAAACCAAATTCTCTTTACATTCTTACCAAGTGATGTATCCTCTAGAATATAATCAATATATTGATCATCAAAGCGAATTAAACTTAGAGAGAAAGTATGATTATTTATATTGATGATTTCACTCATTCTGAACCCTGAAAGTAGGTACGAAGATTTGTAGCATTTCTCGAGCATTTACAGATGAAGAAGTATCATTATTAAAAACGAGCTCTGCCTATCAATTCTAAATGCTGAGTGCTCATTTCCTTTTTCATCAGTACATTTATCGTTTTGAGCTACTTTGATACTCGTAGTCATTACTAATGTCATAGCTGATAATTGGGCTATCTTTTTCCCCAATATATACGGTATCATAGACGGTATTGGTATTTCCTTGTTCATCTGTTGCTTTGAGCGTAATTTATACGTACCAACTCTTTGATATTCATGCTTCATAACATTAGTCTGATTGACTCTTGGGACTGTTCAATCTCAAAAATCTCGTTCATAACTATGATTTGGTGATTTGCTTTGTGCTGCAAAAAGTCACATACGTCTTCCAAACAGCAGCTCTTGACGGATCTTTAAGACTGGTCTCAGAGTTGATTTGACCACTACTTTTTCAATTTCTGAGATTTTACCAAACTTATCAGAAACTACTAGTGTTACCTTTATGAGTTCATGCCTCATTAAAGAGTACAGTAATTAGCTTATTTGCTTTTTCTGTTTTAGTGATATGCACAGCATTAGGATTTGAAACTGCCAATCATAGGTAAGTTTATCATACTCCATTTTGCTACATCAACATCACTTGAACTATCTGCATTAAAGGTAAATTCTGAAGGATATTCTCGAAGGCTTGTTGGTGTAATAGTAAACTGAGGAACTGAGGTGTAGATTCAATATATACATTCACTGTATCCAGATTTTTATTTCCAATTTCATCTTCTACAGTAAGTTTTACAGTATAGTTTCCAGGCTTTTTAAATTGTTTTTAATTTCCTTTCCCTGTAAGGTATCCAGCTTTACACCTTCAGAATCATAAATCTCCCAAGTAAATAACTTGATCCTAGAGGTCAATGAATAAGAAGCTGCAGCTGAAAAAGCTATAGTTGTAGAAGTCATCTCCTTGTCTGGAGTCTAGTTGAATAGAAGCTCACAGGATCAGAAACAGAAAGAGAATATCTCTCAGAAACTGTATTGCTCTCTGTTATCATTTACGGTGAGAGAGACATTAAACTCTCACTGACTTGGAAGTGGAAGATTGATATATCCAGGTTTTCAATCTCATTCTCTGCTCCAACTGAGCTCATCTCTTGAAGTAATTTCCAGCGATGAGACATACTCTCCTCGACATAGGCAAAGTCGCACTTCCCATCAAAAACGATTCTTTTTGCTTCTTGAATTCCGACTTTTACATACTTATTTTTATCCATCTTCTTCTCCATTAGCATAGACGATAACATTTGTTGATTTCGGCTTACATTTACAGAAACAGTAGTTTCTCAGTCGAAAAATTCCAGCATTTGAGCTCCTAACGGTAAGATGCACAAGATAAATACCAGATTCGTTGAATTTATAGTTTACTACTGGTCAATATCAGATAGTTTATCAATTCCATCAATATTCTGTAATACCAAAAATAATTTCTTGAAGGGATAGTCTCATTTGATGGATCACTACCCTCTTGCATCAAAAGTAACCGTCAAAAGGCGCAGGACCACTGGATGGATTGGTCGAAGCGGTTGCTTGGACCGTATATTTATTTTGGATTGTAGCGTTTACATTGCTAAGAGGATTTTTACAATTTTCAATAAAACTATTATAATTTTCTCTATTAGTATTTCATTGCATTTCTCTGGTAGTGCAGACATTGCTTTTATATACCACCTGAAAAATTATAATCTTGTGGAAAATAAGTAAAATTCTGGTCATAATAGCATTGAGCTCATTATAGATCGTAGTTCATCAGATTTTTCCTATTCTACTATCATCAGCATCAATATCAACAAAAAGCTCTTGTAATCTATTTCGATCCTTTTTGGATTTGATAATTAGCGAAATACTCAGTTGGTACCTTTACACTACTAGAGCTTGTAGCTGAAGTCACCGCCGAGATTCAAAAATCAAAAATCCAAGTACAAAAAGAGGATAGGCTGGAAGAAGAGTGAATACTATTCATAGCACAATCTGAGGTATAAAAGACTTATCTCAAGTATACACCTGTTTCTTTAATTTTTTGCAAATCTTAGCTGTTAATTTATTTTTATACTCTATTGACAATTTTCACTTTATATAGATATTTTATTATCATTAGCATAATGAAGTAGTTCTATCTTTTATCGAAATAAACAGAAAAAATCTGGACTGCAAGAGCCAGACTTTTCTTTTATTTTATGAGATTTTTATTTAGCAATTAACTATTTAGTGAAACATGCAGCAAATTTTGCTTCATCAAGACCAACCTCTTTGCAATATCAGCTACATTACTTCCATTAAATACCTTTGTAAGTAAACGCCTGAGTTAAGTGAGTCATAATATGCTTTTGTCCCTCAGATCCTGTCCTGCGCATTCAGCCCTGGCATTCGAGCGGTGCAGTTGGGTGAAAGACCAGCAATTGGCATACTCCTTGAATACTAAAGCTACCTTTCCAGCTGCTTGCATCTACGATATTTTCAATAGTTTTCGCATTGAAATGTCTTTGACAGAAAGGACAAAGAATATCTGAGTATTCTACAACAACGATATCAGCTTTTTCTGCTCCATGGCTGGTGAGTTAGCACTCAGCAAGAATCTCTCTGAAGAACATCTTTTGTAAGTGTTCCAGCTTGTCCCATATCATCTGTTGTAAGAGTCTCCACCAGCCTGAAGTTTCAGCAATTACACTCACTCAAAAAGCTGACTGAGGATACAGCTGCCCTCCGATGCATCCATAGTTTTTCCTGCCCTACATCAATCACTGCATTACCAGGAGTCTCCTTGGAGTCCAAAATTTTGTAGAGCTTCTGTACAGTTTTCATCCCAGAGTTTATCATTGCTGTGCAGCAGCAGTATCCAAAAGCCCTACTATCTGGAAGCAGCATCTCCAGTTGTTTCTGAAATTAGTGTCAGCATGAGCAGCCGCATCGGCGGCGGCATTAGCTGGTAAGTATCAGACAAACGAAGTCTTAAAAGTCTGGGCAAATCTGCGTTCAATTCCCTCAGCAACTCTCTGCGGTTGGAGTTTGCGGGTGCCTTCACTCACCGCACTAAGGTTGAAAAGCTTCGTCCAGAACTGTAGTTCAACAGCAGCTTTATAAACTGAATTGATCTGCTGCAGACAAGCCATCACAGAAAGAGGGCAGTGTTGGCACCAGCACTGAAGCTGTAGCAACTGAAAGAGCCTTTCCGCAGCAGTTTGACTTACCACATGATTCTCTCCAGTTGTCTTTTCGTTTTTAACCATAATTTGTAATAATTTCAAAGATAAAGCAAACAAAGTGCTTTGATTTTTCTATAAGCAGAATTTCGCTTTCAGAGTATGAATGAATTCAAGTGATTTAAGATCTCTAGATACTCACCATCCCTTGACATTACCTCCATTCTCCCAAAATATCTACTCAGGTCACAAATAAATCTGAATATCTAATCACTTTACATGATTTACTTAAAAGATTTCAACATAAAAGCTGAGAATTTTTCTCTAGCTCTATAGTCTCTCGGCTTCTTGCTTTCTGAGGGAGAAGGTAAAGAGTATTATTGCTTCTGTCGTCATAGCTTAGATCTTAGGTTACACCATCTACCCTGGTTTTCATCTCTAGAGAAAGTCTCATCTCCAGAAAGATTGAGACTCTAAAGGGTACTCTATTCTTTCAATCAAATTACTGTATATTTTTGCTGGATGTGTTGAATTCTCGATATCAAATTCCTTCCTATCCAGACACTGGTAAGCTCTTACCAACTCCGTGTTCTCCTCCGATAGATTCATATAAAGATTTTCCATTCTCGCTCTCGATCCTCTTCCATCAGGAGAAACCCTGAACATCCATTGCATTTGAGTTCTTCTCTAACCCGATTAAGATATGCGTTCTCATGGCGGCAAGAATCTTCTGAACCTTTTCTGGGTACAATATCGTTTACCGTGATGAGTTTTCCTTCATTTTCTTACATCTACGGCTGCATATCTTCCATTTTACTACCGATACCATTAAGCTGATTCTTTCCTTGGAAAGTCTTATCAAAGGCTCCTTAACTTATCATACACTTCAGCATCTGAGAGACCTAGATTAATTCCCTTTAGGATAAGTGATTGATCTTATTGATGCCTGAGAGAGCAATAAGAGAAGTTATCAGCAGTCACCTGTGTACTGAATTTCTCTTGTATCATAAAAATATCCTGTAAGTTTCTTTTGACTTTGAGTAGGATCTTGATCTTTCTACTTTACTGGGATTCTTGCAACCTCCTTATTATTCTTTAGGATTGAAGTGTTACCTCCCCTTTCTCTCTGCATTAAATGATTTGCCAGTATTTTCAAGGGTCTTAGCTTCACTCTCAAATGCAACCTGAGTATAAGGCTGATCTGCACCGATAAATTCTCCTTCGCTTATATCCTCCTTCTTTATCTCGAGAGAAATTGAAGAAGTTTTTCCTGTGTTGAATACGATTTCGCCAAAGTTCTACCTTAGTTGATCAAATGTTTCATATCTGATTTTTTTACCTCTTCACTATTTTCGATTACATTACGAATAATTACTGGTGCAATCCTCTGCTTTGTTACATTTGTTTCCCGAATCCAGTTGATGGATCTGCTAATGATTCTGGGGATACTGCAGTTTTCATAATATTTCCAACCTTGTATGGAACTTTGTTAAGATTTCCGGAAAACATTTGATCTCCAAGATGAGTCTTATTTTGTCTTTCCTAGATTTCTTGTAAATGATTTTGCCAAAATGCTCCTTGAATTTCTTAAGACCATTCTTTCCCTCTTGTTGGAATTCCAACTTCAAGTCCTCAATTTACAACTTTACACTGAAATTTAGGTCAACCAAATACTCCTCGCCTTTAAAACTTTGGTTTTTGATTTCAATAGCAACTTTATCATCGTTAAATTTTACTGCAAATATCTGTAAGTTCTTTCTAGAAGCGTCTACTGGACAACCAATGCTCTAGGACCAGTTTTCTAGGTCATTTTTTTCATTAGTCGCATTTTCAAGTTTTGTCTGAGAACTCCACTCGATACTTGTCTGCAAAAGTCTTGCAAGATCAATATGATCCATATAACTTACATATCCTTTAATACTTTTCTATCAAGATTAAGTTTGAAAGGAAGCTTTGAAATTTCTGACTCAAGTCTTTCTTTGTCGCATTTCTATCATAATTAACTCTCACTGACTTAATTTTTCTTCTCTATTGGAGTTTGCACCTTTCACATCAAAACAAGCAAATTGGTTGAGCATTTATTCTGAGACTTGTAAGTCTGAAATAGTTTCTTTACTATTTACTCAGAATCTTATTAAGTTAAGCATATGTCTATTATCCTCATCACCTTCTTGAAGAGTTAGATCCATATCTACTGTCTTGAGCTTATCAGCATATTTCTGATCCTTATTTGACTCATAGTTGCATCAAGAAAATAATCCCGAACATAAGCATACTTTCCATTTGCAGTTCTTCGAGACTCGCTAATATTTTTGTTTGTGATAAGATCAAGAATCTTAGGATTACCCACAGAAACCTGGCTAATATTTAGAGAATCCCCATTGATATGAAACTTGTCTTGAATTCATCTACAACAGCCTGTTTCTCTGCTCCCTCGAGCTTCACTGGGTCTCAGTCAAGCTTTCACTGACTCTGAGTCAGTCTTCACTGGTTCTCAGTTTAGCTGAAGTATCTTTATTACGATATTTGGATACTATCTCCATATAGTTACAGTAACTGCTTTTTTCGCCCTCATTCTTATCGGAAGAATTTTGCACACTCTCGTTTTCATATTTTTTTAACAAGTTCCTCATGAGTACTGTTCCATTCATTTTCTGGGTGGAAGTATACCTTCGCTGATAACAATAAGTTAATTTGCTTATAGAAGTTTTAAGGCTACTATTGTTTAAATAAGATTTTTTTCCTGTTGGATCAAAACGATTTTCAAGATTATTTTATACATTCATTCTTTCTTCTATATAAAGAACAAATAACTTCTAGTATTCAAAGTAGAAGATATGATATTGATATATAAAGTCAAAAATCAAGAGATTTATATTGATTTTAAAAAAGAAAAAATCAGATTTTCACTTTCTAATTACTGCTAATGAAGCCCTATTTCAGGAAAATAAATTCCCTACAAATATATATAAGTACTTCATACCCACAAATCATCAAAAAGGAATAATAGAAAGAGACACCAGAATATTGGGTGCCTCTAATCAAAAATAAAGATCAAACAAATTACCTCCCCAAGGATCTTCTTTCGTAGGTCATTTTGGATTTGTTCTGGAATATGCTGGATACCCGCATACAAAACACCATCACTAACCTTACGATAGATCTTTTTATGTCATTATCTTTGATCTAGATAGACATAACTACCTGAAAAAATCAAAGTTATCCATCGAGCTACCAAACGGAAGCTTTTTCTATCTGGAGACTTAGTGCATTGGTTGGCTTGAATTTTAAGGCTATAACGAGTTTTCTACCACTTTTCTAGCACCTCGCTCATGATAAGCTAATATAGACACCCGATCCGACATAGCATCATTAAGTGTAGAAAAGGGAACAAGCTTTTAAACTCAGAATGAGCTGTTTTAATCCCCTTCTAGGAGGCATTTTTGGACTCTTTTGAGCTTGTTTAGCTCCCCTTCTTCCCTAGGAGAACCCTCTCGAGAATGTGTGGTTTAAAGTCTCTCCTTCTGAAACAGAAGTTAATCCTCTTTTTAAACTTGAGCTGCAAGCTTTGGTAACTTCGTTCCTCAGCAGTACGCTTGTTCGTTAGACTTTTTGTTTAATCCCTTACGAGCATTGGGAGTTGATTGTACCATAAAACGCGTTGTTTTAATAGTTATGTATTCAGTTAACTTCTAGTCTATACTTTTCAAAATAATAACCTCCCAAAACAGCAGAAAACTCTACTATTTGAAGCAGGAAGAATTAGCATTCCATCAAAGTAAGACAGTAAAGGGATAATATACAAATATAGGAATAAAAAAGTCAAGAGAAAATAAAAGAGAGAAGTCTGATTCTCTCAAAAGTTTCTCTCTCATCTTATACAACCTGCTCAATTTTACTCAGATTTTTGAGTTTATTCACAATATCGGCATATCCCTTCTGGCAATAATTTCCTCATTCATGATAGAAGTCTCAGCCATGATCCCCTGCAAGAACCATCGCTCCTCCTCATCTCAGATCAGTACTTGAAACATATCCTCAGTAGTTTACTTGGTCAGATAACCAAAGCTTGATGGGGATTAAGAATCTCATTTTCATCAGAGATTTTCAAGTTCATTGAGATATCAGAATCCTTTCATAGAGCGTTTCAAAGATCTTGGTACCCGTTAAACTGAGTATAATGCTCCAAAAAATTGACTGAAGGATCACCAGAAACCTGGGGTGGCCCCGACTTCAAACTTATTGCTTTTATAATCGACTTATTATGTAATTTACTGTAATAGTATGCTTGTCTATGATTTTAAAATTAATTCCAATCTTATCCGCAATATTGCATATTGCACCAAGATCATCAACATTCACATTCTGATTGTCAATTCCGGAATTGTCTTCGCCCCAGCACCAATTGCAAAATAAGTTCTCGCTCTATATAATCGCGACATCTCAAAAGAGGTTCGCTGAATATTAATCTTACTTGCAAAATAGTGATGGTATGATCTAGTCCCATTGTACTCTTTTTGCTCCCAAGGCATTCAGAAAATTAATAAGGTTTTTCACATGAGGCTCACAATTTGATATACCGGTAATATCGTAGTTCACATCATCCAAAATGCAAGATAGTAATCAATGCCTCAGTTGCTGTTACAGAGAACTCTTTGAAGCATGATATTTTTCTTTGGTTTCAACAACTTTGAAAGTTTTGAATGCTCACTGTTCAATCCTCTTACACCAGCCTTCTGAAGTGCGTCATCGAAGGTATCAAGTGGTCTTTCCCAATTTTTACATCCACCAGATCAAACAACAAATTCGACTTCTCCAAATTCTTTTTAAGTCCGGTAGGGATCAAAAAAGAATTGAAGCCTGAATTTGGTTGTGTTGACCAGTCAGATCAAAGTATTCCTTGATACTGCAAAAGCCTCCTCATAAAGGCGTTTCATATTGTGAATATCACTATTATCTGGCATATTCTCGTTGAATTTGGAGAATCTACAAATATAGTTCAGCAAGAATTGAAGTGCTTGCATTTTTATTTCTGAAATATAAATCCTCACTTGAGATTTGGTGAATATGAGATTTTGAACATTATAGTCATATCATGAAATAAATCAACTTAACTATAGCATCTAAGTTTTTGCTTTCAAGAGAAAATCAAGAAAAACAAAAAGAGAAAATCTGACTTTTCTCTCTTTTTATCAAAGAATTGCACCAGAACGATAGCTACTAATTAAATCCATCTTTCTTATTACAAGTCTCTTATGATTTGCCACTCCTGAATCATAATAATCATCAACAGGGCTTTCCTTGTCTTAAAGATCTCCTCAAGCCTCTTTTTGGTATCTACAATCTCTACCCCTCAAGGAAGTTGGCCTCTTCACTCACTCAATCGTCCTTTCATCCAAACAATTCACGATGTGTCAATCCCAAACTATGAGATCAAGAGGTTTCAGAATTTTCAATTATTTGATCAATCGTTTCACTAGCGGTTAGGGAACTGGTTTTCAAAATTTAAAAGGCTACGAGTATTTCTCATGTATATCAGTTAGTCGCCTGATAGCAGTCCACAGAGCAGTCAACTCCCTGAAAAGTTTCCTCTTAGTTTCTAAAGTTGTAAGTCCAGTTGAGGGAAGAATTTTTCAATCTCTCGGGTATCCCCTGCCACCATGATCCTCCCCAAACATATACTGTACCAGAGGCAGCAAGGGAGATTCTTTTTTCACTTGTTCGAGTGGAGGGTAAAAGCTGAATTTTCTCAGCAGGTTTCGATCTACTTTTTGATAAATCTTGAATCTAAAAAGTATCCATATTTTGCTCATCTTCTCAGCATCAAATTCTCTCGTGCGGATTCAGGTATGTTGTAAATATCTGGTTATCCACCTTTCTTATCAAACTCATAACAGTTCATGGAGGTAATACAACTGCAGATTCTTGAATGAGATTATTTGAGTTGAGCTTCAGTCCAGTGGTTCCCGGTCACCCAAGCAAAAGGTTAATATCTACCTGATCTATTTGGCAAATCAGAATATCATGTAGGCACGTTCCTTGCATACCCCTCAAACCTCGGAACCTCAATCTGCAAAGACCTTTGAGATCTCCTCAGAAAATTTGCTGAGTTTTGGAGTAATCCCTTCAAGCATTTCTTCTCCCCAGTAGTGAAGTTTCAGGTACGCAATCATCCCTCAATTGAGGCAAGATCCTCAGCCCTCAAGCTGGTCAGTGCGTTTAGTTTTTAGATTTGGAAGGAAAGTTTTACGGATAGCAAGTGACTTTTGGATCAAACGAGAAAAAATCTGATTTTTCTTTTTCTTTTTCTTTTTTGGATAAAGGTTGATTAAGTCGTTGATCAATCTGTGCATGTTCCTGCTCAGAAATGCGTATAAGCAAATCCCTCATGCTAGAGAAAAATTGATAATAGCAAAAATTAAATAGTTTCTTCATTTTTTTTGTAATTGTTTTCTTGATAAAAGTTTACTTCCACAGTATGTATTCATTTTGGTATTTTTTTCAAGAGAAGTGTAATACCACGATTTCTCATTTCGTCAAGGAGAAAAGAAATCTGATTTTGTTCTTTGCAAATCAGAGAGTTTTTTGTATACTTGGAGAGTTTATATGATTAAATAACAAAACTAATATGAAAGTAAGTATCTGATTTTCAGGTCCTGTTGATCTGGAGTAAATACTGCGGACCTTTTTCTCGCTGATTTTGAGTGAAAAGGGATATACCGTACTTGGAGACAAGGAGTATGCATCAATCATCAAATGAGACAATAACTGTTTTTTTTTTCTCTATATGTTTCTGATGAAAATCAGGTTTTATCAGAAAGGAGATTGATTTTTTCTGGCATATGATCAGTATTCTATTAGTAAGAATGAGCCGATTCTATGATCTGAGACACACCTTTATGATCAAGGATGAGAACTGCAAATATAGAAATACCTTCACACCTGAGAGCTGCTCTAAACTCTTGAATCTCTCAATTGATGAGGGAAAGCAATTTAAAGAGACACCTCTCTGAAATCATTCTCGAAGAAATTATGATCAGAATTATGCTGATCTTAGAAGCTGGCACGAATATATTAAAAGACAAGAAATATTTCGATCTTTCCACAGATCAACTGTAGTAAAGTGATCTGAGAAAAAGTTTTTATGTACTGAAATGAATGCATTGCAAAGGGCGATGATTCAGATTTGAATTTTATGCCGCATATCCATTTGACGCCAGCTTCTTCAATTATTGATGAAGTAGTAAAAATAAAAGGTAACCTTTCTCCAAGTTGAAGACGAAATCGCAGTAGGTGGTATGGCTATGTTTCGAGCAAAGTTTGTTGGAAAAAGATCTATGTGTGGAACAAGCTGAGGTGGATTTGCTTTGATGACAGGCAGTTTATTGCATTTTCAAATCAAGCTGAAATTGGATGAGTATATGTTCTTTCTCAAAGAGATGGTCCAAGTACGGGAACGCCAACTTGCAGGACAAGGAGATATCAATTATGCTTTGAATGCGAGGCTTTTGAGATGTTCTCAAAGCCAATCATGCTACTATCCTCAACTTTTGAAGACAGCATACTAATTTTGCTGGGAAAGCTCTAAAACCATTCTGATATTTATCAGCATCCAGTAATTTTGCTAAGTGATAAACAAGCTCTTCTGAGTCTTATCTTACCACTCGAGTGGAAAAATCTGAGTTCTCCTGAGCCTGTTGTAAGAGGAAGATCGCTGATGAAAGCCCTGAAAGATACCTTCAAAAGATTTGAAATCACAGAAGATTGAATCTCTCTCCACATAGCTACCCTGGAAGACGATAAGGACAACCTTTATTATGCAGCTCATATGAACACGATGAGTCTGGTTTTTACTAATGAGGAACCCACAGCCATGGGAAAAATGATGGAGAAAAGAGCAAGGAAAATACAGACTTTTATCCAAAATGAGATTAATGAAAACTTTTATTGGGTATGTAAAGTCATCAATCCTGAAGCTAGCATTCTTTATCACTAATGGGAGTCAACCGCTATGCACTAGAGCAATGGATCAAAAATAAGTCTGAATACTTTGGTCTCATTATCGTGTAAATCACTCCATATCCTTGATCCAAGATTAGAGTATTTTTAGAGAAAAACAGAGAATGAATTCAGAATTTGATCTTTTGTTGAAATGAATCATAGTAGAATGACTGAAGATTTGGTTCGTAAAGAATGTGAGCTGTATGGAGACTGGAACTCATCTCCACATCAGAGAAAAGTTACCTATATCCTCTCTTTGAGGAGTGAAATTATTTAAGAAAAGAGGTAAGAAACGCTGTGAGAAGTTTCGCTGAAAGGAAGGCCTAGGGATGATTTAGTAAACTAACCTCTCTCTTTTTACTTAGGAACATAAGAATGAAAACCATTGTACCATTCATCGATAAGCAAGATCTGCGAAGCTATTATCCTCCTCTATCTTTGAAAGCTATCTTGCTGAGTGAGACGAAATAAAGAACAGATTACTTCCTTTGTAAGCTATTTGCTCAAAAAGACCTTTTTAAGCTCAAAGGCTCTTGTTGATGGAAAAATCATTTGAGGTTTTATTTCGTGATGTTAAAGCCACGACATGAAGGAAATATTCTCTTTGATCCTGGAAATCTTTATTCATCCCGACTATCAAAATCCAAGGCGCGATTCTGAAGACATCTCTTGCATCAAGCCTCACTTCAAGCTCTCAACAAACGTATCAAATCACCGATTTAGTTGCCTTTACTTTCAAGGAGATCTTATCAACTTAAACGATGCGATTGTGGGCATTAAAACTGATTGATTCTTGGCAAATGTTGTACGGGCTTTGGAGCTTGTTCTTGAGAAGTTATCAGAGACTTCTCAATGTAACATCAAAGCAACAAACGATTTACTGCAATAAAACCTAACTTTAACTGTTAGTATGCGATGAGACATAATACTAATAAAATGCAATGAAAGTGTCGGGATGTGGAGACTTTTGATTCATATCGCGCTTCAAGCAAAGCAATTACTGAGCTAAAATCCCGCTTCACCAACTCATGTTGTGGTGACTGGGATCTGATGTAATAGTAAAATGAGTCAATATATGGAAGGATATGGTTCTGAAACCTTACATGGAAGAGGGATTCTCGCTACTGGTAAAAATGGCTAATCCTGAACTAACTGTCATCTCAGTTTCCGAGACGGAGATGGTTATGGAGATCTGAGTTGGGCATTTGATTCATGCATGTAGAAGAAATATTCCGTTTGTGCATATTACTTGTGACAATCAAAATTACGTCACTCTACTACAGGTCAGGCTTCTTGTACAAACTCCAATCTGAGCAAAGAGCAAAATCAACTCTCTGAGGGAAATGAGATCGCTCCAACGCATCCATGTAATCTAGCAGAAGTTGCAGGATGCAAATTTGTCAGGAAGTGTTCCAGACAAAGATATTAAACTTATGAAAGAAACAATCATGGAAGCGATCAAATCAATGGATTTGCACATATCAATATTCAGCAATCTTGTCCAAAGTTGGAAAAAGATGGTAAGACCAAAAAGAGAATCTGATTTGATTCTCTGATATACTATTTTTATTCTTTTAATCTGCATATTTTCCCCAATAATATGGAATTCCTCCAATACAAGCGACTATCTTAGACACATAAATTCTGATCTTCTCAGCTTTATCTTTCCTTTTTGAGTTTTGTAGCTCTAATTCGGATAGATTAGCCTTTACTTATTTTCATAAATCCGTCTAAATAACACCTTTATCCTTCATCCAAATACAGGTATTAGTAGGAGTCTCAGTCAGGACTGACCTTACTCTTAAAATACTCTTAAACGCTCGATTCTAATGTTCTGTTAGGATTTAGAAGATACATTAGCTCCGTCATCTTTGCGAGAGAAAGCGATCTTGCCTCAGCAAGGAGATAATGCTCTGTAGAGAGTGCGAGTTTTCCTCTTCATCGTCAGCATGCTGACGAGCATTCCATACAGCAAGTCACTCCTCGTCTTTGAGATAGTAAGCAGTTCAAGACTTAAAATGTTTCGTCAAGATTTTTAATCCATTCAATATATCTTGTGAAATGAATATCTACTTTCATAGGCAAGAATGAGAGAAGCTTAAGACTCTACATTTTCAGTAGCGAGATATTTTAGGAAATATTGATCTTGGCAGCTTTGTCAGGATGCTAATTGACATTCTCGGAGAAAGTTGGCAGAGCTCCTCGAGGATTTCTCACTCAGAAAGATTCCTACTCAGTCCGTATTTTTCAATATACTCCTTGCGAACTTGCTGGGAAGATAGTGGAGATCAGTTTTTCGTTTAGCCTTTTTGCTCACAGCAAAAAGCTTTTCCCTTGCTTTATTTTGAGAAGTTCTGGATCAAAAGATTTCCTCAGAACAATGTCTATTTTCTCAATGAGAGAAAATCCTGGATTAGTATAAGCCTTTAGGAGTTTTGTATTGTCCCATGTAGATCGAGTTCCTCAAGCTTTCCCTTAAAGAGCTGCAAAATGGACTTTTCAAATAGCCTCTTGCTCAGCTGATCACGGAAAACATGCAAATTCTAGCATTTATCCTGCAACCGCAAAGATGGAAATTTATAATCAAAAACAGGGATTATATGTTTCACTTTTCTGAAATAAAAGCGTGTCTAGCTCTCCAAAATAATTCACTGGTCTTTAGCTTTCCCTTGCAGTTAGGTTGAGCCTTTTAGAGGAGTCAACCTATATCATCAATAAGGTGCAATTGTGCGGTCTCCATTGCGATAATCTTTTTGGGGTTGGAGAGAATATTTACAGAAAGCTCCTGTAGAGGCTTGATAAGAAATTTTGAAAGCGGTTTTTGTCAGGATCACTACTCCTATTTTCTCACGTTCATGGTTCGTATTTAAGATAATTAACACTATCAGTATCTGGGGCATCAATTATCTGTTTTGCTCAAAAATCGCTTTATTCTCTGATGTAAATCAGGAGAAATCAGATACTCATCTCAAATCTACTTCTCAAAAGGATTGAATGGGTTTCCTCCTGCCCTTCTGCATACAATTTGAGTTTTTACTGACTGAGAAAGATAGAGGATTTTACTCGTCTTGAGCGTTCTTGAGAAGCCTCTCTGAGAAAAGAGTTTTCGCGATATCAACTCGCTTTTCTGGGTCTTGAATTCTCCAAATCTCAGAGTTTTTGTAACACCGCACTTTAAGTCTGATATCTGCAATCTTTTGCACTTCTAAGCCAGCTTCCGCATTAATTTCGTAGTTTTGGACCAAGTATTTGTAATCACTCGATCAAGTGCTAGATATCCAAGATTTACAAAGTACTGCACTTTTGAGGAATAGAGCAAAATATCATTTTCGGAAAGGGATTTTCTTGCCCTGAAAATGAGCATATTCATCTGAGGGATACTTTGTTGTATAAATCTGCTATAGAGCATCGAGTAATTTTCCACTTCAAATATCTATTCAGCAAACTGATTCCTCAGGCATTTAGATTCGCTTTTCCACTAGATTTGAGCGGCGGGAATTCTGATCATTGCAGCGGCAAGGAACGAGTTTGAATACAATAATCCTCAGGATCAGCAAGTCAAAACTCACAAAACTCTTTTAAATCAATTCTCAAAGGATGAAGTTTCTCCTCTAAAAATCGCGCGCCTCATCAGTAAGCTGCCACAGAATACTTTCCATCTAAGGTATCAATTACTCTTTCTTTGGAGTTCCTCCTCAGATATGGTAGCTCACTGGAGTCCAAAAAGCTGAACTTCTTCCGAATTTTCTTTCTTTTTGAAAAAGAAAACCATCTTCAAAACGATTTTTCTCCTCTGGAAAGCGGTCCTTTCACAACTGAGGATACAAACTCCCCTCTTTACTCCCATGGTTTTGGCTTTAAGGACAAAAATTCTTAGCAGGCAAAAGTAGAAAAATCAAAGTTTACGAGAGCTGTTTTGTTTGCGAGATCTGATCACGGCATGAGGTCTCAGCAAAGGGACTCACTCTCTCGAGGATTTCGTGTCTGGAGCTGCCCATTATCAGCGAGACGAGACTGCCAACACTTTCTGAGGGTTTTTGTGATATATGGAGATTTCTGGCACATTCATACCAAGGATTCCAAAATTGAGACATACTATAATAGTTAGAGGAGATGAATAAAGATCTGATATAAACGTAGTTTTAATGGCTGAGATCTCGATCAATCTGTTTTTCAGATACTATCTAAGATCTCATTACACTTACTAAAAGGTTTAGAACCAAATAGATCCTCTATCTGTAAAAGAATGGCGAGGATGAGAGCGAGCTCTAGGATGAAATGTTTATCGGTATCAATGAGTTCAGCTGAGCAAAAGCTCCCCAAAAGAATAAAAACTAGTCCCTCCTTTTGATCCGGAAAGAATCTTGATAAGCTGCATCAGTAAATTGGTGCCAACCTGCATCTTTTGAGAATTTGGAGTATCTTTTTCTCACTATTAAACCTGCATTCAAAGAATACGCCTTGATGTGCTCGTTTTTTCAAGATTGCCACTAGAAGCAGGCTCAATTCTAAGTCAGTTTTCAGCTCTTTTATAGATATTTCTCAGAGAAGGAGGAATTTTTACTCCCTCCAGGGACAGAAAAACTTAATCCATGCGCTCTCCTACTCCATGATAGGGATCTTGTCCCAAGATTACTACCATCACCTCGCAAAAGGGTCTCATTAAAAGCTCTAAAGATATCTTTTCCAGCTGAGATACGGTATATCATGGCAGAAAATTCTTTGAGGAGGAAGTCCTTTATACCAGCAAAGTAAGGCTTTTGGAAACTCGGAAGAGCGTACCTGCTTCAAGATGGATCAATAGAAATCTGATCTATATTCATAATAGAATTTGGAGATAAAAATCTGATTTCTTAGTATTGTTTTCAAGGATAGTTATTTGTTTTCTTTCGCAAAGAGGATACTTGCAATAAGGAAGCATTTTCGTATATAAAGAGGCATTATATATTTTTATATTATTATGAATTAGGAAAAATGACAAAAGAAAATGTTGGCTTCTGCTGTAGCTCTAACTGCTGTTGCTGTTTTGGCTGGATGTGGAAAAGGGCGAACTCCAGGAAATCATCCTTGACTCAGGAGCAAATGCTGAAATCACAACAGGAACTGTTGAAGAGATCGTGAGTGATGCTGCTAGCGGAGATACTGAAACTATTGCTGTTGTAGAACAACCATCTGAAGTAGTTGAAACAAACTCGAGTAGCTATCTACACTGAGAAGATGCTCAAGCTGCTATGGACGCTGCTACTGCTCTAGCTGCTCAACAAGAAACTCTTAAGAATACTGGTGTTGATGTTGCTGCTGTTCAAGCTGCTCAACAAGCTGCTCTTAACGCTGCTAAATAGTTTAGTACTATAAAACGCTTGTAATCTGAAAAGCAAGCAAGTTATAAAGGAGAACATCTATAAACAGTGCTCTATTCCTCAAAAATATGCTACTCAGAGCATACCTACAGACAAAACATCAACTCCCAAGGAGAAAAATAACGCTACTCATTGATGATGGGGAAAATTTTTATTAACAATGAAAAGGTAAAGCAACTATAAAAGCTGAACTGGTTGAGAAAGATCTGTCTGAAATTTCCAGACCTGAGAATTAAAGAATATATCTTATCGGATGTATCTAATACAGAAAATAAACAAACTTGATTTTTATCCTTTTCAATAAACCTAAAGGGATATACCTGTTCAAAAGCGGATCCTCATAATCAGATTTTTATAGTTTTACTACCAGAAGTTTCAAAACTACTACTATATTGGGAGACTTGATAAAGAAAGTCGCGGACTAATTTTACTAGCAAAAGATCCATGAACTGTGCAGTAGAATTTGAACATCCGAGCTCTAAAATTACCAAAGAATACCTTATTACTCTTAATCGTCCATTTAATCGAGAGCTAAAGAAGAAAAGATTTTAGCTGGGATTTGGGAAGGAGGAGAATAAGAACACTTTTCACTACAACAAACCGAGAGTTGAAAGCTGAATATTGTCTTGAATGAGGGGAGACATATTAGAAGAATTTTTTAAAGGCACTTGGCATGAAGTTATAGATCTAAAAGAATCCGTATTGGAGACTATATTTTAGGAGACTTAAAAGAGTGAAACGAAAAGTCCCTCAATCAAAGGAGAAATAAGACAGGAAATCAGTTTTTGTCTTATTTTTCTATAATAAAAAGAAGTGAATTCTAAAAGAGCAAAATATCTTCTTGACTTTGATATGTTTTTATCTGTATAGTGAAAGAGAAAAATTGCAAATTTTTATTCTTGCATAAAATGAGGATCATACTGATTACCTGAGGTCTTGGGTATATCTGTTCGTATACCGCAGTACTTTTTGCATGGGTCTGGATATGAGCCAATTTTGATTGATAATCTCTCAAATGTCACACAAAACTACTGTTCTAGATGGTATCAAAGAAATTTTTAGGGCATGACTTACCTTTTCTTGAGGGAGACGTGAGAGATAGTGAGTTCCTTGAGAAGCTTTTTGAGGAACATGAATTCATTGGAGTGTAATTCACTTCAGCTAAAGAAAGCCGTTTCTGAGAGTTGCCATGATCCTTTTTATACTATGAGAACAACATTAATTGAACCTTGAATCTCCTTGAGGTTATGAATACTCACAAGGTAAAAATCTGATCTTCTAGTGCGACGGTATATGATATTGATAGGGAACATTCCACCTTTACTGAAACAGACCGTCTCAGCGCAATAAACCCCTACGGAACAACAGAAAGCGTAACGGAGTTTTACTCAAAGACATGGTAGCTCATAAATGATTTTTCTGCTGTTTTCTCAGATATTTTAATCCAATTTGAGCACATCATAGTTGAAAATTAGGAGAAAATCCGAAGATTCGACCAATTTGCTTCCTTATCCCTAAGAGTTGTAGAGATTGATTAGCGTATTTGGAAACGATTATCAAACTCCTGATGGAACTTGTATTAGAGACTATATTCATATTGAGGACTTAGCCGAAGCTCATTTTGAGAAGTTTTTGAATGGTTACTTGACTAAAAATCTGAAGATGAAAGTCAGTGAGGTCTTTAATATTGGAACAGGTGCTGGAACTTCTGTACTCGAAATGATCATGATGACTCAGCGGATCATAGGGATAGATTAACTATGAAAATCGTTGATAGAAGAGATTGAGATGTAGCTATCTCCGTAGCGAATGCATCAAAAAGCAAAAGCAAATTCTTTTCGCATGGGAAGCTAAGAAATCTATCCTTGAAGGATTCAGGATGCATGGAACTTTTGTAAATAAAGAAGAGTAAGAAATTAAACTTTTAAATAATAAAAATCTGACCTTGTGTCAGTTTTTATTCTTTTCTAAATACTAATGAAGTATGAAATAAAAACACTAAGCGGGATTACCTGCATCTTTCCCTATGCAAGAGAGCAATTCAATCACCATTCAAATCTGAGTAAAAGCAGGTTCTGTCTGAAACAGCAGAAGAAGCCAGAATTTCTCATTTTTGGAACACATGTTTTAAATGAGGAAAGAAATGGACGACTCAAAAAGCTGTTGCAACTGCAATGGACAAGATTTGAGCTGAATTTAATGTCTGCTACACAGGTAAACACAGCACCAACTACTATGTAAAATCTGCTCCTCATTTTGCAACTGAGGACTAGAGCTCCTGGCAGATATGATGGTTGATGCACAATTTCCAGAAGCTGAACTTGAAAGGAAAAAGGTGTAGTGATCCAAGAACTAAAGATGTATGAAGACCAACCTATTCATGTGTGCGATGAAAAGGAAACAGCAGCTCTGAGAAGGAAATTATGGAAGACCAATCATCTGATATGAGGCGACAATTAATTGATTTAATGCACAAGCCCTTTTTGACTATAAGAAGGCGTTATATACAAAGGATAACCTGGTTATCACCATCGCTGGAAAAATTCTCGATCAGGAACAACTTGAGTCTATGATTTCTCAACTCTTTTCTCCTCTACCTGAGGAAAAAGAGGGAGAAAACTAGAATTTTCACGAAATCTACCATTAGAAAAATCTGATCAAAAATGAACTGAACAAAATCACCTCATCATCTCAATGCCAGGTTTAAATGGACTAGAAGAAAAAGAAATATGCTGCAAGTGTTCTTTGCACAATCCTTTGAGGAAATATGTCTTCAGACTCTTTCAAAACATTAGAGAAACTAGACTCTGCTATTATATCAGAGCAAATCATGCTCAAACTGAAGAATTTTGAATATTTAGTATAAGGGCATGATTAGGACAAGGAATTTAACTTTTGAGTAGAGAAAAATTCACGAAGAAATAAATACCTTCAGAAAAAGGGTTCATGATGAAGAATTTGAAAATGCGAAAAATTATCTCATTGAGAGAATTCAAATGGGAATCGAAAAGTTCAGATGAGATGGCAGACTTCCTCGAACATCAGTATTTAACCTATGGAGAGATTAAGACTCTTGACCAATTCCTAGCAAAAATATCAGCAGGTCACTGAGAGGATGTTGAATCACTATTTCCATACTTACAGAGATAAAAGATGGAGCTATCACATTGAGTAAATTAAAGAGATTTAGTAGCAACGAGAAACTATCAGAAGAAAATATCACCTGACTTTTGAAGTCGATCTTTTATCGTTTTATAAACTTACATTTAGCGATATACCTGAGTCAAACATCTTCATCATCATTGAGGCTTCCGAGAATGCGTTTCAAATATCTCCAACAACATCCTCCCTGTCAAACTAATCTGTTTTCAGCAAAAGAAATGGATATCTTAGCTACCTGTAATATGATAACCAAAGTTCTAACAAGCTTTTCTCACAGTTGTAGAAATCCAGCCTTTGTAGTATATACCTCAGCTGAAAACCTTCCTCTATACTCTCATCTTCAATAGGAGCTCCATAACCTGCATTTCCAATTCTTCCAGGATCAAAGGAGTAATCTTTTCTAATTGTCTTCCTTTGTCCTCTACCATCTCAGACTTTCCATCTATTGAGGATTAGCACACTCTTTCTGGCTGCCAAAGCCACAGCCCCAATTTCTGCCATAGAACCTCCAGCCTTTTGAAGTCGCTGTTCTCACCTTGAGATGCTTTCTATTGGTGTTTGATGAGATGCTACCGTCTTGATCAAGAGAGGCTGAGACCATTTGGGTCCGTATCAACTTCTTAGAGATACTTCCTTCATTTCCTCTCCTTCAAGTTGTCAGATCCTTTTGAGTGCCCTTTCAATAACATCGCTGGAAGCCCGTATATCTTGCCTTTTTCTAGAATCATTTCCAAGAAGAGATTCATTTTGGAATCAACTGACTCAGTTTTTAGCCGCCATCTGAGTCTTTTTCCAGCCATATTACTATAAATTCTAGATTTTGCAGCATCTCATGCAGTGCCTTTCTCGCTACAATACTATGCCATCTTCACATTATGATTTTACAAAAATTAGAAATTCCAGATATATTCTTTTCTCTCTCTCTCCAGCGGTGATTTTTATCGCAGAAATAAAGAAATAGATCAGATTTTGTATTATTTTCACTTGCTTTTTATCTATGGTTTGCGTATTTTCTAGGTATGTTACTTAGAAAGTGATGAAAAAGGTTAATTCTCTTGCTACTTGGTTCATTTTTCTGATTTGAGGATCAGTTTTACTGGTCGCATTCTCCAAGAGATTTATAGACGGATCATCTCTAGTATCTCATGGACCTGATCCTAGTGTCGAGGTCATTTTTGATGAGATATTATGCTTGCTAGAGGCATTGATTTTGGGCTAAAAGGAAGCTATGATCGCATCTTTACTGGCGATAATTACAATCCCCTTTCATCAGTTTCGATGTTATCTTTCAGGAGAGTGCATTTTGTTGTTGCAAACTTGGAAAGCCAATTTTCAGCAAATAGTTGAAAATACTTTTCTGTTTCATTGGAAATGCAGGAAGTATCAAAACACCTTTTAGATCTTTCGAGAGGTAATCAGCTTTTGTTGTCTTTGGCAAATAGCCATACGAGTAATGCTGGCGGAGAGGAGTTCGCACGACAAGAGCCACCCTACATCAACATGGGATCTGATGGTGCTGGGGAGATAGTCTGGAGACGCCCAGAATCGATATACTACAGACTGACTAGGCTCTGTCTGCAGGCATACTCTTATGATGAATACAGAAAAGTATCTATGGCGAGAGCGACTCTCCTGGGATCAATAATCTTGCCTTGATGACCTGCAGAGTTTAAAGAGGAGATGCAAGATCAGAGGGCTGTGATGTAAAAATCCTTTCAATTCATCGAGGCGCAGAATACCATCAAAAATCCAAATCAAGCACAGATAAAAGCTAGCTCCATGCCTTAGTAGATGCTGGAGCTGATGTTATTATCGAAAATCCTCTCATATTCCATGAAAATTTGAAATTTATCAAGGTAAACCTATATTTTATTCACTTGGCAATCTCCTCTTTGATCAGGATCGAGGGATGAGGGCAAAAGATCAGGTTATGATTATATCTGGGATTATGAACTCAAAAGAACTATTCCTACCTACATTTCCTCTCTAGCTGGAGTAAAAATCACCAAAAAGCCTGACCTGAATAACTATCTCTCAACCAGAACTAAAAATGTCACGTGTCAAAAGGGATTTTTATCCGATTGATGAGGAAACTTTTCTCTGGAGTACTCCATCAGATCGCACCGAAGCGAGTATCGAGGATCCTGAAAATAAACTTTCACAAGTTAGCATCTAAAAGCTATAGTAAAATACAATAAAAATCTAGTTTTTATCTTTTTGAAGCCTATAGATGAAAATTGAGAATCCAGAACAGATGCATGAATATGAAGCTCTTGCGCAACATCATAGCATACTCTTGCTTGAATGAGAACTCTGAGCTGGAAAACTGACCCTTATTAAAGAGTTTGCAGAGGACTCGGTATCGATCCAAATCTCGTCAGAGCTAACCTATGCATATCTCAATACTTATGCAGATAAACTCCTTCATATAGACATGTATAGACTTAAGAGTTTTGAAGAACTGATTGAAAAGGATCTTAAATCAGATTTCTGAATTTGAGACCATCGTTATTGAATAGCCAAAATGGATTGATCAGTTAGATTTTGATACTTATCTCCATATCAAAATTCATAAGCTCTCAACAAATCAGAGAAATCAGGCCCTCCAACTAATTTAATTTATCATTTGGATGTCAAAGACGATACTTTATCTCTTAGATTATTATCTTCCGCATGCTTGAGGAGTAGAGACGGTCTTTGAGCAGATCATCTCTCGCGAGTGTAGAAAAGGGATATCGGGAGTTGTTGTCTTGACTTCACTCTATGATCCAAAACTCAGCTTGAAAAGCAGGATAATCTCGAGATTATCAGAACTGGAAAATGAAGAAAATCATTCATTCGAAGTGGCTTTTTGGACAGGAAGGAACTTCTAAAAGAGAAAATTGACTTCATCCATACCAGTACCTATTGAGGAGCGATTCCTGCTTCTCTTCTTGGGATGTTATTTTAAGAAAAAGGTTTGATCACTGTACACGGATCTTTGGACAGCTCTGAAACAAGTATAAACCATGGCGATCTGCTCGAGATCTATAGGGGTTTTTGAGTGAAAGCTTATTTTCAGCCATACTCAATATATCACTGTATGTTTTCATTGTATACGCTCAATAGTCTAAGGATTGCCTACTGAATTGCTGATGAAAAAGCTTAGACTCATTTATAATGGAGTTGATCATAATTTTTGAGGACAAATCAAAGTTTCAACTGCCGATACCATCAGAGAAAAATATCAGCTTTGAACTTATTTTTCTCTCCTCTATTTTCGACATACCAGGGATTTCTAAAAGGGATCGATACCCTTTTAGAAGCGGTTCTGAACTCAACACAATCAGAAGATATCCAGCTGATCTTCAATTTTATTCCAGCACAAAGAGATACAGAGATAAAAAGCAGACTTTCTCTTTTTAGAAAAAGATCTCTCCTGAAGCTGCAAAAACGCGTTGAAAATATACAATGGACTACCAAAAAGTCAGAATTGAGAGGCTCTTGTTTCCCAAGTTGATGGAGTGATCGCTCCTTCGCTGTCTGAAGAGCTTCTGATCTGTGCATCACGAAACACTAGCGCTGGGGACACCGCTTATCACAACTGCTATCAGCTCCTTCCAGAAGTTACTGGTGGGAAAACAATTATAGTGAGACCTGAGCAAATCCAACACTCTCGCCGTCAAAAACTCAAAGATCTGAGTATGCAAACCTACCTGAGAGTTTTTGATCAGGAAAAAGCTATGCGGAAATTGAACTTTGTATCAAAATATGAGTTAAAAAGAGCTCATTTTGTCGTTTTGCTCCTCAACTTAATAGAGTTGACTTTAAGATGAGAATTGATAAGATGGGGTGTGCTTTATTTGCAATATTTTTGTTGTTGTGCTGAAGAAGAAGAAAAGATTAGAGGGAAAAGAAGTCAGGTTTTTGACGAGGAAGAGACAATCGTTTGTGCGTGGGATTTTTGATACTGTGCTCAGTATCGAAGCCGCGATTATCATCAGATTTCTTTTCACGTTCCATTAGCACTCTCAAAAGAGCTGTCATTAGACATCAGATCAAGAGGATATTGATTGGTTCTTATGAAAATTTATCAGACAGCAACACTGAAATACTAATTACTCAAAGTGTTTTGTAATGTTTCAAAATCAAAAGCTAGATCCGCTGATCAGTCTCTTAGAGATAAAAATCAGATAAAAACTTATCTTTCAGCCGAATTTCAATCAGTATTTAGTTTCCATCATAGCCAATGAAAAAGACCTCAGAACAAAACTCTAGATAGCCTTGAGTTTTTCCAAAGAGAAGACCAAGTAGCAAACGAGATTTCCTGATAAAATCCCGAGAAAACTTGAGTAATCAATCTTCTCAGGAGAATTTTTCTCTAGGTAGTATGCCAACTAAAAGTATGGTAGGAGTTTTGGCTTATTGGTGCCAGTTTCGTACTCGTTGGTTATCTTTTTATCAGTCTCTTGATATCATTTTATTTTGCTCGTTGCAGCGCTGATTATCTCAGTTTCTAGTGAAGGATTAATTGCATCTTTGCAAGAGGGTTAGAAAATAGAGTTTAGCTATTGGGATCAGTTATTTTTGATTCTTTTATTTGTGTTTTCTGGAGATCTTTCTGGTAATTCCATTTCTGATCACATGAGATTTTCACTTTTGATCACTCGAATATCTGGAACAGCAAAAGAACTTCAGACTTTCGTTCTTAGTAATACTCGACCTGATGCTATAAATACCATTACTTGGCTTCCATCAGCGGTAAAACAATATCTTATTGAAAATTGGACAAGCTTTAACTGGGCTAATGCGATTTTCAATCTTCTATTCTCAACTCTCTAAATACGTTCTTGATAATTCTACAAAATACTTAAGACAATTCTCATCAAGTATATTCTCTGTAGTCTGAGGGACTTTTAGGGGTTATAACTAATCTTACGATTGTTTTTACCCTAACTGATCTTCTTCTCAATTGAGATATCGAGTCAACCTCTTCTTAAAAAGGAGACCTGCAAAAAGCGAAAGTTCAAAGCAAAAATTGACTATGTATACGAAAAACTTTCACTTTGGCTTAAGGCAAGTTCTGCTTTCTGTGTTTGTAATTATCGCGATGTATGCTTGCACTTTGGATCATGAAACGATGCGGACTTGAGATCCCTAATATCTCTCGCTTTCCCTCATTACTGGATTAATGGATATTATCCCATATATTGGACCTATCTTTTCCAATTATCCCATTAGTAGTACTCCTTTGATTTATCCTTGGTTTCTGAGGGAATGATTATTTGCTGAGGCCGTCTTCTTTGCTATCAATGGGTACAAAATAATGTTATCACGCCACTTTTGATGGAAAAACGGCTTGGAGTAACTCAGCTCTTCTGATCGTATCAGCATTATTCCTGAGCTACAATTATGGGATTCTGGGGAATTATTCTCTCAGTTCCTTAGCAGTGATCGTGGGACTTTTCTTGGATGAAAAAGTAGAGAAACTATAACTTTAAAAAGACCTGAAACTTCATTCAGGTCTTTTTGATTTGATTAAGCGAAGCATTCATCCATAGCAGATAAAGATTAGGTAGTGATATTGACTTGACTTTTTGGATCTCCTTAGAATAGTATTCTAAAGAATTTCTTTTATATGTCTTTGCATTTTGAGGCATGATTATACTACTTTGAGTCTAACCTTTTTCTCTCTTCTTAATGTTCACTATTTTTCCAGGAGGATGATCAGGCTTTTAGGGATGTCTTAGATATCTCTACCTGGGCAGCTCAACATACTTCTTGAAGTGATAAAAGATGGAAAGGACTCCTACCTAGACTATTCATTCAGCCCTTCACACCTACCTCATGAAAAAATTTCTTTCTCAATGCACAGTATTTTGTAAATGGTCAAGAGATCAAGTATACGCGTGAATTTGACGAGAATATCTGTAAATTCAGATTGGAGATATATGCCGGTTAATTTTGAGCCACAGGTGAGAGTCGATAGCTTCAAAAAGCATGGAGAGAGATATCCTTCTTTTACTGAGGGATAAGGGCCATTACTATTTCCCTTATTTAGATTGGTCAGATTGGAGATACTTTAGTGCAGACAGGAGTAAAGTCAGAACTTCCTCATCTACAGTTGTTGCAGATATTGGAGAGCAGAAGCTTTGTCAGCTGTTGCACTCTATTCTGATAGCTATCTTGTAGTACCTCCATATAAATTCCCAGTAAGATCATCAGACTTTTTTCATTTTATTCCTAGAGATGAAACAGGGTATTCCTTAACCTGATCAGCTGAAACTGAAAATAGAAGGACTCAATGACGAGTCTTTTATCAGAACTGATGAAGGCAATATACTCGTTATCTAGGAAATGATAAAAATTAGAGTCTATAGATGGGAAGTATACCTTGATTAGAGAAGAAAGAAAGCTGACTTTAGATTGCTTTTCATTCCCAGAATTAAGACCTATGTGAGTTCTGGTGAACCTCGAGATATCAAAGCTTACACAGGAACTATAGATGAGAAGAATCAAAACTCATTGATAAAGATTTCTTTGACGAACAAACCTCTATTATCATGACAATAAAATGTATTTCTTGCACTTTACTACTGAAACGCAGTCTTTTCAATAGACTGAGCGAGCATCGAAAATACAGAAGTCGTTCCATATACAACGGAGAGTGATACAAAAGCAGTGTACCTTACTCTCCGACAAGGACTATTACTATCAGCTGATTTGACATTATGATGGAGATTACTATACTCTCAATAGAATCAAAAATAGTATCTAGTTTCCTCAATATCAAAAACCTGAAACTTCATTCAGGGTTTTTGATTCATTAATAAAGGGGCTATCTTTTGTTCTTCTGAGTTCGGCGTATATTCACCATCTTGGCGATAGGTTATGATTTGATAAAAATAATTTTTATCAAAGATACTAACATCATCCTCTAAAAGCCTTTCGTTTAAAATGTTTTCCTTATCTACTGAGGAATCTCCAAATATCAAACTTTTCATCGTCCTCAGAAAATGTTGATCACAACAGATAAAACATACCCACCTGTATAATGTAATTGCTCAGATGAAAAACCATAAGTTGAAATTCGTCCTCAAAGCATCATCTCCTAAAGGTTGATCTTCAGGCATTAACTCAAGTCCTATATCTTTATCTTTTGCTTTATAAGATGAACTGTGGGATTGAGTTTTGGACTTCTCATATATCTTGATTTGATATTTTCTTCCTCAATATCTTGATTTATTATTTTACCTTCAAAAATGGGTAGATTATTTGGGCTTTTAGAGATATTTGAAGTAGTGAAAGAAGCCACCCGCCAATGATAATAATACTGGTAATAGCTATACCTATTAGTAATTTTTCATCATGAGATATGTTTCATATAAAATCTTTTTAATTTGTATGTGATGTGAGCATAATTAGTTTTATGGCAGTAGGTGTGATACTATTCTGCCCTTCTACTCTAGAAAAATCAAATTATTTTCTCCCATATACAAATAAAATATCTTCCCGTATATAATTTTACTTCTATACTGATAGAAATATATTTCTTTCCAGTATATCTTTTATTTGACTTTGGAGAGAAAATGCTGCAGTGATAGTGTGACAGATTTTTCTGCTGTGACTCTTTTTCCACTACAGTATGAAATTTCAAACTTGCACAGGCAAATCTTTTAGATCCAACCAAAAGAAAAATGGTATGCTAATCCTGTAGATACTGGAAGGTTTCACAGGGAAATCATAAGCTCGTAGAAGAGGGGTCTTCGCTTACGATTTGAGACATCATCAATGTGATTGAAAATCTTATCCAGAACTACCAAGGCAATTGGCCGAGGAGAAAAGTGTTAAACTTTGAGATTTAGGGTCTTTCCGTTTGAGTCTTTCTGGCGGGGAGTAGAAGACAGATTTAACACTTCGAAAATTGAACCTAAGGTGATTTTCACGCATCAGCAGGTTTAAAGAGAAACTCAAGAAGATTAGTTATAATCAAAGCTGAGTGGTATATTATCAAAACTTTAGGCTATTATCTGACTTGCTCCACTTCGTCATCTCGAGGTTCGCTTTGCGAGCCTGGCGATATCTGCTCTGCAGTTACTTTGTAATTTTTATTTACTCTTCTACTTGCAAAATGAAAACTTTTTGCAAAAATATTCTTCATTCTTATTAATCTTGGCATTATCCTTTTTTGAGGAATGTTGATCTATAGAAAATTCTTTAGTTAGAAATTTAAACCTAAAATAGGAGAAGCCTGAAGTGAAATCAGGTTTTTCCTGAGGCAAAAATAACTCCTCTTGATTTGAGAGCAAAATAGGTTAGACTCAGGTAGTTTTATTCTTTTTATTTAATTTAAAATGATTACATTCACCAAGAAGAAAAGAGAACTTACATAATGCCTCGCTCAATAATCTGTAGTATACTCAGGATCCTCTTCGCAATTGCAATTTCATCTCGCAAAAACCAGCACCTCAATTTTGGCTTATTGTTTGACTTTCAATGCTCTATGTAATTATAATCACAGTAGTTAGTTTATCTTTTTGAGAGAGAATAAAATCTGATTTTATTTTTTGATTTGCAGACCTTATGCAGGATATCAATAGAAGAGATAGCAATGGCTGTTAATTTTTGAAAAATTGAGGAGTTGTGGTATTTCAACTGATACCGTCTATGGGAATTGAAGCACTTCCTGATGAAATCGCTGTGAAAAGCTCTATCAAAATCAAAAGAGACCACAGCAGAAGATTATTGCATTTGATTGACGATCGTTCTAGACTTGTAAAAATTATTGATGAGACAGATGTTCTAGAAAATCACCCCTGTTTTAGAAGTTTTTGGCCCTGAGAACTTACAGTAATCTTTAGAGCAAACTAGATTTTACAAAAAGTTTGATCAGTGACTAGCTACTATCTGAGTGAGAATTCCAAAGAAACAGGACTGCACTTGATATTATCAGATGAGCTGGTGGAGGATTACTGACAACGAGTGCAAATATCTCTTGGGCCCTTCAATAATCAACTAGAGAAACTCAATCCGCAGATTAGGAAGGAAATTGATATGGAGATTTCGGATGGTAGCATCCCTAACTGGCACACCATCAACGATTATTTTTATGAGAACTGAGAGATTAAACTTTTGAGAGAGAGAATATTTCACTTGAAGAAATAAGAAAAGTCTTTGACGGACAGGATTGCTAGGTTTATATCTATTTACTTACAATGAATATTCTTCAACGCTTACTGGAACTCAAAGATGAGAAAAATGCAAAAATTCAATGCAAGACTGATTCCCACTATTGAGCCAAAAACATTTTATGAACAAAGATTTCCAGTCTTAGAAAAATTAGCTCAAGAACTAAAAATTCTGATGAAAGATCAGATTTTTATCTCAACTTCCTCATCAGTATCTGGAAGAAAATCTTTTACACTGAATTTTCATTGAACAGGAAAAAGACTTTTTGATCTACAATTTCTCAACTTGAGCAATTTCTGCCCTTTATTGATAATTGGGAGGTTTGTGATATCTTCTCTCCAAAGATCTTTAAATATATCCACAAAGAGACCTATAAACAAATCAAAATCTGGATCAAGAGTTCTCATTGCTACACTGTGCGTTATGCTATGGGACTCCTCCTCTCAAACTTTTTAGATCAAGAATTCAGAGTTTGAAATGCTTGATCTCGTCGCAAAAATTAAAAGTGACGAATACTATATTCAGATGATGCAAGCTCGATACTTTGTCTACAGCCCTCGCAAAACAATAGCAAAACAACAATTCCACTGATTGAGAGCAAATTCTAGAACCGTTCGTACAAAAATAAAACTATTCAAAAAGCTAGAGAAAGCAGAAGAATTTCTGCTGAAACAAAAGAATATTTAGTTCAGTTTAAAAGTAACTAATTAATGAATATGAAAAGTGAGTTAAAACTTTATATCGTTCTTTTACGTGGAGTGAGTGCCTACTGGGAAAAACAGGATCCCTAAAATGTCCGTATTACAAGAGATTCTTTTTAAGTGAATTTGATAATGTTCGTACTTATATTCAAAGTGGAAATATCGTCTTGACCTCAAATAAGTCCCCTTGAGAAATTGCAAATAAAGTTTCTGAGCTGATCAAGCTCCATGTATGGCTGAACTCTCTTCGATTGTAACTACCAAAGAAAAAGTTAAAGAGATGCTCAATAAGATCCATTTTTGAGCAGATTACAATATCAAAGGATCTTTTTGCACTAACAAATGACACTTTATCTCCTGAGTTAGTAGACAAAATAAGTCAGAAAGTTTGAGTGAGGAAGAATTGAGAATAGTTGAAGATAAGCTGTATATGCATCTTCTAAAGATAGCTTCAAGAACTAAATTAAATAACACTATTTGGAAAAGAAAGCTGAAAATCGTTGCTACGACACACCAACTTCAAATACCTAAAACTTCTCGATATAATTGATCAACTTCCGCCTATAACTAATATATCATAAAATTCTGTATTTTAGAGCATTTTGAGACCACTTGAATATACAAAATGATACCTAAGAATAAAAGATGAGGCTTATCTCAGAGATCCAAAAAGCATTTCACGACTTTACGGAAAGATTTAGAAATATTCCAGCTCAGCTCGCTAATCGTAAAGGAACTGAATGACAAATAAAAGATACAAAAAGCATCAGTCAACAATCTGATTTCTTATCTTATTTGACGATGAGAACTGGTTTTGAAATGGAAGGAACTTTTGAAACTCTGAGGAACTCCAGCTACCAGAAATCTGATTTAAGTGGGATAGACTAGGGAAGCTCGCTCAAAAATTTTATAAAGACTATGACCACCTTGATTTTTCTACTTTGAAAGCATTACTCAGAAAATAATATATCAATTATAAAGATGCTTGAAAACCATACAAATGAGAACTTTGTAGAAGGCTCGATATACAAAATGGACTTTTTGAAGACTCGTTCAGCTTAACACAAGCTCTCCTTATAAGAATATTAGAGCAAGAATCAGAAAATATCTGAAAATATTGATACATAAAAATCTGACTTTTTATCTTCTTTCTATAAATATTATGACTTGACCAAAGCCAAATGAAAATTTCCAATTCCAGCCTACAAAGGGACTCGGTTTTTAAAGAAACTTCATTCAGGATCCAAATATTATTATGGAGACTACACTTATTACGATGATCCAGAGGGTTGAGAACTTTGAGAAAAATGTTTTGTATCATGGCCCAATGATAGAAAGCAAGCTTATTATTGGTAAAATTTTGTGCTAATTGCAACTGGGGTAAAAGTTTATTATGAATGCTGCAAATCATAAGATCGATGGATTATCTACTTATCCTTTTGAGAGATTTTCGGTGGTGAGCAGATGGAGTCTCTCAAAGATCTCCAAAACATGAGACTGGCAAAAGACTTTAGAGTAATTCAATGAGTGAATAAATGAGACACTATAATTTGAAATGATGTCTGGATGAGCTACAATGCTGATTTTGCCCGGTATTAAAATCTGAAACTGAGCAATTATCTGAGCAAAATGCAACTGTAACCAGGATGTTGAGCCATATTCCATTGTTTGATGAAATCCTGCAAAGATCATTCGTTATAGATTTGATCAAAGAAACGATCAGTATTCTTCAAGAAATTCAGTGGCGGATCAGGATATTGAGAAAATTACAGAAAACCATTGATATTATCTTGGAAATGATATTATGAAATTAAAACAATCTTATTTAGATCTTTTTGTCTTATAACATGCAAAAATTATTTCTGGACTCTGTCGAGGACAACAAATGAAAATCATCAGTCTTATAAGGACTTAGAGCTCTTCGATGAGAGATTTATGAAAAGAGATCTTAAGTCAGATTTTTGAGAAAATCTGGTTTCTCATTAGTTTACTGTATATACTAATTATGAGACTTTCAAAGCTGAGCATATGATGTATATTTATGACTTGAAACTAAAGTACAGTACCAGATTTTGATTCACTCATTGTAGATGAGGAGAATTTCAAGATTTTTGAGTTTGAGTACAATAGTGCTAAGATGTGACTAATGCTCGAGAAAAGATTTGGAGCCTACGGATTTGCAAGAAAATATTCCTTTTGATCTTGAAGAATATGACTTTGCAAAATAAGAAATTTAAATTTATATCAGTCTGAAATAAAAATTATTCACAGATAAAAAGAGGAATCTGACTTTTTATCTTCTTTTTCAGTACAAAAATGAATATGAAACAACTCCAAGAAATTCAAGAAATGGAAACCATTCTTAATGAAATGAATGAGATGCTAGAAGAAATAAATACCTCCTTTTGAGAAGCGAAAGGTCTAAGACCACAGATTAAAAACTCTAAAATACTACGAAAGTAAGGCTTGGTTTAGAGATGTTGAGGCGAGTAATAATTGAAATTCAGAGGATATCCCATGGTGTTCTGAGTGAAGACAGTGCTTGAGAACGCATTCGTTTTTGAATATTGACTTGCAAAGAGCTTCAAAAATTTACAAAATTAGTGCTGAAAAGGTAATCATTCCCTCTCGGAAGGGGAGTTCTCATAGAACTACCAACTGACTACTTATCTCTTTTATCAAAACTATCTTATCACTCATGAAAAAGTTAACACTCCTCTGCTCACTTTGAATAATTTTAGCTTGATGTTCTACTCAGACTCCAACAGTTAATAATTCACTTACTGGGGATCGGACCATAGAATCATGAACTACCAATTATCAGCAGCTTTCTTGAATTACCTATTCAAATATTAGTGATGAGGTATCAAAACAAAAGTAAAGCAGGCACTCAGTGCTGCTGATATTGATGAAAAACAATTGAGGATGGTGTTGTTGATTTGTTTTTAATACAAGCATTCATAATCATGGTCTAAGCTCTTGATTTTAGCATAACAAAGATGCGAATTTTGAATATGATAGTTCTTCTATTCCTACTGTGCGAGAGAAAATAATCCTGACTCTTTGACGATACAACTGTAGAATTACCTCATATTCCCTCCTAAAACTTTATAAGAATCGAGAATCCAGTTGATAACCTAAATTTGGAGAACCTTTCATTTGATACTCTATCTCTTAGCTAGACCGATTCTTACGGATGAGAGTAAAAATCTTCGAGAATTTCTTTGCAAAGTCAACAACTGCAACTGCTGCTACTCAATCTGAAAATATTCAAAAAGCAAAGAAAATTGGGTAAAAGGTGTCAGATTTATCCAATACTAAAACAAGTTTAATCTCAGTATTTTTCCACGATTACCATAGATCCAGAGTTCAAATCTCTTTCATCGGACATATTGGGGTACTCGTTCCAACAAGTGATTCTCAGTTGTTGTGAAAGAGTTGGCTTTTGATCCAGCCATATCAAGCGATCAAGTTTAGGAGGAATAGATCTGAGCTCAATAGCTATCTCATGGGAAAAGTACGATGTAGACTATTCTGGAGAGGCTCCTAGACCGTTTATCTTTGAGAATGGAGAACTTATGTCTGGTTATGCGATTAAATCCAAAGTACTCAAAAGGTTAAAGAGAACCTCGAGGTTTCAGAATACCGCAGAATAATAGTAGTATAGAGCCTTGATTTTCCATCGTAAAAAGCCTGGTTAAAGATGAGGCTTTTCTTTTTATTCTTCGATTTCTTACCATATTGTGCAGGAGATAAGGAACTTTAGCCAAGTATGCGAAGTCTTCGGTTGTTATCATCACTCATCAGTTGAAAGAGGCACTCCGCTCTCGTCGTAATGTCTTGATCATATCCTTCTTAAGCTGCAGTGAGGCTTTGATATATGGCTCTGGATGTTGAAAATAGGAAAAACTGCTTTAGATCACTCGGATTCCCCAATAATAGCTCATCAGTATCTTCTCCTTGACTTCTCATACCGAGCGCCCAAGGACTGTTTGCTAGCATAGGTCAGTCCACGAGCGGTCAAGCAATAATCTCTCTTTCTTCTGGGCGAAAAAGGCGCTCCGATGCTATAAGGATCGCTACAGAAAATAGCACGATACTTGCAATCCAGAGTGCATCATGGATCGTACACATACTAGTAGTTACACCGTTGATTAACTAATGGCCCTGCAAAGTGTCAAACTGCCATTCGGATGTTTTTGTGAGTTTTTCTCTACTTGGAGCGATCAAATTTTTCATTCATTTTTATAATGCATAGAGATAAAATTCCGATTTTTCTCTAGCTTTAATGAGATATCCAGTGAGTCTTGAAACTACTCTTTCTCTCCCATCACCTTCGCTCACAGAGAAGAGATCTGGGATTTCGTTTGCTCAACGAGAGCTGAATTCTGAGGAACATTGCAGGGTCTCACACTTTTCAGATGAATCCTCACTGTTTGAATTCAGCATTATTACCTGCAAATCCGTATTTTTCAGATTTCTTTGAGTTGAGTCAAACCAAAGTTAGAACATCTCAGCTACGGTCAAAGTTCATGCATACTCTTGAGCAAATGCTTTTCGTGTTTCAAGTGGGATACTCTCAGAGAATTCGGCTTTTGAGTTTTAGTTTCTCGCTCCTCATCATCGAAAAAGAGAATATTCTTTAGAAATATCAGTATAGAGCGTAAATCTTTTTGGATCTCGGTATGTCTCTCAATATTGGGAAGCTTGCTGGAAGTATAATCGGATATCACATCAATTCTGCAAGTTCTGGACTATATTTTTCATCGCCCTGGCCTTGGGCATGAGCTCTGCTGTTGAAAGCAAGAAAAGGTGGTATATTGATATTCTGAATCTTTACAAAATCAAAAGAAAGTGGACCAGCAACAGTGTCTTTTCAAGTAGAAAACTGAGCAGCCGTAACT
>BNJT01000835.1_pt1 | contig 167994 bp, 284 predicted proteins | sample 8540491 | NCBI WGS metagenome assembly BNJT01 (sample SAMD00202455, study PRJDB9452) | human saliva metagenome | host: Homo sapiens
AGAAGAAAATACAGGTTTATATGTATAAGAAAAGAAAGAGCTTTTTATTAATAAAAAGCTCTTTTCTTTTTTTATTTTTATATATATTTAAAACTTTTTCCATAGTATCTGCAAAATTAGTTTTTAGAACTAAAGATGCTTCTCCATCATATTGAGTGCTTTCATTATTGATTATAACTAGATTTTTTTCCTCTAAAAATATCTCAAATAATATGCAGCTGGATAAACTGTTAAACTTGTCCCCGCAACTATTAAAAGTATCGGCCTGTTCAATTTGATAAATAGCTTCGTTAACTACATCTTGATTTTAAGTTTTCTCCATATAAAGTGACATCAGGTCTAACTATTCCACCACAGTCACATGAGAAATTTTTTTATTTGATGTTTTTCCACAACTTAAACAATACCATCTTTTTTTAAACTTCCATGTAATTCTAAAACATTTTTTTATTCCCAGCCATTTGATGTAAATCATCTATATTTTTGAGTTATTACTGCTTTTAATATACCCATTCTCTCTAATTCAGCTAAAACTAAAATGTCCTTTATTAGGTTTAATACCATTGATATTCAATTCTTCTTCCACATATTCTATAAATATTTTTTTCTGTGTGAACAAAAAGTCTGAGCTCAATACTTCTTCAGGTCTATATTTTCCTTTGTATAAACTACTATATAGTCCATCTTTTCCTCTAAAACTCTTCAATCCGCTCTCAGTTGAAACTCACTCCATTAACTACCGAAATTTATAACTTGATTTTTCTTGAAACTAATTTAATATTTTAATAAAAAAAGAGGGTAGGATTTTTTTCCTACCCCATTATTTTTATGAATTTCTTAATCTCCTCCATATCTTTTTTTAATTCTGATTGATCCTTTTGCATTGCTTCTAACTGGTCCACTATCTTCTGCATAGTAGTCCTATAAATTTCAAATGTCTTGCTATCTTTCCATAGAAAATATAGTAAAATAGCACCTACTACACCATATTCTAGTAAAGTTTTTTTCCATACACACCACCTATATTCCTAATACTTTTTCCCCAGTAATTATAATATTCTCTAGCCTCCTTAGTATGATCTACTATAGCCCTATCTTTTATAACCTTCATTTAGCAATTTAGGTTTCCAAGATGTTTCACCAAAGCATCTGACAGCTATATAAAATCTTCTTATAGTTCTTTTTATCAATTCCAATTTCTTGCATAATGTATCTAAATATCTTATCTGCTAATGTTCTATTGATACCAGTATTGTTATAACAGCTATATAAAAATCATGCACGACAGCAGCTTTAATATATCGACCAAATGGATTATATAGCTATTGTAAAGAATGAGGCACTGATGCCCCATCCGTTACAAAACCTTTAAAAAAATTGTTATATCATATCCATTGATAGAATAAACATAATCTTCTAACAATACAGCTTTTTCCATTTGAAATTGGCTCAAGTAGAAGTTTATTTTTTTCCATTTTTGCCTTCTTTTATTCTTTTGGAATACAGGTTGAAGTTCCTTAACTACTGCATCAATAGTAGTCTCATTTATAAATATTCTTAGATGTCCTGGTAATTTAGATACAAATTCCTGAACAGCTTTCTTCTTTAACTCTCCAAGGCCCTTACCTTGTATCATTAATTCTTGCTCTAAAAGCTTCTTTTCTTACTTCATCTTTTTCCTTTATATCTCCAAGATAGTAAAAAAATAAAATACCAATGAAAATACATACCCTAATACTTGCCACAATAATTCTTTTTCCATATTTTTGCTACCTCCTAATAATTTAAAATTTTTTTATAAATTTGTCTGGCCAGACAATTATTTAAAACTTATTTTATCGGCTCCCTTAATTTGCCAATGTGGAGCATCTTTTAAAAGTTCTCCAACAATTTCCACCCCATTCAATACCATACTTTTCCAAGAGCCCTGCCTTTTTTTGCAGTATCATAGATGTCTTGATAGAAGTGGAAATCTCTCCAAGTTCCTTTTATAAACGTCCTTTTCTATAACCTTTTCTACTTTTTTTCCATTTTCCATAACAGATACTTTTTACTTTTTTCTTTTTACTAAAACACCAATGTCAGTGGCATATCCTAGCCCATTAAATTTAACTTGGTGGTTGGACTTTAATTTATAACCATCCACATTGGTTACTTTAGCGCCAGGAGCAGTTCTGCCTTTTTTTGGTATAGCCTATTCTGCTCTTCTGCTGTTCTAACTCCAGCAGTTATCTTAAAGTTCCAAGGGCTTATTTTTTTATAAGCTCTGCCATAAAATTTACCAGGTTTGGATGCACCCCTTTCAGCATTTTTAAACTTGTTTCTGATAATGTATACATTTAAAAATCACCTCCTAAAAATGACCTTGTGAAAGCCTGTTTTAAGCCAATTAAAAAAAGGTAGCTATATAAAACTACCTTAATATCATTAATCCCATTCAATTGCTTCTAATTCTTTAACTGTTGAAACTTCCCTTATTTTTCTTAGTTATAGCAGTGTATTTGTTTTGAGCAGCAATGACTCTAAGAATCCAAGAGAAGTAAATTAGGTTTAATTCTCCCAATGTAATAGATGCTATAGAATTATCTTTCAATCTCCATTGAGTTGGTAGAGATTTTAAAAACTGCTTTAATTTCCCAGCTTTCATAGCCATTTTGATTTTTTTCTTCTAGCTCTGCATCTACAGGAATACCTAAAGTACTTAATGCATCTTTAATTACATCATAATCTTCTATTTCTCCTGCCATATCTAATGCCATCTTGACTCTCATAAAATTAACTTCATCATATTCTTGCATTTGGAATATTTTTTTCCATTATGCTCATAACTTCCAAACATCTTATCTAGCAGTATTTCTCTGAACTTGTGTCTGAAAGTTCTTTTAACATCTTCCATATCTATATCCCAAGTATGTGTAGATGTGTTCCACGTATGATAAGAGCTTGGCTGTGGTACTGCCTTTAATTTCTTATCCTCTACATACTCTCCTGGAGCTAGCTGAACTTCGATATCTTCTTCTATAAGTTCATCTCTAGTCATCTCTCTTATAGTATTTGTAGCTTCATCATAAGTTGGGTACTTAAATGGTTCAGTTCTCTCAATTACAATATGCTCAGACGGGGTAAGTTCTGGGTAATCCAGGAATAAATTCCCATCCATAAATTCCATAACTTCGTCGGCTGTTAAATTAACAGTGAATGCGAGTCTCGATTTTTCTTTTGTATAAATATAAAACATAACATCTCTCCTTTCTTGTGAATAGATTTTTCAAATTTATTCAGATTTTTTTAATGATTTGAATCACACTTTGAAGCTATTTGATAACATTTTTCTTAGCTTTTTGATAACAAGAATAAGTTAAAAAAATAACTTCAAACTTAATAAAAAAATAACATTAATTTCTTTATAAATTTGAAAATCTCTATAATATTTAACTAAAAAAATACCTAATTTTTTTCTTGCATTTATAATGCTATTTCTTATCTCTGTTGGATTAGCTTTTAGCTATGTAGTGTTTGCTCGTAACTCCGCTACTAGAGTGGTTTGCATAACTACTAGCTAAGCCTAATCCAGCCAAGTGTTTATTAAATTAATACTAGTTTTTCCTAAGAGTGTGAGGATATAGATCCTCTATTCCTAAAATTTTTCCTAACTTTTTAATCCTATTTCTAATAGCTCCTTGAGTCATCTGTTTATATTCTTTCCTATACCTTGTAATAAATAGCCATTCAGATGTAATTCATTTTTCTTCCCTTTCTTTTAACCATAATTTAAGTAATTCCTTACATTTTTGAAAAAAAGAAAGCATTTACTATATAGCTTCTTTTTCTTTTTACATCTCTAAAATAGCCATTTTCTAAGTCTAGTTGCTCCATCTTTAAACTTTTGGATAGCACTTATTCTGCAAGCACTATCTAAGAACAATTCCCATAATATCCTATCTTGCAAGTCGAATTTCTTACTCTCTACTTGCATATAAAGTCTTACAGTTAAAATTTGTTCTGTTGTTAAGAAATAACTACTTCTAACCTTATCTTTTTCTGTGAATCTAAGTCTATCTAATTTACTATCGAAAGGATGATATTTAATCTTATTCCGCCTAACACACCATGCATAGAAAGTAGATATTGATGTAGTTTTATTCATCAGAGTTCTTTTTGAATTTCCTAAGCTCCTACAATAATTCCTGTAACTTTCCATTATGCTAGGCATTTCTAGTAAAGTATCTTTACTCAATAAAAACCTGTTTTTATAAGACTTTTTGAAACCAAACTAGAAATAATTTAAAAATTGCTACAGTACGTTTTGTATGTAGTCCCCAAGTATCCCAGTTGCTACTTTTTACAACTATTAAGATACTCTAAATACACCTCCACATTTTTCCTTTTTTTAAATTTTTCTAAAATCATTAATTGCATAATTAAACCTCCTATTTTTTTGATAAGTTAATTATACAATTCTTAAAAATAATGGAAAATTTATTCAAATACGAAGTAAAAATGCAACAAGTAGAGTTACAAATTGTAACAATGCAACTTTAAGGAAAAATAAAATTAGATAGACTTTGTATAATGCACTATCAAGTAGATGTTGATACTAAAAGCTAGTCTAAACACCAAAATAACAGTTTATTTTGATGAAACTTTTGCAGATAGCCCATTTGCAACTATAACAGATAATAATGGTGGAACATCAGAGACTAGCAAATCCTGTTTTTAGATTGGGCTACTACAACACAAGTTACTATGTCTAATTTTTGCTAGTGGTTTTAGCTTAATGGTAATTGGATATATTTAGATCCTAGCAATTATTTTTTTATCTTAGAAGTATAAAGAAATCAACTTTACAAATACCATTTTGGATATTTCCACTAGTTGCATCTAGAGTAGAAAAAGTCTAAATTATCTCCACTATGTATAACTGCAACAGAACAATTATCTTTTTTTAGCAGTAGCCATAACTATAGAATTTTTTTAAAACTAAACCCCTCCGCTACTAATGTTTTTTTGAAGCATAAGCTCCTTTTTGTTTCTAAAAAAACCTACAACAAATTTTTCTGTTTAAAATCGTTAAAACATCATAATCAGTTTTATGTTCAATTTTTATACAGATTTTCCACAGTGGAAAAATCTAAACACAAAATCAAATGGAGATATTGTATCTATAACTTCTTTTTAGATTAGGATTTAATGCAAGTAATGTATTAAACGCATCAAAAATTAAAGATAAAAATCGTTTATGTAACTGTAAGAAGTGATAATATGTACATTTCAACTCAACTTCCAAAAAAATATAAGTAGAGCTATGCTTGTACATGGAACTAGTGCAAAAACTGCTATTCTGTCAATAGAAGACAAAGGATTTTTGGCTATATGGCGATATATCAAACATAACTGGAATATTTCTATCAGAGTATATTTATGCTTAACAACCTATAGTAATTGTTATTTTTTTGTATCCGATTATAATGACATCCAGATAATTCCAGCCACTTAAAAATCGTACTGGGCCACCTTTTTAATTGTTACTTTATTTTCTTCAATTGTCGCAGTAAATGTAAATTGATTTTTGAGTATCTTCAGAGCTTGTTAAAATTACAGAATTTGTTATTTCAAATGGTAACTCATATCTATATTCTGCATCAGAATATAAAGCTTTTTCTTAATGAAATTAAAAACTTTTTTTGTTAGGAAATTCTAGAATATTCCATTCTTTTTAAAAGTATAAGAAGTGATTAGATTTTTCCACAGTGGAAAAATTTAATCAAAAATCGAGATCTTGAGTATGACTAATTTATTAGGATATCAAAACAGGGATAGATGCTACAGAGTGGTTTATTCCTATTCCTCCACGCATAAAAAAAGAAAAAAATAATAGGATTAAACTGCTTAAACCAATCAACATGGTTTTGAATATTGTGTATTAGATGTTCATGCAAACTGTATACGTGTTGGAGGAAAAGGGAACTTTTCTGGAGTTAGCCCAAATTTAATACAAGTACAAGTTTCTTACATCAATTAATACCCTATTGCAATGTAATTTAGTCTAACTTGAGATGTTGAGCTTTTAGTCATAACTCTAAACTTATATCTTCTATCATTTTCTGTAATTCCGTCATCAATAACGAGTGTGTCATTGTTAGTTTCAGTAATTCCACTACCACTCGCTATAGAAATTACAGATATACACTTATTTGGAAAAGGTTTAGGGAAAGTATATAAGTTGTCCTCTACTAATAGCATATCCACCTTGGATTAGTAAATTTCCAATTCTAAGAGAATAACTGTCATTTGTAATTAAATTTTTCCAATCTCTTACGATTTTTCCCATATTGACAACTCTTCAAAATTCCCATCTGGAACACTTACTCTTCTGTTTTGAGCTTCTTTACAAATGTAGAATTTTTATTGCCTGGAAAAATAGTAAACATTACCTTTTATTGCTTCTGTTAAAGGGAATTTCCCATCTTCTTTTCCAAGTGCAGAGACTACTCTATCATCTATTTCTAATGCTGTTCCTTTATATCCACCGTTTTTGTGTAATTTTTCTTCAAGGTATTCTTTATTAATCCAAGTGTTTTTCCACTCCAATTAATAATAGTAGCATCTGAGTTTGTTACTTCCATTCTAATATCTATTTCAAAAAGCTATCACACTATCTGTTTTTGCTGGAATGTACTGAGCATTGTCCTCATTACAATACCAATACAAGCAACCATTAGAAGTACTGTCATTCACATAAATTCCTATTTCTTTTTAGATAAAAACCCTGTGTGATGTCATCATTAGTTATCTGAATTGTTAGATTAATAGCATTATTTTTCTTGTTCTTTTTTTAATATTCTTACATCTTTTTATACGAAATAAGAGATGTTTGATTCTTTTGGATTTTGTCCACTTATGATAGCACCATCTCCTATTTCTACTTTTTTAAAAATTCTACAGCTAATTCATTGGCAAGCCCTAGTTGCTAAATAGTCAGCACCTTTTTTTGTAAGTCCTCTAAAAGCCATTTAAACCTCCTTTTTTTAATCTATAAACTAAAAGCATTATTAAATACTTTTTCTCCAACTAGATTAGTTAGTCTATTATTTTTCTTTTAAAACTTTTTTTAGCTTTTATAAATTACCATACTCATTACATTAATTTTTTCTCAGATTTTGTTGGAATTACATTAACTACTCTTAATCCTAAGTTAGCTGGAATCATAGGTCTTAATTCTTTGTATATACTGTAATCAAAATCATTAAATTCCTCTTGCTTTTTCTAATCTAATATCTAATTCATATTTATCATTAAATAAAAATTGGAATAGCTTTTTGTCTTAACATTTTGATAATAAGTAATTAAAAAAATTCTTCTAACCATCTCCAAGTGTATGGAAGAGTAGCATTCCATTTTATATAAACTCTCAATTGTCTATCTTTTTAAATTATCGGTTGCCTTAGGATAAATATTCATCATTTTTTTCAAATTTAGATATTCCTAAAACATCTGTAGAAAATATAAAAACCATTATTAAAACTTCTTCTAATTTCATTCCAAAGTTTTTGTTAAATCTAAATTTTCAATATTAAAAATAGCTTGTATTTCTTTATATTGCTGCATAAAAATCAGGTAAATTATCATATAGGTTAACATCTTTAAAGTTGGACATAATTTCCATCTCCCCACACTGGAACTTTAAAAGAGTCTAATGTAAAGTTTTGAGTATACCCATTTATTTTTAGTTTCTTGAATATCTATAATATTAGGATTCAATGCTAAAATCCTTGATTCTATTATTGATGTTCTTACAACTATCTTTTTCTGATTCTTTGAATTGTTTTCTTAACTCTAAAAGATATGCTTTTTAAAGCTTTATCAATATCAGCTTTTTATATTAGCAACAGATAAATCTTTTTAAAAGTTAATTTCGTAGCAATATAAATTTTTTTCTTGTGCTGGAGTATCAACTGTAACTATATGCCCTATTGGAGCTAATCCTTTCCCTGTTTGGTCTTTAGTTGGATCCAACACTTCTTGAATTTTAGAAATTAAAGATGTAGAAGCTATGTTAAATTCACTATCTAAAATAGTTACTCTTACTGTTCCTCCACCTTTCCAAACAGGTGTTACTTTAACTACTCCTACCCCAGCTTGTGCCATAGTTTTTTTCTTCATAGTCTTTTATATTTCCACCATAAGCCTGTAGATTAAAAACTATCTAAATATCTTTTGTCTTATACTTTCAGTTTCTTCTTCATCTTCACCAGGAATAAGCATTTCTGTTATTTTTTGGCTGATGTTAATCCAGAAATATAATCTATTGGGACTAAATCTCCTACTGAACCATTAGGTTCTTCTCCATAAGTTTCGCATTCCAACATATATTCAAATGTTCCAGTAGGTAATTTTTTTATAACGATATAATTGTAGATATCTAAAGAAAATCTACTTCCAATAGGAATATCCATATTAAAAGATACCTTTATATACTCCAACACTTGCAGCTTTTTGGTTTTATTCCCCTTTCTGCTGCTCTCCTTATTAAAAAAACTCTCTACTTGCTGTATCTCCAAATGTTTGTTGATAATATTCAGCTATTGTTAAATACATCTGAGCTTCTTCTAAAGAGTTTCCTGCTGTAGCATCAAATACTACTGACCACTTCACGAGTATCAATATCTTTAGGAACCCTGCTTAATTTATCATTCAATAAATTTTTCATAAGTCTTGTCCTCGAACATTATGCTACTTTCACCTCCTTAGCTATTTCAACATCACCATAAATTGTTTTTTTGCTGTAAAAGTCATTGCTAAACTTTCTCTTTTTTCGTATCATCAAATAAAAAGACTCTACTGCAATAATTCTTTCGTCTTGCAATAAAGCCTCTGATACTCTTGATACTAATTCGACTTTACAATAACTTTTTAGATTTTTCCAAACAAATCCTTTAATTCAATCCCATAGTTCCAACTATAAATTGGATATTGATATCTCTCAGTATTTAAGATTTTTATAAATAGCTTGTTTCATAGCTTCTTGTCCATCTGTTTTTACCTGTGATTTTTATTTCCAAATATGGCCATTTTATAAGTCTTAGTTGGAATAGCTTCTACTTCTGATTTTATTTCAACTCTATCATTTCTAACTGGTAGCATTATAATCACCCCCTTTAAATAGAAAAAGAGGAGCTTTTTATACTCCTCTTGATTAATTAAATATATTTTTCTAAATTCTTCTATTGCACTTTCAAAAATATCTAAAATTAGGTATCTCTTTATTACAATACTTTTGCTTTTTCATGAACCCAATATCCATTTTGTCTCTGTTTTTTTAAGTTGTATTTATTAGAAATTATTCCTATCTTTTTGAACAGATACTCCTAATATCTCTGCTATTTGAGTGGCAGTTATAGTTTTAGCTTCCACTTCTGGTGGTGGGATTAGTTCTCTACCTGTTAAAACTTTTTGTTGCTTCTGATACCAATATTTCCTTATATCTTTCACTTTTTTGAGAATGGTATTAAAGATTTTTAACATTTTTAGCCATTCTTACATTTGCATTTTTTTCCATTATTTCAAGTCTTTTATCCTTATCTATACTTGATTTAAGTTCTTTAAGTTTGAAATATCCTTTAACTAATTGTCTTTGTATTTCCCAACTCAAATCATCTGTAAATGTTTTTACTAACATCAGATATCCACTTTCAGTAAATAAAGGTATTTCTTTAACATTATTAGGTATGAAATCCTGAGCCGTTTTTAAACGACCCAGAAAATTCGTTTGGAGTTAAAAAGAAATAATCCTCATTTTAATATAAATTTATCTATATTGTTTTTTAAAAATTTCATTAATTCTTTTTAACTTCTCTATTATGTACTTTTTGCAATATCCCAAGCAGTTACAACTCTTTCTTTTTTTATATTCTTTTTATTCCAAGTTCTACATTATTTATTGTTATTATTTCATTTTTATTATTGAATTTATTCATTTTCTACCTCCATTAATCTTTTTAAATGGGTCATAATTACTAAGTTGATATTCTTCGTCAATAGTGTTTCCTATTTTTTTCCATAATCAAAGTACTTATGTTGTGTTAGTTCTATTACATCTATAATAGCTCTTTCAAGCTGTACAAATATTCTCTTATCTCCAACATAATTTTTCTTCAACTTCATTCATAAGATTAAATAGTTTCTTCTTATGTTCTGTGATATCATCATTTAAAATTCCTTTTTCTGTTGCTAATTCAATAAATGTTAATAAAAAAATTCTTGTTTTGCTTTTTCCATAAAAAAATACCTCCATTTTAATTTTTTTAGTTGCCAAAATAGAGGTATGCAGTGTATAATATTTACATACCAATACTTTGGTGGAGAGATAGATTGTAAGTTTCTCAGGCTTGTGTAATCTATCTCTTTTTATTTTTCTTTCAAATAGTTTATTCCATCTCTTACACCTTCTACAATAGTTTTTATTTTTTTCCTATTGCAGTAATCTTCTAAAATCTTATTAGTTTCTTCATCAACTCTAACTGTCAATTTTTATTGATTTTGGCTTTAAAGATTTAGGTCTCCCTATCTTTTTGTCATCCATTTCTCACACTCCTTTCTGACGACAACAATATTATAAATTGTTGACGACAAAAAGTCAAGAGAAATTTTTTTAAAAGAAAAAGTTTTTTTATATCCACTCTCCTTCCAACAATAGGATCATCTATTCTATCTAAAATATAATAGAGTTGTCCTCCAGCTTGTCTTATTAATACAACTTTTTCTCCTTTTTTTAGTGAATAGTGCATCATAATTTTTTACGACCTTTATATTTGTGTTCATGGTCTATTGGAATAACATTTTTTTCCCTGCTCCAGGATGATCATGAGATGTATCCCAAGCTCCATAAATACTATCAGTGCTATGTTGAACTGTAATATCTACATAATAATCTCTTACTAAATGAGAAAGCATTAACTGACTATCATTTATAACTTTTTTTCTGGTCTATTCTTATCTTAAGAGGTTCAACACTTTCAACTGTACCAAATTCTAGTTTAGATAGTTTTGAATTTTTCTAACATATTAGAAACTATTTTTTTAATTGCTTCTATCATTCAATATCAGCTCCTCTCAATTTTTAAATCCATAAAATGTTCATTCTTATTAAAAAGTATGCTTTACACTTTCAACAAGCATATAATTACTAACTTTAATGTCTCCTAAGTCTAATTTTTACAACTATACTTACTCCAGCTCTAACTTTTACATTACCAAAGACATTTTTTTAATAGATAAACTTTTTAAATTTTCTATTATAAAGCTTTTAGTAGTGAATCAGCTTTTACCTGTGGATTTTTCTTTTTCATCTACTCTATCATAGTATTGTAAGATACCCCATTTCCCATAAGTATGATTTTTTATTTCAGCTTCTGTATTAGGAGATAAAAAAATATTTCTCTTAATCCCTTTTCTTTATTTTTCTCTAGTTAATTTAATTTTTTATTATATGTCTTATCTATAGTGGAGCTGTAAGAAAAGTTTTTCTGATATAGTTTCATCTATAAATATACCTCTCATTCAATTTTAAACTTTCAACATCTCTCAAAGTTATTTTTTTCCAAAATCATCATAAATAACATATAATCTTTTTGCATTTTGTAAAGTTAAATTTAGAGCAGTTAAAACAACATCAAATAAAGCAACATTATCTTCCAATCTTTCACGAATAACATATTTTGTATCTTCTATTTCTCCATAATTTAACCTAAAAATCATCACATATCATTTTTTAAAACTTCAGATGCTTTTTTTATTCTCATAATGATAAATGTCTTTATTTTTTAAATATCTAAGTTGATCATAAGCGGTTACAGATAAAATCTTGTCTCTATCTCTAGAAATAGTAAATACAAAAACCATAAAAAAACTTCTTCATTTTTTTATATTTTTACTGTTACTAAATCTCCTTCTTCAAATTGATTTAATTCATCAAAAATACATTTAAAAGTAAATTTCCCAGGTGTTCCTTTTCTTTCTGTATCCCAACATGCACCATCAAGAACGGCAGGTGCAACTGGACCTTTTTGAGTTTTTTTATTGTCAAATCTAAATCTCTATTCAAGTCTTATCACCTGCCCAACTCTTATATCATGTATGGAGCTTAATTTGTTTAATTCTTTCAAAAAAATTACATTTATTTGCATCACCTAATTCTGCAATAATATAAAGTGTATCTCCTTCTTTAACTTTATAGGTTCTTTGAGATTTTTGATGAACTATCTCTAGTTTTTTTGTAAATATGAAAGTAGCTACAGATAAAGCTGCACCAATAGCTTGAGCTCCAATATTTACATATTTAAAAAAAGAGTACTGTTTACATTCTTATATTCTTTTTAAAGTCACAGATACAACAACATCTCTACCATTTCCAGCATCCTCTTTTATCTCATAATTTTCAAGAGAAACTAAAATAGTTGTATTATAGCCAGAACTTCCAACTGCTCCTCTCTAATAACTATAAATCTAAAAGGTTTCTTTGAATTTTTTTAAGAAACTTAGCATATTCAGATAATAATTGATAGGTAAAAGTACCCCTCTTGCAAAAGGGTACTTATACGCAGGTAAACACATATCAAATGTAAATTCTTTTAAACCTTCTTCTTTTAGAATGTTAAAATCTCCATCATTAATAAGTGTCACAACTTTATTCTTATTATTAATTTTAGTTGTAATGGAAGAAGGAGTAATAGGAACCAATATTCCATCTAAATAAAAATATATCCTTTATCTATCATAAAATTATTCATAACTTCCCTCCGCTGCTATCGCAATACCTTCTTCCATTTTATTTGTCATATAGTCTACAATATCATCTAAGTCAAGAGCACTAGCAACATGTTGAGTTATTCCACCAACATCAACTTTCACTTCTGCTGTTGTAAATCTATTAATAGCTTCTCTTTCTGCTAAATCTCTCAAATAACTAATTTCATCATGTGATAAATCTAACATATCTCCAGCTTTCTTAGTGTTTTTTTATCTATATTTTTTTAATAAATCATTAGACTTCGCTACTTCAGGATTAGTAGAATTACCAAATTCTGTATTAGTATCTATTCCAGTTTCAGCATTTTTACCAAATAAACTAAAATTAGCACCTTTTTCATAACCTTTATTGTACATATCTTTTAAGCCTACTCTATCCATCATAACTTGAGTTGCATCCATTCTTTTTAAAGTTATCTCATTACCACCAACTTTTTCATTTACCCAGTCACCAATTGCTGTTTGAACAGTTTCTAATTTTTCCAACAACATTAGTTCCACATATAGTATCTATTATTGAACCTAAAAACTTAACTTTATCTATTAAAAAGTTTATAAAATTTTGCAAATAGATGAGCTACAGCACGTATAGGATGTTTAAAAAAACATTGGCAAAAATTCAGCTATACTAACTCCTAAGTTATAAATAGACACAAAAGTTTGTGCTAATTTATTCCAAGCAGCAGCAATTATATTATAAATCATTCCTCCCATCCAATAGAACACTCCAACAATAATACCTGTTGCAGATACTGCTTTACCTGTAATTTTTATTAAATACTGCCATAACACCATATATAGCTGCAATAACTAAAGCAATTCCAGCTATAATCCAAGTAATTGGACAGGTTAAAATAGCTAGATTAAGTCCTGTTTGTGCAGCAGTAGCTTGTGCTAAAGCTACGCTAACTGCTCCTAACATTGTTTGTTTGGCAAGAAGTGCTAAATTGTAAATAGTAGCAATCCCCTGATGCAATAGCTGTTTTTACTGCTATAAATCCCATAACTAATTTATATGCTGTTAGTAATCCTAAGACTGTAACTAAAATTGGTTGAATAGGTCCCCATATTTCATAGAGGACAGTCCCACCATAGATATACCTTTTATAAGCCAATTTATCATAACAAAAGCTTTATTTATAAAAGATGAAACTCCATCAATAAAAACCTTGAAACCTTTCACTATTAAAAATACCACTCATAGTACTACTAATACTCATAAATGAATTAACAGCATTACTTTTTATTTGAGTAACAACATCTCCAAATGTCATTGGAATTGAATTAAATTTAGTGTTAATTTCATCTGACATTGCGAATACTGAATTTTTTTATTACATCAGATGTAATTAAGCCATCTTTACTCATTTCTTTTTAAATCACCTATTGACTTACCTGTATATTTACTAATAGCTTGTGCCAATAAAGGGAGCGTTTTCCATGATACTTCTAAATTCATCTCCTTGTAATTTTCCAGAAGCCATAGCTTGAGTTAATTGATACATTCCTGATGTTTGTTCAGATGTTGAAGCTCCTCCAACTTTAAAAAGATTTAGCCATTAATTCAGAAAAATTTTTACAGTCTCCATATTGCTATTAAATGCTTGTGGAGCTAATAAACCTAATCTTAGAAACTACACTCGCTGTATCTAAGAAACCTGCTCTTGAATTTTTTAGCAGATTGAAATATAGCTTGTTGTAGTTGATCTGTTGTTTGTTTTCCATCATTTATCATATTTAATCTTGCTGTTGTTTGAGAAATATTATCTGAAACATCTAATCCCATTCTTACAGTTTGTATACCTGCATAGAGTCCTATAAAACTTTTTATTTTTCCCATATAAAGAATTAGCTTTATCTACTCCTTTACTTAAAGCAGTATTAAATTTATTTTTGCTCAACAACATTATCTTGTATTCTTTTCTGTATATTTTTTCTATTTCATTTAACTGTGCTCCAGCTTGTACTATCATAGTTTGAGCATTAGCTAATCTACTAGTATCAATACTAACATCTGTATTATTAACATTTTGTAAAGCTACAATAGTTGTATTTATAGCACCAACGATATTATTTAAAGGAGTGGACATTGCATCCATAAGCATTATAGAACCTTGTATCGTTGACATTAATCCACCTCCATTATTTCTTACTAGCTTCTTTTTCAGCTTGAATTCTTATCTGAATACTTGCCATTATAAATGCTTGTTCTTCCTTTGGAAGTTCCAAAAACTTACTAGGCAATATATGGAACTTGTGGAGGCAATAGTAAAGGATATTAGCCTCACTATCGCCCCCATTTATTAGTTTTTGCTTCTTCAGTTAAATCTTCAAGTGTTTTTAAATCCATTGATTTTTTGAACTTCTGAAAATAAGTCTTGAAACTCTCCTGGAAGTAACATAGCTGTCAATAAGTCAGGCTTGTTTTTTTACTCCATAGCTGTCTTGTAATTCCTGATTTTTGTAAATCTGGAAAGACAACACAAGCAGCAATTAGCATAGAAGAATACTTATTAGAATCTAGCTGAGGGAATAATTGTCCTTTTTTTCCCTTTTTAATTCTTTTAATTTCAGTATTAGCTTCTCTTAAAATTTGGTCTTCCTGTGCTGTTAAAGGTCTTATTTCCCATTCAACAACTTTTTCCATCTTCATCTTTTAAATCTTTCAGAAACTGCTACTTTTTTTATTTTTCTTTTTGTACTGCATTTTGTTTTAAGAATACTTCCATATTTGTCATATTTATTCACTCCTTATATCATTCCATCTAAAAATATTAAAAATTATTTTTTTAATTATGAACTTCTCAAATGTGAACTTAATTTCTTCATCTAAATATTCTGCTCCAGCATCAAATTTAGATAATATTCCACCATCAGTATTGCAACCTTGGTAAAGGATAGTTTGTCTACCTGCTTTTTGAAGTAGGATCTTCATTAGAAACTTCTATTTCAAAGAAAATATCCTCTCCAGTATTTTTGATACTTTTCCAATAATTCTCTAAAAAAATTGGAGCATTATAGTGAACTGTCATAGTTCCACTACCTTTACCACCAACAGATTTATTTCCTTTACTTACTTTTACCTAAAAATAGGTACTTCAGTTTTTGTTTTTTCATAATTTGCTTCAAATTTAATTGCTGTCATTAGATTGTATCTTTTACCTTCTAATGTAACATAGCATTCGCCCTAAGCTACCTGATACAGCATCTTTAGCATTCATTGTTATCATATCTGCCATTCTCTATCTACCTCCTATTGAACAATAACTGTCATATAAAGAATTTCCATACAATTTACAGGATTAACTGGATCCGTAACAACTACTGATTTTTTTAGTTAAACCTTTCTCAACTTTAACTTTTTAGGATCAAAAATCTTCAAGTGCTTCTATTCTTTCAAGTTCTTGATGATGTGCAACTATGTCTTTCCATAATCCTTCTCTTCCAGGATTATTATTTCTGCTCTTTCCAGAATGTTTTTCTGTTAAACATTAAAGCGATATCATTTCCTATTTGATCTAAAAATTCTTATAGTTTGATTTGATTGAAATCATCATTTTTTTATAAATAGTTATTGATGTATAACTATTTATATCAGTCAACACATATGGTTCTCCAACATTGTTATGAAATAATAATTGTCCTGCTTTTTATTCCATTTATTAACTCAGATTGAGTAAACTTAGTATCAACTATAAAATCTCCATCATATTTTGTATTTGTTAAAGTTGCATTGACTTCACAACTTGCTTTCAGCACCTGTTAACCAATAAACTAATGATTGTTCTGGAGCACCTTCATCTTTAACTTTATTTTTGTAGATTTATTACTCCTTCCATAATCTGCTGCATATCTATATACAATACATTGAAGTTTCACACCAACTTCATCTCTCATTCTCTTAGTCCATTGAACATATAACTTCTTTATTACTTCATCTTTAGAAGTACATCCAATAGTATTAAAAGAATAAGATTCAGCTAAATCTAAAAAAACTTTTGATGTTCAGCACCAGTTACAGTAGTTAAGTTAGCCCCATTTGATAATTTAGTTCCAGCAGTATCAGTAAGCTGAGCTGCTTTTTAAATGTAACATAATCATTATCAATTAATTCAGTGGCATTAGCTACAGTTTGACTATCCACCTTCTTAGTTCCCTAACATAGTAATAACATCTTTTTTTATTAGATTCATCTATATTAGTCTTAACTATAATAGTTATGTCATTCCTCTTGTTCCACTATATTTAGCAGTAGCATAATCATTACTTGCTTTTAACACCATTACCATTTAATCTATAAAGATAAACAGTTTTAGCTTTCATAAATAAATCTCTTAAAGGTTTCATTTTTTTCATCTGTATAATCATATCCAAAAAGTTTCATAGTATCTTTTTGAAAAATCACTATTTTCAACTTTAAAAATGTCGCCATCTACTCCCCAATCAAGTTCAGTAGCAATAGCAGCAAAACCTCTATCAGATATATTTACTGTTGCTCTTGATGCAGAAACAAAGTTAATATATGCTCCTGGTAAAACTTTATTTTGAGTTAAAAAGTTCCTCCACCATTCATTATTGAACCTCCTTATTCATAAAATTTTTCTATAATTTCATCTATTCTTGAAAAACTATATTCTTCATCATCTTTTTAATAAAACATTCAATATATCTTTTCTATTTGAATATTTTTTTGCTTGCGATAATTTGTTCTTTTGAATATAGAACTTCATCATCTTTTTGTTTTAGTTGCCATTACTCCCTCCTATCTGGTTTTTACATCTGTTTTTAATTCTTCCATAAATGGTTCTTCTTCTCCTACTTTTTCTTACAAATGGCTTGAAAGTTACAAAGTAATGAAGATTTCCATCTATAAACTGTGAATTTCTGTCTAATCCTCTTAATAAATCTCCTTCTTCAGTTTTTAATAACTTCCAAAGTATTATTTAATTTTTGAGCCATTTCCATTAATTCCCAATTGTCATCCTCATTCTTAGGAAAATATTGAATATTTAAATCTATTTTTTTGCTTATATCTATTTCCTAAAAGTTGTTTTTCATTAGGATTTAATAATTGAATAAAAAGCAAGGCTCTTCAAAAACCTTGCTTAATCTTATTCACATATATTTCTACTTCTGGAAATGTTTTCTCAAGAGTATTAGATATAGCACTTACTACTCTACTTAGCATTACCAAACACCTTCTTCAATATACTATCTAATTTCTTTTCTAATATAGCATCCATATTTTTCTTTTATTTCATTCTCTGAAATAGTTAACATAAATCTACCAGGAACCCAAGCTCTTTTTAACTTCTTTCCAAGTACAGGGACAAATCTACCTGGTGTTTGCCTGTGCCCATACTCAACATAAGAAGCATAATGGGTAGGATTTATAACTTCAACTGAATACAAATTACCATTTTTTAAAAAAACTTGACTTATTGTCCAGTTTCTTCTTAAATTTCCACCATTTTTTAGTATTTGGAACTTTTTCCATCAACTGTTTTTAGATGTTTGAGCTAAATAACTATAATCTCCAACGGGTGTTCTAAAAATTACTTTTTCTTAATAATAAAAGCTCCTAAAGATTTTTACAAGACTTGCCATTATTTCAGCTTGATTTTTTTGTATATTTTCTAAATTCTTTTTCATTATTTCTAATCCAGCCATATTAATTTTTTTACAGCTTGTCCCATATTAAGCTCCTTTATTATCAGTTACTAAAAATAACTTCTTGATGTACTGAGTATATAGCAGGGATACCTGAAGCTTTATAAGTTTTTAGATATCCCATTTCTAGTTACAACTATTTTTTTGAATTTTCTTTTATTTCTACTTTATTTGAAAGAAATAATTTTATAACTTGATTTGTTATAGCTATTGAAGGAGTTTCACTTGTAGAAGATATATTTTTGAAATGAAATTCTACAAGGAATATTCTCCTGAACTAAAAATTTCTTTAAACTCAGTTGTCTTAGTTTTTAGGATCCTTTACTTTTTTTCAAAATTATAAATACTACAAGTATCTCTCCATAACTTTTGTAAATTTCTTACCATTGTAATCTCCTATATCTATATAACTCATTATCTTTACCAATTAATAAATCATTTAGCATAATCTCAAAAAGTTCTTCAGGTGTTTTTTTACTGTATCAGAATAAGTTTCAGTTGTATCCCCTTCTTTAATAGATTTTTAAAACAGAGGAGAAATCATAATCTTTAAGCTCTCCATTGAGCTTTTTAAAAATTAAGAATTTCTCCTACTGCTTTATCTACTAATATATATTTTTAGTCCATCTGGAATACTATCAAATGTATAATTTTGATTTGTAAAATTATTAATACTAGATAAAAGCTTTTTTTAAGAAATATTCTATGCTTGTAGCTTCATCTATTTTTGAATAATTTTAGTTTTTTTCAATTATCATTTCTTTTGATATTTTTCCATAATTATCCTCTTGAAATTATTCTAACTATTGGGATAGATTTGTGATCTATTACTTCTCCATCTTCTGATTTTTACTAATTCCCAGTTAGCACCTTTTTTTCTAATTCTGTATCATCAGGTGATATTGTAGTAGATGTTTTATAAGAAATTCCAAATGGAGCATAGCATAATCTTTTTCTTGATATTAAAGTATCTTCTCCACCATTTTTTTATATGGATTTCTTGCCATTTCATAAGGATGTAATGTTCCCTAAATCTTCATAATCAAATGCTCCTACTCCTAGCAAGTAAGTAGAATATTTTTGTTCCTGTTGGAACTAATGCAGCATATTCCCCTTCTTTAGCAGTCCATTTTAGTATCAAATTTTTGCACCATTTACTGTTGCAACTGAAACTTCTTTTTTCTCCTGTTCCAGCAGTAGTAATTTTTTTAATGCTTCAGGGTGTGATGCTGTTACTTTTTGCATATTTTTCTCCAGTAAATTTTTTTCAGATGGCATAGAATCATCTATAAATACAACTCTACCATTCCAAGTTGCTAATCCTACTTCTCTTTGCATTCCATTAGCATCTGTTTGAGTAAAGTATTTTATGATTTGTAGATTTTCTAGGTTTGTAGCAACTGTTGAGTGCATAATTGCCATTTTGATAATGTTTTTTTATTATCTCCACAAGCTTTTTGTGATGCACTATTTAAAGTTGTTGCTCCTACTTCTCCATCTGCTCCTGCTTTTTGAGTTATATCAAATGTATGTGCTTCAACGAACTTAGCTTCTTCTCCACCAGTCATTGAGAATACACCTTTTAATATTTTTATTAAAGTATTTTGATAAACTTCAGCCCAATACTCTACTATTTGAGCAGCAACATTATCCATAAAGTTAACCCCACCCGTTATATCAAATGAAAAGTCTTTTTCTGTCCAAGCATTCATTCTACCAATTGTAATGACTCCTCTATTAAAAGTTTTTTTGTAGAGTTTGTTGTTAAATCTGTTGAACCATTATAGTTTTGAGGTGCTCCTCCTATTTTTTTCCAAGCATAGGTAATACTGCATAATGAGTTCCTGTTTGGTTTGCAAAGGCATCGTGTATTTTATCATTGCCTCTAATTGCTCCACACTTTAATAATTCATTCTTTTTTTGTGTTAGGTATTCTACTAGAATACTTTCCAAATGCCTCAGCATTAAATGTTTTTTTGAATCAAAAATATTTTGCCATTTTTTTCATCTTCTCCTTTTTTTATAAATTGTTAATATCTAAGTTAGGATTAGCTTCTAACATAGCTACCATTTCTGAATAAGTTTTTGGTCCATCTCCACCAGGAGTTTTATTATTTCCATCACCAGGTTTAAATCCATTTGGATTAGCTGGTTGTTTTTCAATCTCAAATAAATATGGATCTGACTTTTTTCAAATTAGATAACTGTTCTTCTAATCCTACAACCTTACCATCTTTTTAAATCTGCTTTTTTTCTAAGTCTAATAAAGCTTTTTATTGCTTTTTGAGTTCTTTCCTTTTGCTCCTGTAATTGCAACATCAACTGCATTGTTTAATTGTAAATCAAATAAGTCTTTTTGCATATTTTTTTCAGCAGCAGTTTTTATTATCATTTTGAAGTTTTTTTCAATTTGAGCTTTTTAATTCTTTATTATCTCCAGCAGATTTTTTTCTAACTCTTTTAATTGCTTGTCTCTTTCTGCAAGCTGTGTTTCTAAATTCTTTTTAGCTTCTAGTTCTTCATTAAAAACGACCTTTTTGGAACAAAACTTTCCATGTATGTTTTATGAGCTCCTAAAACTTTATCGGCTTGTCTCTGATGTAAGTCCTAATGCTATTAATTGTTCTTTTTCCATTTTTTTCACTCCTTCATTTTTTTATCGTTGTATGCCAACGTAATTGGTTGTCTTGTTCTTTATCGCCTACAATACTAAAAAGGCGAGATGTTTATTTAAATATATAATAAGTTTAATTATTACTTGAATTTAATCACTCTCCTTAGCAATAAAAAAAGAGCTTTTAACTCTCTTAATTTTTAACAATTATTTAATTTTTAATATTCCTGATATTTTTTTCCCAAAGTTCTTCTTGTTTTTTTCGCTGCTTCATGTATTTCTTTTGGTGCATCTTCTGGGATTATAAATTTTCTTTTTTTCTTCATCATATGTCCAATAAGGGGCTGTTAAATCAGATAATCTTTCATATTCAGGATCATAAAATATTGTCATTTCAATCATCTCCTAAATCATATAATTTTAATATATAGTCTATTAGTTTATTACTTTTTCCTAATTTCTTTCTTGTATTTGCTTCAGCTAACAATTCACTAATGCTTCTTTTTTTCTTTATAAGCATATAAACTAATTTCTTTTTTTCTACATTATACCCATTTTTCTTTTTATAAATTCAAGAACTTTTTTTCAAATTTTCTTCTTTTATTTTTAATATATCCATACCTTTATGGAATTTCTTATAATACATATTTTTCATAAGTATGAGTTAATTCGTGAATATAGTTTGATAAAAACATTATCCGAATTAGTTAATTTCTTTAATATTCCACTATCAAAGATTTTATTGTATGTTCTCTCACTTCCTAGATATACTGGATTTATATATATAACATTTCCTTTAGGATAATATGAAGCAAAATGTATTTTTCCTTTGTCATTACAATTACTTTTTAAATCTCCAAAATCATTTTTTATCCATTCCCATAGTTTCAAATGCCCTTGATAATGTGTCATCTATATATTTAATAGATTCTTTAACAGAAGTTTTATTGTTAAAATCATCTATCATAATACTATTTTTTTAGTTTTTTTCTTCCATATAGATTTTTATTCTTTGTTCCAGTTGCTTTATAGCAAGTTATTTTTTTCTTTTTGTCTTCTAAATCCTTCCTTTTGTCTAGTTAATCTTGGTAATTTTTCTTTCTAACTCTTCATCTGGAGCTCTTTCAATAACTTCTTTCTTAATATATTGGTCTTTCCATTCTTTATAGTTCATGTACTTAACTTCTTTATACTCTCCATTTTCATCTCTTGATGCTCTTGTAGGTTTATCATCAAAGTATGGAGCTATAACTGTTCTACAATGAGAATGAAAAAGGAGGTACTGTTACTCCTATTTCTTGATCCGATATATTAAAAAAACTTTTCCATCCATTTCTTGACAAATTTCAGAAGTATGTAAATCCAAAGTTGCAACTATTTCATATTTCTCAACATCTATACTTTTTGAAAGCTTCTATCTGTGCTTTTTGAAGCATAAGCAGCAGACTCTGTTTCTAGTAATCTTCTTGCAACATACTCTTTATTTTTTTATCTTATCAGAAACAAATTTAGATATATCTTCAACAGCTTCATCTAATGTACTACCAGTTATAAAAGATTGAGTAATTTTTAGTTCTCAATGTATTTATTAATTGTTCCTTATCTTGCCAAATCCTATCTGAAAAAGTTTTTCCCATCTTTTAACCAAGGCTTTCCTATGACTTGATTAATCTTATTTCTATCTAAAGTAGCAAAACTTGTTTTTAAGATTAAGACCTTTTGAAATTTCATACAATGAGTGATAATAAGTATCTTCATAATTCTTTTATTAAATAATCTTCTAGCATCTCATTTTTCTTTGTTTCTTAAAGTTTCAATACTATTTTTTTAACTTGAAGTTGTAAAGCCTCCAATCTTTGAATATGTACTCTTGCAGAAGCATTTTTCAAGTTCTTTTTCCAAGCTCCACTTTTTAGCTTTTTGAGTATATTCTGCTAAGGTCCATTTGAATTCTTTTTAATTCATCCTTAGTTAGTAATTTCTTAGCATCTGCTAAGGATATCTGATTATTATCAGCTATTCTGATATACCATTTTTTTCAATATCACTTTTTTTATTTTTATTCTCTGCTATTTTTATATTGTTTCTCTATTTCTTTAGCATAAGCTTTTATTTGATATATTTCTTTGTTTTTTCTTCTTCTTCAAATCTCTTAGTCCAGTAGTTATTACTCATCTAAATCAGAAACTTTTTTTAGTTCCAAAATCTCCTGGATAAGGATCTAATTCTTTTATTTTTCTTTTTTTCAAGTTGTTTTTATTTCTTCATCAACATCATTAACCCAAGGATGTTGAGTTATTATAGTTTTTTTGAGATATGATACCAACACTAGACTTACAATTATTAATTGTTTCAGATTCATTTACTAAAACATCTCTATTAAATATTACATCAAGAGTTTCATTAATATTTAAAAGCCTTATTGATGAACCACATTAACTCTTCAAAAAGAAGCTTGAAATTCTACTTCCATTTGATTAGCATCTAAATCTATATCAGAATACATAGATTGAATATTCATCTCATTGGGATTATTTCCAAGTCTTTCATCTTTAGCATCAAAACCTCTTGCATTTTCTATTATTGCTTTTTAAGTAATTTGATTATTAAAGCATAGTTTTTCAGAGTTAACTTCTATTTGAAGTGCTTCAAGTCCACCTTTGCCACCATCAGTATTTGTAACTTTTTACTGCTCTATATGTTGCTAAGTTTCTTCTAAACTCTCCTAAATTCTCTCCATCATAGTTAGTTAAGATTAAAATTGTACTTCCTGCATCTTCCATCATATTATCTTGAAATTTAGAGATTATCTCATTCAAGGCATCTTGTAAGCATTTAACTCTGCATATTAAAGGTTGTTCTAAGTTATTACTTCTAAAAAGGAATTAATGGAACTTTTTCCCCAGTTGTATGTTTCTTCTCCTATAGATATATAATCTGAATGTCCTAAAGGTTTTAAACTATCATTCCAAATAAAAAAAGTCTACTCCATTTCCTGAGTAAACTTCTACTTTTTTTAACTGGAACTAAACTATTATGTTGGAACTCTAAGACTTCATATAATCTTATAGCTAATTCTAATTCATCTTTATTATTATCTTTCCATATTGGTAATATTTCAGAGGTTCAAATTTTTCTAAATTGTAATTCACCTTTTTGGTTAAAAATATGGATAGATCCAACCTATTCCACCATTAAGAGTATCCTCTCCTAAATTTCTTAAAGTTCTTAGAAACTTATTACCAAATAATTTCAAAACATTTTCATTTTTACAAATAAAAAGTTGGTTTCTTAGCTAAAATATAATTAACTTTTTTTGGTCAACCATTTTTGAATATTGGTTATCCACAAGTTTAGAATTAACTAAGTTATCAATATCTTCTAATCTACCACCTTCAACTATTGCTTTTTCTTTTTTACTTAATATGTCATGGCTACCCTTATAATATCTTTCTCCATTTACCTGATCCACTCTAGTTTTTTTGAAGAAAGCCATTGACTTATTAAATATTCAAGTTTTCTAATCTCCATATTTTTCCACCTTTGGCTTTTTAAATAGTTTTTTTATCCATTCCCACATTATTAACTCCTATTCAAAAGATAATCCTGATATTTTTATTACATTTTTCAGCTATCCCTGTAAGGACATCAGGAGCATCATCATGTTTATTTTTCCTTCCTTCTGATAAGTAGTTATAGCTTTATAAAAATTCAGGCCACCTATCAGCCCAATTAACTGGGAAATAAATATGTTCCATAACCCAAGTTGCATTAGATAATATTCTAGCTCTTTTTATTTTTGAGTTTGATGAAACCATCTAACTTTACAACGATTACTGTTATATTTTTTTCTAATAAATATTTATCTACTGCTCTTGCAAAACCTCTACCACCATTGTTAGATTCTATATCAGCTTCTTTTTATATTATTCTCAATTAATATTTTTAGCAGTTGCTGGCTCTGTTATCTCCATCGGTTCTTTTTGTGTATAAAAACATCTAAAATATATGCTTCCTTGTTATATACTCCATAGCAAATAGAGCATAAATAATCTTCTCCAGTATCAGCTGTATCTGTATAGTTTTTTTATATGCTGTAAATAATAAATTGTTATTTGAATCTATAGGCAACTGATTATATGTTTTTATACTGCTATATAATCTACCTTTTATATCTATTGGCTCTTGTTGATAGTTGGCTGAAGCTATTTCTGGTCCCATAGCTTTTTGCTTTTGATAAATAAGATTTATAACTTAATATTTCATCACAAAGCATGGTACCTTTATCATCTTGAACAGCTTTCATTTTTTTATATGTTTTTATCTTTTTACCTTCTGCTTTATAATGTTCTATTGCTCTACCAGCTAAATCACCAGTAACCCAACGAGTCATTATAATTATTATTTTTTTCCACCTTCTTCAAGTCTTGAAAGCATTGTTTGTGAATACCATTCCCAATGTTTGTCTAAAACATTAGCATTGTAAGCTTTCTTCTGCATTTTTGATTAAGTCATCTATTATCATAAGACTACAACCAAAACCTGTTGCTGTTCCACCAGGTGCAGTTGCTAGATAGTTATTGTATCCACTTTCTAAACTCCAAAGGTTCATAGCACCATCACCTTGTTTTTATACTTACTCCAGGAAATATATCTGAAAAAAACTATCTTATCTTTATCACCTTTTTACTTCTTGTATAGTATTTCTAACATTCTTTGAAAATGTAGTTGATAAAGTTTCGTTATAACTTCCTGTCATTATTTTTTTGCATTTATATCTCTACCAAGTAACCATTCTACTAAATTTCCTACTGTCCTTGACTTTCCGTGTCTAGGTGGGAAGGTTTAAGATAAGTACTTCATCATCACTTGTTAGAAAGTTTTTGCAAATCATTACATAAATCAACTAAAAATTGTCTCTCGTATTTATAGAAGTCAGGAGATTTTAAATAACAATAAAAAAAGAACTCACGTCTTGCAAGTTCTAATTTTGCTCTTTTTATTGCTTCTTTATTTATCTCCACCAAATATCACCTTTTTTTAGTTCATCTGTTGATAATCCTTTAAAAGGATCTTCTGATTTTTAATTCTCCTTTAACTTCTAGTTTTTTTGAGTATACTCTCCATCCATTTTTATTTAGAATGTCTAATGCTTTTTAATCTATCAGTATCTTTTTGTTTCTTCTTTTTAATATCATCTTAGTTAAAAAAATTCTTTTTCTTTCTATAGCTGTCATAATTCTATTGCCTTTTTGCTTTTTTTCTTGTAGTTCTTCAATATATTTCTTTATGTTGGCTTTTTGTTAAGTTTTTCACTTCCAATAAACCTAGCATTTTTCTTTATATCCAGCTTTTTATTGCAGCATTAGTAGCATTTCCACTAGCTACATAATATTCACAAAAAGCTTTTTGCCTTGCATTTAATTTCAATGCTACTTCACCTCCAATTTTACAAATAAAAAAACTCTCGTAGAGGACGTATCCTATTCATTTAAGAATCACGAGAGTATTGATATCTGATATGGCAGTGCATATTTGGTTTTCACAAATAAAAGACCTTCTGCAGTCTAGTCAGAGTATTAGTCCGATGCACCATATTATTTTTGACTTTTTTTACAAGAGTCAATAACTTGTTTGTTTTTAAACTTTCGTATATTAACATTATATAACATATAAAAAGTTCATTACAAGGGCAAAAAAAGGTGCAAATTAGGTGCATTTTTAAAAGAAATTTTTTTATTAAACCTTTTAAAAAAATTCACTATCAAATATAGAAAAACTCATAATTTCAACTAATTTATTTCTATTTCTTTTTAATTGTTGAAGTATCTACACTAAATTTTTTTCTGCAACATCTTCCATTCTTAATTTTTTTCAAAAATAAATTAGTGGTATTATATCTTTGTACTTTTTCACCTTCTATTGAGGATAATCCATAATCAATTAAATTAATTCCATATTCAAAAAAATTCTATTTCTTTTAATCTTTCCTCTTTTTATTATTTCCCTTTTTTCCATTTCACTTAAATTCTTATTATTAACTGCTTTTTATTTCCTCAATAGAATATTTTTTTCTTAATTTCAATATTATCTAAATTATTTTTTTAAATATTCTATTCTGTTTTTTTATAATATTTGTAATTCTTTAATAATTTGATAGTTTTTCTCATATGGTGTTAATGTATTTTTTTACCTGAACCATCATTATCTTTTTAAAAACTCCTAATTGTTTTTACTTCAGTTTGTATTGCTTTTTTTATATCCTCTGTTATCATTAAGTTCTCCTATTTCAATCATTCTAAATTAATTAATGTATTTGAATTATTTCCTTGAACTTTTTGGAAGTTTTTCCATCCCATTTTTCAATGGTCATCTTTCTTAAAAGTTGAGGAGTCAATGAATTACTTTCAACAGCATTAGCCTTTGCTTGTAATTCTTTTTCTTGTAAAAGCATATTCTGCTAATTTTTACTTTTATTTTTCTGCTTCAACTTTTAATTTTTTTCTTGTTCTTGCTCTAGCTTTTTCTACAGCTTGTCTCTGCTACTTTTTTTACTTTCTATCGCTTTTTTCATATTCATCACTGAAATCATGATTAACAATAGATACATTACTTACAGACAGACCATATTGAGCGAAATCATCTTTTTAAATCTTCAAATATTAATCTTGATATCTCTGCTCTTTTTACTTACAAACTCTTCAATAGTATATTTTTGCTATTGTAGCTTGAATTATTTCCTTAACTCTTGGTCTAATAAATCTTTGTTCGTGTTTATTGTTAAAAAGTTCTATATAAAATCTCTGGGTCTGTGATAGAAGCTTGGACAGTAAACTCTAATTTTTATACTTTGCATATCCTTTGTTGAAACTTCCATCGTTGTATCCATTTCTTCTGTTTTTTTCCAAAAAAATATGTTTTTTTCTCTTGTTTCCATAAATGTCTTTCCTTGAACAAATGGAATTTTTTTAAGTGCAAACCCTCAGTTTCAACTCTTGTTATTTTTCCCAAATGTTGATATTATAGCAACCTCTCCAGTATCAACTGTATAACAATTAATTAGAGCTAGTACAAGTAACAAACCAGCTACTCCTCCAAATATTCCTATTTTTTTAGATATTTTTTTAAATTGTTCCATTTCATCTCTGTATTCCATATTTATCTCCTCCTATATTTCTTCAACTTCTACTATTACACCTTTAAACTCTTTTTGCTTTTCCATAGTTATAGATTTTTTACATATTTATCTGTATCATCATTGATTAGTTTGCACTTTACTAAAAGCATCCTCTATCATTTTAAATAGATAAGCATGATTAGATACATCTAGCCCACTATTAAAAAGACATCTTTATTGATACTGGTCTTTCAAAAGTTTTTTTATTCCTACAATACTCCTTACAAGGGTAGTTATATAATCTTTATCTTTTGAACGAATATTCCAATGAATTCCTGAATATATTTTTATTTAACCCCCAATCTTTACTTGTAATTTCTAATGGTATTTTTAAATATACTTTTCATTTTTATTCACCCTTTTTAAAAATAATATTATTCCTAATTCAACTATTGCTATTACAACTATTAATGTTAAATAAAATCTATTCAAAACTAAATCTACTTTTAGCTATTGTCAATTCCTTTATCTTTGATAAAGCATTTTTATTTTAGTTCATAGTATTCATTTCCAAGTTTAGTTATATAGCTTTTTATAGTATTTATTTTTGTTTTTCTAAATAATTTTTATTTCTCTTTTTTTATTTTTTTACTCATAATGGTTTAATTCACCTCAGTCATAGAATACTCTATAATTTCTAAAAGTCTTTCCAGCTTCTTTATAATTTTCTCTCATACTTTTTACAGAATTCTATTTGCTTTTTCTTCAATTTCTCTATCTGACATTGGTTTTTTTCCCTGAAAATATGATTATTTATAACTCTTATTTTATTTTTCTTCTTTTACTCTAAGTTCTAATAAATATTCAATCATTTTTTTGCCCTCATTTTTCCAAAAAAAGCTTCATGCATCACTATCAAGAAGATACCTTTCATATAATTTCTTTTTTTAGTTCATTTATATATTTTTTTCTTTCTCTCCATATCTTTTTTTCAAAAAAATCTCTTTGGTTTTTTCATTCTTTGATTTTCTCCTTTTTTTATATTTTTCCATTTCTATAGTCATTCAGTTTCTCAATATGTTTATTAAAAATCTTCATCTGTCAGTCCTGTTAAAAAGTAACAGATTTACTGTAGCAGTTATTAAGTCTAGACCTTCAGCTTTTAAAATTATCAATATTCTTAATAAAACTGTGACTCAAGCTTTTCACTTCCACTTCATTTAATAGTTCATTAAACTCTTCTTTTTACTTTCTCAAGCTGAGCCAAAGGAGTAGCATAAGCTATTGATTTATAGTTTTTTCAGTTTATTTAAATTTATAAGACTTTTTTTCTTCTCTATCTTTCCAAATATAACTTTCTAAGAATCCTTCCAAATCCTTTATAAGTTTTTTTACGATGTCAAGATAACCTTGTAATACACTTTCTTTTTTTCTTCTTCATTTAAATTATCTAGTGCATTATAGTAAACTTCACTTGTATGCTCTTTACCAAAAGATAAATATTTCACCTCTATATTGTATCTAACCATTTTTACTCAACCACTCCTATTAGATTTATAACTTCTACATCAGAAACATTATAAAAAAATCAGGTCCACATTTAAATTCTTTTTGAAAATCTAAAACAACTTTTTCTTAGTCTTTTTATCTAGTATTTTTTTCTTCTTCTTTGCTCAAATTCATATAACCTTCTGCAGCTTCTCCAACTTCATTTTCAGCAAATGATTTTTAAATATTCAATAACTGTATCAGCTATTCCTCCACAATCTTCTTCATATTTTGTAGCAGTTCCTAAATAAAAAAATATAAATATTTCTCTTTTTTTAGCTTCTTTTATTCCAGCATCAATAGCTTCTTTTTCTTGTATCATATAAATCACTATCATAGTAATCTCCATCGAAACTATAAACATATTGTTTTTTTATTCATTTTTATTTCTCCTTTAGTAATAAGCTCTCCTAACATTAATAAAAAAATACTGTAAAATTAGTTACACAAAAAAACCAAAAAAATAAATATAATATTATAAAAAAATATTTTACCTCCTACTCTTTTCTGAATATCTTGCTTCATCTAAAAAAATATTACAAAGAAAAATTATTAAAATAAGTACAATTAAAGATATAAATATTATTTTTAAGAATCATACACTCCTTATTCCAACTCCTTTAATTTTTTTGTTTGTTATCAAGTGCGGGTGCCATACTCTTAAACCCAATTTTTATTTATATTTTTTTAGTTCCATTTTTGCATATCATAGAACCCGATATAATAATTGCTCACTTGATATTTATTTCTAGCATATGCCTTGTAGATTTTTTTCCAAATTCAAAAAGTTAAAAACTTCTCTAGTTCATCGCTACTCATTGCACATAGTTTTTTTGCCAACCATCAAGAGCATCAATAACTGCATGAATTGACTTATCTTCAAATTCCACACTTCCATAGCTTCCATATCTGACAATAGCATTTTTTTAGCATTCTTTTTGCTATGACAATTCTGTCATCTAATTCATTTTCTGTAGTTCCAGAAGCATATTGAAGTATTTCTGCTATCTGTGGAAAATTCTTATATACTCTGTTTTTTTACCATTGATATAAAAGCTCCATTTAATTGTTCAGCTGTTAAACTAGATAAAGCCAAATAATATATATTTAATTTTTTTCTTTAGTCATTTCACTTGTAGGGAAATAGTCTAAAAAAATGGTTGAAATACTGTATTAAATTCTTGGTTAGTCATTATAATCCATACCTCGCTTTCATTTGTTCCATGTAATCATCATCAACTTTTTAAATGGCTTGTGTCCTTACTTTCAGCAATTTTATTTTTCATTGTTATTATTAAAAAAACTTTAGATTTTTTTGTGTTTCTCTATCCATTCAGGCTCTAGCCCAGTCCATTCTTTTTTTCCATGGCAATATTAATAGCTTCATCTAAAAACAAAACCAATTAGGAAAATCTTTAACTATTTTTTTGATAGGCAGTATCGTTTTTTTATTGGCTTTTTTTAATATTTTTTTACGATATTCAATGTATTTAAAAAAAGAAGCTCTTTATATTCATTATCCTCAGTAAGATTATTTATAAACTCTTGGATTTCATTTGGCTTTTTTTCTTTTTTTATTTTTTTCTTTATTATTTTTTTACTTATATCTTTTTTGTATATTAGTATCTTTATATGTCGGATTTTTTTCCGAGTTATTTTTCGGATTTTTTTCCGAATTCACTCGGATTTTTTTCCGAGTTATTATTAAAATTCGGAGATTTTTTTCAGAATTGCTTTCAATAAAATTCCAACTTTTTACCTTTTTCTGTTAATCTTATTAGATCCATTCCTTTATGTTTTTATATATTCTATGATTCCTTTTTTTCTGCTAATACTTTTTAAATTTCTATATACAGTATCAGATTTTTTTCAAAAAAACATAGGTAATTCTTTTTAAGATTAAGTTCCTTGATACAAAAATAATAAGTCTTATCATCAATTATTTCTTCATTAGCCCAAGCATTAGCTTCATATAAAGAGCAATTAATGCACCTTGAGTTGCATTTAACTCCCATTCCATACATTTTTTTGATTGTTCAGTGTTGTTGAAAATCTCATTTTTAACCTCCTGCAGTTTTTTGGAGAACCTTGGCTGTTCTCTCTTTATTAATTCAATTAGTAGAACTTGTACATAAGAACCTGCCAAGGTGATGAACAAGCCCTACCAATTCAAGTAATAAAGTTTTATATCCTGTGATTTGTTCAGCTAGCTATACTGTCCTTAGATCCGTTCTTGACATCTCTAAGTTAGAATAAATCACAAGATAAACAGTTTATACTTTCACAAAACTGATAAAAATCTATAGTTGGCTCTTATCGAATGTCCAACATAACGGCTAGCTTTTAAAATTCAGATACATTGTTGTATCCTATAAATTCCAAGTCTAACACTCCAACCACTAGCTTGTTTTACACCTGCAAATGCTTGTAAGATTATTTCTTACACAGATAGCTATAAAGGAAGGAACTCACTTCTTTTGAGAGGAGCAGTGAGCAAGGATCTTATAGCTATTTGTCTAAGGACTAGCCTTTAGAGTTTAATTATAAGTTATTTTTTTGCTTATAAACTTAAGTAAAAATTGATATATCAACATTTAATGCATTTGCAATTTTAGCTAAAGTCTTTATATTTGATGCTCCTCCATTTTCTAAACATTTTAAAAATAACTCATATTTTCAGGAGTTCTATTTAATTTTTTTAGCTAATTCATATTGCTTCATTTCTTTTTCTTTCATTATTTTTTTATGTTGAATGAAATTCTTATTCCAATCTTTTTATATCTTCCATTTTAACACCTCACTTGCTTATATAATATAACTATTTTTTTACTTATGTCAATAGAGTTTTTAATTTTTTTAGTTTTATTTTTTTAAATTTTTTTAAAATTTATAAAAAGTTTTTTTATAAAAAAAGCCACTCTAATTAGTGGCTCTATTTATTATAAGTTATTTATTTTTATTAATTTCTTGTTGAAATTCATCTATTTTTTTCACTTTTTATTTTTGAAATTGTTTTTTTCATATTTTCTTCTATTGCTAATGTTTCTCTATATTGTTCAGCTTTTTGCTGTTTTAATAAATTCTACATCAGCTCCATATTTTCTTGCGATTTTTTTCAATTTCTGATAAATTAACTCTAAAAATTCTCTTCTATCATTAATTTTATTTACTCTATAATCATAAAAATTCTTTTATGTAAATTATTTTCTAACTCAGGAGCATTTTTTAGAATAAATCATTGCATGAACATCAAAGAAAAAAATGGTACAGAAGCATCTCCTAACTCTCTAACTCTATCCATAGGTTCTAATCTTCTAGTCATTCCTATTTTTATAAACATCATTACCAAAAGATCCAATATTTGAAATAACATAAACATATCCTGATTTAGTTTGTTGAGCCATAGACTTTGCTCTCTCTTTATTCGCTTCAGCCTCTTCTAATTGTTTTTTTAGAAGTTCAATTTTTCCCATTTAGCTCGTCTAACTCTAATCCATGAGCTTGTTTTTAATTTTTTTCCTCAGCTTTTTTTCTAATGCTTTTTTCTTGCTCTTTCTTCTTCTTTTTTTGTGCTTCTATTTGAGCTTTTTTTCCAATTCCTTTTTGAGCCTTTTTCTTCTTCTCTCATTTGTTCTCTAATCATTCTTTTGTTCTTCTTTTTTTCTTCTTCGACTTTTTTTAGCCATTTCATAATTAAGATAAAGTTCTTCTAATTTTTAAATCTAAGTATTCACTGGAAATAGTACAACAGTTTACTTCATTTAATTTATTTATAACTTCAAAAGCTTTATTAATTCTTTTTTTCCATAGTCACAACATTATTAAATTTAACTTTAGCTATAGCAGCATCAGCTTCTCCATTAAAGGCTCTTAACATTAATTTCAAAGCATTGTTTGTCATTTTTTTCGCCTTTTTTTCTACTATTTCCAACTGTCCATTCTGTAGAACAAGTTGCAGCTATTTTTTTCTATCAATCATACTTCGCATTTCAAAATTAACTCTATCAATTTCAATTCTATATTTTTTTCTGAACTATCATAAAAAAATATTTAGGTTCATAAAAACTAAATTCTTGAAGCTCTTGTTTTTTTCTTCTAGTAAACCTATTTCTTCATTTAGTTCTTTAACTTTATTCAATATTTTTTTAAAGCTCTTTCTTTTTTTCTAAATTATCTCTAATTCTTTTATTTCATTTTTCTTTTTTTAATTTTTTTCTAATTCTTTCTTTTTGAATCTCTTGAATAATTTCATTTTCAGTTTTTTTAATTCTTCTTGTTTTTCTTTTTAATTTCTTCATTTATATCAACTATAGGTTTATATTCTCTTTCAACTTCAGAATATAAATTATTATATTTCTTATTAGACTTCATTAAAAAAAATACAACAGTACAAGTAAGACAATTGTCAAAATAATAATAATAAAAAAATCATAATTCCCTCCCAAAAAAATAATTTATATATTCATTCTACTATATAATCAATTATTTATCAAGAATACTAAAAAAACATTGATTTTTATAAAAAAACCACTAATTAAAGTGGTTTTTTTGTTATTTTAATATTTTTAGAAAAGATAAAAAAATTATTTATTTTTCTTTTTTTGTTTTTAATTCTTCTGCTTCACATAATAATTCTAACATTTTTAGTATCTACTCCATCATTATCTTTTTCCATGAATTGCTTCTATTATAGGATGCCACATAACAATACCTCCCCAAAATTACATAATATATTTAATCTATATCCTTGTACTATATAGTAACATATATATTATATTTTTTTCAATCTATTTTTGAATGTTTTAAGCTAGTGCAATTAATTTCTCTTATTTTTATTCTTTTCTGCAATCAAATCATCAATATATTTAGTTTTTCCATTTTTTTATACAATTCTATTATGTTCATATAAAATTTATCTTTTTTTCCATTAGAGTTGAGAGCAGCTATAAAAAAATAATTTAATTCAACATATGAAAAAAATAACTGATGTAAAGAATTATAAACAATTTTATCATCTGCTATGTCCGAAATAAAATTCATAGCGATATATTCTAATTTATTCAAATTTTTTTAAAATACATTTCTTTCATATCATAATCTAACTTTTTGAAGTATGATAAATCTTTATTATATTTCATTTTTAAAATTAAATTCTTTAGTTTCTTTTCTATCAAGTTCTTTTTGTAAACTCTTTAAAACCATTACTTAAATATAAATAATCAATATTATCTTTCTTGTATTCAGTATCTTTAAAAAAAGTCTTGTGCCATCAATGCTATAATAGAATAGTCTATTTTATAGATTTCTTCAAAAAAACATCTACATTTTCTTTAATATTATTTTTCAGCTAATACCTTTTCTATTTTATCTTGTTTTTAAAATTTCTTCCATTTCATTTTTGATTAAATTCTTCAAAAAAATTAATTTGTTGTTATCGTTTATTTTTTTAATGATGACAATATTTTTTTGTCAAAGAGGTCATTTCAAGTAAATTTGTTATAAATGTACAATTTACAACAAATTGTTCAAACTCTTTCGCCATTTCTGTTGCTTTTTTTCTCTTTTTTTGGTAAGTAAATTTTGCTTCGTAATCTTTTTCTGGCTAATTTTAATTGTTTGTAAATAAATCTCAGTCCAATTATAGTTGTAACAAGTGTTCCTAAATTAATCCAATCAGATACTTCCATTTTTTTAATTCTCTCCCCTCAATCTTTTTTTATTTCTTCAAACATCCAAAAAAATTAGTTTCAGTTTCTTTAAACTCTAATTCCTCTACTACATCATCACTAGGAAATAAAAGCCAACTAGCAAATAAATTTGCTTCATCTTCAATTTTATTTCTCCTTAGTATTTTTGTATTATCAATTAAAAAAATTGTATTCTATTAGAAGAATGTAAAATAGCATGTCCAAGTTCGTGAGCACAAACTAACTTTTTGGTCAAATTCACTTAGTTCACTATTAATGAATATGTATTTTTCTTCTTAATATTTTTCTTAAAAAAATCCTCTTACTTCTCCTAGATCCTGGTATATTATTTCAATATTTAATGCTCTAGCTAGTTTAAAAAGGGTTTCTAGTTCTATGTTTTGCAATTAAATTTAATACCCTCAGTTTTACATTCAATTTAAACACCAGCCTTATCATTTCTTTTTTTCTTGTTCTTTTGCTTTGCATCAAAAAAATGCAGACTGTATTGCCATAAGTACCTTTTTCTTTATCTTCGTAAGGAATAGATTCATCATTGAACATCAGTGCAGACTGCTCAATAACTTCTTCAAATTGATTTTTTTACTCCTATTATCTAATTCCTTGTATTTTTGGTAAAAAGTCCTTTTTCTAAAGATAATAATCTCTTTTGAAATTTTTTTCTGGTAATCTTCTAAATTCTTCATACTCTTTTTATTTCTTTTTTTCTTCTTCTACAGTTATATTTAAAATCTCTTTAACTTTTTTTCCAAAAAAAGCCTTGCTAGGTTTCGTTGCATTTGTTTCAGACATAGTAACATAAGCTTGAGTAACTCCTATCATTTCTCCTAATTTTTTTCAGCTGTTATTCCAAGTTCTTCTCTTTTCCTTTTTATTATTTCTCCAGTTGTTCTCATATAAAAGACCTCTCTCTTAAAAAAATTAGTTATAATTAGTTATATAAGTATTTTTACAACAATTTTTTTATAAAAAAATTAACTACTTTTTTTAAAAAAATTAAAAATACTTGACATAAGTAAAAAAATAGTTATATTATATAAGCATAAGAAAGTTATATTTTTTTAAGATTTTATATAAGTAAAAAAATTAGTTATATAAGTAAAAAAAGGAGAGATGAGATGAAAGATTTATATTTTTTTAGATGGAACTGTAAGAATAATATTTGGACTTGTAGAATTAACAGCAAAAAGCACAAATGGATTTTTTTAGGAATAAGACCATTACATTTTACTGATAAAGATATAGCTAAAAAGCTGGTATGAAAAAAACTAAAGCTGAACTTGAAAGCAGTGAACATCCAATGAAAGATAAAGCATTAGAAAATCTTAATCAATTATATAAAGGAATGACTAGATAAAGGAGATAAAATGATTACAAAAAAATTATAGTTTGGAATTTAGTTATGGAGAATTGGTTTTATATTTATATGATGATGAATTAAATTGTTTAATTGATTTGACTGGAAAAAGAAATAGAGGATTACTTTAAACTTCCTGATTTAAGTTCTTTAGAAGATGAATATACAACAATAGAAGCTAGCTGGGATAACATTGAAGAAGAAGGATATATAAACATAGAAATAACACATCCAAAAATCTGAAAGCACTTATAGTTTTAATGATAAGTTTGATGATTTCAATAAGTTTATTGAAGCTATAAATAACTTAAAAAGATGAAATTGAAACTAAAAAAAGAAAATGTAAGTGGTTGGGAATATGAAAGAAAAAAATCAATATAAAAAGCAGAGGATTAAGTATAAGAGATTTTTATATAGGGAAGTGTAAAAAGCTCCCTCAAAGGAGGATAAAATGGAAAAACTTGTTAGATGAATTAAAAAAAACATAGTAGAAAAATAATAACCTTGAAATTATATATGAAATAGATTTTTTTCAAGCAGGAATAAAGAATGGGGAATACATATATGGTGTCCTTATATTGAGGATTATATTTTTTTAGTGATTGTAGTAAGCATTTTAAAGACTTGCTAGAAAATGCAATAAAAAGAATTGAAAACATTTATAAAAAGACTTTAAATGGGAGGAATAAAAATGAATTGTAAAATCGTTCAAAAATATTGGTATAGAACAGAATTAAAAAGGACTTAATGAAAAAAAGAATTTTAGACATAATAAAATTATTAGAACTTTGGGAGGGGAATATAAATGATTGAATACATGGAAGCATCTTTTATGGATGTAGTTAAGTACAAAGTTAAATGGTTAATTAACATAGTCTTAAAAAGTTTATAACAAATACATTGAGTTATATGACTTTGATAATTTTTATATAGGAGGACAATATGAAAAACTATAAATATAAAAAGGTAAAAATTATGTTCCAGTTGTTGAAAGATTAAAGTTATTCAGAACTGATGAAAAAAATTTAAAAAAATTGGAGTTTAGAAACTGAATGGCTTTCAATTACTCAGGAAGTAGCGACTTGCAGAGTAATTATAAGAGATGAAACTGGAGTTTTAAAATCTACTGGAACAGCAATGGAGTTAAGAGATGAAAAAAAGCTCACTTGTAAATAAAACTTCTCATGTAGAAAAATGCAGAAACTTCGGCAGTAGGTAGAGCATTAGGAAATTTAGGAATTGGACTTGATGGAGATGAAGTTGCTTCTTATGAAGAAGTATCAAGAGCCAAAAAAACAACAATTAATCAGTTCAATTAATTCAATGGTAGATGAAAGAAATAGAGATGAATATGAAAAAAAGAATATAAGTTATCTGAAATAGGAATGATGAGTATTGAAGATTTAGAAGTCCTTGAAAAATCAATTGAAAATCAATCAGAAAGCTTTACTTTGTGAAGCTATAACAAGTATAGCAACAAGTGAAGATATGCAAGGTATTTTTAAAAAAATATAAAACTAAAAAAATCTAGGTAGTTTAGATTTAAAAAGACCTTCAATCAACTCATGATGTTTTTAGTTAAGTTTAGTCAAAAATGTAGCCAAAAAAAGAATTAGAAGAATTAGGAACACTTTGTAAATTTGTGGATATAGACATGAAAAAAATTACATAAAAAGAACATTATAAAAAAAGGTGTTGAAGAATTAACTAAAAGAGAATATTCACAAATGAAAAAGAAATTAAATAGTTAGGAGGATAATTATATGAATTTAGTTGTGTTGAAAGGTAGATTGGTAAGAGATGTAACTTTATTATTTGGAAAATCTGGAACACCTTATACAAGCCTTGTTGTTGCTGTTAATAGATATAGCAAAGAGAAAGATTTAACAGATTTTTGTATTATGTACTGCTTTTTAGTAAGACAGCAGAATTTATTGCTGAGTATTTTAGAAAAGGGCAAGAAATACTTATTAGAGGTAATGTAAAAGTTGATAACTATGAGAAAGATGGAAATAAAATAAGTAAACAATATATAGTAGTTGAAGCAGTTGAATTCGTAGGAAGTAAAAAGAAAATACAGAAACTAAGGAAGAAACTCAAACACAAGATAATGAGGAATTTCCTTGGTAAATGAGATAGGAGCAAATAAAAAAATGAATAAGTTTGGATACAGCAGGGATACTCAAAAACTAATATATGCAATATTTGGAGAAATATCTAATTTCTTTACAGGACAAGAAGCAGGAAGCATTCCATATAAATTAGATTTAGAGAAAAACTAAAAGACAAATAAAAAGAAAGATTTTTTTGGAAGAATATGATTTAAAACCTTTAAAATCTCCACTTACAGATTTTTTTCTAATTTTCTAAAAAGAAAATAAATATAAAACTATAAAAAGAAACTGAAACAGAATTAAAAAAATATCTTTGTAAATTCTCTACAAAGTTCATTGATAGAGAACAAAACTTTTTAGTTTAGCTTTACCCTGCTTATCTCAACATCAAGCAAACGATTTTTGTAAGTTGGTTGATAGAAATATGTATTCATTATGGAGTGCCTTTAAAAAAACGGATATTAGAGATACAATGGCAGATAATTATGAAAAAGGCTTTTTAACTATGTATGTCTTAAAAAAATAAAGTTTGTGCTATCTGTGGTAAACCTGGAGAACTTGAACATTATGATAATGTTGCAAGGATAGGAGGCTATAAGTTTGACGATGGGAGAGAACTTAGATATATGTGCTTGTGCAGAGACCATCACACTGAAAGTCATACAATAGGAAAAAAATAGAATTTAGTAAGAAATATCATATTGCTGGAATATTTTTTTAAGTGATAGACAAATAAAGGAATTAAAGAAAGTTTATACTAATCACTTTCAAGCATTTAAGGAGGAAGAATGAATATACAATATATATGGATAAAGTTTTTAAAAATTATGGAACTTGCTTTTAATAAAAAAACAATTCCTGAAAAAGATATTTTTTTGTTAGTTTTAGTGCTCATGTAGGGTCATTAGCGGTAACTATTTATAAAAATGGCTGGAGTATAGAAAAAAAGAAGCAGATTTTTAAAAAAATGATTTTTATTTATATAGATGATGAAACATTATGTGATGAAAAAAACTGAAAAAAATTAGTAGAAGAGGAATTAGATAATATTATAAAAAAATAATTGAAGAATTGTAAGAATAGCGACTATTTCTATTTTTGGAAACAGTCGTAAAAAAATCTAAAGTTGAACATTTTGCTAACGTCGGGAAGATGTTGAAAGTATGGAAAATATGGAGGATAAGATGGAAATTAAAAAAACTAAAAAAATGGGAATTTTGAAATAACAAGAGAATATTTAGAAGAGTTATTGGAGTCAGATTTTTAAATTAAATGCTTTAATCAACGGTGGAGTAGATAATTGGGAATATTTTTGATGAAGTTGTTGAAAATTTTAATTTTGATGATGTAATGGATTTTATTGAATCAATAGATTAATGGGGGAGATGAATAATGAGAATAACAGAAAGGAGTAAAATGAAGCTTGTTGAAGAGATAAGATTCAAGAATATAGATGAAGTGATGATGTATGAAAATGAACTTAATGAGGATTTAGATAAAGATTATTATTTTAGACTTAATCGTCCTTTATTTTTCAGAAGATTTCATATTAGAAGTTTACTTGTATTACCCAGAACAACTTTTTAAATTATTAATTTTTTTGGAGGAAGTATGGAAAAAGAAAATGTTTTTAGAGATAGAAATAACTAAGATTAATGATGATTGGAGTGCTATAACAGTTAAAAAAATTAAAAAGATTTTTGAAAAATAATGATTTTTTTGAATGGCTTACAATTGGAGGTAATTATTTATATGATGGAAAAAAATTTTTTTGTAAATCATTGTTATCCAAGTATCCCATTTTTAATAAGAAATGAAATTATTGAACATCTTGAAGAAATAGTAAATAAAATAAACAAAAAAATATGGAATACCTAAGAGATGGAGAGGAAAAAAAGAAGTGATAAATATTTCACTATATTTGGAGATAATGAAATTGCAGAAACTACAGATAACTATTTCCCAGAAGATAAAAAGAGATATGAGTTGGGGAATTACTTCAAAACTGAAAAAAAGAAGCAGAAAAAGTAAAAAGAAGAATTAGACAAAGTTTGGGAAAGAGTAAGAGCAGGTGAGATTGGAAGAGAAAATGTGGAGAGATAAACAAAGTAAAAAGATAGTTTATTTACAAAAGGTTGAATTTTTGTCTTATAGATAAAAAAATGGAAATATTAAAAAAAGTTTTTAGAGAAGAAAAAAATTTTATAACTGTGAGTCTTGGTTATATGGAAAAAGAAATGACATTAGATGAATTGAAAAAGAATTGCAGAATGGGTAGAGGATGAATAATGGAAAATAAAATAGATAATGTAAACAAACCAAGCCACTATCAATTAGATTGTGGTGTTGAAAGTATAAAGATAATTGAAACTGTTTTTAGGGACAAGAGGTTTCATATCTTTTTGTCTAGGAAATGTTCTTAAATATCTTATAAGAGCAGAAAAAAAGAACAAATTAGAGGACTATAAGAAAGCTTCAAAATATTTGGAATGGATTATAGGAAATCCATTGGCATGTGACTTTGAAATTGTGCAAACATTAAACACTGAAACTTTAGGAAGTAGTTTAGATGTTAAATGGGAAGATATAATTTCTGGAGTTTCAGGAAATTTAGATATAAAAAAAGCTTTTTAAATTAGATGCAGTTTTTTTAGAAATCTGTTCAACGAAAATTATGAAACAGCAAAAAGAAATTTTTAGATGACTTTATAAAAAGAGTACAAGGAGGCATAAAATGTGGGGCTATGAAAACGATGAACAATTCTATGAATATGCAATAACTAAGTTTTTGGAGCATAAATCTGATGAACTAGAGCAAAAAGAATTTAATAAACTTAAAAAAATATGATAGATAAAAAGAAACTTATATATTTAGTGCAAGAAATATCTGAAGCTAAAAAGAGTTATAAAAATTCTAAAATATGAAAAAAACTAGATGATAGAGATTATAGCTTAATCAAGACAAATATAGAGTTTTTTTGATTTAAGGTTTAAAAAAAGTAAGAGGTGCAGTAATATGATAAAGGCTAAAACCTCGTAAGAAAAAAACATTGTAAAAGTTAATGAAAAGCAAGAAATTAAAATTACTAGACAACCAACTAGCGAACAGTTAGAAGAATCAAAATTGGCTTTTTACTCTTTTAAATATAACTCTTATTTGCAGAAATCATAAAAAAATATTTGGGATGATGAAATAAAAAAATCATGATGGTTATATCAGATTCGACAAATTAATGATGATATGCAAAATAAGATCCTTAGCAAATAAGATATTTGATGCCAATTTTCAAGCTGATGAAGAAGAAGAAAATGTAAAAGATAACTTCTTTTATAATAATATTTTTAGTAGAGCAAGTTAATAGGAGCATTACAGGAGTTGGAGAAAAATCCATTAGTAACAATTGATGACAAAATTCAAAGATTGCCCAATGGCTTTTATTGGAACACTAGGCTCACTAGCTAGAATGGTAAAAGACTTGGTTAGATTAAAAAGGAGTTGTAAAAAAAGTTTAGGTATTGAAAAGGATATTAAGAAGCTAATAAACACATCTGAAAAAAATATTTAGCTTGGGTTTATAACGAAATAACTTTTTAATGAACTTTTTATAATAATGGGGAGTAAGAATGAAAAATAGCAATATTCAAATTAAAAAAATAAAGATACATTCATAAAAATAGCAGAAAAATACAAAAAAATATAGATGAAACATTTATAGTTATAGGTAAAAAGTTTTTAAGACTTCCATATAATTTTGAAAAAGCTATTGCATACTCAAAAATGATGGAAATTATTTAAAAAAATTTTTAGGACATTGGCAATTAAATATTAAAGGACTTTGAATTTTTAAGGGGTTTTGTGGTGTAATAAAAAAATAGTTGACAGTTAGTCACATATATGATATATTTAATATGTGACTAACAAAAAGGAGTTAAGATATGGAAAAAAAGAAATCTTAATATCTCTTTTTTATAAAAGCAGGTAATGGAAAAGCAAGTAGATTAAATATTCCTATAACTTGGTTAAGAGAACTTGGAATAACTGAGAACGAAAAGGAAATAGAACTGATCTATGATAAGGAAAAAGTTATTTGTATAAAAAGAGATAAAAAAACTCCCATAGTCCACAAAAGACATACAGGAGCTTTTTAACAGTATAATACTGTCCCAACAACTTTATTATACTGTAAAACTCCTTAAAAATTCAAGGGGAATAAAAAAATGAATTATGAAGTTGAAATTGAAAGTAAAAATGGAATTAATGTTGTCAGTAGCAGAGTTGTAGCAAAGCAATTAGGTAAAAGACATACAGATGTATTAAGAGATATTGATATAATTTTTAGAAAAGTCGGATTTGACTTTTTCAAAAATTTAGAAAACGCAGATTTGCGTTCTCTAATAATACCAAGCCTTTATCAAGTAAAAGGTCAAAAAAAGAAATTATAAGGAATACCTTTTAACAAAAGATGGTTTCACATTATATATGTTCAATATTCAAGGATACAATGATTTTTAAGATAGCATATATAAATGAATTTAACAGAATGGAACAAGCTTTTAAAGAAAAAAATATGACACAAGAAAAAGTTACCATTTTTCAAGCTCAGTGATGATACCAATAGATAAGATAGAATATTGGAATAAGATTAAAGAACTATCAAAATGAAGCAGATGATGTAAGAAGTGAGATATATCACAAGTTAAATCTGTTATCAAATATGGTAGTATCAATTACAAGAGAAGTAGATAAATTATCAAATATAGTATTTGAAACAGAAGACAATATAAATAAGATTGAGGGTAGAGATATGAACTTAAACTCAATGTTAGCATTAAATAAATAATGACAATAAAGCACTTAGTTAATTCTAGGTGCTTTATTATTAACAGAGTAGCAGAATAATAAGGAGGAAATATGAACGAATTAAGAAACAAAGAAACTATAACAAGTAAGGAATTATTGGAACAAGTAAACTTTTTAGAGAAAAGGAATATGAGTTTAAAGCTAAAAAAATGAAACTCTAACCGAAGCAGAAAAGAAAAAGAGGAAAGTTTGTAGAGTTAGAACATTATGATTTATTAAAAAGTAATAAGAGATGAATTTGAAGAAGAAATAGGACTAGGAAAAAAATTTCCGAGTCATACTATATAAATTCTCAAAACAAGGAACAGCCTATGTTTATCCTAACTTTAAAACAAGCAAAAACAAGTTTTATTAAGAGAAAGTAAGTTTGTAAGAAAAAGCTGTTATAGAGTATATAGAAAAAAATTAGAAGAACAAGTTAAAAATCCATTTAAAAATTTATCATTTCAACAAATGATGATAATGACATTACAAGAACAAGAAAAGATAGCTGATAGAGTAGACAAGATAGAGAATAAAGTTGATAATGAAATAAGAGTAGATAATGGAGAGCAAAGAAAGATACAAAAAGCAGTAGGAACAAGAATATATCAAAGAATTGATATAATTCCACAGTTAGCAGAAAATAAAAAAATTTGTATTTCAAGCATTGTATAGAGATTTAAAAAGATAGATTTGGAGTAGCAAGTTATAGAGATATAAAAAGAAAAAGATTTAACAGATTGTTTTAGAATATATCTCAACTTGGATAGAGCCATCAGATTTAAGAAGAGTAGCATAATTTGGTTAGGAGGAGGATAAAATGATAGATGATAAATATACTTACAAAAGAAGTTGAAAGAGAAAAAAACACAATTATTATTAGTAAACTTTATTGGAGAAATGGTTAATCAAAAATCAGTATACAAAAATATAAAATGATGGAAGATAACAGAATATTGTTTCCAAGTGAAGCTAAAGCAATATTTGAAGATAAATTAGCACAGTTAGAAGATGATAAATATCAAGAATTAGTTGATAAAATTATGGATATAGTTATTGAGACAATTTGAAAATAAATTTTAAAATAATAAAAACCTAAGTCCTTATTAATTTAAGGGCTTTTTTTATTAGGAGGAAATATGGAACAAAAAAAGAGATGATATAATAAAAAAATACAGTAGTTGAACAAATTGAAGAACTTTATAAAAAAATTAATTTTTAAGAAAAAAAGGCTTCATAAATGGAAAAAAAGTAGCTATTTATATAAGAGTTTCTAAAAAAAGAACAAAAGTAAGGATAATGGGAGTGAGAGCTCCCTTAACATCCAGTTAAAAAATGTTTGGACTACTGTAAAGAAAAAATTATGAAGTTTTTAAAAAGTTTATCAAGATATTGAAAGTGGAAGAATAGATGACAGAAAAAGAATTTAATGAACTATTTGAAGCTATTAGTAAAAAGATCTATACTAAAATAGTTTTTTTGGGAAGTTTCAAGAATAGCTAGAAAAAAATATCTACTGGAATGAAATTTTTTTGAAGAACTAGAATTATATAAAAATTACTTTTGATAGTATATCTCAACCATATTTAAAAAGACTTTATGACTCTCTCTATATTCTTAGCTTGGGGAGCTGAAGATATAAAAACAAATGTCTTTGAGAATAAAGTAATTTAGAAGAAAAAGACAAAAGGCAGGATATTTTGTTCATGGGAATCCAGCAACTGGGTACATGAGAGGGGAAAATAAAATGATTGTTCCTGATCCTGAGAAAGCTCCTTTTATTCTTAAGATTTTTTTGAAACATACGCAGAGACTCATAACTTGTCTGAAGTTGGTAGAAGATTTAAGAAAACAAGATCAGATATAGTGGAAATAATTGATAATAAAAATTTATATTGGTTATGTTCCTTTTTAGAAGATATGTTAAAAGAGTTGAATGAGAAAAGAGAAAAGAAAGCAGGAAAAAAATATAAAATGGTATAAGGGACTGCATGAACCTATTATTCCTTTAGAATTATTTGAATTTTGTCAGTCTTTAAGAGAAAAAAATATGAAAGTTAGAGCTTCTTTTTGGAAATGCAAAACCATATTTATTATATTCTTCTCTTATATATTGTAAATGCGGTCATAAAATGTATCAGCAAAAAAAGAAAAGCTATGAGACTAAAAAAATGGAAAAAGTAACTCGTACTTACTATTCATATACTTGTGTTAATAGAAAATGTAGAAAAAGTTTTCTCAGCAAAAAAACAATGGATAAAAGCAATAAAGGATCTTATTTTTAAATTCAAAAGAACTTGAAGAACTAAATCAATATAGCTCTAAAGATAAAAAAAGAATGAGGAAAAGAAGTTTTTAAAGTTAAAAAAATGACTTGAAACTACTTGAAAATGAAAAAGAAAGAGTAATAAATCTATTTCAAAAAAAGGATATATAAATGAAGAAGAACTTGATAATAAATTTAAGGATATCAATAATGATTTAAAGATAACTAAGGAAAAAAAGTTTCTGAATTTGAAAAAAATCTTAAATATTTCAACTCCAAAAAGATATAAAAATTTTAGAAAAACTTAAATTCATAATTGAAAAATTACGATGAAGAAGATATTATCGAAACAAAAAGATTTTAAAAAAATATTGATAAAAAGAAATAAGAATAATTTCGTTTAAACCTTTGAAACTTTCTATTTTATTTTTATTGAAAAGCAACTTTATATAAGTTGCTTTTTTTACTAGTGTGATATACTTAAAAAAAGGAGTGATGTGAATGGAAGATAAAATTAAACAGTTAGCTAATATAATTAAAAAAACTCTAAACATCTTGTTTTTCTTCACTGGCTCTGGTGTATCGACCGATAGTGGATTGAAGAGTTTTAGAGGTAAAGATGGACTATACAGTAGTTTATATAAAGGAAAAATATAGACCTGAAGAAGTATTAAGCTCAGACTTTTTTTGCACACATAGAAAAAAATCTTTTTAGAATATGTGGAAGAAGAATTAAATATTAATGGTATCAAACCTAATAAAGGTCACTTAGCTTTAGCTGAATTAGAAAAAAATGGGTATATTAAAAAGCAGTAATAACTCAAAAATATAGATGATTTACATCAAATGGCAGGAAATAAAAATGTTTTTAGAATTACATGGAAGTTTAAAAAGATGGTATTGCTTAAGTTGTGGAAAAACATCAAATAAAAAAATTTCTCATGTGACTGTGGAGGTATAGTTAGACCTGATGTCACTCTATATGGAGAAAAACTTAAATCAAGATGTAGTTAATGAAGCTATTTATCAAATAGAACAAGCTGATACTTTAATAGTTGCAGGTACAAGTTTAACAGTTTATCCTGCTGCATATTATTTAAGATACTTTAGAGGTAAAAATCTAATTATCATTAATAATGAGAATACTCAGTATGACAATAATGCTTCTTTAGTACTAAATAGTAACTTCACTGATGTGATGACTAAAGTTTTAAATGTTCTTAAAATGGGAGTTTAATCTCCCTTTTTTAATTCGGTAGGTAATGTTAGTAGGCTCAGTCGACACGCCTGCTCCTGTAAAGAAAAACAAGATGCTTAGAATTTTTTTATAATATCAGCTAGTTTTTTTCAATTTTTGTTTTTCCATTTACATCACCTCTAAAAAAAGTATAACATAGTTAAGAAAAAAATAAAATAGCAAGAGTTTTTTTAAATGTGTTAAAAATTAAGACTACATATTAAAAATTTTTAGGATGAGAAATGGAAAAGAAAAAGAACTTAAGTTTGAAGTTTTTAAATGATCTGGGAACTATATCTGAAAGTACTAAAGGTTGGAGTAAAAAAACTTACTCGTATTATTTGGAATGAAGATGAGCCAAAAATATGATATTAGAGCTTGGGATTCTGAATTTAAAAAAATGGGAAAAAGTAATTACTTTAACTGAAAAAAAGAGTTAAGATCATTAAAATACTTAATTGATAAAGAATTAGAGTTTTTTTAGATAGTAAAAAAATAAAAAAATATTAGGAGGGGTTATGAGAAGAAAAAAATTTTATTTTAACTGTATTAATCTTTTTTTATTTATTAATATTTTTAAGTATGGCAGTAGAAAGTACCAACTTCATTATGCCAAATACTAATATGACTGGTAGTAGTACCAATTTTCAAGAAGCATTAAAAGACTATAAACCAAATCTTGAAAATATTGATAAAATATTTAACTATATAGAAAAAAATATAAAAAGAAAAGGGAAGAGCAGTTTTTTTATTCAAAGTTAGAAAAAGGAAAAAAACGAAATAATTGTTACTGATGAAAATAATAATATCATTTTACACAGAAAAAAATTTCAGAAAAAAATTAATAAATGTAGCCCCTTATTTTTGAGGCAAAAGAAATGTATCAATTAAAGGAAGGAAAACATTTTCATACATTGATTATAGCACAGAAATGCTAGGGAAAAAAATGTTAGTATAAAATCAGAAAATTTACTAAAAAAAGAAAATGAATAAAAAAAGATGCTATTGAAATTTTTAAATAAATTAAGAGATTATAATAGTTTCACGAAAAAAATAGTATTTCAAATATAGAATATGCAAAATCAGAATGTTATGATGAAGAAGAAATTTACTTTTTACAATGCAAATTAAAGATAGCAAAAGTAATTACAGAAACCCAAAAAAACCATAAATGAAAAATATTATTAAGATGATTTATATAGTTAATGATATTGATACTGATTCTGGATTAATGGAAACTTACATAAATGGAAAAATTGAGTGCTATTATGAGAATGAAAAATTCTCTTCCAAATGGAGAAGCTAAAATATTTTTACCCTAGTGGTAAGTTATTATCTATATTTACTCTTGAAAACGGAAAAACAAATGGAATTGTTAAAGTTTATTATGAAAATGGGAAAATACAAGCAATTCATAATTTTAAAGATAATGTTTTTAAATGGTGAAGCTATTGAATATGATGAAAATGGAAATGTTGTAAAAAAAGTTTTATAAAAAAATGGAAAAAAATAGTAAGATAAAAAAAATTAAATTGAAGATAAAAATGAGAAAAAGAGATATTTTTTTGTTATTTTTTTATATTTTTTTAATAAGTATTATTTTAGGAATCATATATAGAAAACCTGGTGTTCCAAAGGCTTTTAAAACTTTATGTAGAATATGTAAGAGAAAAAAACAGGATAGAAAAAGAGCCAATAGTTCTAAATTATAAAATAGATTTTTAGTAGGTGGAAATTAAGTTTGTATTCAGATAATGAAGAGTTACTTTATGAAGATGATTACTTTCAAAAAAAGCATATTTTTCCTTATCCAGAAGTCAAAGAAATAAAATATACAATCACTGAAAATGAGGGTGAAATTACAATTGCTTTTTGAATTTTTATAAAGAAGATTTAATTTTATATGTTAAAGGGTTTAAAAAAATATAAAAAAATTCTAAATTTGATATTATAAAGGAAATTTCTAATTCAAATAGACCAAATATATTACCATTTCATATGGAGATTAATATACACAAAAAAAGCTGGAGAATTAAATGAATTTATACTCAATCAACCTAAAAACAATAAATGGTTTGAAATTAAATGAAATATCAATGAGTGAGTATGATGTAGAGGGTAATATAATTAAAACTTTGAATTTTAAAAAAATGACGAAATTATTGTAGAATATTTTTTTATTTAGCTTATAGAATAATAGTAGGGGTTAACACTAATAAAAAAATGGATACACTATAAACTATTATAATTGGCATAGAGAGTTAATAGCAACAGCTATTTTTTAAAGATAAAAAGAACAATAGAAATATATGATTTGAATAATAAATTAATAATGAAAGAAGTGATTACTGACAATGGGGAAATATTAATATATAATGAAAACAATAAATTAATAGAAAGAGTTCCTTTTTAAAAAAATAAAAAAATTCAAATACTTCTTCTAAAAAAGCATAATCAATTTGGAGGAATTATAAAATTTTTGTAAACGCTAAACTATCATTATTCTAATTTTTTTATGGTATAATATCTCGTTAAAATATATAAACAAACTAGAGGATTGATATTTTTGGGAAAGGAATAATACTTGTAAATAAACACAAAGGAATAAGCTCTTTTTGATGTTATAAGAAAGCTTAAAAAGATTTTTAAAAAAACTAAAAAAATAGGTCACACAGGAACTCTTGACCCTTTAGCGACAGGACTTATGCTTATCTGTGTTGGAAAAAGCTACTAAACTTGCTTCTGATTTAGAAGCTAAAAAAATAAAGTTTATTTGGCTGATTTTTGAAATAGGATATGCTACTGATACCTATGATATCGAAGGAAAAAGAATTGCTGAAAATCTTATAGATGTTTCAAAAGATAATTTAGAATTATCTTTAAAAATTTATAGGAGATATAAAGCAAGTTCCTCCAATGTACTCTGCTATAAAAATTGATGGAAACAAACTCTATCATTTAGCAAGAAAAGGTATTGAGATAGAGAGACCTGAAAGAGATGTAACTATTGAATATATTAAACTTTTAGATTTTTAAAGATAATAAGGCTAAAAATTGAAACAAAAGGTTTCTAAAGGTTGCTATATAAGAAGCTTAATCTATGATATAGGTTTAGATTTAGGAACTTATGCCACTATGACAGAGCTTCAAAGAATAAATGTTGGAGAATATTCTTTAACTAATTCGTATACACTGGAACAGATGGAAGAAATGGCTCAAAAATAACGATTTTTAGTTTTTTTAAACTCTGTTGAGGAAGTTTTTTTCTTATGAGAAATATAATTTAGAAACTGAAAAAGAATTTACTTTATTTAAAAAAATGGTAACACTGTAAAAAAATAAAGGATAATTTAGAAAAATAAAAAAATATAGAGTATATTATCAAGATGAATTCTTAGGTTTGGCAAATATAGAAAATAATAATTTATTAAAAAGGATATAAATATTATTAATTTAAAAAAATATGAGAGGAAAAATGAAAATTAAAAAAACATAGCAATTATTGCTCACGTTGACCACGGTAAAACAACTCTTGTCGATTGTCTATTGAGACAAGGAGGAGTTTTTAAAACTCATGAACTTGAAAAAGTAGAAGAAAGAGTTATGGACTCAGATGATATTGAAAGAGAAAGAGGAATTACTATCTTCTCTAAAAATGCCTCTGCTAGATATAAAGACTATAAAATTAATATAGTTGACACACCAGGCCATGCTGACTTTGGTGGAGAAGTACAAAAGAATTATGAAGATGGTTGATTCTGTTCTTTTTACTTGTAGATGCTTTTGAAGGTCCTATGCCTCAAACAAAATATGTTTTGAAAAAAGCTTTAGAACAAGGACATAGACCAATAGTTGTAGTAAACAAAGTTGATAAACCTAATGCAAGACCAGAAGATGTTTTATATATGGTTTATGATTTATTTATAGAATTAAATGCTAATGAATATCAACTTGAATTTCCAGTAGTTTATGCTTCAGGAAAAGCAGGTTTTGCTAGAAAAGAATTGACTGATGAAAAATACAGATATGCAACCATTATTTGAAACAATACTTGAACATGTTCAAGATCCTGATGGAGATGTAGCTAAACCAACTCAATTTTTAATAACAAATATTGCTTATGATAACTATGTTGGAAAATTAGCAGTTGGAAGAATACACAATGGTACTTTAAAAAGAAACCAAGATGTAATGTTAATAAAAAGAGATGGAAAACAAGTTAAAGGTAAAGTCTCTGTTCTATATGGTTATGAAGGATTAAAAAGAGTTGAAATAGAAGAGGCTGAAGCTGGGGATATAGTCTGCGTTGCTGGTATTGATGATATAGATATTGGAGAAACATTAGCAGATATAAATGATCCTGTTGCTTTACCTTTGATTGATATTGATGAACCAACACTTGCAATGACATTTTATGGTAAATGATTCTCCATTTGTTGGAAAAAGAAGGAAAATTTGTAACTTCTAGACATATTTGGGATAGATTACAAAAAGAAATTCAAACAAATGTTAGTATGAGAGTAGAAGCAACTGATTCTCCTGACTCATTTATAGTTAAAGGAAGAGGAGAACTTCAACTTTCTATATTACTTGAAAATATGAGAAGAGAAGGTTTTGAAGTACAAGTTTCTAAACCAAGAGTATTATTTAAAGAAAAAAAGATGGAAAGAGATTAGAACCTATTGAACTTGCTTTTAATTGATGTAGATGACAGCTTTACAGGAACTGTAATTGAAAAAGATGGGAGTTAGAAAAAGCCGAAATGGTTTCTATGGTTCCAGGACAAGATGGATATACAAGACTTGAATTTAAAAGTACCTGCAAGAGGACTTATAGGATTTAGAAATGAATTTTTAACTGATACTAAAGGTACAGGAATTTTTAAACCACTCTTTCTTTGATTATGAAGAATATAAAGGGGATATTCCTACAAGAAATAAGGGAGTTTTAATAGCTACTGAACCAGGAGTTACTGTTCCTTATGCTTTAAATAACTTACAAGATAGAGGAACTTTATTCTTAGATCCAGGTATTCCAGTATATGGAAGGAATGATAGTTGGAGAACATAACAGAGAAAAATGACTTAGTTGTAAATGTTTGTAAGACTAAAAAAATTAACAAATATGAGAGCTGCTGGTTCTGATGATGCAGTTAAACTTGCAACACCTAGAAAATTTACTCTAGAACAAGCTCTTGACTACATTGCTGAAGATGAACTTGTAGAAGTTACTCCAACAAATATTAGATTAAGAAAGAAAATCTTAAAAAGAAGGAGATAGAAGAAAAAAACTGGTCTGCTTTTAAATAATAAATAAAATTTGACTAAAGAGTTATTACAAAAATTGGAGTAATAACTCTTTTTTATGGTATAATACTTCTAATTTGATAATTTAAAAATCAATGGAGGTTGATATGAAAAATTTAAATTTTTAATGCTATTCTGTTTATTTGGCTCTATGGCTTTTGCAGCTCCTAAAACTACAAAAAGCTGTAAAAAAATGAATATGATTTAAAATTCAATCCAAATAAATATGTTTCTAAGGAAACTGAAGTCAATGGAAAGAAAGTTAAATATCGTGCTTATGAAAATATTGTCTATGTTAAAAAAATCCTGTGGACAAAGAATATCAAAATATGAATATCTATATTCCAGAAGAATATTTTAAAAATTCTTCTATTGGAAATTATAATAGCTCTAATGCTCCTATCTTTTTACCTAATAGTGTTGGAGGATATATGCCAGGTAAAGCTGATAAAGTAGGAGTTGGTAGAGATGGAAAAAGCTAACTCTCTTAGTTATGCACTATCAAAAAGGTTATGTAGTTGCAGCACCTGGTGCAAGAGGTAGAACTCTAAAAGATAAGAATGGAGCTTATACAGGAAAAGCTCCTGCTGCAATAGTTGACTTAAAGGCAGCAGTTAGATATCTATATCTTAATGATGAAGTTATGCCAGGAGATGCTAATAAGATAATTTCAAAATGGAACTAGTGCTGGTGGAGCTTTATCAGCTCTTTTTAGGAGCAACAGGGAATTCTGAAGACTATCTTCCTTACCTAACAGAACTTGGAGCAGCTGATACAAGAGATGATATTTACGCTGTATCTTCTTATTGCCCTATTACAAACTTAGAAAATGCTGACTCTGCTTATGAATGGACGTACAATGGAGTTAACACATATTCAAGAATGGAATTCACAAGAAATACATCTACTCAAGAATATAATGATAGAAGCTTAACTCGTACAACTGTTCAAGGTAGTTTAACAGAAGATGAAATAAGAATATCTAATAGATTGAAAAAAATATGTTTCCTACTTATTTAAATAATTTAAAATTAAAGGATGATAAAGGAAATCTATTAACTCTTGATAAAAAAATGGTAATGGAACTTTCAAATCATATCTTTCTCTTATAATTAAAAAAATTCTGCTAATAAGGCTTTTGGAAGAAGGAAAAGATATCAGTGAATTTAAAAAAAGCTTTCACTATTGAAAATGGTAAAGTTGTTGCTGTTGACTTAGATGTTTATACTCATATTGGTGATAGAATGAAATCTCCACCTGCTTTTTGATAGTTTTAGATGCAAGCTCTGGAGAAAATAATCTGTTTGGTGATAAGAGAACAGACAATAAAAACTTCACTAAATTTTTTCTTTTGATATAACTAATAAAGAAGCTATTGAATACTATCAAAAAGGTAAATTTAACGATAAAAAGTATTAAAATTGTAATTCCTAAAATGGCAGATAAAACTATAATAAAAAAATGATGAATCCTATGAATTATATTGAGAGTGCTCCAACTAAATATTGGAGAATAAGACATGGAGCAATAGATAAGGATACTTCTCTTGCTATTCCTGCAATCTTAGCTATAAAATTAAAAAAATTCTGGAAAAATTGTAGACTTTGCTGCTCCTTGGGGTCAAGGACATGGTGGAGATTATGATTTAGATGAATTATTTAATTGGATTGACACTGTTGTAAATAAATAATAAAAAAACTGCATTCCAATCTCTAAATGAGATTAGTTTGCAGTTTTATTTTTATTAATTAAAGTCTGCTGCTGCATCTGTTAAACCACCAAATATAGCAGTTAAAAACATCCTCAGTATTGATTACTTTCCATTCTCCATCCACTTTTTTTCCATATGTACTGTCACATCAGTTTCTGTATAATCTAATTCTTTTTGTCAAATTTTTCAAAAATATTCTAAAGATTTTTTGGAAAGCTTCTTCACCCATATTAGAATCAAATAAAGGTTTTAATGCCACTAAGTACTCTGTCATATATTTAACAAAAATCTGCAGATTTTATTGTCACATCAAGTTCAGCCATATTTTTTTCTCTTCACTAACTTTATTAACTTTGTAAGAACCTTTTTTTCTAAAAATTCCAGCTAACATTTTTAGAAACTTCATTTCCATCTTTCATTTTCTTGCTCACATCTGTTATAGTTTGCTTAAAAATTTTTTTCTCAAAAAGCTTTTTTTGCGAATCAGGTTTTACCACAAGCAACTAACATTAAAAAAATATAAAAAAACCAACAAGAACATAACGAAACATTTTTTCATACTACTTTCCTCCTTGATATTTGATAATATCCTATCATATATTTAGAAAATTTCAAAGTATATTTTTTTATTTTTTTAAAGAAAAAAAGGAGCTAACTTATAGCTCCTCTACTTATGACTTAATTTTTCTATAGAAACTTCATAAATTTCATATGAATTCATAGTTCCTAATTTAAATCCTTTTTATATTCTTTTTGAGTCGCAAACCGCTTGAGTTGGATATAATATCATATACATAGGAATATCTTTTTCTTATGATTTCTTGAGCTTCTTTATAGATTGCTCTTCTTTTTTTCAGGATCCATTTCAATTTTTTTCCAGCTTTTTAATAACTTATCTAACTTTTGGATTTGAATAAAAAAACTTCTATTTCCTGCATTTCCTTGAGTTTCTGTACTTGTTAACTCAGCAATACCATAGTCTGGATCTCTTGTTACTGTAGTCCAACCAAGTAGGTACATTTCTTGATCTCCTCTACCTGTTCCATCTAAGTAAGCTCCCCATTCAAGAGTTTCTATAGTAACATCTATTCCTATTTGTTTTAATTGATCTTGAATAATAATTGCCATATCTCTTCTTGCTGGATTATCACTAGTCCAAAGTTTGGCTTTAAATCCATCTGGATAACCTGCTTCTTTTAATAATTCTTTTGCTTTTTCTATATCTTGAGTAAATTTTTTTCAACTTCAACACTATACAATATTTTTTTGGACCCTATTATAGATGTTGCGGGTTCTGCTGCTCCAAGATATACAGTATCTATTATAGGTTTTTGATCTAAAGCATAAGAAATTGCTTCTCTTACTTTTTGGATTATCATATGGTTTTTTTCTTAACATTAAATCCTAGATATTCTACTCTAGCTTGTGGTGCTTCTATAAGGTTAAATCTACCATCTTCTTTAATTTTATTTTTGTCCATTGAACCAACATCATATATTATATCAATTTCTCCTGTTTCAAGCCCTATAGTTCTATTTGTTTCTTCAACTACATTTCTAAATATTACATTTTTTTACAGGAGCTTCTCCTCTCCAATAATCAGGAAAAGCTTCTAAAAACTACTTTATCTCCACTTTCCCATGAAACAAATTTATATGGTCCTGTTCCCATAGGATTTTTGTCCTATTTTATCTCCATTTTTCTTTAACATATTTTTTTCACTTAAAACTACTATACAATCATGAGATAAGTTATTTAAAAATAGCAGCCATAGGTTTTTTTCTGTTGTTAATTTTACAGTATAATCATCTAAAACTTCTACTTTAGTTATTCCACCAAGAACTTCATGAAATTCTGGAGAAGCTAAAAGCTCTATCTATAGAAAATTTTTACATCTGAAGCTTTCATTTCATCTCCATTATGAAACTTTACTCCCTTTCTTATATGGAAAATTATAGAAGTTTCATCTTCTCTTTCCCAAGATTCAGCTAAACAAGGTTGAGGATTAGCATCTGCATCAAGTTTTAATAATGGATCAAATATTTGCATTCTAATTTTTAGTTGAAGGACTGTCATTAGAAGCATGTGGATCCAAAGATTTTTGCATCTGCACCTTGTGCAATAACAATAGTATCTTTTTATTTCTTTTTCTGCTTCTTTATTACACGAAATTATAAAGAAAGCTGAAAAAAATCATCAATAAAAAAATAAAATCTTTTTTTCATACAAAACCTCCCTTAAAAATTTTTTTAGCAAACATTTTTTTAGAACAGATTAAATAAAAATATTTTTTTATATCTTGTTATTTTTATTATACTTCAAATAGAACTAAAATAATAATTTTTTTATTTTAAATAAATTCATATATATAGTATATATTTTTAAAAAAATTAATTTAAGAATTTCTTTACCATATTTTTTTATTTTTTTGAAAAATAAAAAAATGTTCATTTTTATTACTTCTATAAGAATATTTGTTACAATTTGGTATATTTAGTAACTATACTATTATTGAATAAGCCTTATAATCAAAAACTTGAAAATATTTTTTTAAAAATTTTTACTTGATTTTTTTAAAAATAAAGTATAATAAGGACAACTAAGATAAAAAGGAGGTTTTTACAAAGATGAAAAAAATATCATTAGTTATTTTAGTACTAGCTGGAATTCTAGTAGGATGTACACATACAGAAAAAAACTGCAACAGGAGGTGCCATAGCTGGAGCTGCTGTAGGAGCTATGCTTGGTAACGATGTTAGAGGTACTGCTATAGGAGCTGCTATTGGTGGAGCACTTGGAGCTGGTGCTGGAGAATTAACAAAAAAATAAATAGTTTTTGGTAAATATTAAAAAAACAAGGAGTTATCTCAAATTTATTTGAATAACTCCTTTTTCTATCTATTCTTCTTTATTTTTCTTTAATTTCAATATTATTTTTCAAAAACTTCTATCTTTTTTTATAATCCTCTATATTAAAATTTTTCAACAGTAGCAGAATTAATTTCATTACTATTAGTATTTGCTTTTTACTATTATTTTATGACCTAAAAAAATAATTTTCTATCATCAAAAAGTAGCAACAATTTCTCCATCATTTTCAATAGCTAGAGATACAAGCTTCATCTTTGCCACAAAATACCATCTCCATACTTTTTAAGAATTTAAATAATGACTTTGAATTTTTTTCTTAATTCTGTTGCTAAATCAGCTAAATGCTCAGCTGCAAAAGTTTTTAACTTTTTTTATCCCAATCTTTTTTTATCTTTAAAAAAACTTTTTTTCAAGAGTAATAAAAAAATGCCCCTACTTTTTTTAAAGTATTAATACGGTTGTCCTCATTAATATTTAAATATACATCTATTTCTTCTTTTTCACTTAACCATTTTAATTTAGAATGTAAAAGATTTAGTAGTTTTATCAAGAACAAATTTTTCCTAAATTAGGTTCTTCAACAGTAACACTTGCATTTTGTTCACATTCCTTTAATGTATTTTTCTAATAAAGTATTTTTTTACATCTTTTTGTAAAAATATCTATAAGTAAAAAAAGTATTTTTTTCCTAGATCTTCAACTTTTTAAATGATATATCTTAAATCTCTTTATATCTTCTAAAGAAATTTTTATCTGATACTTCCCATTCAATTTTTAGCAGATGTTTCAAATAACTCATCAGTTTTTGCAGTCAACATATGCTATAAGCTCAACATTTGCCTTAGAATCCTCTAATATAAATGCACCTTTAGAATTTATAAGGGCTATAATCTCTTGTTCTTGCATATTTTTTTAACTCCTTTATTTATCTTTATATTGATTGTATTATAGCACAAAACTGTCTAATTTTTTTCTAATATAAAATAAAATTTTTTTCTAAACATACTATATAATGGCATATTAAAAGAAAAAAATTCACAAGCTTCTTGTTCAGTATCAAAAAAATAATATTCTTTTTGGTTCTCGTCCTTCTGTTTCTAAAAATTTTTTTAAAAGTTCAAGAACTGTTTTTAATTGGAAATATGACACTAGTCTTTCTTTTTCTTTTTATTCTCTTTTTTTCTACGATAACTTAACAAATACATCCGTATCCAAAAAAACTGAGAAAAAAATTAAAAATAATTATAATTAGTTGAGGTTTAAAGTTTAATATTTTTGATATTGACGTATATCTCATTCCTTTTTTAATATTAATAATCTTCCAACTTCTCTAATTCAAATTCAAATTCAAGTAATTTCAATTCTAAAGGAGCAACTTCCTCACATAAACTATGAAAATATGGATCTTCTGCACTCAAATCTCCCTCATATATTTCTTTATCTATTTCAGATATTCTATATTTTAAACTTCTTATTTCTCTTTTTAAGTTTGATTTTTTTGCTCTTTTTCAATATTTCCAAGTTTTTTTCTGTTAATTCTTCAATTTCATACTCTAAATTATTATTTTTTTATTTTCATTAGATTTTTAATAAATTGAATAAAGAAACAGCTCCCAATAATTTCCAAAACATAAGTATTCCCCCTCAATATTTGTCTATTACAAATTAAAACTATTTTCTTTTTTTATTTAGAGAATGCATAATTTTTTTACATATTATTCTTCCTCTTCATCATCTATATCAGAGTAAGCTAGTTCAATATCAATAAGTTCTACAATAAGTTGACATACATTTCCATCTTTATCATAAGCTAAATACACTGGATATGTCCCATCTCCAAAAACCAGATTGAAACATAGGTAAATGATAATCTGTTCCAGGTATAGTCCAATTTAGCCAATCTCCTCCATCTCTTTGATATTTAGGGATTATCTTCATAGCTTTTTTTGAATAAATCTGCAAAATAATCATCATATGCATTTCCATCAGGATTTTCGTCACACCATTTTTTTATCAAATTCACAATATAGTTCATGTAATTTCTTATCACAAATACAAGCTAATCCAGCATCAACATTAAAACCAAAGAAATCTCCTTCATTGATATCTTCTAAGTTTTCTGTGCCTGTAACAGCTTCTTCAAAAGTAACTAACTTCATTATCATTAAATTTTTAATCTAACTGCTGCATATCTATCGCAATCTCCATCAGTAGCTTTTTTACAACACAAACTTCTGTTCTAAATTCTCCTGTTGGAATCTTTTTGGAAGCATTCTTTTTTCATGTTTGCTAACTAAATAAACAAGAGGATCAGCAACTAAAAATTCTCCTGTTGGAATAGAGCAAGGGTCCCTATATCCATAACATCTATTTCTTTTTCCAGCAATTTCCTTTAAAGTAAAAATATTCTACAAGATTACTATTAGGTTGTAGCTTATTTTTTTACCTTTTCCCATTTTTTTCTAACCATTCTTTTGTTACTTGCATATCTATCACTCCTTATTTAACATTAATTTCTAATTCATCTAGTAATTTTATATATCTATCTTGTGCTGAAAGACAAGTTTCAATTAGATAAGCTTTATCTTCTTTATAATTTTTTTAAACCTCTGTAATAAAATAATTTATGTTCCTCGTCTATAATAAAAAGGAATAATATTATTTTTTTAGACATTCTTTAAACATAATCAGTCTACCAACTCTTCCATTTCCATCTTGGAAAAGGATGAATAGTTTCAAACTTATAGTGAAATCTACAATATCATCAAATGTTATATCATTCTTTGAATTATATTCCTCAAGTAATTTTTTTCATTTCTTTTTTTACATTACTAGGACTTGTAGTTTTTGTGTCACCAATAAAATTTGCTTTTTAATTTATAGTCGCCTACTTTAAACCATTCTTTTTGTGAATCAGAAGTATTGTTTTTTTAAAAATCTTATGTAAATTTTTTTATTAATTTCTCATCTAAAAATATCTATATTTTTCTAGTATATAATCAAAACATTTAAAAATGATTAACTGTTTCATTTTATATCATCTATAGATACAATTTTTTTCTTTATCTCCTATGAAAGAGTTTGTTTTCATAAATATATCTTGTCTCATCTTCTGTTAGCTTACTTCCTTCAATGTGATTTGAATTATATGAAAAAAATTAATTTGTGTTAAATGATAAAGACCACCTTTTAGTTTAATTGCTTTCTCTTCTAATAAAATCTCTAAAATTTTTATTCATATCAAAAACCCTCTTTAATTATTTTTTTATATTATACCATTTTTATATGATAAAAAAATAAAAAAATAATTGAAATATGACAGTAAATATAGTAGAATAATTGAAATGAAATAAATTTTAGGAGGTAAAAAAATAAATGAAATTAGTTTTAATTCGTCATGGTGAAAGTGCTTGGAACTTAGAAAATAGATTTACAGGGTGGAAAGATGTTGACTTAAGCCCTAAAAGGAATTGAAGAAGCTAAGGCTGCAGGAAAAAAATTTTTAAAGGAAATGAATTTAGTTTTTGATGTTGCTTACACTTCTTACCTAAAAAGAGCTATAAAAAAACTTTAAATATAGTTTTAGAAGAAATGGATGAACTATATATTCCTGTATATAAATCTTGGAGATTAAATGAAAGACATTATGGAGCTTTACAAGGATTAAATAAAGCTGAAACTGCTAAAAAAATATGGAGATGAACAAGTACATATTTGGCGTCGTAGCTTTGATATAGCTCCTCCATCAATAGATAAAGACAGTGAATACTACCCAAAATCTGATAGAAGATATGCAGATCTTCCAGATTCTGAAATCCCTTTAGGTGAAAAGTTTAAAAGATACTATAGCAAGAGTTTTTACCATACTGGCATTCAGATATCTCTAAGAGCTTACAAGAAGGTAAAAAAACGTTATAGTTGCTGCTCACGGAAATAGTTTAAGAGCTTTTAATAAAATATCTATTAAATATTTCAAATGAAGATATTTTTAAATCTAAATCTAGTTACTGGTAAACCTATGATATTTGAAATAGATAAAGATTTAAAAAGTAATATCTGCACCTGAATTATTCTAATTGGAGGAAAAAAATGAAAAAAATTAATTTTAATATCTTGCTTTGCATTATCTGTTTTTATCTTTTTGGAGCACAAAAAAACTTTACCTGAAAATGTTGAAAAGAAATATTCGTCAAGCAATTTCAAATACTTCTGGTTCTGAAAGAAGAGAAAATTATGATTGGTTTAAAAGATTCATATTTAGAAATGGTGGATAGACTAGATAAAGCTGGAATACCTGAAAACTGATAAAGAAATAATAATTAAAAGATTGGAAGCTATGTATGGCTCTAACTATCCTAAACAATTAGCTAGAGTAAATGATGAAATTAATGATTACAAAGGATTAGTTAATAGAATTAGAGAAGAACAAAATGCTAATCAACAAAAAAAGCAGAAGCTCAAAACAAAAAAAGTAAAGAAGAAATAGCTTCTATTTTAAGTTCATCTTCTATTCCAAAAAGCAGAATTAAATAGAATAGAAGAAAAATGCAAAGGCTGAATATCCAGATGATTACACTTTACAAAAAAAGCATTTATTAAAGGTGCAATCAAAACTTATAATGATTTAAAAAAATAAATTAGGAGTGAAGTAGATGTTTAAAAATGTAATTGGTTTAGTTGTTGAATATAATCCCTTTCATAATGGACATCTACATCACATTCAAGAGATAGATAAACTCTTTGAAGATAATATAAAAATTGCTGTCATGAGTGGTGATTTTTGTACAAAGAGGAGAACCATCTCTTATCAATAAATTTGAAAAAAACTAAGATAGCTCTATCACAGGGCATAGACATTGTGATAGAGTTACCTGTTTTTACTCAAGTCAAAAGTGCTGAAATTTTTTTGCAAAAAGGTTCTGTTAGTCTTTTAGATAAGCTTTCTTGTAGCCATATGGTTTTTTTGGTTCTGAAAGTAATGACTTAGATAAATTAAAAAATAGCAAGTCTTTCTTTGACAGATGAATTTACAAAAGCTTTTAAAAAGAATTTTTTTAGATAAAGGCTTCTCATATCCTACTGCTTTTTCAAAGGCTATATCTGATGAAAAAAATTTGGTTCTAATGATATCCTAGCTCTAGAATACATAAAAAGCCATAGATACTATTGATTCTAAGATTGAAGCTTGTTGTATAAAAAAAGAGAAAAAAACAGGTTACTATGATGATGAAAAAGATAATTTTGCAAGTGCAAGTTATATTAGGAAAAGTTTTTATTAGCTTTAAATGAAACTAAAGAAAATAAATTAAATAAAATTAAAAAAATTTAGTTCCAGAGTTTTTCATATAAGATACTAGAAGAAAAATTTTTGGAGTTTTTTTCATGTCTAAAATGATTTTTATGACTTAATGAAATACAATATAATAAAAAAATTATTCAAGTCTAAAAAAATATTCAAGATTTAGAAGTTGGTTTTAGAAAAATAGATTATATAAATACTCGCTAGAAAAACTTGTCTTTCAGTGATTTTTTGATAAAAATTTTTGAGTAAAAGATTAACTATTTCTAGATTACAAAGAATATTATTACATACTCTATTAGATTTAACTGAAGAACTTACAAATAAAGTAAAAAATAAAAGCCCCTTATGTGAAAAATTTTAGGTTTTTTTCAAATAAGGGACAAGAATATTTAAATTATCTAAAAATTAGATGGCTATAATGAAAGAAAAAAATTTTTAACTTCTAATAGAAATTTAAAAGAAATTTTTAAGTGAAGAAGAACTTGAATTATTTAATTTCAATGAACTTGCTTCACAGATTTATCGTATAAAATCAAATTATGATAATATAGGCTATCCTATAATAAAAAGTAAAAAAATAAACGAGTTATTTTTTTACTTTTTTTACTAGTCTAAATTAATTAATGTGCTTCCATTATTACCTTGAACTTGTGGAAGTTTTTCCATCCCATTTTTTTCAATAGCCATCTTTCTTAAAAGTTGAGGAGTCAATGAATTACTTTCAACAGCATTTGCCTTTGCTTGTAATTCTTTTTCTTGCAAAAGAATATTCTGCTAATCTTACTTTATTTTTCTGCTTCAACTTTTTAATTTTTTTCTTGTTCTGCTCTTTGCTTTTTTTCAACTTCTTGTTCAGCAACCTTTTTGCTTTCTATCGCTCTTTCATACTCATCACTAAAATCATGATTAACAATAGATACATTACTTACTGACATTCCATATTGTGAAAAAAATCATCTTTTAAATCTTCAAATATCAATTTTGAAATTTCTGCTCTCTTACTTACAAACTCTTCTATAGTGTATTTAGCTATTGTAGCTTGAATTATTTCTTTAACTCTTGGTCTAATAAATCTTTGTTCATGTTTATTATTAAAAAGCTCTATATAATTTTTTTCTGGATCTGTAATAGAAGCTTGTACAGTAAACTCTAATTTTATACTTTGCATATCTTTTGTTGAAACTTCCATAGTTGTATCCATTTCATCTGTTCTTTCCAAAAAAATATGTTTTTTTCTCTTGTTTCCATAAATGTTTTTACCTTTGAACAAATGGTATCTTTAAAAGTGTAAACCTTCATTTTCAACTCTTGTTATCTTACCAAATGTTGATATTATAACAACTTCCCCTGTATCTACTGTATAGCAATTAGTAAGTATTAAAAAGTAATACAAAAAAACTCCTATTGCTCCAGATAATACCATTTTTAAAAATATTTTTTTCCCTTCCATGATTATCCTCCCTTTTGTTAATATTTTTATATTGGCTTATATTATACAATAAAAATTTTTATTTTTTTACAATATATTCTTATAGTTTGGCAATATGAAAATACTTTTAATATTTTTTTGATTGAATTATGAATATGTAGTATAATTATATAGTATAAATTTATTTTTGAAAGGAAGGTACAGAAAATGGAAAAAAATATTCAACATTGAAAGAAAGATTTTTTTAAGATATGTTAAAATTTAATACTCGTTCAGATGAAAAAAAGTGAAACTATTCCATCTACACCATCACAAATGGAATTTGCTAAAATGCTAAAAAAAGAATTAGAAGATTTAGGTCTATCTAATGTTTTTTTATAAATAAAGCTTGTTTTGTAAATGCAACTTTACCAAGTAATATAGATAAAAAAAGTTGCTACTGTTGGTTTTTATAGCTCATATGGATACTGCTGATTTCAATGCAGAAGGAATTAATCCTCAAATTATAGAAAACTATGATGGTAGTGACATAGTTTTTAAATAAAGAACAAAAATATAGTTTTAAAAAGTAGAGGAATTCCCTAATTTAAAAAAATTATATCTCTAAAACTTTAATTACAACAGATGGTACAACTTTACTTGGCTCAGATGATAAATCAGGAATAGTTGAAATCATTGAAGCTGTTAAGTACTTAAAAAGAACACCCTGAAATTAAACATGGAGATATCAAAAATGGCTTTTTGGTCCAGATGAAGAAATTGGTAGGGGAGCAGACTATTTTTGATGTAAAAAGAATTTGCAGCAGACTATGCTTACACTATGGATGGAGGACCCTGTTGGAGAATTAGAATATGAAAGCTTTAATGCTGCTCAAGCCACATTTAAAAATAAAAAGGAGTTAGTGTTCACCCAGGAACTGCAAAAAGGTAAAATGATAAATGCTGGTCTTATTGCTAGTGAAATTATACAAATGTTCCCTAAAGATGAAGTTCCCTGAAAAAAAACTGAAGGATATGAAGGATTCTATTATTTAGTTGAAACTAACACATCTTGTGAAAGTGGAGAAGTTGTATATATTCTAAGAGATCATGACAAGGCTAAATTCTTAGCTAAGAAAGAATTTGTAAAAAGAACTTGTAAAAAAAGTAAATGAAAAAAATATGGAAAAGAAGTTGTTGAACTTGAACTAAAAGATGAATACTACAATATGGGAGAAATAATAAAAAGACCATATGTATGTCGTTGATATAGCAAAAACAAGCTATGGAAAATCTTGGTATAAAACCACTTATAAAAAGCTATTCGTGGTGGAACAGATGGTTCTAAAATCTCTTTCATGGGTCTACCTACACCAAATATTTTTTTGCTGGTGGAGAAAAATTTTCATGGTAAATATGAATTTGTTGCCCTTGAAAGTATGGAAAAAGCAACTGATGTTATAGTTGAAATCGCTAAATTAAATGCAGAAAGGTAATAAAGTATGAAATTTTTTTACCAACTACAAAAAGAAGAAATGAAAAGTTTAGGTTGGGATAGTATAGATGTACTCCTAATTTCAGGAGATACATATTTGGACACTTCATATAATGGAAGTGCCTTTAGTAGGAAAAATGGTTAGTGGAACATGGCTTCAAGGTTGGTATAATTGCTCAACCTGAGGTTGATGTTCCTGATGATATAACTCGTTTAGGTGAGCCTAACTTGTTCTTTGCTATATCTGGTGGTTGTGTTGATTCTATGGTTTGCAAACTATACTGCAACTAAAAAAGAAGACAACAAGATGATTTTACTCCAGGTGGAGAAAATAATAAAAGACCAGATAGAGCTGTTTTAGTCTACTCAAATATGATACGTAGATTTTTTAAAGGAACTACGAAAAAAATTGTAATAAGTGGAATTGAATCTAGTCTAAGAAGAATAACTCACTATGATTATTGGACTAATAAGCTAAGAAAACCTATTCTATTTGATGCTAAGGCAGATATTTTATCCTATGGTATGGGAGAAATGTCTATGTTACAACTAGCAAATGCTTTAAAGAATGGAGAAGATTGGCAAAATATTAGAGGGCTTTGTTACTTAAGTAAAGAGCCTAGAGAAGATTATTTATCTTTACCTTCTCATGCTGATTGTCTTGCGGATAAAGATAAGTTTATTGAAGCTTTTCATACTTTTTATTTAAATTGTGATCCAATAACTGCTAAGGGACTTTGTCAAAAATGTGATGATAGATATTTAATTCAAAATCCTCCTTCTGAAAGCTATTCAGAAGAGATAATGGATAAGATATATTCTATGGAATTTGCTAGAGATGTACACCCTTACTACAAAAAGATGGGAGCAGTTAGAGCACTTGATACTATAAAATACTCTGTTACTACTCATCGTGGTTGTTATGGAGAATGTAACTTCTGTGCTATAGCTATTCATCAAGGTAGAACTATTATGTCAAGAAGCCAAAAATTCAATAGTAGAAGAAGTTAAAAAGATTGCTGAAACTCCTAAATTTCATGGAAATATTTCTGATGTAGGTGGACCAACTGCAAATATGTATGGACTTGAATGTAAGAAAAAAATTGAAATTAGGTGCTTGTCCTGATAGAAGATGTCTATATCCTAAAAAGTGTCCTCATCTTCAAGTTAATCATAATAATCAAGTGGAACTTTTTAAAGAAGTTAAAAAAAGATACCTAATATAAAGAAAGATTTTTTTATAGCTTCTGGAATTAGATATGATATGATTTTTAGATGACAACAAATGTGGACAGATGTATTTGAAAGAAATAATAAAAGATCATATCTCAGGACAGATGAAAATAGCACCTGAGCATACGGAAGATAAAAATTTTTAGGTTTGATGGGTAAAGATGGTAAAATCTTGCTTGAATGAGTTTAAAAAAATCAATTCTATAAGATAAACAATGAACTGGGTAAAAAGCAATTTTTTTAACATATTATTTAATTGCAGCTCACCCAGGTTGTAAAGATAAAGATATGATGGATTTAAAAAAATATGCCTCACAAGAATTAAGAGTTAATCCTGAGCAGGTACAGATTTTTTACTCCTACTCCATCAACTTATTCAACTTTAATGTACTATACAGAAAAAGATCCTTTTACAAATCAAAAAAATTATTTGTTGAAAAGGACAATGGCAAGAAACAAAAAAACAAAAAGGATATAGTTACAGAAAAAAAGAAATAATAATAACTATAAAAAAAGGTAGTACTATAATGTACTACCCTTTTTATTTTCTTTTATTTATCAGATGCTCTTTGTTTAAAAATCTTTTTTTCCATATTCTAATTGACGAGTATATAAATCTAATAAAGTCTGTTAAATTTTTCTTTGTTATTTTTCTAACATCTTTTACTTCTTTTTTAGCTGTTTCAATTTTTTTAAATCCATTTCTTTTCAATATTACTTCTAAATCCTTAATCTTTTGTATTAAAGTTTCTTTTTCTAAATTTTTCCATACTATCCTCCTAATATAAAAAAATATATTGATTCAAGTTCTATAACTTTAATTACATTATATTATAAGCTTTGTAAAAATTTACAAGTTATATAAACAAATTATTTTTTTATCAATCTTTTTTTACTATCAGAATATTTATAATAAAAAAATAAATGATATGATAAAGAAAAAAATACTGAACTTAAAGAAGCTAAATAAATACCATTCTTTTTCAACCTTACTTACTCCACTTGAAATTGCTGATAATATACTAACATCATTTCCCATAACCAAAATAATCGGTAAAGTAACTATTGAGATTAAAAAAATGAAGTTTTCATAAAAGAAACCTTGTATTCCAAATGAGAGTCCTTCTATTCTTGCTCCTGAGTCTTCACTAATCTGTGTACTTATTTCACTTAACATTGCAGGTGGGAAAGATAAATGCTGCTCCTGCAAGAGGTATACCAATAATAGCAAATAATGCAAAACCAAATTTAACTGGGAATATCTTTCCTAAGAAAAAAATAACATCGATGTTGAAACAATTAACATTGCTAAACAATAAAGCATAATTTTTTTCTGTATCCATATTTTTTTAGATAGTTTATTTGTTGGGATAGAAACATATAGCTGCTGCTCCCAAATAATAATGCTGAAGCAATAGTAATTTCTTTTTTTCCATAACCCATAATATCTTCAACATAATAGTTCATAATAGCTCTTAGATTATTAAAACCTATGAAGAAGAACATCATTCCAAAAAGATATAGAATAAAGTTCTTATTTTTTTATTATAATTCCTATAGTTTCTTTTAAAACTTACATTTGATACTTCACCTGTTGAATAATCTCTTTCTCTAACTGTAAACACAGTTGTAGCCAGACCTATAAAAAAACTATCACACAAAAAAATATAATCATTCCTCTTATACCAAAAGAGAACATCATTTCCTCCTATCATTTTTTAATTAAAAATTCCAGGTAGAATAATTGCTATTGCTGTATAAGATAATCTAAAAAAACTGATTGCCAAGTTGATAAATTCAATCTTTCTTCAGGTGTTCTTCCAATTTCAGGAATCAAAGCATTGTAAGGTGCTCCAACTATAGTATAGAAAGTAAAGAAGAGTGAACCAATTAGCATTAAATAGTAAAAACTTGCTTTTTCACTACTTGTTGGTGGATAGAAAAAAAGGCTATTGTCACTATTATTAATGGTATTGTTCCAACTGCAACAAAGGGATTCTTCTTCCATATTTACTATTATATTTATCAGATAAAAAGCCAACTAAAGGATCTGTCACCATGTCTACAAGTCTTGAAATAGCTAAGGCTATTGAAACTAAAAACAGGAGCCATAAATGGTTTTAAACCAGAGACTTTCTGAAGGTAAATAGAAAATATAATATCCATTGAGCAAAAAAATTTGATCCACAATGGCGTAGCTTACTCCGAGTGCATATAACACTTGGACTTTTTGTTGTTAATTTTTTTCATTCTAACTCCTTTTTAACATAAAATTATTCTTATTAATTGACATTGTAACATAGCAAAATGAAAAAAATAAAGAAAAAAACTACTGTTATATTTAAAAATTTGATAAAGTTTGCAATATATGATATAGTATTTTGGTAATATTAAAAAAAATTAAAAAAGGAGAAAGAAAAATGAAAAAAATCTTTTAAAAGAAAAATTCTGTTTACTATTTTTAACTGTGTTTGCTGTATTTTTTTGTTGTTGCTTGTGGTAACAAAGAAGATGCTAAAATTAACAAAGGAAGAAGTTCTTCAAAAAAATGTTGAAGCTACTAACAATATAAAAAAAGTGGGAATAAATTAGTAACTGCTAAGATAGAAAGTTAAAGGTGGGCAAACTATAGAATATATATTTGATATCTCACTTATCAAGGACCCTTTTGCTTTGAAAACAATTTTAGAAGCAAAAAGGAGAAGATGCTAAAATAACTACTTTTTATAAAAGATGGTGTGATGTATGCAAGCAATCTTGAAGACAACAGTTGGCAAAAAAACTAGATGTATCTGAAGAAGATATGAATAAATTTTAAAAATTATATTAAATGATTCTATTGAAATTTATGAAGTACTAAAAAGATAATTTAGACAAGATTAGTATTAAAGAAGATGGTGGAAATTATATTATTTCTGCTGCTAAAAATTCTGATTTTCTTAATGAATATCTAAAAAAAGTTCGCTGTCTGATACAATAGGACAAAAATACAGATTTTAAAAACCCTAATAATGCTACTCTAGAATATATAATTGATAAAGAGACATATTTTTACAAAATCTTTAGTTTTTAACTTTTTGATGCTGAAGTTCAAGGACAAAAATTAAAAAGCAAAAAAACAGAAACTACTTTTTTTCTAATATTAATAGTGTTGAAGAAATTACTGTTCCTGAAGAAGCTTTTAAATTCAAATAATTAATAAATAAAAAAAAGGAGAAAGATAATGAAAAAAATCTTTTAAAGAAAATTCTGTTTACTATTTTTAACTGTGTTTGCTGTATTTTTTTGTTGTTGCTTGTGGTAACAAAAGAAGATGCCAAAATTAACAAGGAAGAAGTTCTTAAAAAAAGCTGCTGAAGTTGCTAACGATATAAAAAAAGTGGAAATAAATTAGTAAACACTATAATGGAAATTAAAAGGTGGAGTAACTGTAGAGTATATAATTGATAGTTCTATTATCATAGAACCCTTTTTTCAATGAAACTTACTTTAGAACAAAAAGGTCAAGATGCTAAAAGTAACTACTTTTTGTGAAAGATGGTATAATGTATATGAGTAATCCTGTGGATAATACTTGGGAAAAAAACAAGCAGCTACTTTTTGAAACTATTGAACAATTTAAAAATGCACTAGATACTTCTACTGAAATTTATAATATGTTAAAAAGATCATTTAGATAAAGTTGATATTAAAGAAAAAGATGGAAACTATATTATTACTGTTCCTAAAAAAATTCTGATTTTATTAAAGAATCTCTAAAAAGAACAAATGAATTCTATTGTAGGACAAAAGTCCTGATTTTTAATCCCTGATAATGTTACTTTTCGAATATCTAATTGATAAAGAAACTTATTTCCCAAAAAGTTTTATCTTTATCTTTTTGAAGCAAAAACTTGATGGGCAAGATGTTAAAAGTAACGACAACTAATACTCTATCTAATATTAATAGTGTTGGAGAAATTACTGTTCCTGAAGAAGTTTTAAATTCAAATAATTAATTAAATAAAAAAAGGAGAAAGATAAATGAAAAAAATCTTTTAAAGAAAATTCTGTTTACTGTTTTTAACTGTATTTGCTGTATTTTTTTGTTGTTGCTTGTGGTAATAAAGAAGATGCCAAAATTAATAAGGAAGAAGTTCTTCAAAAAAATCTGCAGAAGCATATAAGAATATTAAAAGTGCAGATATGTTAATTAATCTTAAAATGGAACCTAAAAAGAGTGGTCAACCTATGGAACTTACAATGGACGTCTCTATTACATTAGAACCTATTGCTATGAAAAATGTCTATGGATATTAAAGATCAAAATGTAAAATTAAATTCTTTTTATAAAAAGATGATATTATGTATATTCAAAAATCCTATGGACAACAGTTGGATAAAACAAGCTCTTCCTGAAGATGTTAGCAATCAATTTTAAAAAAATATGGTAAATAGTGAAGATGAAACTTATGAAGTTCTTAAAAACTAACTTAGATAAAGTTAATATTAAAGAAGAAGGTGGAAACTATATTATTTCTGTTACTAAAGGATACTGATTTCCTTAAGGAAGCTATAAAGAAGCAAAAACTCTAAAAGTAAATATGGCTGGACAAAAACCTAGATTTAAATGTTGATAATGTTACTTTAGAATATGTAGTAGATAAAAGAAACTTATGATACAAAAATCTTCAGTTGTAGCTTTTTGATACTAATATTCAAGGTCAAGATGTAAGAATGACAGTAGACTCAGCTTTCTCTAATGTCAATAACATAAAAAGAAATTACTGTTCCTGAAGAAGCCTTAAATGCTGTTGCTATACCAGGAAAATAATAAGGCTATGTAATATTTTTTTAATTGGACTGTAGTAAAAAAATCTTAGATATGATTTTTAACTACAGTTTTTTTATTATTCAAAAATGGAGTCTATACTCCATTGACCTAAACATATAGGTTTAGCCTAAAAGGCGATTTCAATAAATCATTATTTGAACTCGTAATGTTATTTGAATACAGTATAATACCTTTTTAATAAAAAAAGTCAAGAAATAAATTTGAATATATAATTATTTTTTTAATCGATATAAAAAAATAAAATGTAGAAAAAAATAATTCATTTTATTGTATACTATACAAATAAGGCAACAAATAAATTCATAAATTTAATTATAAGATTCAAAACTCAAATTTTTATATATTCTAAAAAAATTATAACATAAACATTAAATGGGGAGGATGTAATGAAGAAGCAACAATTTTTCTGATTATTATTTAGGATTTGACATTGGAACTAACTCTGTTGGTTGGTGTGTGACTGATCTTAATTATAATGTATTGAGATTCAATAAGAAAGATATGTGGGGATCAAGATTATTCGACGAAGCAAAAAAACTGCTGCTGAAAGAAGAGTCCAAAGAAACTCTAGAAGAAGACTAAAGAGAAGAAAATGGAGATTAAACCTATTAGAAGAAATTTTTTTCTGATGAAATTTTTAAAAATTGACAGTAATTTTTTTAGAAGATTAAAAAGAAAGTTCTCTATGGCTTGAAGATAAAAAGTTCAAAAGAAAAAGTTTACATTGTTTAATGATGATAACTATAAAGATTATGATTTTTTTATAAGCAATATCCTACAATATTTCATTTAAGAAATGAACTTATTAAAAATCCTGAAAAAAAGGATATAAGATTAGTTTACCTGGCTCTACATAGTATCTTTAAAAAGTAGAGGGCATTTCCTTTTTGAAGGACAAAATTTAAAAGATATTAAAAAAACTTTGAAACTCTATATAATAATTTAATGGCATTTTTTTAGAAGATAATGATATTTATAAAAAAATATAGATAGTAGTTATATAGGAAATTTAGAAAACATAATTTGTGATTCAGGCTTAAAAAGATAAAGAAAAAAAGAATTTAAAGAAATATTTAACTCAGATAAACAATTGGTTGCATTTTTTTAAATTATCAGTTGGTTCAAGTGTAAGTTTAAATGACTTATTTGATACAGATGAATATAAAAAAGGGGAGGTTGAAAAGGAAAAGATATCTTTTAGAGAACAAATATATGAAGATGATAAAACAATTTACTATTCAATATTAGGAGAAAAAAATTGAATTTTTTTAGATATAGCTAAAAAGTTTCTATGACTTTATGGTCTTAAATAATATTTTTAGCTGATAGTCAATATATTTCTGAGGCAAAAAGTTAAATTGTATGATGAGCATAAAAAGAGATCTAAAAAAATTTAAAAATATATTATTAGAAAATATAATAAAAGAAAATTATGATAAATTATTTAAAGATAAAAAAATGAAAGTAATTATTCAGCCTATATTGGCTTAAATAAAGAAAAAAAGGAAAAAAAAGTAATTGAAAAAAAGCAGATTAAAAATTGATGATTTTACTAAAAATAATAAAAAGGGTATTTACCAAAAAGCTGAAAAAAATTGATGAAAAAGATAGAAGTATTTTTTTAATGAAATTTTGGATAAAATTGAATTAAAAAAACTATACTACAAAACAAAGAATTTCTGATAATGGAACTCTTCCTTATCAAATTCATGAAGCTGAATTAGAAAAAAATTTTTAGAAAAATCAAGCTAAATATTATGATTTCTTAAATCATGAAGAAAAATGGTGTTAGTACAAAAAGATAAATTACTAATGACTTTTTAAATTTAGAATTCCTTATTATGTAGGTCCATTAAATTCATATCATAAAAAAACAAAGGTGGAAATTCATGGATAGTAAGAAAAGAAGAAGGAAAAATATTACCTTGGAATTTTTGAACAAAAAAAGTTGATATAGAAAAAAATCTGCTGAAGAATTTATAAAAAAAGAATGACAAATAAATGTACTTACTTAAATGAGAAGATGTTATACCAAAAGACTCTTTCCTATATTCAGAATATATTATTTTTAAATGAGTTGAATAAAATACAAGTAAATGATGAATTTTTAAATAAAAGAAATTAAAAAGAAAATTATTGAAGACTTATTCAAAAAAAGTAAAAATAAGTGAAAAGAATTTTTAAAGAATATTTATTAGTAAATCAAATAGCTAATAAAACAGTAGAATTAAAGGGAATAAAAAGATGCTTTTAATAGTAACTATGTTAGCTATATAAAATTTAAGGATATCTTTGAAGATAAATTAAATTTAGATGTGTATAAAAGAAATATCTGAAAAAAATCTATTTTATGGAAATGTTTGTATGGTGACGATAAAAATATTTGAAAAAAAGATAAAAAAAGTGAGTATGGAGATATTCTTACTAAAGATGAAATCAAAAAGATTAATTCTTTTTAAATTTAATACTTGGGGAAGACTATCTGAAAAAAATTATTAACTGGAATAGAATTTATTGATCTTGAAACTGGAGAATGTTATTCTTCTGTTATGGATGCATTAAGAAGAACTAATTATAATCTTATGGAACTTCTATCTTCAAAAATTTACTTTACAAGAAAATATAGATAATGAAAATAAAGAAGTATCTGAATTTTTCTTACAGAGATTTAGTTGAGGAATCTTATGTGTCTCCTTCATTAAAAAAGAGCTATTCTTCAGACTTTTAAAAAAATATGAAGAAATTAGAAAAAAATAACTGGAAGAATTCCTAAAAAAAGTTTTTCATTGAAATGGCAAGAGGTGGAGATGAAACTATGAAAAAAATAAAAAAATTCCAGCAAGACAAGAACAACTAAAGAAATTATATGATAGTTGTGGAAAAAGATATATCTAATTTTTCTATTGATATTAAGGAAATGAAAAAAATAGTTTAAATTCATATGATAATAATAGTTTAAGACAAAAGAAATTGTATCTATATTATTTACAATTTGGAAAATGTATGTATACAGGTAAAGAAATAGATTTAAATAGGTTACTACAAAATAATGATACTTATGATATAGATCATATTTATCCAAGATCAAAAAGTAATAAAAAGATGATAGCTTTGATAACTTAGTATTAGTTTTTAAAGAATGAAAATGCTGAGAAGTCAAATGAGTATCCTCTAAAAAGAAATCAAGAAAAAAATGAAAAGTTTTTGGAAGTTCTTAAAAGAAAAGAATTTTTATAAGTGATGAAAAAAATATAAAAGACTTACTGGAAAAGATGAATTTGAATTAAGAGGCTTTATGGCAAGACAATTAGTAAATGTTAGACAGACAACTAAAGAAGTTGGAAAGATTCTACAACAAATTGAGCCTGAAATCAAAAATAGTTTATTCAAAAAGCAGAAATAGCTTCTTCTTTTTAGAGAAATGTTTGATTTTATAAAGGTAAGAGAACTTAATGATACTCACCATGCAAAAGATGCTTATCTTAATATAGTTGCTGGAAATGTTTACAATACAAAAATTTACAGAAAAAAACCATATAGATATCTACAAGAAATTAAAGAAAACTATGATGTAAAGAAAAATATATAACTATGATATAAAAATGCTTGGGATAAAAGAAAAGAGCTTAGAAATAGTTAAAAAAAGAATATGGAAAAAGAATACTGTAAATATAACTAGATTTATAAAAAAAGAAGAAAAGGGGCAATTATTTGATTTAAATCCTATAAGAAAAGGTGAAACTTCAAATGAAATAATAGCTATAAAACCAAAAATTTTATAGAGAGTAGTGCTGAAAAAAATTAAATGAAAAAAATATGGATATTATAATTCTTTAAATCCTGCTTATTTCATATATGTCGAACATAAGGAAAAATAAGATAACAAGATCTTTTGAAAGAGTAAATTTAGTTGATGTAAATAATACAAAAAAATAAAGAAAGGTTTAATAAAATATTTAATTGAAAAATAAAGGATTAATTGAACCAAAAAGTAATAAAAAAATTTATAAAAAAATCAATGCATACTAATAAATAACTATCCTTATTTAATAAATGGAATGGATAGTACTAAAAAAATTAGAGTTTAAAAATAATAAAAGCTCTATATCTTGATAAAAATATGAAAAAAATATTAAAAATGTTATTAAATTTCTAGAAGATAACCAAGGAAAGTCTGAAGAAAGTTATAAATTTATCTATCTAAAAAAAGAAAGATAGAAACGAAAAATGAAACTATTGACTCTGTAAAAGAAAGATACAATATTGAATTTAATGAAATGTATGATAATTTCTTAGAAAAAAATTAGACTCTAAAAGATTATAAAAATTATATGAATAATAAAAATATCAAGAATTATTAGATGTAAAAAGAAAAAAATTTATAAAATTAAACTTATTTGATAAAGCATTTACTTTAAAAATCATTTTTAGATCTTTTTAATAGAAAAAAACAATAGCGGATTTTTTTCTAAAGTTGGTTTAACTAAATATTTAGGAAAAAAATGCATGGAATAAGTTCTAATGTTTTTATCTAAAAATGAATTATATTTAATTGAAGAATCAGTTACAGGACTTTTTGTAAAGAAAAATTAAACTATAAATACTTAAAGAGGGAAAGTAAAATGAGTGGTTGGAGAGTTGTTGTAGTTACTGGTAGAAGTAAATTAGATTTGAGATACAATAGTATATCTATTAGAAGAGATAATGGAACAGATTTTTATTCACATAGGTGAAGTGGGTACTCTTATTTTTAGAAACAACTGCTATCTCTATAACAGCAGCACTAATGTGTGAACTTATTAATCAAAAGGTAAAAAGTTATATTTTTGTGATGAAAAAGTCCAACCCTCATTTTGAACTTTTACCATTTTATGGTTCACATGATTGTAGTGCTAAAAATTAAAGAGCAAATTTCTTGGACAGATTTTTTAAAGAAAGTTTATGGACAATCATTGTAAGAGAAAAGATTGAAAATCAAATGAAATTATTAAAAAAATTAAATAAAGAAGAATATGAACTCTTACAAGAATACAGCTCCCAAATAGAACATAACGATAGTACAAATAGAGAGGGCATTCAGCTAAAGTGTATTTTTTTCTTCTTTATTTGGAAATGATTTCAGCAGAAATAAAGAGAATTCATTAAATGCTTTTTTTAAATTATGGTTATCAGATTCTTTTATCTACTTTTTAATAAGGAAATTGTAGCAAATGGTTATCTCACTCAAATAGGTTTATTTCACAAAAAAATATGTTTAACTACTATAATCTTTCTTCTGACTTAATGGAACCATTTAGAGTAATTATAGATGAGTTGGCATATAAAGAAAATCCTCAAAAATTTGAAAAAAAGATGAAAAAAAGAAAAACTTCAAAAATATTTTAAATTTTAAATATAGAATAAATGAAAACAATCACTATTTATCTGAAGTTATAAAGATTTATACTAAAAGTATCTTTTGATGCTTTAAACTCAAATGATTTATCATTAGTGAGATTCTTTACAGATGAGTTATAGATTTATGAGAATGTTATTATTTTTTTGATTTACGCTTCAGTAACAAATAGTGATTTAAAAAGAATATAGAAAGTTTAGAAAATTTTTTTGATAGAAAATGGATTTTTCAATGTTGCAAGAATCAGTATACTCCAAGTTACTTTTTGCACAATACAGCTTCACATATGATGTTAGAAAAAAATTACAAAAATAAACCTGGAAAAAGGTTCAGTCTGTGTACTTATCATAACAGAAAAACAATATCAAAAAAATGGTTCTTTTTAATAGGAGAATTAAAAAGGAACATTTCTAGAAAACAGACGAAAGGCTTGTGATTTTTATGATATTTCAATATAAAGGTTTTTAATTTTTAAAAATAGATTTTTGAAGATAAAAAGTATTTTTCTCTTTAATTATTGAAAATAAAAAAAGTTATATAGAAAGATTATAGAAGATCTAATAAATAATATAAGTATAGATGATGGTAATATCATTTTATCTAAAAAAATAATAAATTAATAGTTCCTGAAAAAGAAATTTTTGTATTTTTCAGATTATTTTTAACTTTGACGTAAATAAATTTGTTTTTAAATAAATACTATAAAAGAATTAAAAAAATCTAAGTGAAAATGATTTTTTTGATGAAACACTTGAAATAAAAAGAAGTTTTTAAGAGATTATGTTACTAAATTAGTTGAAAATGAGTATTCTATAAAAATTAGAAGAAGATTTAGATATCAGTCAAATTTTTAAAAAGCATTTGGAGTAAAGTTTCAAAGAAATGAAGATTTATTACTAAATTTATTTGAATGGATTAAGATATTGAATGAACTTTTTAGGATATGAAATTTTTCTTTATAAATCTAGAAAATTTTTTTATCTGATGATGAATTAGTAGAATTTTTCTAAGTTTATATTGTATAATAAATATAGAGTTGTTTTTTTATAGAAAATTTTTAATAGAAATAAATTATTTGATAATGATAATCTAATTATTATAGATAACGATCTCTGTGAAATTTTTCTAATCTATTTAATAACATTGAATGATTCGTAACCATTTTTGATTAATTTCAGCTTTCACTATAAACCAAAAATATATGAATTGAGGGTTTGAGAGTAATGTTATTTTTAGATAGATATAAAACTTTTTTCATTATTAATTTCTAATACTGACTCAGTTTGAGAGTAATGTTATTTTTAGATAGATATAAAACTAGCCATTGCTTTTTTTATCTCCTTTCTTTTTGTTTGAGAGTAATGTTATTTTAGATAGATATAAAACATATATTTAGATAAAAAAATAAAAAGGAGATGGTTTGAGAGTAATGTTATTTTTAGATAGATATAAAACCCAATAATTTTATTAGCAATTATAAAAAAATAGTTTGAGAGTAATGTTATTTTAGATAGATATAAAACTAAAGTTGAAGAATTATGGCAAATGACAGAGTTTGAGAGTAATGTTATTTTTAGATAGATATAAAACCAAAAAAATTGGGACTTTTCAATTACAACTGGGTTTGAGAGTAATGTTATTTTAGATAGATATAAAACAAAAAAATATAGAATATTAAAATTTTTTTCGTTTGAGAGTAATGTTATTTTTAGATAGATATAAAACAGAAATATATGTAAGAGATGGAGTTATTTATGTTTGAGAGTAATGTTATTTTTAGATAGATATAAAACAAATTAGAAACTGCATTAAACACTAAAGAAGTTTGAGAGTAATGTTATTTTTAGATAGATATAAAACTCTATATATTTCCCTTTTTCCCATCTTCCTGTTTGAGAGTAATGTTATTTTAGATAGATATAAAACTGAAAGAAAATGGTTATTTACCAATTATGGGTTTGAGAGTAATGTTATTTTTAGATAGATATAAAACTTTTTCTTTTTGAACATTATATCCAAACATCTGTTTGAGAGTAATGTTATTTTAGATAGATATAAAACTTGATAAAATCCAACTTCTAAGCCATTAAATGTTTGAGAGTAATGTTATTTTAGATAGATATAAAACCTTTAACTCTCAAGTCTATTTGATATCTGTGTTTGAGAGTAATGTTATTTTAGATAGATATAAAACTTTCCTAATTCTTCAATAACTCTGATATTTGTTTGAGAGTAATGTTATTTTTAGATAGATATAAAACTAATGGACTAGAAGATCTCTCACAAGAAGAGTTTGAGAGTAATGTTATTTTTAGATAGATATAAAACTTTTTGGTCTACTAAAGCATAGGTATTAGTGTTTGAGAGTAATGTTATTTTTAGATAGATATAAAACTCTTATTACTTCCTACAGTTACTACATTATGTTTGAGAGTAATGTTATTTTTAGATAGATATAAAACAGTAAATATTAAAAGTATTCAAGAAAATAGGTTTGAGAGTAATGTTATTTTTAGATAGATATAAAACTATATTTGTTAAAAAGATATATTTGAGTGTAGTTTGAGAGTAATGTTATTTTAGATAGATATAAAAACAAGTTAAAAAGTATGATACTATATAGAAAATGTTTGAGAGTAATGTTATTTTTAGATAGATATAAAACTTTGGAGAGATTGGAAAATCTATATACTTTGTTTGAGAGTAATGTTATTTTTAGATAGATATAAAACTTAATAGTAACAATAATGTTACTTCTAATAGTTTGAGAGTAATGTTATTTTTAGATAGATATAAAAACAGTATGAAGCAAGCTATAGATTAAGATTGAGTTTGAGAGTAATGTTATTTTAGATAGATATAAAAACGTGTTTCTATTTCTATTTCTTCTCTTAATTGTTTGAGAGTAATGTTATTTTAGATAGATATAAAACATCTCTCCATTTTTAGATGTTCTTCCACTTGTTTGAGAGTAATGTTATTTTTAGATAGATATAAAACTGAAAAGAATAATGAACTTTGAATGGAAAGAGTTTGAGAGTAATGTTATTTTTAGATAGATATAAAACTGAAAGAATAATGAACTTTGAATGGAAAGAGTTTGAGAGTAATGTTATTTTTAGATAGATATAAAACAAACAATGAAAAAGATTACATTTGAAGATTGTTTGAGAGTAATGTTATTTTTAGATAGATATAAAACTCACAGGTTATAAGTTTTTATTTAGTTTGAGAGTAATGTTATTTTTAGATAGATATAAAACTGTAAGAGAATTTAAAGAAGAAATGGAATATGTTTGAGAGTAATGTTATTTTAGATAGATATAAAACAAAAGGCTTGTATTGATTCACTGGTAGACATGTTTGAGAGTAATGTTATTTTTAGATAGATATAAAACGAAAGTTAGTTGAAGCTGAGAAAGACAACCGTTTGAGAGTAATGTTATTTTAGATAGATATAAAACTAAAAACTGGGACTATAGCCGTACTACTGGGTTTGAGAGTAATGTTATTTTAGATAGATATAAAAACGAAAGTTAGTTGAAGCTGAGAAAGACAACCGTTTGAGAGTAATGTTATTTTTAGATAGATATAAAACTAAAAACTGGGACTATAGCCGTACTACTGGGTTTGAGAGTAATGTTATTTTAGATAGATATAAAACAAAAAAAGTATTAGAAGTTGCTAAGAAAGTTAGTTTGAGAGTAATGTTATTTTTAGATAGATATAAAACTCCTTTAATTTTTTTAAAAATGTTGTCATTTTTTTGTTTGAGAGTAATGTTATTTTAGATAGATATAAAACAAGATATTGAAATTACGTTTAGTTTCAGGGGTTTGAGAGTAATGTTATTTTAGATAGATATAAAAACTGTATTAAATCTTCTTTCGCCAAGTAGTTAGTTTGAGAGTAATGTTATTTTAGATAGATATAAAACGTGATGAATGATATCACCAAGCTTTTTTTAAGAGTTTGAGAGTAATGTTATTTTTAGATAGATATAAAAACTAGTAAATGGATCAATCAGAGGGCGTCCCAGTTTGAGAGTAATGTTATTTTAGATAGATATAAAACTTTTATTAGATAATACTATTATTGTACTATGTTTGAGAGTAATGTTATTTTTAGATAGATATAAAACTTATACTCTTCATCATTATATGAATTAGTAGTTTGAGAGTAATGTTATTTTTAGATAGATATAAAACTTTTTATTAGATAATACTATTATTGTACTATGTTTGAGAGTAATGTTATTTTTAGATAGATATAAAAACCCAAGCTTTTAGAACAGAGTTAGATGGGCTTGTTTGAGAGTAATGTTATTTTTAGATAGATATAAAACATAAAAGAAAATATGATAAATGTAAATGATGTTTGAGAGTAATGTTATTTTTAGATAGATATAAAACTAATAAGTATTACTTTTTCCTGAGCATCTAGTTTGAGAGTAATATCATTAAAAAAATGGTGTCAACCAATTTTATCAACACCATTTATTATACAACCATTTTTTTAATTAAATATAGCTTCAACAAAGTCTTTAGCATTAAATTCAATTAAATCTTCAATTTTTTTCACCAAGACCTATAAATTTAATAGGTTTTTTTAATTCCTCAGAAACAGAAAAATACTATTCCACCTTTAGCTGTTCCATCGAGTTTAGTAACAATGAAACCTGTTAAATCAGTAACTGAATTAAATTCTTTTTGCTTGATTTAGTCCATTTTGACCTGTTGTACCATCAATTACAAGTAGAGATTCATATTCTTGTTCTCCAATTTTTCTTTTTGATGATATTATTTATTTTTTTCAAGCTCTCTCATAAGATTAGCTTTATTATGTAATCTTCCTGCAGTATCTATTATAACAACATCGGCTTTTTGTTGCTTCTGCTTTACTTAAAGTATCATATACAACAGAGGCTGGATCTGCCCCTTCTCTGCCTTTTAACTATATCAACATCTGCTCTTCTTGCCCATTCTTCAAGTTGTTCAACTGCTGCTGCTCTAAATGTATCCCCTGCTCCTAAAAGAACTTTTTTTCCAAGCTTCTTGTATTTTTAATGCAAGTTTTCCAATAGTTGTAGTCTTACCCACTCCATTTACTCCTACAATTAAAATTACATTTATTCTATTATCTTTTTAAATGAACTTTTACTATCTTGAGATAATAAGAATTCTGACATTAAGCCTTTTTAAGATTTCATAAACTTCTGATGTTTCAGAAATTTTTATTAGCTTTGACTTTCTTTTTCAAGATCATTTATTAAATTTGTTGTCATACCAAGTCCAACATCAGATTGTATTAATAAATCTTCAAGTTCTTCATATATAGAATCGTCAATTTTACTCTTTGAAGTAAATATATTTTTTTAATTTAGAAAAGAAACGCTTCCTTACTTTTTTGTCAATCTTTGAGAAATATTTACTTTTTACAGGTTCTTCAACCTTAGCAGCTTCTTCTACAACTTCATTTTCTACTTTTTCTATATTCTCTGTATTTTGTGTACTTTCTGTACTTTCTACTTTTTACTTCTTCTTTTATCTCTTCTTTTTAGTTCTTCTTTTTTTCTCTTCAACTTTTTTTCTACTTCTTCTGTCTCTACATTTTTTGTTTCTTCTAAAAAGTTTATCAAATATCCCCATTTAATCCTCCCTTATTCTTAGTAACTTTTTCCAATCTATTCCCTGTCCAAAAGAAATTTTTCAGGGAGATTCACATGTATTTCACCAGTTTTTATATTATAGTTCCAACCACCATCGTTTGTTGTTTTTTTCTAAAACTTGTAACTATTGTAACTTTATTTGTTTTAGGTAGATCCTTATAACTTGGAGTTGAAGGCATTGTACTTTCCTTTAAAAAGTCTTTAAAATATATTCTTTTCTCCATCTTGTTCAAAAAGATTTGTTCTAGCTTTTTCATCTGTATTTACCAATTCTAAATTTGGAAAAAGTTCCAGTGGCTCTATAATATTCATCAATAGCTATTCTTACATTTTTGATGTCTTTTTATCATTATTTTTTTGGTAATTCAACTTCGTCATTTGTTTCTCTAAATACTGAAGTTAAAACATATATTAGAAAAAAATAACAAAAAGGTATTAATGTTAGAAAAAGAAAGTGTTGATATTTTTTTCAAATAAAGATCTTTTTTTATTTTTCCATACTATCTTCTAGGTTTTTATAAAGGCTTTTCTAATAGAGATTTCTATTTCTTCTGCTAAAGTAACTTCTATCTTTAAAGGTCCTCTTTTAACTGAGACCCAACCTAAACCTTTAAATACTAGCTCCTCTCCTGTCTTAATTGTTAAAGTTTTAGTAATTTTTTTATGCTTATTATATTCATCTCTACAACATTCACAAGGTATGTCAAAGAAATTTCCTTCTTCAAGTTCCTTAGCTCTTTCTATTGTTGTTTCATGGAATTTAACATCTTTTGCTGCATAGATAGCAAATATAGGTTTTACTTCTTCATCATTTAAAACTCTAATTTTTTTACTAAATTATCTATCATTATTATTCTATCATACTTAGCTTTAAATGTTTTTCTTGAAATTTCTCCAGCTGGAATAATCTTTTTGAGCACAGCTATCACATAATAAATCTGAAGCTCTTCCTTCTGGGATTAAACCTGGAGTATCATATAGACCCTATATTTGTAAATGGTATCATATTTAAAGTATTTTTTTATTGTAGTACCTGGATACTTAGATACTGTAGCTATTCTCTTTCCTAAAAGTCTGTTAATAACACTAGATTTACCAACATTAGTAACCCCTATAACCATGGCATTAACTCCATCAGGATAGAAATGTTTTTATTTTTCTTGAAAATTCCATTTACACCATAACCATTTTTTTGTACTAACTATAGCTATGTCTAAAAGGAGCGATACTTTCTTCTGCAAGTCTATCTTTTTACCCAATTTGCAACTTCTGATGGATGTTTTTCATCAGGTATCAAATCAAGCTTATTTACAACAACAATAGAATCTTTTTTTCTCAAGATATCTAAAAATTTCAACATCAAATGAACCTTCAAAGTCAATAATATCAAAAACCGCTATCACTAGCTTAACATCATCTAAAAAGTTTTCCAACTTCTTTTTTTATAGTCTTCTTTTGTCATTTTATTTGTTGAATATTTACCATAGTGCTTTAGTTGAAAACATCTTTGGCAATACGTATCTTCTTTACTATCAATAGATTTAGGGTGTATATCCTTGCAAATCTTTATCAGTATTTTTGTAATTCTATTCCACAACCTACACATTTTTTTCGTCATAAAATCTCCTTCCTAACAAAAGCTCTTCGTACACATCTAAGAGCCCTATAACTTTTTAAATCTAGAAGTCTTGCAAGATATTCTTTTGGCATTCCATTTTTTTAACATATAGATACAAAAAGAATGTCTTAAAGTATATGGACTAATTTCCTTGTTTAAATTAGCCATTTCGCCATATTTATTAATAAACGCTTCTAACAGAGACGATCTGTTAATCTTTCATTAGAATTATTAGTGAAAATAATATTAGGATTATAGTCTTCTTTAAATTTTTTTCTTTTTTTACTGTTTAAAAACTTTATATAAAACTCCTTACAAGTTTCACTAAAATACATAGTTTTTTTGAAAGCTTATTTTTTTAAAAATATAGATTTCTCTTTTTTTCTAAATTGAAAATTTACTTCACCTAATGAAAGTAATTCTGCAACAGTCATACCACTTGAATAAAAGAAGTTCAAACATAAGTCTATCTCTTAGAATATTGAAATTTTTCCCCTTGCATTGTAGCTCTTACAAGATTAATTTCTTCAGGACTTAGATATTCAATCTTTTTCTCATCATTCTTTTCACTTTCTATCAATATCTCAAGAACCTTTTTTTCCTTTAGTCCCTTATCAACAAGATACTTATAGAATTTTTTTAATAGAAGATAGCCTTCTATTAAATGTAGATGCTGATATTTCTTCTGTTTTTCAATTTAGTGAAATATTCTTTTATTAAAAGCTCATCTAACTTATTAAAATCAATTATATCATGTTCATTCAAATAAATTAAAAATTGATTCAAATCTTTTTCTTATAGATATAACAGTATTATGCTTTTTATTTTTCTTCGAACTCTAAATAATAAATAAAATTCTTTATAGATTTTTTTCAATCATTCTTATTATACACCTTTTATAGATTTTTTTAAATATTCAATAGCTCTTTGTGAAAGTCTTCTATACTTTTTCTTTTTTTATCTCTGATATTTTTCATCTAAACTTCTTATTATTCCAAAAATTTGCTCCCATAGGTTGAAATTTTTTTCTTTTCTTCAGTTATATAGTTTACTATTGCCCCTATCTCCGAGATATCCTCTAAGACAAATTTTTTTCTCACCATTCAATCTATTAGCAACATTGATTGCGGCATACATTCCAGTAGCTATCGCAGTTACATAACCTTCTCCACCTGTTATTTGTCCTGCAAAATAAACATTATCTTTATTTTTTTAATTTTAAAGTCTTATCCAAAAAGTTTAGTTGAATTGATAAAAAGTATTTCTGTGCATTACTCCATATCTTACAAACTCTGCATTTTTCTAAACCTGGTATCATAGAAAAACTCTTTTTTTGTTCTCCAAATTTTTAGATTAGTTTGGAAGCCTACTATGTTATATAACTTTCCTTCTTTGTCATCTTGTCTTAATTGAACAACAGCATAATCCATTTTTATCTGTTTTTTTGGGTTTATAAGTCCCTTTGGTTTTTAAAGGACCAAAAGTCATAGTTTTTTTCTCCACTCATTGCAATTTTTTTCAATAGGCATACAAGCATCAAATAGTTTTTCTTTTTCAAAATTTTTAAGTTCTGCTCTTTCAGCTTTAATAAGTTCATTATAGAAATTATAGTATTCTTCCTTATTCATAGGACAGTTTATATATTCTCCATCACCTTTACCATATCTTGATTGAAAATATGCTATGTCCATATTGATACTTTCAAAAAGTTACAATAGGTGCAGCTGCATCGTAGAAATATAGACTTTCTTCACCTGTAATTTCACTTATTTTTCAAAAAGTTTATCTGAAGTTAAAGGTCCACTTGCTATAATTACAATTTTATCCTCAGGAATTTCTGTAAACTCTTCTTCTATTATTTCTATATTTTTCCATATTTTTTTAAGATTTTAGTAATTTCTTCTGAAAAAGCCATCTCTGTCAACTGCTAGTGCTTGTCCTGCTGGAACTCTGTTTCTATCAGCCACTTCAATTAACATTGAACCTAGAATTCTTAATTCTTCTTTCATAAGTCCAGAGGCATTTTTCTAAGCTGTCACTTCCCAAAGAATTACTACAAACTAATTCAGAATAATAGTCTTTTGAATGAGCTGGAGTCTTTTGCTTAGCCTTCATTTCATATAGTTTTACTTTTTATTCCTCTCTTAGCTAGTTGATAGGCTGCTTCTGAACCTGCAAGTCCAGCTCCTACAACTATAACTTCCTTTTTCCATATATCCTCCATATCCTTCTAAAAAAAGGGCTAATGCCCCCTTTATTTTTCTATCTTCTTTATGTTCTTACATTCAGGATAGCCAGTACATGCTAAAAATTTACCCCATCTTCCATTTTTTTATTTCAAATGGTTTTACCACATTTTTCACATTTCCCAGCTTTCTTTAAGATGGCTGCATTTTTCTTTTTTCTATTTTTTTCAAAAAAATATCTTTTAAACACAAAATGCCATTTTTCTTTCTATAGTATTATTTTTCAATTTTAGTTTTGATATCTTTTGGAATAGTCTTTCTAACATTATCTTCTTTAAATTTTTCACTTTCTAAATAAGCTCCAAATCTTCCATATTTAAGGATTAATCTAGCTCCATTTTCCAATATAATATCTGTCTTTTTCTCCTTCTTTTTTTCTTCAATAGTTCTTCGATTTTATCTTTAACATAAATCTTCCCACTTTTGATTTCTTCAAGAGAAATTTCAATACCTTTTTAAAGAAATATTTTTCTTTACTATCTTCATCTTGTGAAGTAAGGTATCTTCAAATCTTCCAATTTTTCATTATTAAAGGTTTTCCATCTTTACCAATGATATCAGATTCAACCAATTTTTTTCTAATTCTTTTTCCACACTAGCCTTACATTTTTTTCTTCATATTTTTTTGTAGTTCAGTATAGAAAGTTTTTAATAAATCTATCCAATCCTTATCCCCACTATCAACTTCATCTAGTTCATCTTCTAGCTTAGCTGTAAATTTAATATTCATTATATTAGGAAAAGAATTTATCAAGTTGTGTCTTAACTTCATAACCTATTTCTGTTGGAACAAAACTTTTTATTTTTGTAATTCAACATATTCTCTCTTTTTAAAGTATCTATGATACTTGCATAAGTAGATGGTCTACCAATTCCTTCTGATTCAAGTGTCTTAACTAAAGAAGATTCTGTAAGTCTTGCAGGAGGTTTTTGTATAGTCTTCTTTGATATCTAATTTATCAAGAGTAAACTTGTCTCCTTCTTTTAATTTTTAGGAAATCTCCTACAGGTAAATCTTCTTCTTCTTTAAATACCTTATAGTAACCATCAAAAATTATTTTATTAATGCTTCCTCTATATTGTATCTTATCTTTTTCTAAGATGTATTCAAATTGCTCATATTTCATAGCAGCAAGTTGAGATATTAAAAATCTTTGCCAAATTAAATTATATAGTTTAAATTGGTCTTTTATCCAAAAAAACTGCATTATACTTTGAGGAGTTAAGTTAATATCAGTTGGTCTAACTCCTTCATGTGCATCTTGAACATTCTTATCATTCTTTTTTTGTTTTTAGGACTTGCTGAACCTAAATATTCTTTACCATATTCCTTAGTTATATATTTTCTTGCCATTTCTTTAGCTTCTTCAGAAATTCTAGTAGAGTCCGTTCTCATATATGTGATAAGCCCTTTATGTTCTCCATTTATACTTATACCTTCATATAGCTTTTTGAGCCACTGTCATAGTTTTTACTTGCAGAAAAAAACCTAAATATGAAGAGGCTAACTGTTGTAAAGTACTAGTTTTTTTAATGGTAACGGTGGGTTTTTAATTTTTATTACTTACCTTAGATGAAATAACTTCATATTTCTTTTTCAAATCTTTTTTTACTCTTTCAAGTAATTTTTTTCATCTTTTAATTTATCAATTTTTTTATCATCAATTTTATATAGGTTTAGATTGTATTTTTTTCATCAAAGATACCTTTTTACATCCCAGTATTTTTTTCAGGAACAAAGCTCTTAATTTTATCTTCCAACTCACATATAATTTTTTTAATGCAACTGATTGAACTCTTCCAGCACTTGTATTAGGAGAAATAAGTTTCCATAAAAAGGGCTTATTTCATAACCTACTAGTCTGTCTAAGATTCTTCTAGCTTGTTGTGAATTAACTCTAGATATATTAATTTTTTTCTAGGATTTTTTTACTGCTTCTTTTTATTGCTTTTTTTCAGTTATTTCATTAAATTCTATTCTATTTTTCATTATGATCTAGCTTTTAGAGTATTGGCTATATGCCAAGCTATAGATTCTCCTTCTCTATCAGGGTCGGATGCAAGATATATTTCATCAGCTTTTTTTGCAGCTTCTTTTTAATTTTCTTTATGACTTCACCTTTACCCTTAATAGTAAGATAAGATGGTTTAAAAATTATCTTTTTACATCAACACCAATTTTAGTCTTAGGTAAATCTATTATATGTCCATAAGACGAGATTACCTTATATGAAGAACCTAAAATTTTTCTCTATTGTTTTTAGCTTTAGCTGGTGATTCAACTATTACTAATTTGTTCTTATCCAACTTTTTTAGCCAATTCTAACACCTCGTATTTAAAAAAATTTATTTTTACAGTGAATTATAACAATTAATTATAGTATTTACAAGATTTTTTTATATCTTCCTCCTGCAATACTTTTAATAAGTCCCATTATCTCTAAATTTATTAACTCAGACAATATTTCTGTTTGGTCTATTTTTGTTTCTTCAAGTATTTTTATCAAGACTCTTTTTCTGAAGATAAGCTATCTAAAATTAACTGTTGATTTTTAGTAACTTTTTAGCTTAGCTTCTTCTTTTATTTCCCAATTATAGTCTTCCAGTAGCTCTTTAATATTAGAAAGAGATTTAGCTTTTTGTATCTCTTATAAGGCTATTACAACCTTTTTGAATATTCAGAGAAAATATCACCTGGAACAGCATATACATCTCTATTATATTCCAGTGCTAAATCAGCAGTAATCAAACTACCTCCTCTATCTTTACTTTCAACTACTATAATTCCTTTTTGATAAGCCTGCTATTATTCTATTTCTTCGTGGAAAAATTTCCTTTAAAAGGCTTAGTTCCAGCTTCATATTCACTTAAAATAAGTCCTTTTTCTTCTATTTCTTTATATAAACTAAGATTTGAGGCAGGATAGACTATGTCAAGTCCTGAAGCAATAACTGCTATTGTTTTTAGTTCCTGTAATTAGAGAGTTTTTATGTGCTATACTATCAATTCCTTTTGCAAAAGCCACTAACTATTGTTATATCAGCTTTACTCATTTTTAATCATATATTCACAACATAATTTCCCGTAAGAACTTGGATTTCTTGTCCCTACAACAGCTATCATTCTTTTTAGATTTCAATAATTCTAAGTTCCCTTTATAATACAACTTTTCAGGAGGATCAGAAATTTCTTTTTAGACATTCAGGATATATATCATCATTTATTGTAATAAAATCATAATTCATAATCTCACCCCAACTTTTTAGTCTGTTAGTCTATTTTATTTTTTTAAGATATTATTAGCTAGAACTTTTTAATATCCCTGAGTTTCCATACTTAGCTATACCTTGACTTGCAATTGTATAAGCCTCTTTATTTTTTTCCCATTTTAAAATATACATCTGCTAAAAGCAACATATCCATCATGAGCTCCTGTTTTTAGAGATATATGTTTTCAAATCATCAACAACATTATCATATTCATCTAAATTTCTATATGAAAGTCCTCTACCTAAATATGATTCAGCAAAGCCAGAGTTCATTGATATAGCTTGATTATATTTTTTTCAATAGCATTTCTATGTTGTCCCATAAATCTATATGTAGTAGCTGCCCCCAAAAACATTCCTAAAATCTCTGTTATCTTTTAAGAAAAATCTTGTTAGCTCTACTATAGTTATTAAGCATCATATATTCATTTGCTAAATAAAATATTACGTCACTACTATAAGAAACTGATTCTAAAATAAGCATTCAATTCTTGTTCATATCTAGCATTTAATTGAATTATTGAGCTACGAGTTCCTCTTTTTAATTGTTCATCAAGTTGAATTAAACTTTGAGGTCTATATTCTCTAACTCCTGTTGCTTCCTTTGGAGTTTCAGGATTCTCTACAGTTTCTCCTCCATCATCAGGAGTTTGCCTTTTCCCCACTATTTGAAACAGTTCTTGTATTTTTCTACTGCTGCTCCTTGATTTCCCAAAATAGGTACTTCTCTTATAGCTGAACTTTCGTTTTTCGCCTTCTGCAAAACTTAACATAGAAACTAATATAAATAAACTAATCATTATTTTTTTCATAAATTTTCTCCTTAACAATACTTATTAATCTACCATTCTTTAAGATAGTTGTCATTTCATCATTGACTTCTATATCTTCTAAAAACATCTATTCTCTTATTTTTTTAACTTGACTGACACTATATCCTCTTTTTAAGAGTATTTATTGGATTTAAAACTGAAACTTTATCTATCTTAACTTCAAAAAGATGTCTTTTTTGTTCTAAGAAATCTTTTTATAGATTTTGTTAAAATTTCTTCCTTCTCAACTATAAGTTCTCTATAGTTATTAATAGTGCTAGGAAAAATTCTTTAAATGATAATTATCCATTCTTATTGATAACTCTCTTTTCATATCTTCAAGATAAGTTTTCAATAACTTAGCCAAGTATATTTTTTTATCATCTAATGATCTTATAAGGCTTTCTTTTTTTCAGGAACTGATAGCTCTATCGCCTGAGTAGGAGTAGCTGCTCTTTTTATCAGCTGTCAAGTCAGATAAAAGAAAATCTATCTCATGTCCTACAGCTGATATTATAGGTTTTTCTGAATTGAAAAAAATGCCATAGCAACTTCTTCTTCATTGAAAGCCCATAGATCTTCTATACTTCCTCCACCTCTACCAGCAATAATCAAATCTATTTCTTCTATTTTTATTTAAAGTTTCAATCCCCTTAATTATTTCTTGTTCTGCTCCAGCCCCTTGTACCTTTGCTGGATAGACATAAATATTTATTGAATTAAATCTTTTTCTTGTTGTCTTTATAATATCTTGAAGTGCAGCTCCTGTCAAAGCTGTAACAACTCCAATATTTTTGGAAATCTAGGTAATTCCTTTTTTATGACTTTCATCAAAAATAACCTTTTTTTCAGCCATTTTTTTCTTTTTACTTTTTTCAAGCTTGGCAAAATAAAGCTCCTAAGGCATTTTGTTTTTTTCTATATGTCTAACTAAAACTTGGAATTCACCTTTAACTTCATAGAAGCCAACATCTCCAAATAATTTAATTGCATCTCCCTCTTTTTAAATCTTCAGGAATTCTTTTTCATTTTTATAATTAAAAAGCAGCACATTTAATTTGTGATTTACTATCTTTTACTGAAAAAAATATAAGTGTCCACTTTTTATAGTAAGTTATGTTTGAAATTTCTCCTTCAATATAAAAATCTTGGAAATCATCAATGTCATCTATATAACTTTTTACCATTCTATTGAATTCTGATACTGAATATATTTTTTTCCACTTTAATACTCCTATTATTTTTTTACATTATAGCATTATTCTATAACTATTGTTAGATATTTTTTACAAAATAGTACATTATAAATTGTTAATTTTATTTTGAAAATAAAAAAATAAGAATATTTACAAAGAAACATTGACATACATAGGATATAGTAGTATAAGTAGGTATATAAATAAGAAATAAATTGAGAGAATGTATATTAAATTTATATAAATTATAGGAGGAGTAAGATGACAAGAATTATAGATCCTGAATTTTTATAAGGTTTGTGAATTGATAGATCCATATTTAGTATTTGATAGAGAAAAAGGAACTTTTATAATTCGAGAAGACGCACCAAAAAGAAATACATGAAGCTTATAAGAGAAGACAAGAAATTTTGGAAAAAAATATGAGGAATATTAACAATAAAAAAAGTATATTTAATAATTTCTTGGAGGAAAAAAATGGGTGATAAAGAAAAAAAGCAAGGCAAGAATTAATAGAGGCTTATATTGAGTGTTGTAAAAAGCGAAAAGAAAATTGAAAGTGTTGAGGTATCTAAAGGATTAGATGGTCATGATGGAGCTAAATTAAAACAAATAACATTAGATTTTTATAGAAAAAAAGGAAAAGAGATAATGAAAAAAATATCAAATTGATGGTATTGATTTTTTTCGAGAGAAGAAATGTTTAAAATCGAAAAAAAGTATATTCTAAAAATATAGGAGTTTTTAAAGATGACAGATTTAGAGAAAGCACAAAAAGAATTTGAGAAATTTATAAAAGAGTATTTTTCTTGAATGTAAAAAAATAGAAGTTCCTTATGAAATAGGATTAGATGGATTTAAAAAAATTACGAAGAGAAAAACAATTAACATCTAAAATGCTTAATGATGTGAATAATTTTAAGAAAAAAATATGGTGTTGAAAATTTAGAAATTTCAGCAAAAGATTTATTTGAATTTAAGAAAAAAATTATTTGAAAAGAAGTAATTTTATTTTTGAACTTAAAGGGTGAGAAGAATGTTTTGGGGACTTTCAGAGGATTTAATTAATAAAAAAACAATTATGATGAAGTTAATAAGTTATTAGATTTTTATTTTTTTAATGATATAGAAACAGTTTTAATTAAAGATGGAAAAAGAAATAAATTTATCACAAATAGAAAATGAAAAAGCTTTGAAAAGAATAGAAGAATTAGGAGAAGTCAAAGTTGTTGAAAATTATAGAGCTGGAAAGTATAAACCAATATAAATTTAAAAATTAAAGAGGTGTTAAATATGATACTTTTTATTACCTGAGGATTTAATTGATGAAAATAATTTTTAAAAATAGTTTATGATTTAATAGATTCTGCATGCTTAGGAATTAATTTCCCTGTTACAGATGAAAATGGAAATAAGATAGGAATAAAAGAGTTTAAAAAGAAGAGAGGCTTTTAAAAAGGCTTAGAGGAATTGGGAGAAACAATTGCTCTTGAAAAGTTCAAAAGCTAGGAAATATTATCAACTTTAAAAATTTTTTTCAAATTTATAAGAAATATTAATAAAAAAATTTAAAATAAACATTTTATAATCTTAAAAAATTCTAAGAAATAACTTATAAATTTTTTAATAATTAACAAAAAGAAAAAAACAAATAGACTTTGAGTAATAATAAATTAGGAAGTGATTGAAATGACAATAATCATAGATCCTGAATATCGGAAATTAGCAACATTGTTAGCTCCTTATTGGGTGTATGACAAAGAAAAAGGAATTTATAATCCCAGAAGATGCACCAAAAAGAAATTCATGAAGCTGCTAAAAAGGAAACAGGAACTTTGGGAAAAAAATATCAGGAATATTAAAATTAAGAGAGTTTTTTTAACTCTCTTTTATTTTTAAAATTTCTCTTGCTTTTTTTATTTGAAAAATAAAGTATATTTTTAGTATTAAATATGTTTTTATTGGGGAGTGAACATGTTGAAATTATGTGATGAGAATAAAGAAAGTATAAAATTTAGATTTTTTTAGGTAGTAATGAAATTGATGCAAGAGACTTATCTAAGTTTTTTTAGATGCAACAGTAACAACTTTTTGAAAAAAATTGTAAATAACTCAGAACAAGATGCTTTTTATCAAATTAAATATCTCTGCAATAGAAAAAAAGGGAGTTTTTTTAATTGAACTAGTTTCTTTAATAAGTAAGAAACTTCCTAAAATTTTTGAAACAATAAAAAAATTCAAAAAGAAATTATTGGAGCTTTTTAAAAGAATTTTTAGAGATAAAAGAAAAAAATTGAAAGATAAAAAAATATAGAAGCTAAAGAAGATGGACTATATTATAATGATACTAAAAAAATTGAAAATTATTATTATAAACCAACTATGATTATTATGGGAGATGCTAAAGCCAAAAAAAGAAGTCGATGAAGCTTTTAAGAAATTTTTGCTATCAATCTTCCAAAAGAAAGAGAATTGAATGTAGAAACTTCTATGGGAAATTTTAAAATAGATGAGAAAGTAAAAAGAAAGCATATTAGAACCTCTTCCTGAAAAAAAGAAAATAAAAAAAGAAACAGTAATTAATAAATATAAAAAGGGAAGTAATTGTAAAAACCCGATTTACCTTGTCAGTCTATGTGGGAGTTAATTACAGATAAAGTTATAAAAGGCAACTATTTTTAGATGAAGATTTTTAAAAAAAGTTAGTTATAGATAATAAAAATAAAAATTCGGAAATTCTGATAAATTGCTAGTTGAAATTGAAGAAATAAAAAAACAGTGGATAAAGATTTGAATATTTTTAGATGTTCACTACAATGTTATAAAAAGTTTACCTTAAAAAAATGATATAGAGCAAAAAAATCATTATTTTTAAAGAACCATTTAATTGGTTCTTTCTCTTTCTAAAAATTTCCCTTGACTTTATCCAGTTAAAAAAATACACGGAATTTTTAGAATTTATGAATATACTAAAAAAAATATAATATAAGATACAGGAGGTTTAAAAAGAAAAAAACTTATGAATAATCAAGAAAAAAAGCAAAAAGAAGAATTTATACAAGTATATATTGAGCACTGTAAAAAAATGTAAAGAAATAGCATATATTAAAAAAATCCATATGGCATGTTAGATGGACATGGTCGTGAAACAAAAAGAGTTAACAATTAAACTTCTTGAAGAAATGGAAAGAATTAAGAAAAAAATATGATGTTCATAAAATAGATTTTTTTACTATGAAGATGCTAGTAAAATTTTTCAATAAAGTTTTTTTGATGAATAATATAGACAATTGAAAGCACTGGGATTAAACTAAGTGCTTTTTTTCTTATTCTTTATAAAATGTGTTAGAACACTCGTGACTCTAGCACTCGTAGGGCGTTAGTCGTGAGTAGTTCACAACATAATGGATATTATTAAAACCTAGATACTCTCTATCAATATAGATTTCTTTTTATTGGAACAACATCTGAAATAAAGAAAAATACTATCTGTTATTGTTTTTTTCCTATATGATAAAAAAACAAGAATGAATATCAGATTCTTCTATATTCAAATAAAAAAATCTAATCTTTCTTTTTGCCTTTTCACTTCTATGATTTAAATTACCCATTGGTATTGCCCAATAAATAAAGTCCCAAGTTTCCTTAGGACTTTTTATATTAGTCAATTCAATGTTTAGTTGTACATTGAGAAACATAATTGTATCAATTCAATGTTATCCCCTACATTGAGAAAAGGTATTTGTTTAATTTATTTTAACTCATTAGTCTTATAAAGTCAAACTATAAAAAAACAAATTTACTATCAACAAATTATCAACAAAAATCTACTTTCCCTCAACAAAAAAAGCCCTCAACTTTTTTTCAAGTTCAGGGCTTTTTGTAGAAATTAAACTATAAAGTGTATTTTAATATCTTTTTAGTATTACAATATTTTTAATTATCACTATAATGTCCTTTACACTGTAATATAACTATAAAATCATTTTTCTATTTTATAGACTAATCTATCTTTGTCATTGATTCTCCTACTATATAATCCTGTTAAATTATTGGTTAGTTTTTTTCAGGTTTTACCTATTCCATTCAATGCTCCGTTTCTTTTCAATATCTTTTTATAAGTTCATTTATTTTTTCTTCAATGTTTTTCTTATCTTGAGTTTGAAAAATATAAATATTCTTCCCAGGCTTGAATAGAAAAAAACTAATTTTCATTATTCCATAGCCTCCAATTCTTCAATAGTTTTCATAATAACTTTACCATCTTTTACTTCATTAATTGAATTTTTCTAAAAGCTTTTTATATTTTTCATTTGAATAAAATGGATCTATTGAGACACTAAAAAGGAATTCTTTTTTTCTCTTGTTAATTTTTGCAAATATAGTAAATGCAGTTGTTATATTAATACCTAAATCATTACAAACAATTTCCATCTCTTTTTTCAAATCTTCATCCATTCTTATATTTACTAATTTCATTGACATTTTTACAACCTCCTTTATTGTCTTTATATTGTATATATTATATCTTTACATGTAAAAAGTCAAGGATGAAATAAAAGCCCTAATTTTACTTAGGACTTTTACTTTATATATTTTTTTGTTATCTAACACTTCTTATCTTAATTTTTAGATTTGTTATTTTTATAGCTATTATTTATTGATGTCTAAAAAAATAAATAATTTTTAATAAGTAACAAATAAATAACAAAAATACTACTTCTCCCAACAAAAAGCCCCTCAACTTTTTGCAAGTTCAGGGCTTTTTGTAGAAATTAAACTATAATTAAGGAAACGATACAAGATAAATATAACATTATTTAATTATTTTTGTCAACAACTTTTTTTGATTTTTTTAATAAAATTTTTTTAAAGTAATTTTTTAATATTATTATTTTATAAAATTATATTGATATATATAAATTTTTTTATTAAAAAAATTTCTTAAAAAAATCATAAAAAATTTTTTTCTTACTATTTCAAATATTAGGAATGTAATAAAATTTTTTTACTATCAAATTTTTATATTCTATAGATATTTTTTTATTTTTTTCTAAAAAAACTAAAAAAATACTATAACTATAATAACCATATTATTAATTATATAAGTAATATCTGCACCAATATATGATGATAGATAGCCTGCATATAAAACTCCCCAAAGGAATCAATCCACCTGAAAAAAATGATAATAATGAGAAAAACGACTTTGATATTTAATTTCAACATTCTTTTGAAATGAGGATATTAATGGAACATTTACAAGAGTAGTTATTATTCCAATAAAAATTGAAAAAAATATAAATATCACAAAAATATATATAATGGTTATATTTAAACAATACTATGGATAAGAAGCCTAATAAAACACATCAGTAAAACTATTTAATATAAACAATAATTTTTAATTTCTTCAGAAATTTAAATTTCTCATTATAATAAATAAAAAAATTCCTGCAAACACGCTCCCTACTCCATAAGCAGTAGCTGAAAATCCAAATAACTTTTTCTGATATTTTTATATTTTTTTGAATTAATATTCCAGGATTAATTATTTCATCATTACTAGCTATAAAAAAATTTAAAAACATAACTAATATAAAGAAATTTAAAAACAATTTTTATTATTTTTTATGTAAATTATTCCTTCTTTAAAGTCTTTAATGAAATTAGAATCTTCTTTGACTAGGTTACTATCTTTCTCATATTTTATTAATAATTCTTGTAAAAAGAGAAAAATAAGCTAATGACACTATTAACAAAATAAAATTAAAATCAAATATAGAAAATAGATATGTTCCAATAACTGGTCCAATAATTATAGTAATATTTTTCTAAAAACTTTTGTAATCCATTGTATTTTTTTCAAGTGTTTCAGGAGTATTGAGTTCTGAAAAATATTACCTTGGAAGCTATAATAAAAAAATGTTGAAATAATATTTATGAAAAAGTGAGATAAAAAAATAAAAAGAATTAACGAATTAGAATTTCTAAAATATAAAAAAATAGAATAAAATATAAAAATTGAGGTTAAGAAATCACATGTTAAAATAACATTCTTTTTTTATTAAATTTTTTTCAATTATTGTTCCAACAAAAATTGAAATAACAATAGTTGGAAGATTAACCATTGCGAAGAAGAAACCCGTTATTTTTAAATTTTGAGTAATATTTAATATATATAATGGTAAAACTATTAGATATATTGTATTACCAAATAAAGATACTGCTCTACCTAGTAATAGTAATTTTATATTACTTTCCTTGCTTTGCACTTTAATCCTCCATAGATATTTTTTTATATTATTTTTATAAATTTTTTTCCAAAAAAATAATATCCCAAGTTGTTTTAACTACTCATTTTTTATAATTAGATAGAGTAAAAATATATTTAAAATATTACTTATTTGATCTCAAATTTATTATCTTTTTAAAATAATAGCTTGACTATTATTTATTGCAATAATATTTAAATTATCCTTATATTTTTTTCAACTGTTTGCTTCGCACTTTTCTTCAAAGGGAAATTCATTTAAGTGAGGAACTATATAGAAATCAACTAAATTTAATCCCGAATATTCTTTTAAATCTTTTGCAATAGTTTTATCATCCATTAAATCATTATATTCTATATCTTTGGAAGTAATTATTGCTCCTGCTGATTCTCCAATATAAGTCATTCCAAAAATTTACTCTATTCTTTATAAAATCAATTAAATTTTTTTCTTTTTTTAATTCTTGTAGTAAATAGAATGTATTTCCTCCACCAATATATAAATAATTAGCCTTCTCTATTTTTATTCTTGATAGTTTTTTTCATCTAATTTTGAAATTTCTAAATTTTCTACTTCCATTCCTAGACTTTTTAAATACTTCTTTTTGCTTCATCAACTAAAAATTTAGTTTCTTCATCTATATTAGCAGTGGGGATAAATAAAACTTTCTTTCCTTCAGTATCATTACTCATAAAATCTTTAAATATATCTTTTTACTCCTGTAAAAATACGAACATAAAAAAATAGATTTTTTCATATAATTACCTCTTTATTTCAAAAAAATTTTTATTAAATTCCAAAAAAATACCAAAAACTCCCCCAGTGAGAATTCTTTGTAGAACTATCCAATTCATTACCTAAACTTTTAAATTTAAAAGACATTTCTTTTTTTATTTCTATTAAAATTATTTAGAAATTCTCTGTATAACTTTTTCTATATCTAATTTTTGAGTTTTTTTCAATTTCAATATTTTTAAAAATTTTTTTATCCATTTTTAAAAAGTTCTTTTTATTTTTCATTGGGAGAAAAACTAATTCTTCTTTATAAACATCATATTTGTTTGCCCACTCTTTAATAGCTTCTAATTTTTCTCTCCTTTAAGATATAAGTTAAATTGCTCTTCAATCTTTTTCAACAGTTAAATTCATTTTATTCCCCTCAAAATCAATATTTGGAATATACCAAATAGTATCATAAGTCCAGCTCCTACTAAAGTTAAAAATTTTTATGTAATTTTTAAATTTTTCATCTTCAACCAAAGTCTTTTTTAAAAAGTATTAGCTAAGATCCCAAAGAATAATATCACTAAAAATATTCCAGTTGACATGGATAAAGTAAATAAGAATAAATTTTCACTCAATCCAAAAACTTTCTAGAAATAAAAAGTACTGTCATTACCCTCAGGACAAGGACAAAGTCCCAAAACAATCGAAAAACCCAAAATATTTTTTTACTTTTCGTTTCATGACAATGTTCACAACTTTTATTTCTTAAAAATAGAATAAATATTGTATAAACCTATTAAAATAATTAAAATAGAAGCTATCATTCTTGTTCTATTGTCTAAATCATAGAATAATAGCATTGAAGCTTTTATCTGATAAATTTATAATAAACTTCACTAATAAATATGCTGATAGACCTTGTAAGTATGCTATTAAAGCTGATACTAAAAAGAAGTTTAGGAAAATTTAATTTTTTCTTTTTACTGAATATGTTAAAACTAAAGTTTTCCCATGACCTGGACCTAAAGAATGCACTATTCCATACAAGAAAGTAAAAAAATAATATCGTGTATATAACTTTATTATCTCCATTTTTCTGTTAATTCACTTATTTTTCAACTATTACTTGCTGATATATTGCTATTTTTATACATAATTAAATTAAAAATTTGAAATCAACAAATAAACTAATGCAATCGCAATTATTCCAACTAAATATTTAACAATCTTTTTCATTAAAATATACCTCTAATCTAAAAATTTTTACATCATTCCAATTGTCACATACATAGCGTATAAATAAAAAAATGATGTACCCAATAAATGCAAGAGAAAGTGCAAACATTATATTTTTAATAAACTCTTTTCATTTAAATCACTTCCTTTATTTTTAGCATTAAAAATCAATTTAAACATAATCATCGTTCCAAAAAGCTAATAAAAAAATATCCCAACTACTTTAAGTATTATTCCCATTATATCTTTCATTCAAATGTCACCTCATATTCATCTGGACTCACTAAATTAAAGTAAAATTTAATCTTATCATTTGTAAAAAAATTTCACTTTCGCCTTTAAATCATTCTTATTACTCTTATCCATTCTCAAAGAAGATAGATCATAGTCATAATTATAATAGTATTTCGTATCATATAAAAGCTATAGTTAATTTAGAATTCTTATCTATCTTTTCATCAATAGGAACAAAAATAAATCTCTAAACTATCATCTTCTAATTTTTGCCTGTTCAAAAATTATATCATTTTTCCTTATAAGTTTTATTATTATATTTAATCCTTATATGCTTATATAAATGCTTTTAGAAAAAAACAATATTTCCCTTTTCTACATTCATATCCTTGTCAGGCTTTTAAAACTTTTCTATTAAGCTTTGTATTCAGCTCGTCTAAAAATTAATTGTATTTCCACACCTTCCATTTTCTTATTATCAGTCTTAAGAGTTAGAGCTGTTTCAAAAATACATGTGGATGTGAGAAAATATTAAAACTAAAAAAATAAAAAAATAAAATAAAAAAATTTTTTCATTTGTTCATCTCTTTTCTAATTTAATTTACTTTTTTTATAATACATCTATTTGTTTATTATATCAAATATTTTTTTATTTTTTTCTAAAAAGCTCTATTTCTATTACTAAGGTATTTAAAAATCTAATTGAAAAAAATACTTAATCTATGTTAATATTACTATATTAAGCTAATAAAAAAATAAAAAAAGGTGGTTATTACTTTGATACGATATACAATAAAAAGACTTCTATATTTAATACCTATATTATTTGGAGTAACTTTCCTAACTTTTTTTAATGTTATATTTAGCTCCTTCTGATCCAATTTCAATGAAATACAGTTCAATGGCTACCGTTGGAGATTCAAAAATACATAGAAGAGAAGAAATGGGTTTAAATGATAGTTTTATAAAAACAATATACTAGATGGTCTAAAAATGTTTTATCTGGTGATTTTTGGTATATCTACTAAATACAATGTACCTGTAAAAAGATGAAATAGCAAAAAGACTACCTAAGACATTAGCCTTAACAGGAACATCTATTCTTATAACTATTTTTTTAGCTTTTCCTTTGGGAATAATTTCAGCTAAATATAAAAAAATAAATGGATAGATTATATAATTAGATTTTTCATTCACTGGTATTTCCATTCCTAGTTTTTTTGGTTAGGTTTGATGTTGATGTATACTTTTTCAGTTAAATTTAAACTTTTACCTATAGTTGGAAGCAAGGGAATAAAGAGTCTCATTCTTCCATCAGTAACACTTTCTGTATGGCTGGTTGCTGTATATATAAGAAGAATAAGAGCTTGTATATTGGAAGAAATAAACAAAGATTATGTTGTTGCTTTAGAATCCAAAGGAATTTCATCTTCAAAAATAATGTTATTCCATATATTACCAAACTCTTTATTAACAATAATTACTATGTTTGGAATGTCTATTGGTTCTATATTAGGTGGAACAACAATTATTGAAACAATTTTTTTGAATATCGTGGACTTGGAAAAAAATGGCAGCAGATGCTATAACAAATAGAGATTATTTTTTAATGCAAAGGTTATGTAATATGGACAGCTATAATTTATGTTGTTATAAATCTTCTTGTTGATATTCTTTATAAATATCTTAATCCTAAAATTAAAAATAGGAGATGATAGTTTATGATAAATAAAAAAATTTAATTATAAGTTTTCTATAATTTTTAACATTAGCTGTCATTATAATTTTTTTATAACAGTTTTTGCAAAACTATTTAGCTCCTTTTTAATCCTGATTATCAAAATTATGAAGCTATATCTCAAGCACCTAACTCTACTTATCTTATGGGAACAGATTATGTTGGTAGAGATATTTTTTTCAAGAATACTCTATGGTGGTAGATATTCTTTACTCATTGCTCTATTAGTAACTTTGCTTGTCGCTTTTTATGGGAATTGTAATAGGATTAATATCTGGTTACTTAGGTGGAATAGTTGATATATTCATAATGAGAATAGTTGATATGATCATGGCTTTTTCCGTATATAGTTTTTTTGTAATAGCAGTTGTAACTATCTTTGGTGGAGGCTTAAAGAATTTAATTTTTAGCTATGACCTTAATTAGTTGGACTAACTATGCAAGAGTTACTCGTGCTATGGTGATATCTTTTAAAAAAATAATGATTTTATAAATCAAGCTAAAATTGAGTGGTGCTAGTAACATTAGAATTATGTATAAGTATTTGGCACCCAATGTATTACCTTATTTAATTGTTTTGACAACACAAGATATTGCAAATAATCTTTTGACATTGTCAAGTCTATCTCTTTTAGGAATTGGAGTTCAACCTCCAACAGCAGAATGGGGACTTATGTTAAGTGAAGCGTAAAAAAATTTATTCAAACAGCACCCTGGATATTATTTTTCCTGGTTTAGCTATATTTATTTGTGTGGTTGTTTTTTAATTTACTTGGGGATAGTTTAAGAGATATACTTGATCCCTAAAAAGTAATTTTTATATTTTTTTATTTATGTACAGGAGGTAATTGTGAAGAAAAAGTATTATTAGGAATCTTTTTAGCTCTTATTTCAATTGGAGTCTTAACAGCTTGTGGAACTAAAAAGGAAAAAGAAGCAGTGACAACAGAAGCTCAAGCTACTGGTGGACATATGAATATTGCTCTTTATTGGTTTGGAGAAACATTAGATCCAGCATTAGACTGGGATGGTTGGACATTGACAAGAGCTGCTGTAGGTGAAACATTAGTAACTGTTGATGAAAACTTACAATTAGTTGGTCAATTAGCTGATTCTTGGGAAAATGTTGATGAAACAACTTGGAAATTTCATATTCGTCAAGGAGTAACTTTCCAAAATGGAAATCCTCTAACTCCAGAAGCAGTTAAAGCTTCTATAGAAAGAACAGTAAAAAAATAAATGAAAAGAGGAGAATCGGCATTAAAAGCTAGCTAGTATAGATGTTGATGGAGAATATGTTATTATAAAAAAACAAAAAGAACCTTATGGTGCATTTTTAGCAAACATATCTGATCCTATGTTTATAATTGTTGACACTAGTGTTGATACTTCTAAATTTAAAGAAACACCAGTTTGTACAGGTCCATATATGGTAACTTCATTTAAACCTGCTACTTCATTTGAAGTTGTTGCTTATGAAAACTATTGGGGAGGAAAACCTGCACTTGATAGTGTAACTGTATTTAATATAGAAGATGATAATACAAGAGCTCTTGCATTACAATCAGGTGATGTCGATATGGCTCAAGGTATAAGAGCTGGAGATATAGCTTTATTTACTGATAATAAAGACTATATTGTTAAGACAACAACTGGAACTCGTATTGAATTTATGATAATGAATACAGTAAAAATCTCCTTTGAGTGATAAAAATCTTCGTCTAGCTTTTTAATTCAGCAGTAGATTGTGAAGCTATTGCTAAAGTTATTGGTGGAGGAGCAGTTGCTGTTGGTGCTCCATTCCCTCCTAGTGCACCTTATGGTTATGATGAACTTAATAAGCAAACTTTTGATTTAGAAAAAGCAAAAACTCTTTTAGCAAAAGCTGGATATAAAGATACAGATAATGACGGTTATGTTGATAAAAGATGGAAAAATCTTGAACTAAATATCTATGGAAATAGTGGTGCTAGTGGAAGAGGTGGTACAACTATATCTGAACTTTTTAGAATCTCAATTAAAAATGTTGGAATAAAAAGTTAATGTTAAAATTGCTGAAAAATATTGATGATATTAAAAAGAATTTAGAATTTGATCTTTTATTCCAAAACTGGCAAACAGTTTCAACTGGAGATTCTCAATGGTTCCTAGATAATGCTTTCAAGACCGATGGAAGTGGAAACTATGGTAAATATAGTAACAAAGAATTAGATGACCTAATCAATAAACTTACTACTACATTTGATGTAAAAGAACGTCAAAAAAATAACAAAAAGAAGCTAGTCAAATAATAATAGATGAAGCTTATGGAACATATATAGTGAGTCAAGCTAATGTAAATGTTTCAAATAATAAAGTGGAAAAATATGCATAATTTCCCAATAGACTATTATTTCTTGACAGCAGATACAAAAAAATAACAAAAATAGGAAAGTGATTTTTATGAAACCTCTATTAGAAATTAAAAATTTGAATATCAACTATAAAAATTCTATAAAAAGCTGTAAAAAAATGTTAATCTAACATTGGAAGATAATCAAATTATTTCAATAGTTGGTGAAAGTGGAAGTGGAAAGAGTACTCTGATAAGAGCAATACTCAAACTGGCTTCCAACAGGTGGAAAAATAGAAAAGTGGGAATATCTTTTTAGAAAAAGATATTCTTACTTTTAAATAAAAAAACAACTTAATAAACTTAGAGGAAAAGATATAGAATGATATTTCAAGATCCTAATTCAACTATGGATCCAATAAAAACTATTGAAAAACAGTTTATTGAGTATATTTTAGAGCATAATAATATATCTAAAAAGGAAGCCATTGACCTAGCAAAAAGTATTTATTAAAGCTTAGCTTAACTGATGTAGATAGAATTTTAAAATCCTATCCATTTGAGCTTTCAGGTGGAATGAAACAAAGGGTTGCAATTGCTATGTCAATGGCTCAAAAGTCCAAGATTATTATTGGCTGACGAACCAACTAGTGCTCTTGATGTTACTGTTCAAGCACAGGTTATTCAAGAATTAAAAATAAGAGAAAATTTTAATACAGCTATTATTTTAGTTACCTCACAACATGGGAGTAGCTTCATATATATCTGATAAAATTGCTGTTATGAAAGATGGGGAACTTATAGAATTTGGAGATAAAGAACAGATTATTAATAATCCTCAAAAGAGTATACAAAATCATTGTTAAATGCTGTTATAAATTTAAAATAGAAAATTAAGGAGAGCTTATGAGTGAAGATTTATTAATTATAGAAAACATTTCAAAAATCATTTACAGTTGATAAAAATAAAGAATTAAAAGCTCTTAAAAATATAAATATTAGATTAAAAAGGTGAATGTATAGGAATTGTTGGAGAATCTGGTTGCGGAAAATCTACTTTTAGCTAGAATAATAGTTGGAATAGAAAAGAAAACATCAGGTAAAATTATCTTTGATGACAAAAGAAATAGACAGTATTTCTAAAACAAAGGATATTCAAAATGATTTTTCAAAAATCCTTCTTTCATCTTTTTAATCCACGTATGAAAAATTATTGACTATATGTGGGAAACCTCTTAGAAACTATTTTAAATTATCTAAAAAGAAAGTATTCCTCTCATAACTAAATCTTTAGTAGATGTTGGTTTAGATGAAAACTGCTCTTGAAAAATATCCACATGAATTTTCAGGAGGGCAACTTCAAAGAATTACAATAGCTAGAGCAATAATAATTAAACCTAAATTAATAGTTTGTGATGAAATTACAAGTGCATTAGATGTTTCAGTTCAAAAACAAATTCTAGAGCTTTTTAAAAATTACAAAAGATTTAGCTTTATCATATCTTTTTATTGGACATGATTTAGCTGTTGTTCAGAATATTAGCCAGAAAATTGTTGTCATGTATATGGGAGAAATAGTAGAAGAATTAAATTCTATTGATTTTAAAAACTAAAAGCAAAAACATCCCTATACAAATTTACTTTTTAAATTCTGTTTTTGAAGTCAATAAAGTATGATAGTGAACTACTTCACGACTAACACCCTACGAGTGCTAGAGTCGAGAGCTTCATAAGATAACTGAAAAAGTAAGTTATCTTCTAAGAAGTTTGGTTTTAAAACCCTTATTCTTTTTTGGCTAGTCCACGATAGCCACTACTGGATAAGACTTGCATCTACACTCGCTACTTTTTATCTGTATATTATATTTAAAAAGAACAACTGCACAGAACAGTGAATATTTTACAAGGCTACTGTTTACTAGCCTTAACTCCATATATTCAGTTGCTAATGTTCTAAATATATTATACACTAAAAACTAGTAAAATTGCAAATTTTTAGTGCAACATTTTCAATGTTGGTGTTATTCATACCCTACGAGTACTTGTCTCACGGCTAACACCCTAACGAGTGCTAGAGCCACGAGTGTTCTAACACACTTAATAAAAAAATTATTGTAGATCATAGTCAATAATAAATTATATTTTTATTTTTAAAATTTTTATTAGAAAATTTTTAAATATCTACTTGATTTTTATTTAAAGTTTGTTATATCATTATATTAAGTAAAGGTTATTTTTAAAAATGACTTTAAAAATTAAAAATTATATAAATTTCTAAGGAGGAAAAATGGCAAAAATAGTAGAATGTATTCCAAATTATAGTGAAGCGTAAGGATTTAGCAAAGATTGAAAGAATCGTAGCACTCATATAAAAATAATCCCTAAAGTTAAACTTCTAGGTGTTGAACCAGATGCAAATTACAACAGAACAGTTGTTACAGTATTAGGAGATCCTGAAGAAGTTAAAAAGCTGTTATTGAATCAATAGGAATTGCAACTAAGGAAATAGATATGAACGTTCATAAAGGTGAACACAAAAGAATGGGAGCAACAGACGTTGTACCTTTCTTACCAATTCAAGAAATGACTACTGAAGAATGTAATGAAATTTCAAGAGAAGTGGCTAAAAGCAGTTTGGGAACAATTCCAATTACCTGTTTTCTTATATGAAAAGTACAGCAACTGCTCCAAACAGAGTGTCTCTACCTGATATCAGAAAAGGTGAATATGAAGGAATGGCAGAAAAATTAAAACAACCTGAATGGGCTCCAGATTTCGGAGAAAGAGCTCCTCACCCTACTGCAGGAGTTACAGCTATTGGTTGTAGAATGCCTTTAATAGCTTTCAATATCAACTTAGCTACAACAGATATGGATGTACCAAAAGAAATAGCTAAAAGCTATCAGATTCTCAAGTGGAGGATTTAGATTCATCCAAGCTGGACCAGCTGAAATTTTTAGATAAAGGATTTGTTCAAGTAACAATGAACATCAAAGACTACACTAAAAACCCTATTTACAGAATTATGGAAACTGTAAAAATGGAAGCTAAGAGATGGGAGTAAAAGTTACTGGTTGTGAAATCATAGGAGCAACTCCATCTCGCATCATTAACTGACTCTTTAAAATACTACTTAGCATGTGATGGAATAAAAAGATGACGTAGATGCTATGTCTATGGAAAAAGTTGTTGAATTAATGGTTAAATACTCTAGGTTTAACTGATTTCGACGTTAAAAAGTTTTTAGAAGCTAACATCTAATAAGTAGATAAAAAAACAAAAAGGCTGTTACAGAAATAATTTGCAACAGCCTTTATCTTAATAAACTATAAAGGGAGGGATTATGCAAGCTGATTTAGTTTTATATAATATTGGACAATTAGTTACATCAAGAGAACTTGATAACAGTAAAATGGACAATATTGAAGTAATAGAAAAATAATGGATATATAGTAATAGAAAAAGATATAATAGTTGCTGTTGGTAGTGGAGAAGTTCCCAAAAGAATATCTTTCTCCTGCAACAGAAATGGTAGATTTAAGTGGTAAATTAGTTACACCTGGACTCTATAGATTCTCACACTCACTTAGTTCATGGAGGTTCAAGAGAAAATGAATTCAGCTATGAAAAATTGCTGAGTACCTTATCTTGAAATATTAGAAAAAGGTGGAGGAATTTTTAAGTAGTTTAAAAATCTACAAGAAATGCAAGTGAACAAGAACTTATAGAAAAAAACTTTAAAAAGTTTAAGACATATGTTAGAACTTGGTGTTACAACTGTTGAAGCTAAAAGTGGATATGGTTTAAATTTAGAAGATGAGTTAAAGCAATTAGAAGTTACTAAAATTTTAGGTTACTTACAACCTGTTACTTTAGTTTCTACATTTATGGCTGCTCATGCTACACCACCTGAATACAAAGAAAATAAAGAAGGATATGTTCAAGAAGTTATAAGAATGTTACCTATTGTTAAAGAAAGAAACTTAGCAGAATTCTGTGATATCTTCTGTGAAGATAAAGTTTTCTGTTGATGAAAAGTAGAAGAATACTAACAGCTGCAAAAGAATTAGGATATAAATTAAAGATACATGCTGATGAAATCGTTTCACTTGGTGGAGTTGAACTTGCTGCTGAATTAGGAGCAACTTCTGCTGAACACTTAATGAAAATAACTGACTCAGGAATAAATGCTCTTGCTAATAGTAATGTAATAGCTGATTTACTTCCTGCAACTTCATTTAACTTAATGGAACACTATGCTCCAGCAAGAAAAATGATAGAAGCTGGAATACAAATAGCTTTATCTACTGACTATAACCCTGGTTCTTGTCCATCTGAAAACTTACAATTTGTTATGCAAATTGGAGCAGCTCATTTAAAAATGACTCCTAAAGAAGTTTTCAAAGCAGTTACTATAAATGCTGCAAAAGCTGTGGATAAACAAGATACAATAGGTTCTATTGAAGTTGGTAAAAAAGCTGATATAACTGTTTTTGATGCTCCAAGTATGGCTTACTTCTTATATCACTTTGGAATAAATCATACTGACAGTGTTTATAAAAACGGAAAAATTAGTTTTCAAAAGATAAAAGAAAGAGGATATTATGAAATATAATTTAGAAAAATTTAATAAAAGATTTTTAATTCAAAGAAAAATTAAAATTTTTATTCTTTTGGGGGACATACAGAAAATGGAGATGAGATAACAAAAGCTTGTTTTCAGTCAGTGGTATAGCTGTAAATTTGTTGTAGATGACATCACATATCATACTGCTGAACAATATATGATGGCTCAAAAAGCATTATTATTTGGTGATAATGAAATTTTCCATAAAATTATGAGTTCAAAAATCTCCAAAAGAATATAAAGAATTAGGAAGAAAAATTAAAAATTTCTGATTCTAAAATGGAATGAAAATAAGTATCAAATAGTTTTAAAAGGAAATATTGCTAAATTCTCTCAAAATGAAAAATTAAAAACTTTTTCTTTTAAATACAGGCACTAAAGTTTTGGTTGAAGCTAGCCCTTATGATAAAAATTTGGGGATTGGACTTTCAGCTGATCAAGAAAATATTGAAAATCCTTTAACTTGGAATGGAGAAAATCTTTTTAGGTTTTGCTCTTATGGAAGTTAGAGATTTAATTAGTGAGTAATTTAAATTTTAGGAGGAATAAAATGAAATTAGTAGAATTAGATGTATTGAAATTTTTGGACGTAGTTGACTCAAACTCACCTGCACCTGGTGGAGGATCAGTTTCTGCTCTTGCATCATCTTTAGGAGCAAGTTTAGCAAGAATGGTTGCTCATTTAAGCTTTGGAAAGAAAAACTATGAAGCTCTAGCTGATGATGTTAAAGCTAAATTCAGTTGCAAACTTTGATGAATTATTAAAAATTAAAAACGAATTAAACGATTTAATCGACAGAGACTCTGAAGCATATAACACAGTTATGGCTGCATACAAATTACCTAAAGAAACTGACGAAGAAAAAGCTGCAAGAAGTGCTGAAATTCAAAAATCTTTAAAATATGCTATTCAAACTCCTTATGATATAGTTGTTTTATCAGGAAAAGCAATCTCTTTACTAGGAGAAATCTTAGCAAATGGAAACCAAAATGCAATAACTGACATTGGTGTAGGAACTATGTTATTAATGGTAGGACTTAGAAGCGTGGAATCTTAAATGTTAAAGTTAACCCTATCTTCAATAAAAGATGCTGAATATGTAGAAAAATAACAAAAGAAATCTACGATATAAAAGCTACTGCTGAAAAAGAAAAAGAAAAGAATAATGGGAATAGTTAACGCTGCATTATAATTAAAAATTTTTCAAAAGGATTGTTATATATAAAATTTATATGTAACAATTCTATGGTAAAATAAAAACATAAATTATTTAAATAGGAGGAATGAAATGAGGGAAAATTTTTAAAAACTATTTTTATTTATTAATTTTTAATTTCTATCTCTGCTTGTAAACCAAGTAACTGATCTTTTTAATACTGTTGATTATATTGGGACTGTTAAAAAGATTGAAATTAACTCGCCTGATCTCTATAGTAAAGATATGATTACTATTGAAGATTTAGTTCATGGTTTCTTAAAAAGCTAACTATAGCGAGGTTACAAAAGCTGATATTAAATGGGAAAAATTAGGAAATTTAGATAATGGTCAAGTACTACAAGCAGGTTATAAAAGATGCTTCTGTAATAATAAGAGCTATAAAAAGAATGGTGATTTTGTTCAAGTTAAACCAATAGAAATTGAGTTTAATGGTAAAAATGGGAATAGATATACTTTTGATGTTCCATTTAAAAACCAACTGATGAAACTAAGGTTTCTGAAAGTGTTTCTAATACTAGCTCTAATACTATTCCAAAAATACTAATTATAATACTAGTTCAACTTCAAAATGAAAAATTATTCTAATAACTCTAATTCTGACCAATTTATACCAAGTATCAATGGTAGTACTGCTTATCAAACTGAAACTGATGATAAAATTTATGATCAAATTAGAAATAAATTTGGTAAAGTTGTTAAAGATAAATATGTTGGTGGTAGCTTAATAAATTTTATTAAAAATTCAAATGATCCTTTAGAGTATGAATATTTAAGAGCACAATTTCATGAAATTTTAGATACTATGTACGTTACAGAAGATAAAAGTAACTTATTATTATTTAAATGATATAATTTCTAACTTAGCTGATAAAGCTGATACTAATATGTTAATGCAAGAAGATTTTTACTGTAAAAGGTAAAAATTATATTATACTGTTTCTTTTTCCAAAAATTATGCTACAAATACACCTAGCTGGGTAAAATTTGAAATTTTTGAAAGAGAGTTCAAAGATGGACTAGCTCTTCGTACTGCTCATGTTAGCTGTGCTATTAATGGAGTAGAATACAAAAGATTGGGAAGCAGTATATGCAATTTTTGACTAAGATTTAAATAAACTATAGAGTTGTTTATATTCATACTATTAACAACTCTTTTTTCTTTTAATATTATCAATTTTTCTAAGATAACTTACAAAAAGAGTACTTCTAGAGAATATTATTGATATAAATAATAAAAATATTATATAATTTATATAAATAATTTTTAAGAGGTGAATGATGGATAATATAAAACAGAGAATTAGACAAATTGAAATTTTAGCACTTACTCTTTTTATGATAATTTTAGTTTGTTTTAACTATATATAATTAACGAAAGTGAAAAATATATTCTTAGGTTTATTTAGAATTATTACTTCTCCAGCTATTTTAGTAACTGATTTCATTAAAGTTGGTGGTATAGGACAGCCTTTTTAAACGCACTCCTAATTTTTATCTTTTAACTATTTTCTAGTGAGATTATTTAAGATAAAAATAACTGGAGTAGTTATAGCTATGTTCTTTACAGTTTTGGTTTTTTCATTTTTGGAAAAATATTTTAAATATCTTACCTTTTTATCTAGGCGGTATTCTCTATAGTGTATACACTTCAACTGATTTTCTCAGAACATCTTATCTCTATTGCATTTTCAAGTGCTCTAGCTCCTTTTATGTAGTAGTGTTGCTTTCTATGGGAGTTGCTTATGAAACATCTTATATTAATGCAATTTTTGATTGGTGTTTTTAATTGATTTATTGTTGTACCTTTGGCAAAGAGTCTTTACGATTTCCATGAAGCGTTATGATTTATATAACCTAGGTTTTACAGCTGGAATATTGGGTTCAGTTATAATGGCTGTTTTTGAAGTTATATCATTTTTGAAATCAACCCACAATTTCTTGTATCTTCTGAGTATGATATGGCATTGAAAATTATATGTTCTTCTGTGTTTGTTGCCTTTATAATTGTAGGCTTCTATATAAATAACAATTCTTTCTCAGGATATTTTTAAACTAATGAGAGATGATGGTTATAAATCTGATTTCGTTCAAAAATATGGCCATGGTCTAACTTATATTAATATGGGTATGATGGGACTTATCAGTGTTGTTTTTGTGACTTTTACAGGACAAACTTTTAATGGACCTATACTAGCAGGACTATTTACTGTTGTTGGATTTTCAGCAAATGGAAAAACTATTTTTAATACTATACCTATATTTATAGGAGTACTTCTTGCAAGTTTTGGAAGTAAAGGGAAACACTTTTACAGTAGCTATTTCAGGACTATTTGGAACAGCTCTTGCTCCTATATCAGGTGTATTTGGTCCTGTTGCAGGTATAATTGCTGAGTTGGTTACACTTAGCAGTTGTACAAAATGTCGGTTTGGTCTCATGGTGGACTTAATCTTTTACAATAATGGTTTCTCAGCAGGTATTGTTGCAGGATTTTTACTTCCTATATTCAATATGATAACCCGATAATAACAATCAAAGAAAAATGAATATTCAAAAGAAAACATATGAATTTTTAAAAGCTGTACATATAAAATAAAATGAAGGAAGAAGAAGTGAAGATAAATGAAATTGCTAGATATTCCTAATTTAAAATTTTTAAAGTTGGAGTAGATAGTGATCCATTAAACAACAACTAATTTAGAATATTTAGAAAAACAAAATGCAATTGCTGCTTTGATAGTGAATCATGCTGGAGATAAGGTTTTATTTGTAAATCAGTATAGACCTGGGGTTCATAACTATATATATGAAGTTCCTGCTGGACTTATTGATGAGGGTGAAGAGCCTATTCATGCCTTTTGAAAGAGAAGTTAGAGAAGAAACAGGTTATAGAAGAGAAGATTATGATATTATCTATGATAGTACTACTGGATTTTTAGTCTCCAGGCTATACAACTGAAAAGATTTTTATCTATATAATAAAATTAAAAATCTGATGATATTGTTCCTTTTAGAACTTGACTTAGATGAAACTGAAAATCTCATACACAAGATGGATAGATATTAGAGATGCAGGAAAACTTACCTCTAGATATGAAAACAATTTTTCACTTCATATCTATGCTAATATATTAAGATAAGGCATATAGCCCTTATTAATTAAAACAGTTATAATATTTCTAATTTCTTTTATCATTACGAATAGATTGCCAATAATCAATATTACAAACCCATATTTTGAACTTATCTCTTCTTCTGTTCTTGCAAAAATCTGGAAAACTTTTATATTTCTCTCTTATAGACTTATCTTCTAATTCTTCTTTTGTATATGGAATATAAGCAAATTCTTTCAAAAGAGCTATTGAATATTCGTCATTTTGTTCTGGATAATATCCATTCGTAACATTTTTGAGTATAGTATTTATTGTAGAAAATGTTATAACCCAAGATATCATTAATCCTATAAATGATATTAAAGCTCCATATTTGTATTCTACAAAATTTCTTTGCGTATATATTTTTATAAAATTTGAGATAAAAAGAATTAAAAAGATAAATTCCTCCCATAAATAAGAAACTTTTTAAATCTTATCTTGCTGCAGGGCACAAAAAGCATCTTTTCATGTAACCTTCTTTTTAATAAAAATTTAAAAATTTTAAAGAAACCTTTTGTATATTCTTCTATTAATGAGTCATCATTTTTATATAGTAAATCACTTAAATAACTTTTGATGAACTTTTATTATAGTTTCCATTATAAACTTGCTTTCCTCTTCTTTATGTTTCTCTTTAACCATTTTATTTATAATAGGCAAAATCTCTATCATATATGTTTCTTTGATCAACTATAGCCTTTGTTAAGTCTATGTGTCCCTCACTTTCATCAGGAAAGATTTCATAGTATTTTTATAATATTTTTCAAGCTTATAGCTATATTTTCCAAAAATAGAGTATGGAATATTTCAGGTTGTTCAAAAAGAATGTTTTGTAAAAATCTTATAAAACTGTTTCATAGACTTCTATCGCTTTCATATCTGCTGTTATTTCATTTTTAAATCATTTAAATAGTCTTTTAAATAATTTATAGATGCATACAATATTAAGACTTTCTAAATTTTCAAAAATAATTATAGATTGTAGCACTATTATACCCTGCTTTTTCTGATATCCTTTTTAATAGATAACTTTTCTAAGCCTCTCATCTAATATTAATTTTTGAGTTGCTTCTATGAAATACATCATAACTCTTTTTCTTTATATTCATTTCTTCCACTATAATCCCCTTAAAAAGAGTTGTTATTATTTATATCCATGCCATATTTTTAATATCAATACCCAACAGAAAAATAGTAAGTATTGAAAAACATACTTGTTGTTGCGACAATTTCTCCTGCTAAAACTCTCCATCAGCTTTCATTTCTTTTGCCATAGTGTGAGAAGCAACTGCTGTAGGACAGGCACTCATTGAGAGCAATGCAACTAATTCTATTCCTTGAAAACCTATTAATTTACCAATTCCTATAGTAATTAATGGATTTACTATAAGCCTTTAATAGATTTACTGAGATTAGATATTTTATATTTTTAACATGTTTCCAAACTGTAACTCAGCTCCTAAGACTATAAAGGCAAGAGGAGTTGAAATTTTAGAAATATCTGATAACGTTTTATATATTGGTTTAGGAATATTTATTTTTAACAGAATAAATACCATTCTAATAAAGTTGCACTAATTAAAGGATTTTTAAATACTTGTTTTACTAGCTTTAATTTGCTTATTTTCTACCTGAATAATACTCTAATATTATAACTGCTAAGACACTTTGAAAGTTGGAATAACAACAATTGTTAAAAAGTGAAACAGTTGCTAAACCTTCCTTTCCATGAGATACTATCTACACAGCTAAAACCAAATAAAACAAAATTTCTCTATATACTCCTTGAATTAAAACAGATAATTTTTCTTCTCTTTACTTTTTGGCATATAGATTAACCAGGCTAAAAAGACTATAACAAAAATGATTATAAAAGCATAGCCTAGTAATTTTTAAATTGTCTCATGGAAAGTTTAGATAAATCTCCAATATTATAGACATTTAAAAATAGTAAGGTACTCATAAACACTCTCAAATACTAATTTATTCATGGTATTTAAACTACTCTCATCTACCATTTTTGATAGACCTAATGTCATTATAAAAATATTGGTAAGACTACATTATGCTACATACAAAATTTTCCATATTTATATCTCCATTTATGATTATCTTTCTATAGATTTTTCCATAAGCTATCCAACCTTCTTTGCTGCTATAAGATAAGCAATTCATCTTCTATCTTCATCATAATGATGTTCTGGCACATTTTCAAAAAGAAATTCTAAAACCTTATCTTTTCCTGAAAAATACTAATTCACTATTTGTTATTCCATCTCCAATATAATGAATATCGTTACTTGCTAATATTTCTTCTTTTATATTTTTAAACTCATAAAATTTTATCATATCTAAGAAATTATTTTTCTTAAAATCATAACTTATATAATTATTTTCTTTTGATAAATCTATTTTTGTACCTAAAACTTAAAGTTATTATTTAAATATTCTACTCGCATAATCACTATCTGGAAAATAATAGATATTTTTCTGTTTTACTCCATTCTTTTTATTTCATTTCAATTTCTTCAGCAAATGTCATTTAAATATCACTCCTGCTTTCTTTGTACAAAGTAATAGATCCATCTCATCCATAGGAATCTTTACAAATTCACAGTATCTTCTCATTTTTCTTCTATTTCTAAATATAGTTTAGGGCTTAAAGTCTTGGTAGCTCGTCTATAACTTCTAATTTAACTAAATTTTTAAAATATGTCTATCAAGTATAGCAACATCTGCTCCAAAACTCACATTTCTTATGTCCTGCCTCTTTATATGACATTCCTTTTAATATTTTTTACTATCCAACTCTCATATACAGTTGGAAGTGAATTAAAGAAATCTTTAGTTATTATCTTACCTTTTTGTCATTTGTTCTCTTAACTCTACACAAGATATTTAGCCTTATTATTTTTAAATCTCACTATATTTAAGTATTCTACAAGTTCTTCTGCACTTCCTTTGAAGATTAAATCATCTTTTTAAGGTTTGTTAGTAGCTTGCCAAGCATTCACTGCTTTTAGATTGAGGTGTTAATATACAAAAAGATAGTTCTAAATGCATATCTTTGTTAGAACCTTTTTCCCAAGTATTTTTAAATTCTTCTAATCTTTTATATCAACTTTTATTTCTTTTATAGATTTTTCAATTTCCTTTTAAAATATTCGTCATATCATTTTCCTTTTTCTAAAATATTCTATAATTCTAATTTAACATTTATATTCTGTTAAGCAAGAAGATATTTTTCTCTTGTATCTTAATAAGTCTATTAGATAATAATAATATTTATTGACTTATTCTGTATAAAAGCTATATAATTTCTAGAATTAAATATTTTTAGTTAGTACTTGAAAAAGAGGTAACAAAATGAAAAATTATGGCAAGAAAAATATAAGGCAAAAATATGCAGTCCTGATGAAGCCATCCATAAAATCCGCGAAAAGAATTAGCTTTGGACATATATGTCTCAGAATCATCTGTTTTAACAGAGCTACTAATTAGAAAATAAAAAGCTATTTAAAAATTAGAAATTCGATCACTTATTATCAATTGGTAAATGTGAATATGCTAAAGAGGAAAAATTCAGAATATTTTCATCACAATGCACTATTTATAGGTCCAAAAACAAGAGAGAAGCTGCTAATAGTTCTTATGGAGATTATCTCTATTTTTCTTCTATGAAACAGCTAAAATATTTGGAAAAGATGGAGATTTATCTCCAGATGCTATGTTACTTCAAGTTTCAACTCTGATGAACATGGTTATTGTAGTTAGTGGACTTTCATGCGATTACACTAAATCTGCTACTGAAAGTGCAAAGATTGTTGTTGCTCAAATAAAATAAATTTGTTCCTAGAACTTTAGGGAAATTGTTTTATCCATATAGATGATATTGATTATATAATTCTAGAAGATACACCTAGTTCCTGAAATTCCAGCTCCATTAGGTAGGAGAACTTGAAGAAAAATAGAGCTAACTGTAGCAAGTTTAATAAATGATGGTGATACTTTACAATTAGGTATTGGAGCTATTCCTTTTGCTGTTTTAAATTTTCTTAAGAGAAAAAAGATTTAGGAATACATTCTGAAATGGTTTCAGATGGTAGTAGATTTAATTAAAGCTGGGGTTATAACTAATAAGAAGAAAAATTTTAATCCTAATAAAGTTATAGCTACATTCTTACTTGGTACAAAAGCTATATGATTATGCCAATAATAATCCTGCTATAGAGTTACATCCAGTAGACTATGTAAATAACCCTATCATCATAGCTCAAAATAATAATATGATTTCTATTAACTCAGCAATACAAGTTGACTTTATGGGACAGGTTAATGCTGAATACATTAACTCTAAACAATTTAGTGGACCTGGAGGACAAGTTGATTTTGTTAGAGGAGCACTATGTCTAATGGAGGTAAGTCAATTATTGCTTTACCTTGCACAACAGCCGATGAAAAATCTCAAGAATAGTTTTTACTTTTTGAAGAGAGGGTTCCTGTTACTACAAGTAGAAATGATGTTGACTATATAATTACAGAGTATGGTATTGCTCATTTAAAGGGTAAAACTTTAAGAGAAAGAGCAAAAACTTTTTAATAGAAATAGCTCATCCAAAATTCAGAGAAGAGTTAAGAAAAAGAGCTATAGAAAAATTTGAAATATTATATAACAAAGGCTAGAGCGGGATTATTGCTCTAGCCACTTTAATTGTTATCAATGGGAGTAAATAACTTAACTTATATTATTATTTATTATTTTTGACAATTATCAATGGGAGAAGATAATTGCTCAATTGTTTACTACATATTATTTATCATTGGGATTATTGAGCTGGAAGTATTCTTACTTCAACTCTTCTGTTTGCTTGTCTTCCTTCTCTGGAGTTGCATTAGAAGCTATAGGATTTGAGCTTCCGAATCCATTAGCAACTATTCTGTTAGAAGAAACACCTTGTGATATTAAATATTGAGCTACAGAGTTTGCTCTTCTTGAGATAACTCTTGGTTATGAGCATCTCCACCTGTACTATCAGTGTATCCATTTACTTGTATTCTTGTTTCAGGATATCTTACTAAAGTTCTGAGCTACTCCATTTAATGCAGAATAGAAACCAGATGATATGTTTTGCATCATCACTTGCAAAAAGTTACTCCTCCTGGAAGGTTAACAACTAAAAGCATTTCCATCATTTCTAACTTCAGCTTGAGTTCCTTTAAGTGCAGCTTTTAACTCTCTTGCTTGATTGTCTTTGTAAGCTCCCCAACCCATTCCAAGTAGTGATCCTACAGCTGCTCTATAAGAGTTCCTTTTGTATCTTTTCCTATTATTTGTCCAGCTAGAGCACCAACAGCTGCCCTCCTGCTCCTGCAGTAGTATATCCACCATTACCAGCTTCAAAACCAGTACATCCTACTAGAGATAAAGCTAGCATACAACTTTACTATTATTTTTCTGTTTTTCATCTTTGTCCTCCTTATCAAAGCTAAGTTTTCCATGATTATATTACTATATCTTTATGAATTTTATATGAATTTAGCTTTATAATACTTACTTATTATACTAACAAATGAATTATATCACATAAATTACAACTATTAAAAGACTTTTTAGAATTTCTATAAAATATGGATTTAGTATTTTATTTTTTAAAAATTTTTTTAAGACATCAATTAGATCTTTTTCTGTTTTTCCTCTGAGGATAAATTTACTAAAAACAAATATTTAATTCAAAATTATCAGTTTTAAATTTTTTATTTTATCGTCTGAAGAAAAACTACTCTCTTCTATTTCTAGCTGGATAAATTAAATAGGCTTTTTCACAAGTATGACTATTTTTATACCTATCATTATATATCTTCACATATGAAAGCATCTGATAAATATCATCTGTAGATATCTTAAACTTACTATCTAATTTATCTAAAATTTTCCATTTTGGTGTCTAAGATAAATATTTCCTTAGTATTCTTTATTTTTTTATAACAATATCAGGTTTTACTTTAAACATATTATCAATTTCAGTATTATTCAAAGTCACAGTAGAAAAACTGAACAAGAATCATCTTGTACTTTGACAGTAAGTTCATTATAAAACTTTTTCTTTTACTATATTTATTAACTTATTTGCTATATAGTTCTCAAAAATTATTTCCATTGGAAAAAGTATAGTTGCTACTTCTCATTAGCTGTTGTAAAAATTGATGATGATTGATCATTCAAAAATATTTTAGCATATTGAATAGCATTTTTATAGTAGCTATTTGTTCTGTCAAAAGTAATGTATTTTAGACTTTCAATAGAATTAGAAAAGAACTCTAACATTTTCAAAATGATGTGATATTTTATTTAAATTATCTTTTATTTTTTTAGAATTTACAGATATCTTTTTTTAACTTTTGAATAGTTAATTTTATAATACTGTTTTTCTAAAGAACTGATAGAGAATTCATCAAACTTCATAAAAATTTTTTCTTTATGCGAAAAGTTATATTTTATATGATTATTTATATCTAATTTTCCTTTAAAAACATTAATATTTTTCATTTCTATCTATATAATTGTACAGTAAACCTTTTTCTATAATTTCTTCAACTTCCTTTATAAAAAGATTAATAAATATTTCTAAAATTGATGTGTCAGTTATTGCTATTTTTGAATTATTAAAAATTTTTCTTTGAAGTAACTAATATTCTGTAATATTTCTAAAAAAATCTAATTTTTTTCTGCAACAATATCATTTTCTACTAAAGGTATTTTAGGTAATATTTCTATTTGAATATTTCATTAGAGGTATAGTTCCCACAAAATTTTGAGGAACTATACTATCTTTAGTAATTTTTAAAAAACTCATACCTATCTTCTAAATTATTATCATAAATATATTTTTTAATTTTGAATATATTTTTTGTTTTTTTAATCTTTTTGAAATTCTCTGAATGTAAATATTCTCTCTTCCATATAATGATCACTATTCCTCATCTTCAACAGAAAGATATATTTTTATAATTATTTTTTTATCTTTTAATGCTTCTTCATTAAGTTTATAAATAGATTTTCTTTTGATTATTTAAAGAAATATTCTTTTGAAATTATAAAGCCATTATTAGAAAAAAATAGTTTTTTATTTTCTCAAAATCATCATAAAAATATTCTTGTAATAAAGGAATAATAGAATTTTTAAATACTTTTAACTAGCTCTTCGAAAAAGTACTTATATTTAAGAAATATGAATGTCCTATTGTATGCTCTCTATCTAGTAAAAAAATTCTATTTTTTTCATTTATACTCGATAAAAGTAAATCTACTTTTTACATCCTCTACTTCCTTTAAAATACTGTATTCAGGCATTATTTCCATAAAATTAAATCTTCTACGAAGTGCAATATCCAATAAAGCTATTGATCTATCTGCTGTATTCATTGTCCCAATAATATATAGATTTTTTTAGGTATAGTGAATTTTTTTCTTTTGAATAAGGTAAGATTACTTCCATTTCTTCTTTTTCGCCTTCTCTTTTAGAAGATTCAATTAAAGAAATTAGCTCTCCAAAGATTTTTGAAATATTACCTCTATTTATTTCATCTATAACTAAAACATAATTATTTTTCTTTGTCATTCTTAGCTCTCTTACACATATCTTTAAATATTCCAGAATGAAGAATATATTTTAAATCTTTTACTTTCTTCTTTCTAAATGAGGTCTTATACCTTCAATAAAATCTTCATAACCATAAGATTGATGAAAAAGTAATAAATTTTATTAAGTTTTTATCTTTATATTCCTTAAATTTTTTTAAATACTTTCATCGTCATTCTTTAATTTTAAAAATAGATTCGTTTTTTTCAATAATTCCAACAGAATAAAAAACTGAATTATATGTTTTTCCTGTTCCTGGAGGACCATATAATATGGTATTTAAAGGAAAGTTGAAATCTTTTTATATGAATAGAATTCTCCTCTTTTTCATCGACCATACTATTTATTTTTTTCACTATTTAATTTTTCTAATGTTTTCAAGAATTTTTATTAAGTTCTTTTTCATAAGCTATTTTTAACTCTTCTTTACTTTTCACTTATTTCTACTCCAATTTTTCATAAGTTATGTATTTTGGCGTAAGCTAAATAATATTCAAATAAAGTTTTTAAAATCATTATAAACTTCATTTTGAAAAAGTAGCATCATTAAACTTTTTCTTGATTAACTATATAAGCTTTATATACCTTTGAAGTTCCCATAATTAATCTCATTTTTTATGAGTCGGAAGATCCTTCAACACCTAATTTATTAAAAAGTCATTAATATTTTCTAATGGTAACCTTTTTATCCCAATCAATATTAGTTTCTTTTTATACTTTTTCCAAATGCTAAAAATAAGATATTTAATATTTTGTCCATTTTGTTTTCCTGAGTAAAGAAATAAAACATAGGATAAATACCATCTAGCTGGTTCTTCAGCTAGTTTTTCTTGACCAAAAACATAACCAAGGAACTGAATCTTTTACTTGAAATTTCCAATAAATATCTTCTTTATAATAGTCTTTGAAATAGATCTCTCAATGGATGAATACTATTTCTATATGTTTTTGAGTCTTATTACGAGTTATAATCCCTAATGTTCTAATAATTAATTCTTGAAAAATGTTGATTTATATTGTTGTCTAATACTTGAGTCATGATATCCTCCTTATTTAATTTTAAGATTTTTTATAAGAGTAGCAAAGAAATTTTTGCTACTCTTAATTTTTATTTGTTTTTCCTGAATTTTTTTGCTGCAGCACTTGTTGCTCTCGAAGAGAAACTATCTTTTGGAACTATACCTCCATTATTTTTTTAGCTGTTACTGATTGTATTCTTGCAGCATCTTTTAATGTCATTTTTCCCATATTTATCACCTCCTTTATTTTATTAGATTTATATTAAAGATTTTCTTCTAAATATTTTTAGAAACTTTATTTACTAATTTTTCATTAGTAAAAATTCTTTTTAAATTATAATTTCATCATTAGATTAAGGGTTAGGAGAAATTTCTAAAAATTATATTGAATATTTCAGCTACAGGTCCTAATTTCACCTTTAAAGATTTTCTTATATTCTTCTGTTATTCTTATTATTTAATTTTACCCTTTCCATTTTTTTCTAATTGTTCTAAAAATCTTATAGATTCTTTTAGTTCTTGATTTTTTTATATTTTTTTCTTTTCTCGATATTTAATAAATTATATGAATCTATTAATAGATATAAGTAATAGTTGCATTCATAATAATTTTTTTAATTGAATACTTTTCTATATCTATCAATAAATTCCTTTATGTTTATCTAAATTATAATTACTTTTTAAAAATATTATATTCTTCATTAAAATATGTATATATTTTCATTATTAAGTTTTATTCGTTTAATACTATTAGTAAAAATTTTTCTCAAAATCTATTTTTGAACTCTCAATAGCTTTTTCTAAGTTTTTGATTAATTTAGAAATATTTATATAGTAATTTAAAAAGTGATTCTTTTTTTCTTCATCTTTTACATTTGGTGACTCATCTATTAGAAATTTCATAAAAGTTTTTTCTTTTCTTCATCGCTAATTTTATTTGAAGAAGATAAATAAATTGTTTCAAAAGAAATTCTTTATAAATTCTTTAACTGATTCTTTATTGTTATTATAAATTTCTCCCAAATAATTGTTTTTAAATAAAGGATTGAAAATAAATCTTTTCCTCCCTTTTGGAGATAAAACTTCATATATTTTTATACTCACACATATATATATAGAGTCTGTACTTATTACATTTTTTCTTTTTTTCCAATTTTTCAATTGTTTTTAAATCAGTGATCTAACAAATATCTCATCTAATTTTTTCTTGATTATTTGTATAAAAACTTTTAGATGAACTCATTTAATTTTTGATGAGCTTGATTTCAATTCTAAGTCAAAAGGTGATATTATATTTTCGCATTTAGTCAGAAAAGTTATCAATTCTAGAAATATAGCTATCAAATAAAGGAAAAAGGCAATCATAAATCTTAGATGGTCTTGATATTGAAAAATATTTAGACCATAGATATATCTATTTTTAGAAAATATCTTTTCCATTTCTTTCAATTTCATATCTTTTTATTATCAGGAACAATTTTATTTAAAGCATCACAGAGTACTGTAATATCTTTTTCCTTTTTCTTCAGATTTTTACCTGATCATAATTCTTAATATAATCTTTTAAATCTTTTCTGTTTATCTTCTTTGTCACTTACCTTCTTTTTATCTCCTTTAAAAACTTCCAAACTCAAAAATTTCATTTACAATAGAAAATACATTTTCCCTTTCTTTCATTTTACAAGTTCTAATACATATTCTTCCATTTCTTCCTCCCTTAATTTTATTATTTTTTTCCTCATAATTGAATAATATCAGTTTTTATAAAAACAAGGCAAGTGAGGGGTTTTTTGAATAAAAAAATACTCCCCAGCTTTGCTCTGGGAGTATTTCCTGTGAATAATGGAGTTCTGTTATTCAGTGATTAAATTTGCTTTTTGTTTGACATAAAAGAATGCAGCTGTACATCCTAAAGACACAACACATCCAATAACTATTGCAATGTGTTCAATAACTTTTTATATCTTTTATCTCCAAAAGAATCTTACAAATCCTTTCCAGGTGCTGCAAGGATATAAGAAGTTACAACCACTCGTCATGAACATTGCTGGTATTAAAGCAATCCAGAAATTCTTTTCCTCTGTTTTGCTAAGTATTTAACAGCTGCCCATAGAGCTATTGTAGCAAGAGTTTGGTTTGCCCAACCAAAGTATCTCCAGATAACATTGAATGGGATAAAAACATAACGCAATACCTAATACGAATAAAGGAATTGCAACAACAAATCTATTTTACGATAGGTCCTTGTTTATATTTTTAAAGAGTCAGCAATAGTAAGTCTTGCACTTCTAAATGCTGTATCTCCAGAAGTTATAGGACAAGCAACAACTCCAAGTAAAGCTAATGCTCCTCCAACTTTTCCTAAGATTCCAACTGATATTTTTATTAACTACAACTGCAGCTGGTCCTGCTTCAGCAAGTTGTGGAATTCCACCAAAGAATGACATTGCTGCTGCAGCCCATATAAGAGCTATAATTCCTTCGAGATATCATTGCACCATAGAAAAACTTTTCTTCCATCTTTTTCTGTTCTTAAACATCTAGCCATCATAGGAGATTGAGTAGCATGGAAACCACTGATTGCTCCACAAGCTATTGAAATACATAAATAAGGGAATATTGATTTTTCCTGTTGGATGCATATTTACAAATGCTATTTCAGGAATAGCAGCATTATTTATTATTAATCCTCCACCAATTCCAACTGCCATTACTAATAATGATAATCCAAATACAGGATAAATTTTTCCTATTACTTGGTCAACTGGTAAAACAGTTGCACATAGATAATAAACTATAATAACTCACTAACCAAATTTCATAGCTTACACTCGTTATATCTTTTAATATTTGAGCTGGACTCATTATAAACACAACCCAACTAATAATAAAAAGTACAACAGAGAAAAACTCTCATTATTTGTTTTGCTCCATTTCCTAAGTTTTCCAACTATTTCAGAAAACAGATGCTCCATCTTGTCTAACTGATATCATACCTAAAAGATAATCATGAACTGCTCCTCCAAAGATACATCCAAAGACTATCCAAAGAAATGCAGCTGGTCCCTCATAATGCACCAGCAACTGCTCCAAATATTGGTCCAGTTCCAGCGATGTTAAGGAATTGGATAAGAGAGTTTTGCCCATCCCATTTCCATGTAATCAACACCATCTGCTAATCTTTTTGCAGGAGTAATTTTTGTATCATCTGCTCCAAAAATTCTGTCTACGATTTTTCCATAAATAAAATAACCTAGCACTAAAGTTATTATCGATCCTATAAAACTATGGGATACAATATATGCCCCCTTAATTAAAATTTTCTTTCATTATACACTGTTTTTACTTAATTTTCATACTATTTGGAATAAGATGTTATTATTTAAGCTTGAAATGTAATCACAAGTATTTATTAAGATTTAAAAATTTGATTATACTATAATAGAAAAGAACTATTATAATTAATTTGATATATTTCAAAAACATTAATATTTTATTTACTCTTAGTCCTTCTCTTTAAATTTTAGATTTGAGTTAATTTATGAATATACAATTTATTTCACATTTAATAAGTAATATCGGTTGTCTCTGCTATAATTGCCTTTTTCTTTATTAAAATAGATAGCAAATATAATTATAAAAAGTAGCAGCAAAAACTAAAAAGATATAGTAGCTCTATCTTTTTCTTCTCATTACTTTCTATCAGTGGAACCTATATAGGACTAAATTTTAATGGTGCTATCTTCAAACACAAGAAAATATAGGAGTTGTTGCTGGAGGACTTTTAGGAGGTCCTCATGTTGCAGCAATCACAGGTCTTATTGCTGGAATACATAGAGCTATTGTTAATCTTGGTAGAGAAACAGCTATTCCTTGTGCTATTGCAACTACAATAGGTGGATTTCTAACTGCTTATGTTTCTCGTTTTGCTAAAAATAAAGATAGAATGTTTTTGCCTTTCTTCTAGCCTTTGTTGTTGAAAAATTTAAGTATGGCTTTTAATTTTATTGATACAAAAAGATAAAGTTTTAGCTCAAAAGTATAGTTACTTTTATATTCCTATGGTGTTTATGAACTCTGTTGGAGCTTCTGTTCTTATTCTACTTGTTGAAGACATTATTCAAAAAGTGAACTTATAGCTGGTAATCAAGCAAAAACTTGCCTTTTAGAAATAGCAAATAAGACTCTTCCTTACTTTAGAAATACTGAAAAATCTGAATGAAGTTTGTAGATAATTGCTAATTCTTTAGGAGCAAGAGCTACTGTAATCACTTGATACAAAAGAAATTATTGCAGGCTTTTTCCACAGATAAGTCTGTAATAAAACAGAAGTAATATTAGAAGCAACAATACTAGGAAGTTTTTAAAGACTGGTGAAGTTATGCTTGTTATTAAAGATGATGAAGATGAAATTACAGAAGATTTTTCTATATTTCTCCTCATATAAAGTCTTGTATCATTCTACCTTAAAAGAAAATGATGTATCAGGAACTTTAAAGATATTTTTGATACTGCTGATAACAGAAAATAGATATTTAATGATAGGTCTATCTCATCTTATCTCAAACCCAAATGGAAATCAGTAAGGTAGAAAATTTAATATCACTACTAAATATTCTGAGTTAAAGGCTTTACAATCTCAAATAACCCACATTTTCTATTTAATGTACTAAATACTATGACTTCTCTTATCAGAACTAATCCTGAAAAAGGCTAGAGAAGTTACTATAGATTTATCAAATTATTTAAGATATAATTTGGATAATAATTTAAAAAGTGTTGAACTAATAAAGGAATTAAATCAAATTGATACTTATATTAAGATAGAAAAAGCTAGATTTGGTGAAAAACTAAATATAATTTATGATGTTGATGAAAGCTTATATAACTCTCCAAATACCTAGTTTAATTATACAACCTCTTGTTGGAAAATAGTATAAAACATGGTATTTTAAAAAGAGAGATAATGGCTTGGTAAAAATTATTGTATTGATAAAGATATAGAAGTTGCAATTGAAGATGATGGAGTTGGAATAGAACAAGTTGTAATAGATATCGAGATATTGAAGAAAATATAGGTCTGAAGAATGTTCATCAAAGATTGAAAACTTTATGGTGAAAGTGTCTAAATATAACAAAAATTAGAACAAGGAACAAGGATAAAATTTAAAAATACTTGGAGGTGTAAAATATGATTAGTTGCATTATAGTTGAAGATGAGCTACCTGCAAGAGAAGAGTTGAAATATTTTATAGATGAAGAAAAAGGAAATTAAACTTATTGCTGAATTTGATAATCCTTAGATACTTTTTGACATTTTTGGATGCCGTTGATGCTATTTTTCTAGATATCAATATGCCTGATATGAATGGAATTAGTTTAGGAAAAATAATTACAAAGATGTATCCTGGATACAAAATTATTTTTATTACAGCCTATAAAGATTATGCTGTTGATGCTTTTTGAAATAAAAAGCTTACGACTATCTTTTTAAAGCCTTATTCAGAAAGTAGAATAAGAAATCTTTTAAAAATCTTTAGTCAATATAAAAATGAGACTGTGAATACAGTTAAAAATAATAATTTAAAGAAGATCACTATCAATATGGATGAAAGACTTATGTCATTTCATTAAATGATGTTGATTATATAGAGGTTGATGAAAAAGAAACTTTAATTTTCTCTAATCATATGTAAGTAAAATTAAAATTTCAAAATGGAAGAGATGCTAAAAAGGAAATAATTTTTATCGTTGTCATCGTTCTTTTATAATAAATTTAGATAAGATAACAGAGATAGAACAATGGTTTAACTCATCTTGGATAATAAAAATTAAAAAATTACCCCACAGCTATTCCTGTAAGTAGAAACAATATCAAAGAATTGAAAGAATTATTTTTAGGTTAATTTAATAGTAAGAAAAAGGGGATTATAAATCCCTTTATTCCTTTTTCTTCTTCTTCAAGCTCTTTTTATTCTATCAGCTATTTCTTTTTGTTTTATATTCTTCTTCATGATGAAGTTCATCTTTTAAAATTATATCTGCTGGTCTACTTTCTAAGCAGATAGTAATAAATCTCTTTAAACATTGATCTAGCAAAGCTACTTTTATCATACATCATTTCTGGGTGGAATTGCACTCCAAGTATAAACATTCCATTTTCATTAGTTCCTTCAACTGCTTCTATTATTCCATCAGGAGCAGTAGCTACAACTTTAAGTCCATCTGCTAATTTCTTTAATGCTTGATGGTGGAAAGAGTTGACCTTTCAACTTCTAATTTATCAGCCATTCTAAATAAAAGTTGAGCTCTTATCAATTTTTATAGAATGTGTTGCTTGATAAGGTGTTCCTATTTGGTAATGTTTTATATGTTCTCCAGGGGCATAAGAAATATCTTTGATATAAAGTTCCTCCATAAACAACATTAAGTATTTGCATACCACGACATATTGCAAAAAATAGGTTTCTTTTTAAGTCTGTAGCTGCTTTTTATTAAAGCAGTTTCATGTACATCTCTTTCAGGAAAAATAGCTTCTAATTCTTTTCTAGAGGTTCTTCTCCATAAAAAGTGAGGATCCACATCACGTCCGCCTGATAAAAACTATACCATCTAATAATTTAACTTGTTCTCTTATTGCAGAAACATCTCTTTAAAAATAGGTAATACAACAGGTATCCCACCTGATTTATAAACTAGCATCTACATAAGAGTGAGCAACACAGGAATATTTATCTCCCAAAAATAATTCATCTTTTTCTTCAAATATCATATCTCTGCAGAAATTCCAATAATTGGTTTTTCATAATACTTCACCTCGACCTATTATAATTATCTTTTCCTATTCATTTTTAAGAAATTCTCTTTTCAAGAATTTTCCAAATTTCTACTGATAATCTTCTAGAACTTCCTAATAGCAATCTCTTCATGAGTTAAAGATATCTCATCAGACTGTATAAAAATTTAATAACCTTCTCCTTAAAGTGGTACTAATAAAAATATTTTGTAAAGATAATAAGGATTTTGATAATTTTCTCTTGTTAAAATCACATGTAAAAATCTTTCCATTATACTGTATCTAAAAAGATTTAATATACTACAAGGTATTAAAGAACTTCACTATTCCTTTCAACAACAAAAAGCTATATCTAAAATTGGAGAAATTAGCTTGATTATTAAAAATCTTCTACTCAACTTCATTATCTTTTTAAGTAATATAAAAGGTAAATCCTTTGCATCCAAAGATGATAAAAAGAATCTTAATCTTCCTGATTTTAGAAACAGAAGTCCATCTAATTCATTTGAATTAAAAAGATAGTTTTCTTTAAAGATAAAACCCGACTCGAAAAGAATTATTTTAGCTCTATCATTTTGATTTAGTTCAAACCAAAAAGGGAAAAATAATTTCAGTTGTTTTATATCTTCTTTACTAATCATAATCCCACTCTATTATATCATAATTTTTATTAGTAAAAATATATTTTTATAACAAATTATATGATAATAATATTTAATTTCGATAAAATTAATTTTTATTACTTTTATATATCATATAGTATAATAATAAAAAGAATAAAAGAAAGGGAGTTTAATGAAAGTTTTATTATAGGTGGAAGTTCCGGTATAGGTCTTTCTTGCTAAAAGATATTTGTCCTTGGGCAATGAGGTTGCTATTTGTGGAACAAACGATGAAAATTAAAAAGATTGAAGAAGTTAATAAGTGATTAAAATTGTATACAGGTTGATGTTAGAAACAAAATGATTTAAAAAGTGCTATTGAAGATTTTTCATAAGGAAATTTAGATCTAATCATAAATTCTGCAGGTATATATACTAACAACAGAACTACAAAACTGACAAACGACGAAGCCTTTGCTACATGATGAGACATAACTTAACAGGAGTTATCAATACTCGAAGCAGTAAGAGATAGGTGATGTTTACAAATAATAGCGGCATATTGCAATTGTTTCATCCATTGCGGGTCTTATTGACTATCCTAAAAGCCCTCTGTTTATGCAAGAACAAAAACTAACAATAATGGGAGTTTGTGAAACATACAGAGCATTTTTAGAGATTACAACATAAATATAACTACCATAGTTCCCGGCTATATAGCTACAGACAAGTTAAAATCTTTTAAGTAAAGAAGATATAACAAATAAGCCAACTGTTCTTTTCTGAGGAAAAATCTACAGATATAATAGTTAAGGCTATAAATGACAAAAGAAAAGGTAATATATCCTTTTGAGTATGAGAATTTTAATTGCAATAATTACAAAAATTACCTAAAAAGCTTTTAACTTATCTTATGATAAAACAGCTACTTTGGGGAGAAAAAGATACAAGGAAGTAAAGAGAAAGGAGAATTTTAATTTTTATGATGCACATATTTGAGGTACTTTCTGATAATTTTTAAAAATTAAATTCACAGGAGAATTAACTGTTGAGATTGTTTGTTTTAGGCTAATACTATCAATACTTTTTGGAGAGTATTGTTGGTTATGAAAGAGAAAAAGAATAACTGTCCTGCTGGTTTTAGAACTCATATTTTTAGTTTGTTTTTGGAGCGGCTATAGTATCTATGGTACAAGACCAATTGAGATTAAACATCTTGGATTTAGCTCATACTGAAAGGTTCTGTAGTAGCTTCTGCTGGCAAAAACAGACTTAGGGAAGACTTGAGTCAAGCTATAAGTGGGGTCGGTTTTCCAGGTGCTGGAAGCTATAATGAAAGAGATGGGTGAAACAGTTGGAGGTTTAACTACAGCTGCTGGAATATGGGCTACTGCTTGTGTTGGTTTAGGTATAGGTTGGGGATTCTATAATATAGCTGCTGTGCAGTTGTATTTATGATAATTATTATAGTAACTCTTAAGAAACTTGAATCAGTAAATTGGTTAGGAAAAGCTAGACTTTTAAAAATTTGAAGTAAAGTGATTCAGAAGATTTTGCAAATGGACTTATAGAAGCCTATGCGAAGTAGACAAAGATCTATAAAAATAACTGAGATAGATAAATATCAAGATGATGCTGTAGTTACTTTTACTGTGAGTATGAGAGGTAGAAATAATATATCAGATGTGGTTGTTTTCACTTTCATCTATACAAAATGTTGAATATGTAAGGGATGTATAATGCGTGTTATAGGAATAGACCCTGGAACTGCAATAGTTGGATATGGAATTATAGATTATAATAAAAATAAATATTCAATAGTTGATCGAGGGTAATATTAACTTCAAAAGATTTAAGTAATGAAGAAAGATTAGAAATTGTATACAATGAATTAGATAAGATTTTAAAAATATAAGCCAGAGTTTATGGCAATAGAAGACTTATTTTTATTTTAAAAATAATAAAAACCGTAATTTCGTTGCTCAAGCTAGAGGAGTTATTTTTACTTGCAGGTAAACAAAAATAATATACCTATGTCAAATTATACTCCACTACAAGTAAAAATTGGTATTACAGGCTATGGAAAGGCAGAGAAAAAGCAAAGTTCAACTTATGGTACAGAAATTTTTTTAGAACTTTCTGAAATACCTAAACCTGATGATGCTGCCGATGCTTTTAGCTCATATGTATTACTCATATAAATTCTTTAAGCTCTAATATAAGTTTTACAGGAACAAGTAATTTTTATAACTCTTTCTTCTGATACAAATAAGATATCTCTTGAAGAATATAAAAATTATTATAAGGAAGTTTTATGAAAGATATAAAAATTTTAGTTTTAGATGTTGATGGAACTTTAACTGATGGAAAGATTTATGTAGATGACAAAGATAACTCTTTTTAAAAGCTTTTAATGTAGGACGGTTTTGCTCTTGTGAATTGGCTAAAACTTGGTGGAGAAGTTGCTATACTAACAGGAAAAAATCTAATATAGTTGAAAGAAGAGCAAAAGAGTTAGGAATAAAATATGTTATACAAGGTTCAAAAATAAAACTCAAGACTTGAAAAATTACTGGATGAATTAGACATAACTTTTGAGAACACAGCCTATATGGGAGATGATTTAAATGATATTGGAGTTATGAAAAAGTTGGGCTAACTGCTTTGTCCTAAAGATTCTGTTGCAGAAGTTTTTAGAAATCTGTGATTTTATTTCCACTAAAAAAATGGAGGAGATGCTGCTGTAAGAGAATTTTTAGAGTTTATTATGAAAAACGGTATGTGGCAAGAAGTTTTAAATAAATATTCAAATGAATAATTTATCTATTTAGTAATAGGAGGGTTAAGATGCTAAAGTGATTAACAATATGATTGATTTAATTGAAAAAGTGAAATTATGCCTGGTCTTAGTTTTAATGAATTTACTATTGCTTTCTATCAAGAAGTGAAATTAGTTCCTCTTTCAAGATATTTAAAGACAAATAATAGAGCCAGAGAATGCCTAAAAATCATGACTATGAAAAAGGCTGGAGAATTATTACTTTTTACTAAAAACAGATGATGAAACTTTTAAGTTTTCTAAAAAGAAAAAGGTTATAATGAAATCCCTGAACTTGACTATAAAACTATGATGTTACTAAGAAGATTAGATCCTATTGATAACTGGAAGAAAAATTTTAGCTTTTCTTCGATGGTGACAAAACTGTTGAAGAAATTAATCTATCTACAAAACCTATTTTATTTCCAAGAAATAAAAACTTGAAGAGTTCATTAAAGATGAATTGAGTATAAATGATGAAGAATTTGAAAAATTTATGAAATTGAGCTCTCTTGCTATAAAAATAAAGAACTTACAAAAAGCTATTAGAAAATTAACTAGATAAATATATAAAAATGGGAATATTATAATATTCCCATTTTTATTTCTTAGAATTTAACTTGTACTTCTTCTCTTGCCATGTCATTTGCTTTAAATAATTCTGCATTATGATAGTTAAAGAATCCTGCAAATAAACTTCCAGGGAAACATTTGTATAGCTTGATTATACTCAGTTACTGTATCATTATAAAATTGTCTAGCAAATCTAATTTTATTTTCAACTTCTACTAATTGTCCTTGTAAATTTTCAAATCCTGTATTTGCTTTTAATTCAGGATATGCTTCTGATATAGCAAAAAGTCTTCCTAAAAATCCACTTAATTGGTTATTTAGCTTCCATTTTTTTCAGCTGCTGTATTTGCAGACATATATTTTGCCTTTTGCATTTGCTATTCCTTCAAAAGTTTCCTTTTCATGTTTAGCATAACCTTTAACTGTTTCAACTAAATTTGGAACAAGACTGAATCTATTTTGCATTTGTACATCAATTTGACTCCAAGCATTTTTTTCACTCTATTATCCAAAAACAACAAACTTATTTTTTTATAGCTTATAGCTAATAAAGCTAAAACTACAACTATTCCCAATACTATTCCTAATACTATCATTTTTTCCTCCTATTTTTTTATTTTATATATGAAAGGCTTCCTTATTAGAAACCTCCTCCACCACCACGAGAACCTCCTCCACCTGATGAACGAGAACTAAATCCTCCACCGCCACCTGATGAACTAGATCTTCTACTTGAAGCAATAGCAGAACTTGCTCCTGAATTTGTTCTACTAACCATACCATTTAAATTGCTAAATGAACGACTAAACATAGGATTAAATATAGGTGAATATGCAAGACTATTCACTCCTTGAACATCATTTATAACTCCCATATCTAATGCCTTCTTATATGCTTTTACAACCTTGTCAGATACACCTAAAGCTACAGCATAGACAAAATATTGTTCCCATAGATGAACCGATGTTATCTTTTGCTTCCTCTAATTGTGAATAATCTGATAGAAAATTTTTTTAAATGCTTGCCATTTATCTTTGGCTTCAGCTAATTCTTTTCTAGGATATCTTTGCTTTAGCTCCAGAAACAAATAAAATAATACCCATAACTACTATTAATAAGAACATTTTTATTTCCTGTAATCATTCCTAAAAATAAGTCCTGCAAAAGTCAAAAAAATCATTGGTAAAGAAATGCAAAAGAAAAATTACTCCTAAGCATCCTAAGCCCTGATAAGTTAGATTTTTTTCTGTTCATTTCAGACTGTACCATTGCTCTCCATTTTTTTCAAATTTTTCTAGCAACTGACATAGGTACTTTTTTTGAAAGAATCCAAAACTCTTTAAATCTAATGATTTTTCCATCTCCAAAAATCATTTATATAGATATCTACTATAGCTTTTTTTCTTGAGCAGATAAATTTTTCTGTACTTCCTGTCAGTATTATTATAGAGTTTTTTTATCTGAATTTTCAAGTGTCAAAAACTTTTTTCTTCTAACTAAATCTACAATAGTTGCAAGTATCTCATTATCATTGATACTATTTGTCATGAAACCTCCAACAAGAGCTGGTGAAGAATTATCAGGTAATTCTCTTAAGTATTTTCCAACACTATTTTTTTACCTTATTCTTTCTTTTGAAAATTACATGAATATAGTACATCAATGCTCCCCATATTGAGCTTAATACACCAAATATTAAACCTGGTTTTTTTCAAATACTTTATTAATCATTTCTTGTTGTCTGATAGCTTTTATCTCTTTCTGCATTAGCTTCATCAGCAAATTTAGCTTCCATATCTAAAAAGCTTTTTGTTTCATATCTTTATGAACTATCTTTGATTTATTATATTCAGAAAATATTTCAGGTTCCATTAAAATATGTGCTTCTAAAAAAATCTCCTGGATAATAATTATTTAATTTATAGATTACTGTATTTTCCTTCTTTATCCACTTCACCTGTAAGTGGTCCATGTCCAAATACTAAAATATTTGAATTATCATAGCTTGCTGACACTGGAATTATCACTTTAGCTGTGATGTAGTTTTATTCCTTGTTGCCATTCTTGTCCCAACCATTTTTTTCTATTGAATTGAGCTACATCATCATAGACTGTTATAGCTTCTGGTAATTTATATACAAACTTGAATGTTCTTCTATTATTATGATTTTTTTAGAATATAGTTTTATTCTATATAGCTCATCACTTACTGAGACTTCATAATTAGAACTATCTACTTCTTTAAAAACCACCTGTAGAATCATCTTCAAAGACTTGTATATATTGTAGTTCACCAAAGCCCTTGGCATCTATATCAAAAATACACTCCATTTATTTCATCAATATCATAAGTTACAGCTTCACTTACTACCATAGAACCATCTTTTTTTGTAAATTAGCTTCTATATCTAGTTTTTCAATTCTAAAACTTGCTGCAAAACTCACAATAGAGATAAGAAAAAAATAGAAAAAAATTCTTAATATATTCTTTTTTCATAACTCACCTTCTTACATTTTATATAATAGTAAAAATAGTTCGTTACTGAGTAAAATTTTTTTATCTGATAAAAAAAACTTAATAATTGCTGTAATGTGACCAACTCTATAAAAGTTGAGCTCAAAAGCATGTCGACCTTTATCGACGTCATTCTATTTGAGTTATTATCTCAAAGAAAAATTTATGCATATCTAACTCACTTATTTTTACCTATTTAGTACCCAGTTACTTTAAGTATTTTTTTCAAACCAATTTGTAATTTCTGTTAATCTTCTTAATCTGTGTTTAGGTTTTCCACTTCTTGATAATTCGTGATTTTCTCCTCTAAACATACAAAGTCTAGCTTCTACTCCATGGTATTTTTAAAGCTGTAAACATTTGTATACCTTCTGCTAACCAACATCTATAGTCTTGTTCAGAATGTATAAATAGAGTTGGTGTCTTAGCCTTATCTGCATATTTAAGTGGAGAATGCCACCATAACTTATCATGATTTATCCAAGGTGTAGCTTGGTTTTGGTCAGCATTAAAATAATAACCAATATCTGTTGTACCAAATTTTGAAATCCAGTTAGATATACTTCTTTGAGAAACTGCACAACGGAATCTATCTGTATGTCCAATTATCCAGTTAGTCATATATCCACCATATGAACCACCTGTTACTCCAACTCTTGATTTATCAATAGGATATTTTTTTCTAGAACATAGTCAGTGAAGTTCATTAAATCTTCATAGTCAATAGTTCCATATTTCCCTCTTATATCTGCAAATTCATTTCCATATCCATCACTTCCATGCGGATTAGTGAAGAACACGAAGTATCCCATATTAGCCCAAACTTGCATTTCATTATAGAAAACATTTCCATAAACTGTTTTTTTGGTCCACCATGTATATCCAAAATTGCAGGATAAGTTTTTAGTTTTTATCATAGTCTACAGGGTAGATTACAAAAACCTTTTGTTATAGCTCCATTTGTAGTAAAATCAAAAACTTCTGGTTTAGATATCTTATATTTTTTTATTTATTTCTTCATTGAAAGAAGTTAATTTTTGTAGATTCATTATTTTCTAATTTATAAACTTTCTTGTAAAGTATAGTCTCTCATTCCAACATAATATATTTCTCCATTAGCTATATCAAAGAAATCTATAGTTCCATCTTTATCTGATAAAAATTTCTACTTTTTCCATTTGTATCTATAGATTTTTAAATACACTCTTTCAGCTATTGTTGCTAGGAAATATAATTTATTTCCTATAACTTTAAAATGATTTTTCCTCCACCCTAATCTACAATCGCTTCCAACAGTACAAGAAAGCCAAGTATCATTATCATTTAAAAGTGTAATGTTTTTTTATTGCTATCTATTAAATATAGTTTATGATTTTTCATTTACTCCCATATGCCTTCATATCACTTAAGGCACAGATAATTTTATCTTCTATAAAGTTTGCATAGCTAATATCATAAAGATCTTTATCTACAATTACTTCTAAGTTTTGAGATTTCACATCATAAAACATAAAGCCCAGATGTCAATCCTTGTTTATCAGTAAAAGTTCTACCTGCAAAAAAATAACCTTATTATCTTTAACATTAACAAGTTCAACATTTGTATATTCATCAGAGATAGGAGTTATTTTATTATTTAATTTATCATAGTGATATAGTCTATCTCTTTTTTTATTTCTGAAACCATGTCCATTACTCCAGAAAGGTATTTCATCTAAAACTTCATAGTCCTTTATTTTCTTCAATTTCTTTTATTGCCTTTTTCTCTTTCTTCACCTTTTTAAATCATTTAGATTATATGAATTATTATCATAGTCAGCAAGTAAAATAAAATTGTTTTTCATCAACTATTTTTTTATGTTTGAAACATCAAGTGGCAATCTCATGTATTCATAAGCTTCACCACCATTTTTTTATATCAAGTGCATAGAATAGTGTCCAAGTTTCTCCTAATTTTTTTCTTTTTCTTCTATATCAGTATCTCTATCACTTGAAAATAAAAATAATATCATTATTTAGCCAAAGAGAATTTTTTTCCTTTCCAAAATGAGTAAGTTTTCTTATTTCTTTTGTCTCTGTATTTAAACTATAGATATAGTGCTTATATGAATTCTTTTTCATAATCACTTTCACTAAGACTGAAAAGCTAGATTTTTTTGCCTTCAGGATTAAAAATCTAAAGTTGGATAAAAAAATTTGTACTCTAGAAAAACTTTTTAAATGTAAATTTTTCCATTTCATTTCCTCCTTGTTAAAAATTATTATTACATTTGAATAGTAACATTTTTTTCAGTAAAAAAATCTATTACTTATTTTAAAAAAATTTAATTTTTCCATAGTTAGAAAAAAAATAGAACCTCATCTGAATAGATCTTTTTATTTTTTTCAAGAAAAAGTAAGAAAAAAATTTGAACTTTTGATTCTATAAAAGAGTTTTATTGCATGATTTTTTTCCATAGATGGTATAATCCTTATCAATTCAATAAAGAATGGAGATAGAGAAAATGGATTGGGAATTTATAGCAAAAATATACACCTGAATTTATACATGCAGGAATACTCACATTAAAAAAATAGGTGGGTATAGGAATAATACTTTCAATTGTTGTTGGAATTTTTAGGAAGTTGGGTTTTTATATGAAAACTTTAAATTCTTTAAACAAATTATAATTGGATATGTAGAACTAAGTAGAAATACTCCACTTTTTAGTTCAATTGTTCTTTCTATATTTATGGACTACCAAAAAGTTGGTATAAAATTTAGTCCCAGAGCTTTGTGGAATAATTGGATTAACATTCTTTAGGTGGAAGTTATATGATAGAAACTTTTCGTAGTGCCTTAGAAACAATAGATAAGATACAAAAAGGAATCTGCTTTTAAGTTTAGGAATGACAAAGTGGCAAACAATGAGATATGTTATTTCTACCTCAATCATTTGTTATAAGTTTACCAGGTCTTACTGCAAAACATAATATTTATGTTAAAAAGAAACATCAGTTTTTCAGTGCTATATCTTTAATAGATATGATGTTTGTTACAAAAGATTTAATAGGACTTTACTATAAAAACAGAAGAATCTTTATTTATGCTTGTAGTAGGTTATTTAATAATATTGTTACCTCTATCATTATTTGGAGTATGGCTAGAAAGGAAGTTGAAATATGTTGGTTACAGTAATTGATTTATTATCAAAAGGAACAAACTTTTAGAAAGACTTCTTTATGGTTTATGGATAACAATAAAATTAAGTTTAATTTCTGCAATTTTATCAGTAATTTTTGGAATACTTTTTTTGGGCTTTTTTTATGGTTATAAAAAGAAATCCTGTAATAAGGATAATCTCTCAAATATACCTCCAAACAATTAGAATAATGCCTCCACTTTAGTATTATTATTTCATAGCATATTTTTGGAGTAACAAGAATGTATGGTGTTCATATCTCTCCTGAGGCAAGTGCAATTATAGTATTTACTATATGGGGAACAGCTGAAATGGGAGACTTAGTCAGAGGAGCTATTGAGAGTATTCCAAAGATTCAAATAGAAAGTGCAACAGCACTAGCTTTAGATAAAAAAACAAATTTATCTATATGTAATTATTCCTCAAATTATAAGAAGACTTATACCTTTATCAGTAAACTTGATAACAAGAATGATAAAAAAACTACAAGTTTAGTGGTATTGATAGGAATAGTTGAAGTTTTTAAAAGTTGGGCAACAAATAATAGACACAAATAGATTTCAATATCCAAATGGAGCAATATGGATATATGGAGTAATCTTCTTACTATATTTCTTATCTTGTTGGCCACTATCAATGTTAGCAAAAATTTTTTTAGAAAAGAGATGGAGTAGAATATGAAACAATTAGATAAAGTTGTTCTCTCAGCAAAAAGATGTAGTAAAAAAATTATGGAGAACTGGAAGTTTTTAAAAAGGAATAAATTTAGATATCCATCAAGGAGAAGTCGTAGTAATAATTGGAGCTTCTGGTTGTGGAAAAAGTACATTTTTTTAAGATGTTTAAATGGACTAGAAGATATACAAGCTGGAGATATAGTTTTTAGATAATGAAATTAAATTTTCAGATACAAAAAAATAATATGACAAAAAAATTAGACAAAAAAATTGGAATGGTTTTTTTCAAAGTTATGAACTATTTCCCACACTTTAACAATATTAGATAATATTTTGTTAGCACCCATTAAAAAGTGCAAAAAAAGAAATAAAGGAAGAAGTTAAAGAACAGGCATTAAAATTACTTGAAAGAGTTAATTTACTGGATAAACAAAATTCTTATCCAAGACAATTATCAGGTGGTCAAAAAGCAAAGAGTCGCAATAGTTAGAGCCCTATGTATGAACCCTGAGATAATGTTATTTGACGAAGTTACTGCTGCACTAGATCCTGAAATGGTAAGAGAAGTTTTTAGATGTTATGCTTGAACTTGCTAGAGAAGGAATGACTATGGTAATAGTAACACATGAAATGCAATTTGCAAGAGCTGTTGCAGATAGAGTTATATTTATGGATAATGGAAATATAGCAGAACAAGGAGAGGCAGAAGAATTTTTCTCAAATCCAAAAAAACAGAAAGAGCACAAAAAGTTTTTAAATACATTTACATTTAAAAAAAATAAAAATTTTTATAAATAATTTTAGGAGGATATAAAATGAAAATTTGGAAAAAGATTTTTAAAATTAGCAACAGTAGGGGTGGCAGTATTTGCTTTAGCTGCTTGTGGAAATAAAACTGAAGAAAAAAACAGAAGCACAAGCACCTGCTCAAGAAAGCTAGTGTTGCAAAAGGCAAGAACAGTACAAGAAATCAAAAGATAGTGGTGTTATTAGAATAGGAGTATTCACTGATAAAGCACCTTTTTGGTTATATTGATGAAAATGGTAAAAAAATCAAGGTTATGATGTTTATTTCACAGATCGTTTAGCAAAAAGATTTAGGAGTTCAAAGTTGAATATATTTCTCTTGACCCTGCAAGTCGTGTTGAATATGCAGAGACTGGAAAAAGCAGATATAGTTGCTGCTAACTTCACTGTTACACCTGAAAGAGCAGAAAAAAAGTTGATTTCAGTTTACCATATATGAAAGTTTCTTTTAGGAGTTGTTTCACCAGATGGAGCTGTTATTAAATCTGTTGAAGAATTAAAAGACAAGACTTTAATTGTAAGTAAAGGAACTACTGCTGAATATTATTTCTCAAAGAATCATCCAGAAAGTAAAACTTCAAAAAAATATGATTCTTATGCAGATGCTTACAATGCTTTTACTTGATGGTAGAGGAGATGCTTTCTCAACTGATAATACTGAAGTTTTTAGCTTGGGCTAAATCAAACCCAGGATTTACAGTTGGTATTGATTCTTTAGGTGATGTTGATACTATAGCTGTTGCAGTTCAAAAAGGAAAATACTGACCTATTAGATTGGATAAACAATGAAATTAAAGAATTAGGAAAAGAAAAATTTCTTCCATGAAGCATATAAAGCTACTCTTGAACCTATCTATGGAGATAGTGCTGACCCTGATTCAATAGTTGTTGAAGGTGGAGAAGTTAAATAACTCTAATATTTACATACTAAAAAAATGCTACTACGATAATTTGTAGTAGCATTTTTCTTTATTTTATAATTTTTTTACTTATCTCTAGTATAACCAAAAAGATGATAATATTGCTTCTTCTCTTTCTCTCATAACTTTCTTATCTTCTTCTTCAATATGGTCATATCCTAAAAATATGTAAAAATTCCATGTGTTAGAACATAATAGAACTCTCTTTCAAAATGAATGATTATATTCACTTGATTGTTCTTCAACTCTCTCTAAAGAAATAATAATATCTCCAAGAGTATCATAAGGTCCTATATTAAAGTCATCTGTTTCATGATATGCAAAAAGATATTACATCTGTTGGAGCATCTTTATCTCTATACTCACGATTGATAACTTGTATATTTTTTTATTATCAGTAAGTAAAACTGAAAGATAAAGAGGTCTTTCAGCTTCAACTTCCTCTATTTCTAAAAACTTTTTTTATATAATTTTTCAAGATAAGAATCTTCATATAACTTATCTATGAACTCATTATATTTTTTTCATTGTCTAGTTCACAACTAAAAATCTAAAAACTAATTCCATAATCCTCTTCCTTTTTTTATTTTTTTGACCTGGATATTTTTATTCTTTCATGATAAATAGCACCAAAAAGTTTTTCAAGAATGAGTTAATAATAATTTCTATTTCTTTTAAATGTTATATTAGCATCTGATAATTGATTGTCAGCTATCTTCGCATTTACAATCTTTCTAACCATTTCTTCAACTTTTATAGGGTCTTTTTACATCAAGAGATCTAACAGCTGCTTCTATGGAATCTGCCAGTAAAAATAACAGCTGATTCTTTAGTTTGAGGTCTAGGTCCTGAATATCTAAATTCTTCTTCCTGTACATTAGGATCTATCTCTTTAGCCTTATTATAGAAATAAGCCAATAAAGTTGTTCCTTGATGTTCAAACATAATATCTCTAATTTCTTTAGGTATTTTTATATTTTTTTACCCATTTCAGCTCCCTCTTTAGTATGAGCTAAAATTATCATTTTACTCATAAAAGGTGAGATATTATTATGTAAATTTTTTACCATCTGTTTGGTTTTCTACATAGTACTGAGGTCTTTTTGTTTTTTTCCTATATCATGATAATAACAAGCAACACGAGTAAATATTGGATCTCCACCAATTTCAATAACAGCATTTTTCTGATAAAGTTGCTACCATCATTGAGTGTTGGAAAAGTTCCTGGTGCTTCTATAGATAACTTTTCTCAAAAAGTGGTTGAGATAAATCTGCAAGTTCAATAAGTCTAAATACTGTTAAAATATTAAATGTTCTTTCAAAATATGGTAATAATGCTATCGCAAACATTCCTGAGAATAAACCTGAAACAAATAATTTAATAGTATTTAAAGCTACTCCAAAACTTTCTTCCATTGAGAAGAAACTTAAAATTAAATATAATAAAATTTTTCATTATAGCTAATTGTATTCCTATTGCTATAACTGAAGAACGAGTTCCTATATTTTTTTACTTAAAAATCCTGTTGCTAAAATAGCAATAGATTGTATAGTAAAATATTTTTAAATCATAATCAGTTATAGGTAATAGATAAGAGATAAGCATCACAGTCAAGAAAAATACTAAATCTAGGACGAACTATAAACATTAAAAAGTAATAACATTGTATCTAATAGGTACTAGATATATCATAGAATCAGGGTACAATTCTAAACACTAATAAAGTAACTATCATCAAAAAGCATAACAGCTTTTATACTTTTTTTCTTTTCTAAGACATCCTTACTATAAAAATCTTGTTGTAACTACATTAAATATACTTGAAATAACCAATAAAAAAATATGATATTTAGTGTAATTATAAAAAAATACTCATCTTGTAATTATAGATACCTAATTTATCTAAAATATCTATTTTTTTCTTTCAGTTAAAAATTTCTCCTGTCTTTGCAATTAAAGTTCCAGCCTTAATTTCAATGTACTGGTCATTTATTTGAGAAACTTTTTCATTGATAGCACTCTTTAGTCTTTGCTTCATCATAAATATAATTTGGAATTAAGAAATAATTTATTAAATCTCTTTCAAAAAGCATCTAAATTATCTATCTCACTCTTCACAGGTTCATTTACACGAATAGAATTTTTTTCTTTGTATATACCTGCAGTATAAGCATTTTTTTAAATGTTCTGATAATTTTTTTCAAAAGGTACTATTGATTTTATCTTCATCTTCTTCTAATATTTTTTTAACTAGGGTTTCAGGCATAGCTTTTACCCATTTTTTTCTTTCAAAACCACTATAGTCAAAAGTTTGTAAATTTCCTTTTTTTATAGCTATGATTTCTTTATGAAAAGTTATCAAATTCATTAGTATAGATGTCAGCAGCATCACTTGAATAGATATATTCCTTATCCAACTGATTTAATCATATCTTGAATAATCTTATCTTTTTCCAATCTTTATCTCTAAAAACTATAGTTTTTTTGGAGAATAAATATCAGATTTTTACAACATCACCTATCATATAGTTATTGTTTCTAAAAAAAGTATAGGAATTTTTAGCCGAAATTGTTATTAAAAAAATAGTGCCAAAATTAGATAAAATACCTTTTCTTTTTAAGAAATAAGTATCAGAGTATTTCTCTTCATCTGAATTATCTTTTTTTCTTTACTTCAAAAAAAGAAACTTAAATCCAAATATAGTAAATTTTTTTCATAAAAAAATCCCCTTTTTTTCTCATTCAATTTCTTTTTATTATATCATCTTTTTTTCTAATATTTTTGATATTTTTTTGACTAGGTAGAGCTTTTTATAAAAGGCTGAACCATATCTTTTCTTTATAATTCTACTATCTAAAAATAAAAGACATTTCCTCTATCTGTTTTTTTCTAATTAATCTTCCAACCCCTTGTTTAAATTTTAATGATTGCTTCTGGTAATTGGAAAATCTGAAAAAGAATTTCCTCCATCTTCTTCAATTTTTTTACTTATAGCCGCAACTATAGGATCTGTTGGAACAAGGAAAGGTAACTTAGTTATGATGACATTACTTAAATTTTTCTCCCTGTACATCTACTCCCTTCCCAAAAAAAGAAGTTGTTCCCAAATAGCACTGGATTTTTTTGCTTCCTTAAACTCTTTTTATCAACTGACTTCTTGGTTTTTCTCCGTGTAAAAATATTTCAAAATTACTATTCTTTAATTTATTTCACAACAGAATAATAAATTTGATTTAGCATAGTATAAGATGTGAATAATATAAAAGCTTTTTCCCTTTGTTTTTCTTCAAAAATTTCTAAGATAAACTTACTTGCATCTGTAACAAAGGCATTTTAAATTTTTCTGAATCTTGTATATCAGCTGGAATATATACAGACATCTGATGTTCGTAATCAAATGGTGATTCTATAAAAGCATTCTATACATTCTTCTTCATCTAAACCTAAAGACTTTTTAAAATATTCAAAAATCTCCATTTGCCATTATAGTGGCTGAAGCAAACACTAATCTATTTAAGTTTTTCAAAAAGAACTGAGCTCAACTTTTGAGCGATATTTAAAAGGTGTTGCTGTAAGCACTACATTAGTTCTTTTAGAGTTTATATCAAGCCAGTAAACATAATCAGCATCTGAAAAAAATTATTTATAAATTTAAAACTATCTATATTTTTTTAAATATTTTTTTAAATGATTGTTAAAAATTTATTACTTCAGGATTCTTGTCCTTCTCCTCATCAATAACATTGTTAAAAGCCATCATTAAGTTTAAAAAAATTCTGCAAGTTTAGCTTGAAAAAAATTCCTTTTTATCCCTCAGATTTTTCTAAAAAAATTAGACTTAGTCATTTCAAAAATTATTTAAACTTTTTTTCTTATAGGAGCTTCAGTATTTGTTTCAAACATTTTTTTCTGATTTCATCAAAATACTCATCTCCTATAGTTTGTAAACTATAAATTTCTGATTTCATAGTCTTTAAAAAGTTCTAAATAATCTCCTGACTTTTCTAGGTACTTTTCATCTATAGTCTCTTCAACTCTTGTAAGAGCTGATTTTTTTCTTTTTTTCTTTTTACTTTTTCTTTTGATATATTCTATGTAGAAGTCTTGTAAATGAAATTTTAGATACTTCTACAGAAAAAAATAACTTCTAGCAACTGACTCTATATTATGAGCTTCATCAAATATAACCATATCATATCTTGGAAGTATTAAATACTCAGAATCAAAATCAGTTTCAGCCCTCACATTTAAATCAGAAAAAGAATACATGATGATTTGATATTAAAAATATCAGCTTCCATCTTTCTTTCATTCTTGTTTTTCATATGAAAAACATTCTTTTCTAAAAGGACATTTCTTTTCCTAAACATAATTCAGTTGTACTTTTGTACTAACTCCCAAACATCAGGATAAACTTCAAAAAGGTAGTTCTGCCTTTGTCACCCTGTTTTAGTTTTTTATTTCCCCATTTTTAAAATATATTCTATTTGTTCTCTAGCTTCCATAGAAAAAGTTTCTATATCTATACTTTTTTTCCAAGAGATAGTTCAGTAAAAAGCCTTTTTACAAAGATAATTACTTCTCCCTTTACTAAAGCATAAGTAAATTCATCTTTAATTACTGACTTAGCTAAAGGAATGTCTTTTTAATAGTAATTGCTCCTGTAAATTTATAGTATTAGTAGCTATAATAACTTTTTTTCTTGTTAGTAATAGCCCACTTAATAGCAGGTATCAGATAAGCCAATGTTTTTTTCCTGTACCTGTTCCTGCTTCAACTATTATTTTTTTCTATTATCATTTATAGCATTTTTGAATATTTTTTTAGCCATTTCCTCTTGCTCTTGTCTATGTTCAAAGCCTTTTTATCTCATTTACTAAGATACCATCTTCTGAAAAAAATAATCTTCTATGTCAATTTTTTTCTAAAGTTAGTTCTATCTATATCTTGAATAAAATAAAAAAATCATCTAGGTCTGAGCTAAGTAAACAGTAAGCTATATTTCTTCTATTAAATAATTCCTCTGAAAGCTCTAATTCTAAATCATTTGGATACAATTGATTTGGCTTTTGTTATTCTTATTACAACTTCATCTCTTTTTACTTTTTGTTAAAGTTTCTTCAAAAGTTTTCTTTTTTATAGTGATAAAAAAATGGCTCTTGAATAACTTCATTTTCATCAAAAAGTTGCTTTAAAAAAATAATTGATTTATTGTCATTTTTCTATTAAATATTCTTTTTATTGTTCGCAAACTCTCTTCTGAAAAATCTATCTTTTATATCCATAACCATTCCTTAATCTATTTTTTTAGTCTCTACAGTATTCTATTAAACCTTTTAAGAATACTCTAATATATTTATCTCCACATTCTTTATAGTTTCTATGATCTTCACTTCTAAAAAGTGCATTCAATTCTGCTTCAGAAATATTCTACACCACCTAGTTTAAACACTTCTATCATATCATAACTTTTTAAAAATGCAAGGGCTATTCTTAATTTTTCTAAGCAAAATATTGTTTAAATTATTTTTTTGTAATTTTTTTATTTTTAGGAGCTGGACTTTTCCTCCTTTTTTTCTCCTCTTTTAAAAAGTAATTAATCCATCTAAAAAAACTCATTAAATCAGCATTAGATAATTTTTTTAAAACCTTCATCAATATCTTTTTTTAAATAGTTAACTACATCTTCTTTTTGTAACAGTTAATCCACCTTTTTTTAAAAAAATTTGTACTGTAACATTATCTTTTTAAATTAAGTGCATATCTAAGTCTTCTTAAAAAAATCATTATTAGTCATAGTAAATTCACTTTCCCTCATCATTTAAAAATTTATTTTTAACACCTATATTTTACACTAATATGATAAAAAAATAGCAAAAAAATTTTACTTATTAAAAACAAAAAGGGCTGTTGCAAAGTAATAAAAAGTAAAAAAAATAGTTCGTTACTGAGTAAATTTTTTAACGATAAAAATCAGAATTGCTGCAAATCAGAAACTCACTTGTTCAGAACTCTGAATTTGCTCAGCTCATTCTATTTGATTTTTATCTAAAAATTTCATTCGTAACTCACTTATTTTTTTACTTTAGATTTAAAACTTAATTTTGCAATAACCCTGTTATCCATTTTAATTTTCTAATAATTTTTGATATATTTCTTTATATCTCTTAGCAGGTTCTTTCCAAGAATTATCTCTTTTTCTTTGCATTGGCAATAATTTCTTTCCATACTTCTGGTCTACGATACATAGTAACAGCATATCTTAATGCCTTTATCATATCGTCTCCATTAGCTTGTTTTAAAACCAAAAGCCATCACCTTCTCCTGTATATTCATTGTATGGTTTAACTGTATCTTTTTAAACCACCTGTTTCTCTTACTACAGGAATACAACCATATCTCATTGCTATCATTTGAGAAAGTCCACATGGCTCAAAAACTGAAGGCATCAAGAATATATCTGCTCCTGCATAAATCTCAGTAGATAGTTCTTGATTAAAAACCCTATATATGAACATACATAGCCTCTATATTGACTTTCCTTTATATCTAAAGAAATCTTTCATAAGATTTTTTTCACCAGTACCTAGAAGAACAAATTGAATTCCTAAACTCATCATTTCATCAAATTTTTCAAGGATAAAAATCTAGCCCTTTTTGTCTATCTAAACGAGTTATTATAGCAACCAAAGGAGTTGCTTCTTCAATTTCTAAACCTAATTTTAGCTTGTAAATTAGCCTTTTCAATGTTTTATGGGATTTCTTAGATAAAGGGATATGAAGCCTTATCTATTCCATTTACTATACCTGATAATTTATAGCCATACTTTTTGAAATAGACCATGTATTCCTTCTCCAAATTCAGGAGTTTTTTTATCTCTTCTGCATAGCTATCACTTACTGTTGTGATATAGTCAGAATAAACAACTCCTGCTTTTTAAAGAAATGAAATCATATCATAGTATTTTTATTCCATCATCTTGGAAATATTTAGCTCTATCTATTTCTAGTAAATCTTCAATTACATTATTATAGAAAAAAACCTTGGAATCTTAAAGTTATGTATACTGAAAACAGTCTTTACATCATATATTCCTCTTTCTTTTAAATATATTGGTATAAGTGCTGTTTGCCAGTCATTACAATGAATTATATCAGGTTTAAAATCCGTAATATCCATAGTTTCAACAACTGCCTTAGAGAAGAATAAAAATCTCTCACAGTCATCATATTCACCATAAACATTAAGCCTTCTAAAATATCTTTCATTATCTACAAAATAGTAAATTACTCCTTCTAATTCCACTTCTTCTATTCCTACATATTCATTGTGATGAGCAACCCAAATTTCTTTGTGACCTAAATGTCTAGCATCTTTTTAAAAAGTTCATTTGAAATCTTACTATATTTAGGTAAAATTACTCTCACATCAAGTTTTTTTCTTTTTGTACTAAAGCTTTTGGAAGAGAATAAGATACATCTCCTAAGCCTCCTGTTTTTTTATAAAGGGAAATGCTTCCCCTGTTGCAAAAAAAGAATTTTCATTCTTTTTCCCTCCATTTTATTTATTCTTAATATAATCCATCAAATCTTGATATTCCTTTGTATTCCACTTCATACCTTTTTTTCTATAACCAATGGATATTCCTCTGAAGCTGATAGTTTTTTTCATTTTCATGGATAATATTATTTTTTTATCAACTATTACATTTTTTTAAATGAGAACCAGCCTTAATATGACAATCTTGTAAGATTACACATTCCTCTAAAACAACATCTTTTTTTCTACAATAGTACCTCTTGATAGTACACTATTTATTACCTTACCTTCTATAATACATCCATTTGAAATTAATGAATTTTCTACTTCAGCTGTTTCTTTGAAAATAGTAGGAGGAGTATCCTTAACTTTAGTTAAAAATCCTTCTTCCACTCTTTAAACCAAAAAAATATCTTCTCTTATTTCTTTTTTTCAATATATTCATATTGAAATTAAAGTATTCTTTAGTTGAATTTATACATTGTAAATAACCTTTAAATTCATAAGCATTAACATTTAGAGAAGGTAATTTTCTAGCAATTATTTCTGACAAAACATTATATTTTTCCTTCTTGTATACTATCTATCAATAATTTTTAACATAAGCTCTTTGCTTAATACAAAGGCATCTAAAGAAATATTTTCCTCTTCTCTAAAAAAATAAATTTTGACCTATTCCTATAACACGATTATTTTTTTATCAATCTTTACAGATGAACAATTATTAAAATGTTCATTAGCCTTTTTTTACTTTTTTTATAGACCATAGTTATTTCTTTTTCCAGATTCTTTATGCTTTTTCAATTAAATCTGAAATATCTAAATTGCATATCATATGTCCATTTAAAACAACTACATGCTCTTGGGTACTTCTAAAAAAAGTATTCCATATTTTTTTACTAATTCTTGATTGATTTAAAGAAAGGTCGTCATCTAGCATTCTTTTTGAAAAATAAAGATACCATCTTTTTTTCTTGCTAAATCCCATTCTGCTCCCCATACCAATATGGTCTGTAAGTGAATTTAATTCTTCATTTCCACAGAATAGACCAACATTTCTTATTCCAGAATTTACAACATTTGATAAAGCAAAAATCTATTATTCTATATGAACCTCCAACTGGGATAGATGCCAAAGATCTAACTTTTTGTTAAAGGACTTATATTTTTGTTTGTTATCTCCTAAATAAATTATTGCCATATAATTTCTTATCATAGTAATCAAGCCTCCGTTTACATTATCTAATTAATGTTTACTTATCTATAACTTTTTTTCTCCCTACAACAGCTATCTCTTTTTCCATCACCGATAACTACATTATCAGCTACTTTTTACATCATTTAGCAATTATAGCCTTTACGAAATAGTTACATTATCACCTATTTCTGTATCTGCCATTATAATGGAATCTATGATTTTTGAATTTTTTTCCCTATCTTTACTCCTGAGAAATATAACTGAGTGTTCAATATCACCTTCAACAAGACATCCTTTATCTATTAGACTATTTTTTTATTTTTAGAACCTGTTTCAAAAATATGAAGGTGTATAGATACCCTGTCTTGTATTTATTCTCCAATTTTTTTATCAAAAAGATCAAGTTCATTATTTTTCTGATAATAAGTCCATATGTGCATCCCAGAAAGCTTTGAATAGTTCCAACATCTCTCCAATAACCTTCAAATGGATATGCTACTAACTTTTTACCATCATTTCAACATATTAGGTATTATATTTTTTTACCAAAAGTCATTATCAGAATTTGGGTTATGTTCATCTTCTTCTAAGTATTTTTTTCAATTCTTCCCAATTAAAGATATATATACCCATTGAAGCTAAATCACTCTTTTGGTTCTTTTGGCTTTTTCCTCAAATTCATATATAGTCATATCATCTCTTGTATTCATGATACCAAAACTTGGAGCATCTTTTAGAGGAACTCTAAAAACTCCTATAGTTACATCTGCCTTTTTTTCAATATGATATTGTAACATCTTATCGTAATTCATTTTGTATATATGATCTCCAGATAAAATTAAAACATATTCAGGATTATATTCTTCAATAAATTTTATATTTTTGATAGATAGCATTAGCTGTTCCTTTGTACCAACCTTTTTTTCATCATTTTTTTCTAGTATGAGGTTGTAATACTGTAACTCCACCATCCATTCTATCCAAATCCCAAGGTGACCCTCTTCCTATATGGTTATTTAGTATGTGAGGTTCATATTGTGTCAATACACCAACAGTATCTATACCAGAATGAGAGCAGTTTGTTAAAGTGAAATCTATTATACGATATTTTCCACCAAATGCTACAGCAGGTTTTTGCAAGGTCTTCAGTTAATTGTTTTTAGACGACTTCCTTGTCCTCCAGCCAATATCATAGCAATCATCTTTTTTTCTTTTTCATAGCTAATCCTCCTCATTTCCCTTCTTATGTTTTTAAAAAAATATAGTTGAATTTTTTTAGCAATTTTTTACTTCTATATGTTGTTCTCTGTTGTGCCAAGCACCTTTTTTATAGTTTTGTAGTTTCTTTTTTTCTTCCTTGATAAGAACCTCCAAATCTTTTTTTCATTACTATCTAAAAATACATTCATATTCCCCTTCTAGATTAACTCCTACAGGGTATTTATCATGATCTTTTCCTGAAAAATTAAATACAGCTATTATAAAATCATCTGTATCAGGATTTTTTTCTTAAAAAGATTAACATATTTTTCATCTATATTCTCATGTTCTATCCATTCAAAAGCATTTTTGACCATCATGCCATAAAAGCTTTTTTTCTTCTAAGTATAGAGTATTTAAAAGCTTTTTACATAATTTTTGTATATCTTTAGAACCTTTATTATCTTTTTAAAAGTTGCCATTCAAGTTGCTCATAATATCTCCACTCTAAACCTTGTACAAACTCATTTCCCATAAAATTTAGTTTTTCCAGGATGAGCCATTTGATAAGAGTATAAATTTTTAACATGAGCTAATTTATCTTCATAATAACCTGGCATCTTATTTAAAATGGCATTTTTACCATGGACTATTTCATCATGTGACAGTGGTAATACGAAAATTTTTCTGAAAAATGCATACATAAAAGAAAATGTTAATTTTTCCATGATGTGACTTTCTAAAAAAATGGATCTTGTTCTATATATTTTTAAAGTGTCATTCATCCAACCCATATTCCACTTAAAAATCAAATCCAAGTCCACCATCAGCTTGATACTTTGTAACTAGAGGCCAAGCTGAAGAATCTTCTGCCACTAACATAATATCTGGATGATTTTTCATGTAAACTTTGATTTAAATATTGTAAAAAAATTCAATGGAAGCTCTATTTTTCACTAACTCCATCTTTATGATAAATCATATTAGATATTGCATCCATTCTTACTCCATCTATATGGAATTCTTTTTATCCAAAAAAATATAGATTAGATACTAAGAAACTTCTAACCTCATTTCTTGACACATTAAAGTTTGCAGTACCCCATTCATTTTCACCAAGATTTTTGATCTTCATATTCATAACAAGCACTACCATCAAAACGATATAATCCGTGTGCATCTTTACAAAAATGTCCAGGAACCCAATCCAATATTACTCCTAAATTATTCTTATGGAAATAATTTACAAAAATACATAAAGTCTTCTGGAGTCCCATAACGGCTAGTTACTGAATAGTATCCTGTAGCTTGGTAGCCCCAAGAACCATCAAAAGGATATTCTGTTATTGGCATTATTTCAATATGAGTATAATTCATCTCCAACATATATTCAACCAATAACTCTGCAATCTCTCTATAATTATAATAAGTTCCATCTTCTTTTTTTCTTCCACGAACCAAGGTGAACTTCATATATATTAATTGGTTTAGCATAACCTATTTCTCTATTGTTAAGCCATTTTTTTGTCACCCCAACGAAATTTTTGATATTCCATTAACTACAGAGGCCGTTTGAGGTCTGAGCTCTGAATAAAAAGCATAAGGATCTGCTTTTCAATATTTTTTTGTCCCCAAGAAGTTTCTATTTGAAATTTATATATAGCACCTTTTTTTACTTTTTTTATTTCAACTTCCCATATACCTTCATTAGTTATTTTTTTGACAATAATCTTCTTCTCTAGCATTCCAATTATTAAAATCACCAACAACAGCCACTGACTTTTGCTGTTGGAGCCCAAATACGAAATATCGTTGAACTTCTATTTGGATGTGCTCCAAAAATATTCATAAAGCTTTGTCTGTACTCTCCACGATGAAATAAATAATGTTCCATTTGTCCAGACATAAACATCACCTCTTTATAGTGTAGAAATTAAATTTTTGTTTCTTTTTATATCCCAAATTTCATTAGCATACTCTAAAATTGTTCTATCTGATGAGAACTTTCCAGCATTAGCTATATTTTTCAGCATTTTCTTTGACCCAAGAATATTTATCTTTATATTCTCTATTTATAGTTCTTTGAGTTTTTCTATAATCTTCAAAAGTCTTCTAAAACAAAATATTGATCTCCTCTTTCCATTAGTAAAGAGTGTATTTCTCTATAAATTCCACTACCTAAGTCACTAAGACTTCCATCTATTAAAAGCATCTACAACTTGCTTTTAGCCCGCTTACATTATTATACGGGAATCTTGGGATCATATCCTTTTTTTCATAAGAGCATCAATATCTTCAACTCTCATACCAAAAAAATATACTCATTTTTCTTCTCCCAGCTTCTTTTTGCAATTTCCACATTAGCTCCATCTAAAGTTCCTAAAGTTAATGCTCCATTTAGCATAAATTTCATATTTCCAGTACCTGAAAGCTTCTTTTACCAGCAGTTGAAATTTGTTCTGAAATATCTGCAGCAGGGAATATCTTTTTCAGCAACTGTTACTCTATAGTTTTTCAACAAAAAAACAACTTTTTAGTTTATCTTTAACATCATTGTCTCCATTAATTATTTGAGCAACATCATTAATTAAACGAATAATTCCTTTTTGCCACTTTATATCCTGGTGCTGCCTTTAGCTCCAAATATATAAGTTGTTGGAGTAAAAGTCCATACTAGGATTTTTGTTTTAATTGTTGATACAAGTTATATACTTGAAAAATATTTAATAACTGTCTCTTATATTCATGTAATCTCTTAACTTGTACATCAAAGATAGAGTTTGGATTTATATCTATACCTTGAGTTTCTCTTAAATATTCAACAAGTTCCTTTTTTTCTTTTCAATTTTTTTATATCCCATATTCTATCTAAAAACATTTTTTTATCATCTAGGAATTGTTCAAGCTTTTTTTAAGTTCAGATAAATCTTTTATCCAAGCATCTCCTATAAGTTCTGTTATATAAGAAGCGAGTTGTGGATTAGATTTCAACAACCATCTTCTTTGTGTAATTCCATTAGTTTTATTTAAGAATTTTTTTCTGGATATAGTTCGTACCAATCTCTCAATTCTCTTTCTTTTTAAGATTTCAGTATGTAGTTCAGCAACTCCATTTACCTTTATGGCTTCCATAGATTGCAAGCCAAGCCATATGTATCATATTACCTTGAATTATTTGCATTCTATTTTGTTTATCTTGATCATTTGGATATAGTTGAGCTAACTCATTTTTTTAAATTGATTGTGAATTCCTTCAGTTATTTGGAATATTCTAGGGACAACTTCTTGATACAATCCTACCCACCATTTTTTTCTAGTGCTTCTGCTAAGATAGTGTGGTTAGTGTATGAAAAAGTTTTTCTTTACTATTTCCCAAGCATCTTCCCATAAAAACTCCTTCTATATCAACTAAGATTCTCATAAGTTCTGGTATAGCTATAACAGGGTGAGTATCATTCAATTGAATTGCTATAAATTCAGGAATTTTTTTGTAAATTCTCTTCCATGTACCTTTTTAAAAATTCTTTACTATATCTTGTAGTGAAGCAGATACAAAGAAATATTGTTGACGAAGTCTTAATTTCTTTCCTTCATCAGTTGAGTCATTAGGGTATAGAACACGAGAAATATCTTCAGCTAGTGTTTTTATCTTGTGTAGCATGTAGATAATCTTGTTGATTGAATACTCCTAAATCTAAGTCATTTATTGAATGAGCTTCCCATAATCTAAGTGTATTTACATTCTTAGTTCCATAACCTATTATCGGCATATCATAAGGTAGTGCTCTTACTGAACCATTACCAAAGTTTACTATTACTCTCATCTTCTGGTCTCATGATAGACCAAACATCACCATATTTTTAACCAAGTTTCAGGCTTTTTCAACTTGATAACCATCTCTTAAATATTGGTTAAAAATACCATTTCTATATCTTATACTATAACCTTGACCAGGTAAATTTAAAGTTGCTAATGAGTCCATAAAACAAGCTGCTAGTCTTCCTAGACCACCATTTCCTAATGCTGGATCTTCTTCTTCGTCTTCAACTTGATTGTAGTCAATTCCTATTTCTTCTAAAGAAATTCTCTTACTTCTTTATCTATTCCTAAGTTAATTAGATTATTTCCCAAAGCTCTTCCCATTAAAAAAATTCAGAAGATAAATAAAATGCTTGTTTTAGTCTTAGAGTATTTCTCTTTTTGTCTCATACCAATCTCTAGCTATAAAACTTATAACAGTTTCTCCTAAAGCTCTGTATACTTCAAAAAGAACTAGCCTCTTTTTAAACTCACAGAAAAATTTTTTCTAATAACTTTTCTTCCAACTTTTTCCTTCCATTTTTTTCCTTATTAAATTCCATTTTTTTCCCCTTTTTCTAAATCCTTTGATACCTTTTTTTGCTAAATTATATAATTTATTTTTCTAAATCACCATGTCTATATTCCCAATAGACTCTCCATGCCCAGTTATCTCCAACTGTTGATGGAGTATTCATTCTTGAATCTGCTCCCAAACCTAATATATCTTGTAAAGGCACTATAACCCTATTTGACTTTTGAAGCATATAGAGCTTCTATTGCTCTCCATTGAATAGGCTCCCATATATTTGTATTATAGTCTTTTTAAAAAAATTTTTTTAAATTTTCATCACAGATAAATTTTTTTCATTTTTTTATTTAAAGTAGAATACCACTCTACCATAGACATATTATCGTGAGTGCCTGTATAGGCAACTGAGTTTTCAGTGTAGTTTTTTTAGGATTGTACATATTATCCCATTCTGTTAAACCAAATTGCAGTACTTTCATATTTGGATAGTTTGTTTGTCTTAAAAGTTTAAATACATCTGCTGTGAGTGTTCCTAAGTCCTCTGCTATAATATCTATATTTTTTTAACTTTTCTTTCCAAATCTCTAAAAAAATTGTATTCTCGGCCCTATTTCCCATCTTCCATTGATAGCAGTTTTTTTCTCCATAACGAATAGCCCAATAAGAAGCAAAACCTCTAAAAATGATCTAATCTTAGAACATCATAAAGTAAAAAAACTATGTTTTTATTCTTTTGTTCCCACCAAGAATAGTTATCTTTTTTTCATAGCTTCCCAATCATAGAGAACATTTCCCCATAATTGTCCTTTTTTTAGAAAAAAATAATCTGGTGGGCAACCTGCTACTGCTTTTTATCTTTAAGTGTTTATCAAAACAGAATAGTTTTTTGGATGTTGCCAAGTATCTGCACTATTACTTGCAACATATATAGGTAAATCTCCTATAATTTTTATTCCTTTACTATTGGCATAATTTTTTAACTTTCTTCCATTGTTTATAGAAATAATATTGAATAAAACTTTCATATTTATAGTCTTCTTCAAATTCTTTTTTTGCTTCTTCTATAGATTTTCTTTCTCTAAACTTATAGCCTTTTCTCCCAAGTGTTCCACATTTTACCCTTAAATTTTTTTATTTAAAGATAGAAAAAGAGAGTAGTCTTCTAACCAAAAATTGATTTTTCATTTTGAAATTTCTTAAATTCACTTTCTTCAGCCTTTTTTTGCAAAAAGCCTGAGAGGCCTTTTTTTCAATAAAGACTCTTTCTGGCTTTTTTATATATTCATAATCAACAGAGGACACCTCACTTTTTTTAAAACATCAATATCCTCTTGAGTTAAATATTCATTGTGAACTAAATCTTCTAAATCTAAATATAAAAAAATTACCTGCAAAAAGTAGAAGGTGATTGGTAAGGAGAGTTTCCATATTCAACAGGACATAGTGGTAATATTTGCCATAAGCTTTGCCCTGAAGCTTCTAAGAAATCAACAAAACGATATGCTTCTTTCCCAAAAATCTCCAATTCCATAAGCACTTGGAAGAGAACTAATTGCTAATAAAACTCCACATTCTCTTTTCATTTTTTTCACCACCTAACTTAAACTAATTTAAAAACTTTTTATTTTCATTTATAATAACATATTTTTTTGCTTTTTTTACTATAAAAAAATCTAAGAAATTTTTACTTTTTTTATGAAAAAGTTCGAAAAAGATTCAAAATAAAAAGATACTGAAATTATTTTTTTAAAAATCAGTATCTTTTCTTATTTTTTTACTTTTTTTAATAAAAAAATCAAAGTACATCATCCATTTGTCTTCATTTTCATTGTAGAAAAAAACATTAAGCTTCCTGAATCTACTACATTATATTGTGCAACATCATCACTAGAAATTTGGAAAACAAAATTATAACCTTTCTTCAACTTCTAAACCTAAACCTGGTTGACAATATGAAGGGATAACCTCCAAATTTATGTAAAGTATGTATGATCATTTCCAATATCTTGATAGTAACTTACTTCATCATCAAATTCTTCTTCTAAATCACATATTTCAATTTCTAAATCTTCATCAAGTCCTCCACCATCCCAAATAGGATAGTCTTCAGCATGAAATTTAGCTTCTAATGGGATAAGCCTTTGGACAAAAGTTATCATCTCTTAGATATTCATTTTTAACTAAGACATCATCTTTAGTATAAGTTCTCAATATCCAACCTTTACCATTTCTTGATACAAGACCATCTACAGGATTATATTCAGGAAAATCTTCTCCCATAAATACAGTTATATATTCAAATTTCTTTAAATGATTCTGGTAGATAAGGAAGATTAGAAAGATAGAAATTGTGCTAAAGGATACATAGTTTCTCCCTTATCATCTTTAGGTCTTTCTTCAACTTCATCTTCTTTACATAGAAAATACTCTACCTATCCAACTAACTTTATTTTTCATCATCATAGTCAAAAATTCTTAGTTTCAAACTCTGTACAAGACCTTGCAATTTTTTTCTTTTTATTTCTCTTTATTTTTCTTTTTTTAAAGCATCTGATTTTTTTCCATGTTCATAACTCCTTAAAAAAATAGTGTGTAAATCCAACTCCAACTACATTGTCATAAAATTTACTATTTTTTTAGTACCTCTGTATTGAACATCAAATAATAAATCATCATAGATATAATATGAAGCTCTAGATACGAAAGTTACATTTCCTCTTCCTCTTTCTTCTCTATCATATTTTTTTATTATCCATATTAACTTCAACACCATTTACAAATTTCATTTTTTTCCAAGTATCTTGTCTTAAAACTCCCTACTTTATAGTTAACAAAAATTTTAAATCCTCAGAGTTTTTTTATAATTTCTATTTTGTCCTTCAATTCCTGCATAAAAGATAAGTGCTAGGAGTTAAAAATCTACCATATTCTAAGTTTCCTGTATATCCTCTCTTTTCAACGTGTCTTGATTGAGAATATCCTAAACCTAGTGTAAATAAATTTTTATCTAACTTATATGAAAAAAATAAGTATTTAAGTCATAGTCTCTTCCCCAGTAATCATTGCTTTCTGGTTTATATTTATACTTATCGTAAGCTACAGTAACGCCTGCAGTGATATTAGGATAAGCAACAAGATTACTTGTTGTCCCTATCATAAAACCTTTTAGTTTTTAGAAAATTTTACCATTTCCTGCATAAGCATCAATTATTTGAGTACTTCCACTTTCTTTAGATAGTCCCATATTTTTGATTTATGTTACTTTCTCTCATAAGTTCAAGTCCTCTATTTCCAACTTGATCATTTCTCTCTACATATGAAAATGAATTTATACATAGAAACAGAAAACATTAATAATATATATTTTTCATCTGATAACTCCTAAATAATTATTTTCTTTCTTTCCAAAAATTCTAATGAGTATAAGAATAAATTGATAAAATCAAGATAAAGTTCTAAAGCCCATACTAATAGAAAGTTTTTTTCTACATTTTCACCTTCTTCATTTTCTAATTGATAAGATATATGTTTTATTCTATTTACATCATAAGCTGTAAATCCAGTGAAAAATAACTATTCCAAATATTGTTTCAATCCAATACAATCTACCTACTCCTAGGTATATATTAAATAATCCCATCACTATAAGCGAGATTAAACCTACTATTAAAAATGTTCTATATGAACTTAAAATCTTCTTTTGTAAAAAAATCCATAAATTGACATCACAACAAATATTGTAAGAGCAGATGCAAAAAGCATAAAAGTATAGCTAGTGGTGAATACGCAAAACCAACTGTACTAAAAATTGTTCCTATTACAACTGAATACAGTATAAACAATATTCTTGCGTAATTCCTGCTGACATTTTCTTTAAAAAGAAATTTAATACTAAAGACCATTCCTAAACCAGCAATACCTCAAAATATTAAAAATATCTTGCTAAAGAAAATAATAATTCTTGATTATATAAATATAGGTATATCCCCTGTACCAAAAAGAAATAGCCACACCTAGAGCCATATAGAAAAGAAAAATACTTTTTCTTAAAAAATTATTCGAACTTCTAACATCAATATCATTCATATCATACATAATACATATCCTTACCTCCATTTTTGTATATTTTTAATAATAGTTCTTAGCAATTTTATCCTTTAGTTTCTTCAACTAATTCTTCAACAGTTTTATTTTTGTGGATCAATTTTTTTCTAAGAATTGAACTGAAATATCATGTCTCTTTTGGGAAATTTTTTATTATATGGAAAAGGCTTCATAAGCTCCCTTTTAAGACAAAAAGGATAGATAGGTACATTTAACTCTTGTGCTAGTATAGCAAAAAGTCTTTTTTTAAACTCTTGTAATTGTCCATCTCTTGTTCTTGCTCCTTCAGGGAAAAATAAGTAGTTTCTTTCCACTTTTTAGAACCTTAGCTGCTGCTTGTAGAGTATTTTTTTAAGTTTCTATTAGCATCAACTAATATTATATTTCCATTTCCAGCTAGATATTTCATAGTCTTACTCTTAAAATGTAAAGCTGTTGCTATATAATAATTGTTACTCAATTCCTTATAAGTAAAAGGCATTGTTTAACATAAAAAGGCATCTAAATAACTTTGATGGTTTCCTACAATTATTCCTGCACCTTCTCCTAGATTTTCTTTTCCACTATATTTATATCTAAAGTAGAATTTAAATAGTGGACTAAATAAAAAAATTTTAAAACCTTAGCATATTTAGCACTAGGTGGTAACTTAACATCTGAATCACTATCAATAATTTTTCAGGTTTTTCATTCTTATCAACTTTTTTTCTACTGCTTTTTTTCACTTGTTATTTCCTGATTTTTTTCTTCTACTAACTTTATTATATCAGAAATTGTTTTTATGGTCAACAAAATCTTGTTCAACTATTTCAATTTCAAAAGTTGAATTCAAGAAATTCATAAATTCCACTATATCTAAAGAGTCAAAACCTAAATCCAATTCTATATGAGAATCTAAATCAATGTCTTTATTATATCTTTCAGTTATATATTTATTTATTATATCATATTTTTTTCTTTAATTTCACTTGGAACTTCTACAACTCTTTTTTCTACTTTTTTCTCAGGAGCTTCTACTTTATCTTCTAATAAATCTTTAAGCATGAATCTTCTAATTTTTCCTAATCTTGTTTTTAGGTAATTCTTGTTTAATTATCTTTATATCATGAATTTTTCTTATAGTTAGGAGCAGTTACATTATATTTTGTCTATAACTTCCCATTTTATAGCATCTTTAATATTAACTATTTGTTGAGCTTGAAGTTTTTTTCAAAATCAGGATAAATTATAGCAACTAATTGTGCATTGTATTCTGTAACAGCTATTTCCTTTATCAAAGTCTGTATTTTTTTCATGATTTCAGCTTCAATATCATTAGGATCTATATTCTTTCCCATTAGCAAGAACTATCATTTCTTTTTCTACCAATTATTATTAGATATTTTACTTCCATTCTTCCCTAAATCACCTGTATGGAAACCAACCTTCTAGCATCAAAAGCTTCTTTAGTTGCAGTTTCATTCTTGTAGTAACCCTTCATTACATTTTTACCTTTAACAAGAACTTTCTCCATCATCAGCAATTTTAACTTCCACATTTAGGAATAACTTCTCCAGCTGAATCTGATCTTTCTCTACCTGGTACATTGAAAAGTGATTATAGGAGCTGTTTCTGTCATACCATAACCTTGTATAGCTCTGAATCCCATAGTACGAAAATCTTCTAGTATTGATTTTATCTATCTTTTGCTCCACCTGAAACCATAAGTCTAATATGTCCCACCAAATTGTTTATGAACTTTTGAGAACAACATTTTTTTCTTATAGACATAGAGTTAGTTTTTGAAGCTAATTTAAACATAAACTTAGCTACTGAACTTTTGATTAATCTTAGTCATTATAGCTTTATCTAACATTTCCCATACTCTTGGAACTCCAAGAATAACAGTTACTCTATTTTTCTTGCATTGTCTTTTAAAAAGAGTAGCTGATGAGATTTCAGTTAACAATACTATTGGAACACCCATATACATAGGTAATATTAATGTAAAACATAGTGGCATAATATGATGATATGGTAACATTGCTAAGATAACATCATTTTTCATTGACTAAATCAACTGCTCTTACTCCTGCCATATTAGTTTCAATATTTTCATAAGTTATCATTACACCTTTTGGATTTCCTGTTGTTCCTGAAGTATAAACCAATACTGCTACATCTTCATTTGAATCATTTGAAAATTCTTCTTGTTTTTATCTTATAATCAGTGGGCATTTGAAGTTCATCAACATTTATAATCTTTTACAGCATTATTTAATTTTGAATTTGCTGCTTCAGCAACTTCTTTAGTTTTTATTTGATACAAAAAGATATTTTTGGTTCAGAATCTCCAAGTACATAAGCAAGTTGATCCACAGTATAACCTGCATCTAAACTTATAGCTATTCCCTTTTTTTAGCCCATATTGAAAAACGAAAAAAATAGACTCTGGTCTATTTTTCCATCATAAGAGCTGATCTATCACCCTTTTTCAATATCTAAAAAAATCAGAATAAAAATTTACATACTTAATTACATCTGCATAAGAAATCTTTTTGCTCTCCATATGTAATAGCTGTCTTTTTGTCTGTCATATAAAAATTTTATTGACATATTATCCCCCTTTAAATCAAGTTATCTATAAGCTCTTCTAGTTCTTTCTTTTTCTTCACTTGATAAATCATAACCTGATTTTAATTTTTTTAAAAATCTCACTATCTTTAGCAGTCATTGATCTTTCTAAAATTTTTTTATCAATAGTTTTTAAATAGAAATTCATAAGACCTCCTATTTCTTTTGACTTATTTCCATTAGTATAACCCTAACACATAATCTAAATTAATATTTTTCATAGCATTAAATATGCTTTTGTTTTTATATTAGGATTTTTTCTTCAAGTTCTTGTAGTAAAAAAATTTAACTTCTTTTTCTTTTTGAATCTACCTTTCCTGCTTTCTATAGGACAACCACAGCTCATAGCTTGAATTTCATTGTATTTCATAAAATTTATTATATCTTTTTCTCTAACATAAGCAAGAGGTCTTATTATATCCATCTTACCAGAAGTCGATGGAACTTTTGGTAACATAGTTTTTCACTGTACCTGCAAAAGAACATATTTATCATAGTAGTTTCAACAATATCATCAAAATGATGACCTAAAAGCTAATTTATTAAAAACCTAGTTCTTCAACCTTTTTATACAGAACTCCTCTTCTCATCTTAGCACATAGAAAACAAGGACTATCAGGTGCTTCTTCAAATGCTATTTGCCAAACATTAGCATCAAACAATTCACAATCTATTCCCATTTCTATTAAATTTTTCTTTAAATTTATCCACATCTAAGGCTTCAAAACCTGGGTTCATTGAAATAAATTTTACTTCAAAATTTTTTTACTTCTATCCTTTTTTTCAATTCTTGGAATAACTTTACAAAGTAGTAAACTATCTTTTCCTCCAGAAACTCCAACTGCTATTTTATCTCCATCTTTAATCAAATCAAATTCTTTTATAGCTTTTGATAAAGTTTTTTTCCATATTTTTTCTATATGTTGTTCTTAAACTTTCTTCTATCTTCTCCTTTTTTATTTAAAAAAATTGCTTCGTTTATTTGTTCGTTTGTAATTATGTTTTCCATTCTCCATTCCTTTTTCTTATATTCTATTATATATTTATTAAAATTTGGTAAAAATTTCAAAAAGTAATAAAAATAGTTCGTTACGAGTAGATTTTCAGTAAAAATTTCTGAGAGATTTTAATAAACTTTAGTTATATGTAACGTTTTGCCAGCCTAAGGTTCTAGAGCTCAGCAAGCTCTTTCACCATTATAGGAGTCGAATTCTTGATTTTTTGTTATCGTTCAAAGAAAATCTGACTCAGTAACGAACTATTTTTTTATCTTTCATGACTTATAGGTTTAAAAGTATTGTTGTAGATATTTTGCAACTCCACTTTCATCATTTGTAAAGTCAGTCTTTATTTTCAAAGTCTCTTTTACTCATGAAACTGTCTTTCATAGCAACAGGATGACCCTACATATTTTTAACATTTTATAGTCATTTCCACTATCTCCAAAAGCCATAATTTCTTTTGGATTTATTTCTAATTCTTGTGAAATATATTCTACCCCACCTCTTTTACTACAACCTTTTATATTTAAATCTAAACAATCATCAGCTGAGATAACTATTTCTAGTTCATCATCAAAAGTTATCATGTATTAAATCTTTAATTTCATATATTCTTTCAGAATCTTCTTCAATTATTAAAATTTTTCTCTAAGGCAGGAAGTTTATCTATATCCTCTGAACTTTTTAATATAATGTAGGCGTATGTTCTTTCAAAGAACTCATCATCTATTTCTGTACCATAGGGAACATAAAAATTTGCTCCACTACCATCAAAACCAAAATATCCAATTTTTATTTCTCAGTTAAAAAAATCTTACAACCTTTTCTGATTAAATCAGCTGGCATAACATTATTTTTTTATAAGTTCTCCATTTTTTTATTATAAATATTTGCTCCATTATTACATATCAAATAGATTTCTAAACCTATTTTCTTTCTAATTTTATTGGCAGAATTAAAACTTCTACCTGTTGCAATAGCAAACTCTATTCCCTTCTCTTTTAATTGTTTAATTGCTTGTATTGTTTCTAAACTTACTTCACTATCATCATTTAAAAGAGTTCCATCTAAATCTGAAACTACTAACTTCATTCTTTACTCCTAATCAAAATTATAATTTGTAACTATACTATTCTCTAAATTTCCCTTATCTTTATGATATTCATTAAATGAAATATCTATAAAACCACCTTCAACATTATGTACCTTATCAAAGCCTAAACTTTTTAGGAAATTAACTGCATCTGAGCTTCTATGTGCAGTTCTGCAATATACATAGATATCTCTATCTTTTGGTAAGCTATCTTTTTGAGATAAAAATTTCTCTAAGTGGTAGATTAACTGCACCCTTTTACATGACCTTCTTCATATTCATATTCTTCTCTAACATCTAATAAAAATTCTTTTATTTTTTTGATAAAGTTTCAATATCTTTTTGCTTCAACATCAGTTGAAACTTCTTTATCTTTTCCTAAAGCTGTAAGTGCTAGAAGGTTTAAAATATCTGGATTCCATTCATTATCAGTAGGATTTACCTTATATTTTCACTAAATCCTTTTAAATCTCCACCTTTTTTTCCATTATAGTCTTAACTGCTTTAAGTCTAGCTTCTATATTTCTTTCATTTGCAATTTGACAACCTAAAATTTTTCTTACTTTCTTTGTCAAACAGAAACTTTTTAAATACACTATTTGATTTGTTGGATTTTTCTCCATTATAATCATTAGATAATAGTTTTTCTTCACAGAAAATCTATCTTTAAATTTTCTAGTTCTCTTGAAGTAAAACCTATACTTCCTAATTTATAGTTATTTAACTTAAAGATATTTTCTTCCATCATAGGCAAATCTCTATATTTATCACTTAATATTTTTTTCTACTTCTTCATCTGAAAGTCCATTTGTTCTCAAATCTTTATAAATTATATTTTCAAAATCTTCATCAAAAATATCCTGATATATTATTTACTACATCTATCATTTTCATTTACTCCTTCTAATATTGCTCCCATAAGATTATCATTTTTCAGAAACTACTAAAGAATCTTTTTTTAAAATATTCTAGAATTTCTTTTAATATAATAGTTCCTCCTATTATAACATCTCTTCTTTTAGTATCTAAACCTTTAACATTTTTTTATCATTCTTTATATTTTTTTAATAAATAAATCTAAATTATCACTAATTTCTTTAGTTGTCAAGTCAGAAAGATGTATTTTTTTCACTATCATATATTTCCATTTTCTCTCTAACACTCACCTGTGTTGTAGTTGTTCCTGCTACTCCAACTAAAATAAAGCTTTTCATTTTTGAATTCTTCAAGTTTTTTCTAAATTTTCTTTTTATCCACTTTCTTTTGCTTTTATTCCTATTTTCTTCTGAATAATTATATATTCCATCTTCTAAGAAAAAAACTTTTCTGTTATTCTAACAGAACCTATATTTAAACTAATTTTTCTTTTTCTATACCATTCATATTTCCAAGTGTAAATTCAGTTGAACCTCCACCTATATCAAAAACTAAAATATTTTCTTTAAAAATTTTTATCAAAAGAGCTTATAACTCCTTTTAAAATTTATATATGCTTCTTCATCTCCACTGATACAATTGATTTTTTTATTTTAGCTTCATCTTAAAGCTTTTTAATGAAATAGTCTCTATTAGATGAATCTCTAGTTGCAGAAGTTGCAAAGCAAATAATGTTTTTTTCTTCTATAGAATATTCATCTATCAGTTCTCTATATTTTTTTAGACATTTTAAAGTTCTTTCAATAGCTTCTTCCTTTTAAGAATTTATTTTTATTTACATCTTCTCCAAGTTTAACTATTTCTAAATCTTTATGAATCTCCTTTTTAAAAATAATTTCATTATCAATTTTTAACTTCAGCTATAAATAATCTGCAAAGAATTTGTACCTATGTCAATACTTGCTCTTAAAAAAATTATTTTTTGTACTTATCTATAATCTTTATAATTTCATCTTCTTTAACTTCTGTTTTAGATAAATTCCCTTGATTATCCAATATAAATTGTTATGATTTTTATTAAAAGAGTTCTTTTTATCCTTTCTCATTAAAGGAATAAATTTATCACTATCTAAGTAGATTAAATCAGTATCTATATTAAATAGATTGAAAAATGTTTCTAGCTCTTTCTAAGTAGGCTTCATCAATTTGTCCCTCTTAAAAGTGAAAGTTCTAAATCAAAATTATTCCCTTAGCAACAGCTTCACCATGAGTATATGCCTTATATGCAAAGAAACTTTCTAAGGCATGAGCATAAGTATGACCTAAGTTTAAAAAGGCTCTTTTCTCCTTTTTCAAAAAGGATCTATATCCACATAATGTTTTTATTCTTATAGATTGCTCTACAATATTTTCTAAGACTTCATTATCCAAAGCTTTTTATTTTTTTCAACATTATTTTCTATATACTCTAAATATTTCTTATCTTTTGTTAGAAAAGAATGTTTTTAAAAAGCTCTCCCATTCCAGACTTAAATTCTCTTTCTGCTAAAGTCTTTAAAAATTCTACATCTATTAGTACTCTATATGGACTTTTAAAGCTTCCTATCATATTTTTTACACTTAGGGTGATTTATAGCAACCTTTTCCTCCAACACTTGCATCTACTTGTGCCAAAAGTGAAGTAGGCACTTGTATGAACTCTATTCCTCTCATGTAAGTAGCAGAGATATAGCCTCCCATATCACAGATAACTCCACCACCAAGACTAATAACTAAAGATTTTTCTTGAAAAATTATTTCTCAAGCATAAAATCATAAACTGACAGTATACTTTCAATATTTTTTTATATTCTTCTCCATCTTTAATTGTGAAATAAAAGATTTTTATCTTTCTCTATTAAAGTTGACTTAAACTTTTTCAAAATATAAGTCAGCTATCGTTTCATTTGAAAAAAACTAAAACCTTATCAAAATCTTTTTGTATAATCATTTAACTTTGAAATTATATTTGAACCAACATAAATATCATCAAAAATTTTTCTTCATTTTCTATTTTTACTCCAACATTTTAAATATAATTAGTATTATATATTATATCATATTTTACATATTAAAAATAATTTAGCTAAATAATAACCTGATAGATGCCAACAAGTGATAAGCTAACAGTTCCTAATGAATATAATAATGCTAGAAATATTCATTCTTTTTCTATCAGCTGTACTGTTTCTAGTGAAAAAGTTGAAAATGTTGTAAATCCTCCACAAAGTCCTGTTGTTAAGAATAGAACTAATCTATGATCTAAAACTTTTTATATTTTTACTAAAAAAATGATACAAAGCCAATTACTATTGCCCCTATTATATTTATGAAAAATTGTTTTTGTTAGAGGCTATAGGAAGAAAGGAAAAACTATACCTCAATATAGCTCCCAAAGCTCCTCCTAAACCAACATATAAAAATTTAAACATAAAATCTCCTATTTAAAAAGTTCTTAATTGGTTTACAGAAAAGTCCCATTCAGGTGTGATAAAGTACATCTTTTCCTTTTAATGAATACCACACCTAAGTTTCTATCACTAGGATTTATTAATATTTGTGTTTTGTTGTGCAGGCATATAAGACTGTGCTAACATAAATATTTTTCTCCCTTATCATTTTTCTGCCATATCTACGATAAGGACAACATGTCCTGGACTTCCACCTTTAATGAAAGCATCACCTATTTTCATTTTATCTAAACTTTGTAATTTCATTTCTTTTTCCAATGAAAGAGTTCCACAATATGCAAATACCATATTCATATAAGATTTAAAATCTTTATAAGTATTTGAGGGTTTAGCTTTCTTAATATAAGAACCTTTTCCTTGAACATTTATTCTATAACCTTCATCCATTTTGAATGCTTAGCCTCAAAACCTGAAGTAAAATGAAAATTTATCTTATTATATTCTTTTTGAATAAAAATATTCAGCTCTAAGTAACATAATAGCATCTGCACATTGATGTAAATCTTGATTTCCTATTTCTACATCAAATACACTATCATATGATTCCTCTACTTGATTTTTCTTTCCCATTTATGATATAAGCTTTTTCTCCATAAGGCTTTAATTTTTGATTCTTAAAAATTCATACAAAAACTTCCCTTTTCAACACTTACTCTTTTTATATCCATTGGGGACAGAATATCTCGTTTCTACTGTCATTCCTTTTATTTAAATAGTTTATTTCTCCGTACAAAAACTTTGTAAGCTAAAAAGTAAAAACTACTAAAATTTTATATGTTTTATTTTTCATA